>OKRR01000043.1_pt1 | contig 125548 bp, 121 predicted proteins | sample 1601211 | NCBI WGS metagenome assembly OKRR01 (sample SAMEA3541525, study PRJEB24748) | human gut metagenome | biome: human gut; feature: human-associated habitat; material: faeces | place: China | collected 2012
TGCATGTGTTAAGCACGCCGCCAGCGTTCATCCTGAGCCAGGATCAAACTCTCGTATAAAGAACTTTGGTCTGGTCTTTCACAGGCCTTAGTTCGTATACGCTTCTCGATGGCTTGGCAAACAGCTTTGCTGTGAGCTTAGCATCGCAGAAGCATCATTAAGTTCAAGTTCGTTCCAGGTCCAAGAAAACTACTAGCTTTCTTATCCCTTTTACTGTTTTTTAGGTTGACATTTAAATGTCTGTTCTGAATAATTCTCTTTGATAGAATTTTCAGGGATGTTGTCTATTGTTCAATTATCAAGGTTCTTTGTTTTTGTCTGTCTCATGCGACAGCCATATTAGAATATCACATCTTTGTTAGCTTGTCAACAACTTTTTTAAATTTTATTTTCAAGTTGTTCGCTCACAACTATATTCTCTCGCTTTGCTCTCGTCGTTATCGGTTCCCCTCACGCGACAGCTTAGTTAGGATAGCACATAATGTCGTGAATTGTCAACATTGTTTTTGTTTTTTCTTCAATTTAAACAATTTGTTCAATTTTCACGCTATAAAGCATTGTTTTTTAACTATATTGCCCACCCACATATAATTTTCCATAGTAAAAGCGGATATCAACTATTTTATTGATATCCGCCCCTACTTTCCTGGTTCTGTCATCTTTTTACCTCTTTTTCTTAAATTATTGATGTAAAGCTTAATCTTTTGGTGGTCTATACCTTCCTTTCATAAACTTTTAACCGTCCGGTATAATACAAATCGTACATTTCTTCCGGAAGTTTTTCATAACATCTAACATGTGATGTATGATTCTTCAAATAACTGTGAACGTTTACAACTCGCGTTTGTCTTACGATTCTCTCTTGTTATTTGTTGATATTATAATACCACCAAAGCCGTTATTTGTCAATAACTTTTATGTTTTTTTCTCGTTAAGAGTTTATTTATTTCAAACAGAACTATTATCAGATTATTTTAAATTAAATCCATTGCCTGTGCAACGCTTTTTACACCAACCAGTTCTATCCCTTCCGCATGTCCAATATTTTTTACACAGACTTCAGGAAGTACACATGTCTTAAATCCAAGCTTTCGCGCTTCCGCCACCCGTTGTTCCGGCATAGCCACCGCTCGTACTTCTCCGCTGAGTCCTACTTCACCGAACACAATCATATCTTCCGCTACCGGTTTGTTTTTATAACTGGACGCAACAGCCATTATAACTCCCAGATCAATGGCAGGCTCATTCATACGTATTCCTCCGGCAATATTTACATATGCATCATAATTAGAAAGTGGAAGACCTACTCTTTTTTCCAGTACTGCCATCAGAAGATTCACTCGATTATAATCGATTCCCGCTGCCGTTCTTCTAGGCATTCCGAAGTTACTGCGACACACAAGTGCCTGAATCTCCATCAACATCGGTCTCGTTCCTTCCATTGCACACGCCACCACCGAACCGGATGCATTTTCCGGTTTTCCACTGAGCATAAATTCAGAAGGATTTTCTACTTCTATCAACCCCTCTTTTCTCATTTCAAAAACACCAATTTCATTTGTAGAACCAAATCGATTTTTCACGCTTCGCAATATACGATAAGACGCATGCCTGTCCCCTTCAAAATATAATACAGTATCCACCATGTGTTCTAACACTCTTGGTCCCGCTACCGTTCCTTCTTTCGTTACATGTCCTACAATAAATACAGCAATATTCATCCCTTTCGCCAACTGCATAAATACATTTGTGGATTCGCGTACTTGAGATACACTTCCCGGCGCAGAAGTAACTTCTTCACTATACATTGTCTGAATTGAATCTATCACAACCATATCCGGCTTCTGCTTCTCGATTGCTGTTCGTATCATTTCCAGATTTGTTTCACACAGAAGGAATAAATTACCGGAAAATTCTCCCATTCTGTTGGCACGCAGCTTGATCTGCTTCAAAGATTCTTCTCCGGATATATATAAGACTTTCTTATTTATAGAAGATAATTTCTGACACACCTGCAGCAAAAGCGTAGATTTCCCGATCCCCGGATCACCGCCAACTAAGACCAGAGAGCCTTCAACGATTCCTCCGCCAAGAACCCTGTCCAGCTCTTGTATCTGCGTCTGAATCCTTTCATCTTCATCTGTAGATACATTCATCAATGGTACAATATTAATATCTGTTTCTTTTCCCGACCGGGCAGCACCACTTTTTCCGCTCGCCGATACAGTAATCTTCTCTTCTACAAACGTATTCCATTCTTTACACGCAGGACACTGACCCAACCATTTGCTCTCTTCGTGCCCACAATTTTGACAAAAAAATACTCTTTTCTTTGCTTTCGCCATGTACGCTCTCCTTTTATTTCATCAAAAACACTTTTCCAAACCATTCTGCTGCATATACAGCAGCAAAAAGGGCCGCCAATAAGCAGCCCTTTCGCTTCACATTTTTCTATTTTCTCACGACTCTTACTGCGACCGGATGCTCTTCGTCAAGTTCTGCGCTGACACTTAACTTACCACTCAAGTTTGTCTTCATCTCTCCTACGTTTACATCATCCATATACACAACATATTCATTGTCTGCTTCTAATTCCAATGTAAATTGTGCATCTGTTGTTCCGGATACACAGAACGCCACTTCTGCTTCTGATGCTTTGAAATTTTCTACCGCAGTTCCCGGCACAGATTCATACACAAACATTCCATTTTTTTCAAGCTTAGTAATCTCTGAAAATGTCTTGACTTTATATAAATCTCCCTGAAATTCAAATCCATCCAACTTTGTTTTACTACCCAAAGTATAGTCTCCGAAGCTGAGTGTTCCATCCGCTTCCGCTCTCAACAGTTCTTTTACAGCTGCCATTGCTATGTCCTCCTAAGTGTTCTTCTTTTGCTTTCTATTATATATCAATTCCATCTTATTTTGTAGCCTTTGGCATAAATTTTATATCTTTTTTAGACATGCCTGCAACAACTTCCGAGTCTCTTTTCACGTCACCGTTAAGCAGCGCCTCTGCCAGTCGGTCTTCCAGCTGGTTTTGGAGTGCTCTTCGGAGTGGGCGTGCTCCGTACTTCTGATCTGTCCCTGTTTCGACAATATGTTTTTTCACAGAATCCCGAATCGTAAGCTTAATATTAAGCTGTTCTTTTGCTCTTTTGATCAATTCATTACACATCAAGCTTACAATCTTCTTCATTTCTTCTTTTCCAAGCGGATGGAAAACAAGAATCTCATCAATTCGATTCAGAAATTCCGGACGGAACAAAAGTTTTATTTCCTTCATCACATTGCTCTTCATTTGTTTATAATCGTCAGCAAGATCCTCTCTTGCATTAAATCCGAGTTTTTTCGGGTCAATGATTGCCTTCGCCCCTGCGTTAGAGGTCATAATAATGACGGTATTCCGAAAATCTACTTTCCGCCCTTGAGAATCCGTAATATGTCCATCATCCAATACTTGCAGTAAGATATTAAATACATCTGGATGGGCTTTTTCAATCTCATCAAAAAGTACGACAGAATAAGGGCGGCGACGCACTTGCTCGCTTAACTGTCCCCCATCGTCATGCCCTACATATCCCGGAGGAGAACCGATCATCTTCGCCACGCTATGTTTCTCCATATATTCAGACATATCTACACGGATCATCGCTTCTTCATTTCCAAAAAGGGCTTCTGCCAATGCCTTTGATAACTCCGTCTTTCCAACACCGGTCGGTCCGAGAAACAAAAAAGACCCGATCGGACGCTTTGGATCTTTCAATCCCACTCGCCCACGTCGAACAGCCTTTGCCACTGCACTTACCGCTTCATCCTGACCTATGACCCGTTTATGAAGAGTCTGTTCCAGCTTCTGAAGCCTTGCACTTTCAGATTCCTTAAGCCGTTGAACCGGAACTTTCGTCCACTCCGCAACAACACCAGCCACATCATCCTCTGTCACTGTGACCTCTTTTTCAGACATTCTCTTTTGAAATCTGTTCTTTGTTTGCGTAAGTTTCTTCCTTGCTTCTTCTCTTTCTTTATTTAAAACAGAAGCTTCATTTATATCTCCGGCTCGAATGGCATCCTCCATGTCAACACGTAGTTTTTCTATTAATTCCTCCAGCTGGTAAATGCTTTCCGGCGCTTTAAATCCTCTAAGACTTACTTTGGAGCACGCTTCATCTACAACATCAATCGCTTTATCCGGAAGAAAACGGTCACTGATATAACGACTCGACAGGCGAACCGCCGCACGCAAAGCCTCTTCTTCAATTTCTACATGGTGATGCTCCTCGTATTTTGTTTTTAATCCTTCCAGAATTTCCAGACACTGTTCCTCGTTTGGTTCTTCCACCGTCACAGGCTGAAATCTCCGTTCTAATGCCGCATCCTTCTCAATATACTTCCGGTATTCGGCAATTGTTGTAGCGCCGATAAGCTGCACTTCTCCTCTGGCAAGAGATGGTTTTAAAATATTGGACGCATCAATCGCTCCTTCTGCACCTCCGGCTCCGATAATCGTATGAACTTCATCCAAAAATAAAATAATATTGCCCGCGCTTTTTACTTCCTGGATCAGCCGCTTCATCCGCTCTTCAAACTCTCCGCGATACTTGGAACCGGCAACCATCCCCGACAGATCCATGGTCAATATCCGTTTTTCTTTCATACTATCCGGAACAACACCTGCCGCGATCTGCTGCGCCAGTCCTTCTATGACGGCTGTTTTTCCAACTCCCGGCTCCCCTACGAGACACGGATTATTCTTCGTACGCCTGCTCAAAATCTGCATCAATCGACTGATCTCCGATTTTCTTCCGATCACAGGATCCAATTTCCCTTCTGCGGCTTTCTGTGTAAGATCCACCCCATACTGTTCAAGAATATCCGCTTTCTTCTTATTAGAAACCGCCGATACTTCTTCCTGATACTCCTTTGGGTCCACCCCTAACACAGATAAAATGTCTCTTAGAATCTTCTGAGGATTCATATTTAGCGTAAGCAAAATACGCATAGCAACACAATCTACATCCCCAAGAAGCGCAAGCAATAAGTGCTCCGTTCCAATCTCTTCCTCTCGAAATCGTAATGCCTCTGTCTTTCCCTCCCCAAGAATATACTCTAACCTCGGACTGTATTCAGGATGGCCGGACAGCCCAAGTACACCATTTGGAGAAATCAATTCCTCTATTACTTTCTCTATGTTTTCTTCCTGCACTCCATTGTTCGCAAGCACCTGTCCCGCCACACCACTATATACTTTTCGCAGTCCCAGCAGAAGATGTTCTGTCCCAACATATGGATGTTTTAATTCTTTTGCAATATTTCCGGCAATTTTCAATGCTTCTTTCGCCTGTTCTGTATAATTCATTTACGCCTAACCCTTTCTGTATTCATCAAATATCTCGTCTACTAAAGCATGCACCTCTTCTCTGGAAATATTCTTGCAGCACCCCTTCGCAAGTAATATTTTAAGCTGTGCCTCCATTTCAAGGAGCGCTCTCGCCTTATCCGCATCCAGCGCGATCACCGCGCCTCTTCTCTTATCTAACTGAATAAAGCCCTCCTGCTTTAAAATCGAATATGCTTTATTCACTGTATGCATATTAATACCTATCGTTTCTGCAAGTCTTCTCACCGACGGCAATGTATCTCCCTCTTGAATCGCATTCATGGCAATTCCTACGATAATCTGATTTTGCAACTGTACATAAAGCGCTTCATCACTGTTAAAATCAACTTCTATCAACAATTCTATCACCTTTTTCTTCCGCATTTTGTTATACATACAATATAACATAATTAAAAGAGGCTTACAACCAAAATGTGTAAGCCTCTTTCACAACTTTGAAGGAATTAAGTTTAGAAGTTTTTCTTAATAAATTATGCGAGTGTTCTGATGTCTACATACTCGTAGCAGTCAAAGCTGTCTGCAACGTTCTTGCATGTAAGTTTTCCATCGTATGTATTTACTGCAGAATAGATAACTTCGTTATCTTTACAAGCCTGCTCTAATCCTTTGTTAGCGATCTGTAAGCCATAGCTTAATGTAGCGTTTGTAAGAGCGATTGTAGATGTTCTCGGAACTGCTCCTGGCATATTTCCTACACAGTAGTGTACAACACCGTCTACTTCGAAGATCGGATCATCATGGTATGTAACCTTTGTTGTCTCACCACATCCACCCTGGTCAACTGCAACGTCTACGAATACAGCGCCCGGTTTCATCTCTTTAAGATATTTTTTCTTGAACAGCTTCGGAGCAGCTTTTCCTGGAATCAGTACAGAACCGATTACAAGGTCAGCCTCTTTAACAGCTTTTTCAATGTTAGCATCTGTAGAAACTAATGTCTGAATACGTGCTCCAAACAGGTCATCTAAGTATGCAAGTCTTGGCAGGCTAATGTCTAAGATTGTTACGTTAGCACCCATACCTACAGCGATCTTACATGCGTTTGTTCCAACGTTACCACCACCGAGGATTACGATGTTAGCCTTTGGAGTTCCTGGTACACCTGCAAGGAGAACACCTTCTCCACCAAATGTTTTCTCAAGGTATTTAGCACCTTCCTGAATAGAAAGACGTCCAGCGATCTGGCTCATTGGAGCAAGTAATGGAAGTCCACCCTGTCTTGGGTCAAATAATGTCTCATAAGCAACACCTTTAACTTTAGCTGCTAACAGAGCATCTGTCTGTGGCTTGTCAGCTGCAAGGTGAAGATATGTATAAAGAATCAGTCCTTCATGGAATAATGGATATTCTTCCGGCAATGGCTCTTTAACCTTAATCATCATTTCAACTGTATCCCATACTTCTTTAGCAGAATCAATCATTTTAGCTCCTGCTTCTTCGTACTCTGCATCCATGAATCCTGAACCTACTCCAGCACCTTTCTCGATGTAAACTTCGTGTCCAGCACCAACATATGCCTTTACGTTGTCAGGTGTCATACCTACACGAAACTCATTGTTCTTAATCTCTTTTACACATCCTACTTTCACTTGTATTACCTCCCGATTTTGAATAAAAATTTTTACGTCCGCTGCAACGCTCACAGCCGATACTCTTTTGAATAATATTCTTCACATTTCTAATTGTCTGAAAAATATTGTTCATTTGTCTCTAAAATTATAGTAACACACCATCTTATATTATTCAATAAAAGTTATTTTTTTCACGAAAACTTTTATTTTTGTTAAATTTATATCATTTGTGTCTACAATTCCACTTGCAAATTTTACATTTTCATGCTTAAATTTAATTAGTATCACACGATATCATTTTCTATCGTATAATATTGAGGTATTTGTTATGAAAGAACTACGAGAAATAATCCACAATGCCACCCTGACAAAGACACAACAAATGATTGCAGAATATATACTGGACAATTCTGCCGATGCTTGTTTTATGACATCTACTGAAATCGCTGCCAAACTCGGTGTCAGTGAATCTTCCGTTATCCGTTTCAGCCGGTCTCTTGGCTTTAGTGGTTTCATGGATTTTCAAAAATCTCTGAGAAAAGATTACCAGGATAAAGTGTTAAGTATATCCAGCACGATTACTGTTCCTGCTCAGCGAGTTGTAAAACGCGCCAAATTTGACAACAATTCCGATTACATCAAACGCCATTTAAAAAATGCAGCTAAAAATCTGGAATCCGTCTTTGCCAGCAACACTCCCGCACTATTTGAAGAAGCCGCGGATCTTATTATTTCCAGCAAGCGCAAATATGTCGCGGGTTCAAGGGGAAACAGCTGTCTATCAGATTTTTTCCTTCTATATTTAAAACATATGTTGGCCAATGTAGAAACTACTAATTCAAGCGCTATCACGCCAATCGATCATATGTATACTATTACAAAAGATGATTGTCTGATCATTTTCAGTTTCCCCAGATACTCATCTCTCGATAAAGTAACTGCGGAACTTGCAAAAGAAAGCGGCGCATCTATCATCTTGATCACTGATAAACCAAGCGCACTGCTGGCGCCTTATGCCACGGTACTTTTTACTGTGCCGGTAGACAGCAACGCATTTTTCAATTCCATGATCGCTCCGCAGTTTGTGGCAGAAGCATTGCTCGAAACAATCAGCCATAAAGTAAAGGGATTGGAGAAGAAATTAAAGAAATTAGACCGTTATCTCGGAATACTTGGAAATTATTAATTGCTCGCGCAAGCAACTACGCACAAGCAAACATCCGGCGGTGACCACCCTGTAACTTCAATAGCTACTATGTGATCACCGCCGGATGTTTTCAGTATAATCTACTATTTATATATCTTTCTCTAGCAACTTATGCTTCGTCAATCGCTTTTCCGATATCATGGCGCATATACTTATTGTCAAACTGTACCCATTCCGTTGCGGCATAAGCATTTGCACGGGCTTCTTTTAAATCTTTTCCTTTTGCTGTGATTCCAAGAACACGACCACCGTTTGTCAAAAGCTTTCCATTCTCTTCACGGGTTCCCGCATGGAAGCAATAATATCCGTCGTGTTTTTCAAACTCTTCCAATCCGGTAATTTCTAATCCTTTTTCGTATTTTACCGGATATCCTTCACTGGCAAGCACGACGCAGACTGCTGCATTGTCCTCGAATTGCAGATCGATCTGATCCAGTGTTCCGTCAATACAAGCCTCCACTACTTCAATAATATCATTTTTCATTCTCGGAAGAACAACCTGTGCCTCCGGATCGCCAAATCTCGCATTATACTCTAATACTTTCGGTCCGTCTTCTGTCAGCATAAGTCCGAAGAAAATAACTCCCTTAAATGGTCTTCCCTCAGCTTTCATTGCATCTACAGTGGCCTGATAAATATATTGATTACAAAAATCTTCTACTTCTTTTGTATAGAATGGGCTCGGAGAGAATGTACCCATTCCTCCTGTATTCAAACCAGTATCTCCATCTCCTGCGCGCTTATGATCCTGTGCAGACGTCATCGTTTTAATTGTGTTTCCATCAACAAAAGAAAGCACAGACACCTCACGGCCTGTCATGAACTCTTCAATGACCATTTCATTGCCCGCAGTACCAAACTTCTTATCCAGCATGATTTCTTTCACGCCTTCTTTTGCCTCTTCCAGATTCTGGCAGATCAGCACACCTTTTCCAAGCGCCAATCCATCTGCCTTTAACACGATCGGAAATTTTGCCGTTTCCAGATAAGCAAGTGCCTTATCAGGATCAGTAAAATTCTCATATGCAGCTGTCGGAATGTGGTATTTCTTCATAAGATCTTTTGAGAACGCTTTCGATCCCTCTAAAATCGCAGCGTTTTTCTTCGGTCCGAATGCACGGATACCAGCTGCCTCCAATTCATCCACAAGTCCTCCGACAAGTGGATCGTCCATGCCGACAATTACAAGATCAACTTCTTTTTCTTTTGCAAATGCTACGATTTTATCAAACTCCATAGCTCCGATTGGTGCACATTCCGCTATCTGGGCAATTCCTGCATTTCCCGGAGTACAATAAATCTTATCTGCTTTCTCACTTTTGGCTACACAATATGCAATTGCATGCTCTCTTCCACCGCTTCCTACAATTAATACGTTCATTCCATTTCCTCCTATCTGAAAACAACACAAGCATAAGAGCATGCTTTTTGCATACCCTTATGCTTTTCTCTATTCCTTAACAACAGTAAGTCCATCTAACACAGACACTTTTCCATTAGCGATCAGGTCAATCGCCTTCGGCAGAATCTTCCACTCCGCCTGTTCCATCACTCGTCTTTGAAGCACCTCCGGAGTGTCTCCTGCCTCTACTTCCACGGCTTTCTGCAAAATGATCGGACCTGTGTCTGTACCCTCATCTACAAAATGCACCGTAGCGCCTACAACTTTCACTCCACGGGCAAGGGCTGCCTCATGTACTTTCAATCCATAGAATCCCGTTCCGCAAAAAGACGGAATGAGAGACGGATGGATATTAATGATTCGGTTTCTGTACGTTTCGATCATAGCCGGCGGAATCACAACAAGAAATCCAGCCAGCACAATCAGATTCGGATGAAGTTCATTTACTTTTTCCAGAAACTGTTCATTAAATTCCTCTCTGGAGGAAAATTGTTTTGGAGAAATACAAAGGCTTGGTATCCCATGCTTCTTTGCACGCTCCAGCGCATAAGCATTTTGATTGTTACTGATTACACCTGCAATTTTCGTATTGGTAATCTGACCGGACTCCACCGCGTCAATAATCGCCTGTAGATTCGTCCCGCCACCGGATACGAGCACAACCACATTTAACATAAGGTAACTCCTTTTTCTCCTGCCTCAATTCGGCCTACAACATATGGTTTATCTCCGGCTTCTTCAATGGCTTTCATTGTCTTCTCTACATCTGCCGGATCGACTGCCACGATCATACCAAGTCCCATATTATATGTATTGTACATCATCTGTTCCGTAATATCTCCTGTTTCTGCAAGGAGTTTGAAGATCGGAGGCACCGGATAGCTGTCTTTTTCGACTACCGCATGTGTTCCGTCAACAAGCATTCTCGGAATATTTTCATAAAAACCGCCACCCGTAATATGGCTGCACGCTTTTACAACCACACCGGATTCCTTAATGCTCTTCAACGCCTTTACATAGATTCTTGTCGGTGCAAGAAGTGCCTCTCCAAGCGTCATGCCAAGTTCATCATAATAAGTATCCAGTGATTCTTTCGTCATTTCGAATACTTTTCTCACAAGAGAAAATCCATTGCTATGTACACCGGAAGATGCCATTCCGATCAACACGTCACCGGCTTTCAGGTTCTCACCTGTGATCATATCTTTCTTATCACATACGCCTACTGCAAATCCGGCCAGATCATAGTCTTCCTCAGGCATGAGCCCCGGATGCTCTGCGGTCTCTCCTCCGATCAGAGCTGCTTCGGACTGAAGGCAGCCTTCTGCCACACCGCTTACGATTGACGCAATCTTTTCCGGATAATTCTTACCACACGCAATATAATCAAGGAAGAATAACGGTTCACCGCCGGCACAGGCAATGTCATTCACGCACATAGCTACCGCATCAATACCGATCGTATCATGCTTGTCCATGATCATTGCTAATTTTACCTTTGTTCCACATCCATCTGTCCCCGATAAAAGTACCGGCTCTTCCATCTCTTTAATCTTAGCAAGTGAAAATGCTCCTGAAAATCCGCCAAGTCCGCCAAGAACCTCTGGACGCATTGTTTTCTTCACATGCTCTTTCATAAGCTCTACGGATCTATAACCCGCTTCAATATCAACGCCCGCTTTTTTATAATCCATAACCCGTCTCCTTTATATGCTTTTTCTATTTGTTGTTCAGATATGCCTCGTAACCAATCTCGTCAAGCTTTGCTGCTTTTGCTTTTACCTGTTCTTTCATTTCTGATGTATAAGCTTTCAATCTGTCAAGCAACGCTTCATCAGAAGCTGCAAGAATCTTTGCTGCAAGGATTGCCGCATTTTTAGCGCCATCAATTGCCACTGTCGCAACCGGAACCCCCGGCGGCATCTGCATAATGGAAAATACTGCATCCATACCGTCTAAGTTCTTACCGGAAAGAGGAACTCCGATCACCGGAAGAGTAAATAATGCTGCACACATACCCGGAAGCGCTGCTGCCATTCCTGCCCCTGCGATCATAACTTTCATTCCACGTCCCTCTGCACTGCGTGTCCACTCAATCAATTCGTCCGGTTCACGATGCGCAGAAATGATCGTCATTTCATAGTCTACTCCTAATTCTTCCAGCATTGCTGCTGCTTTGCTCATCACTTTCAGATCTGAGTCACTGCCCATAACAATTCCTACTCTTGGCATAATCTTCATCCTTTCTTTATTCATAAGCTATTCATATAAATGTTACCTTATTTATAAGTATTTTTCAATGGTTCATTTAAAATTTCTGTGCCCGGAAGTACAAATTCTCCATTTTCTATAAGAGAAATCTCTTTTCCATCTGCTGTAATTACATAAATACGCTTTAATTCTTCGTAAGGGATCGTAATATCCGTATGGCAATGGTAATACGCTTTGGACACATCCTCTTTCCGAAGAATGGAAATCGAATTATCTCTTGCTATAATTTCTTTTCCATTCGGATTATAGACTTTGATATCCTCGCTCCAACTGTAACATGTATCTCCTACTGCAAAATGAGGTCCCATCTTCTCAGCGATGAGAATCGGCATCTTGTCCTCAATACCGTATTTTTTCGCTGCCACATACGCGGTCGTATTTGTTCCGATGGCAAACTCTCCAAGCGGAAGCGTTGCTTGTCTGTGAAGTACATGTTCCTTTATATATTCTTTATTTTCCAACCCTCTCTCAAAATTCTTGCAGTTGTAATCTGCGATCATTCCATTGGCAAAAGTAATCTTAAGATCCTGATATTGAAGTTCATTTAAATAGACCTTGCTCACATGCAGCAGTCCGTTCGTCCCTTCAAGAACCGGTGACGTAAATACTTCTCCCACCGGAATATTTACATCCGCCACACAATTTTCGAAAATGGTCTCTTTCTCCCGATCCTTTAACGAATGAAGCTGAACTGTCAAATCTGTACAATTACCGTTTCCCCCAAGAATCCGTACGCAAGTACCCTGATCCAGCGCATCGATCAATGTCTGCTGCACTTTTTCATATACTTTTGCATCCAGTGTATTGATTCGAATGATCTCATCAAAGATTTCTTCGTACTTATCTCCAATCTCCGGCACAGGATAAGCAATGATGGTAAAGCTTCTCTCATCTCCCGGAATATAAGTATTAACCAGCTGACTCTGTCTACTGTCAAATGACACCGACAATTCCTGCTGTTTCTCATTCAGCGTAAGCACTTCCTCTTTCACTTCCGGCACAAACGGTTCTTCCCCGAACATCTCTATGCATGCCGGACCTGCAAATACTCTTGCCAGATCTTTGCAATGCTCATAAGTTGTCTGCATCACTTCCAGCTTTCTTTCAACAAATTTCTTATCTAAAAACAAAGCCTGATCGTCTCGATGATCGTATTCGTACTGCTTATTGGCAATCGCCCCGTAATATCCGATCTTCAAGTGCTGTCTCTTAGTAAGCATACTGACACCGGAACGATAAATAACCGGAGACAATCCCATCTTTTCAAAATTTTCGATGGCTTTTTTCACCACACGCTCAAAACCGAGTACATAACGGATATTTACGCTTTTCTTTTTCGTAAGATCTTTCCCTGTATTTACGAAGCCAATTCGATAACCTTCTGTATAGACATCTGCCATCTTCGCAATCACAGACTCGTCCAGTTCCAGTAAATGTCTGGCTGTGCGGATCTCACTGGCACTGATATATTCTCCAAAAGAATAGAGATAGCGAAGATCGGTAAGATCACTTTTCCTGATAATGTCCGTTGCAAAAGATCTGCTTGCATCCACCTGATCTAAGATTCTGTCTGCCACAAATACGTCGCAGTAATCGCTTGCATACCAATAAATTGTATCCTGCACATTTTTTACAACCGGACCTTCTTCAAACTGATTGTAAATTTCAACAAACAGCTCAAATAAAATATCCAGATACTCTATCTTCTGCTCATACACATAAGCAATTGCCCCCCGGATCTCTGCGTACAAAGCACTCAACACCGGTCCATATTCCGCCCCCAGTTTTTCTGTCGCGTAAGCCGGATTTCCATAGCTTCTGTCGTACACATCCGGAAGAATATCTTCATATAGCTTCGCATTCCACGCTGCAAGTTCTTCCATGGAATATTTTTCAAAGCTTCCACTTCTCAATTTCTGATTAGTTTCATCAATGAGCAGTACAAAAGCTCCGACCGTTCTAAAATAATCCCGAAACTTTTCTTCTACCGTTTCTTCATCCATCATTTCCCGAATTCGGGAAACTGCCAATTCATATCTTAACTCTGTCATTTTTAAAAAAGCCCCCTGATAAATATTGCACACATGCCAAGAACGAGCAGACCACAGCAAATGGCGCCGATCTTACACGTTATGTAATTCTTATCCCTTTCCTTAAATCCGCGTATCCCGGACACTAATCCAAGGCTTGCCATAACAAGCACAAAAAGGCCCGCAAATCCAACCAGTATGCTGACCTTTCCCTTTAACACAAAAGAAACGGATACCATGAGAAGCAGTACAAACGCCGCCAACACGAAATACATACAGGATTTAATTCCCTGTCTTGCATGACGTTTTGGCGCCTGTCCGTACTTTGTACGTATCATTTTCTTCTGTCGCTTCTCTCTGGCTTTTGCCAGTTCTTTTGCTCTATCTTCTTCTGTAGTTCTTCGTCTTCTTTTTATGATCATGTTGTCTCCTTATTCTCGCACCTATTACAAATATCATATAGCCGATCACTCCGCCAATCGTATTTAACAAAAGATCATCCACATCAAAGCTTCCCACCTTCGTAAGCAATTGGAACGTCTCTACACACAGGCTCAGCCCGAAGCTGTAAAATAACGTAGAAAAGAAGCTTCTGTATTTGCTGGCCATAGGCATAAAGAAACCGAACGGAACAAAAATCACCACATTTCCGAATAGATTTGTAAACATAGCAAAAAATCCCACCCGATCTCTGTAGTTCCAAAATCTCTTGATTTCTTTAAAAAGCTCCAGATTATAATGGTAGGTGTCCAGTTGTCCGGTACGGCCATACAAATCAGAAAACAATAAAAAATAGATAATAAACCCGATATATAATACAAACAATATCTTTCCAAGAATACGAACTCTTTTTCTTCTTTTAGAATTCAAAAAATTAGCACTCCTTTATTGTCTCACCAAACTAAAATGTAAGTCCTTTTTTATCTTTCAAAAGGCGTGCGCCGCTTACAATAGCGAGCACCCCGGCTGCAACTCCCACTACCGCAACCACAACTCCGATCACAATGTTGGAAACTCCTGCAAAATTCATAGCTTTATAAGCTTTCTCGTTCATAATTTTTCCTCCCGATCTATTTCGCACCGTACTGTTTATAATATGCGTCAATCGCTGCTTTTAATGTATCATTGATCACAACTTTTCCCTGACACTCTCTATTGTACAAATGTTCTACCACTTCAGCCATATCTACGATTGCCGCTGTGTCAAAACCATAGAGTTCCTTTACTTCATCAAGTGCACATTTCTCTCCGCCTTTTCCGACTTCCATACGATTCAGAGATACCATAAGACCTACAATTTTAACATCCGCAGCACCTTTTACTTTCGGAACGGTCTCTTCCATAGATTTACCGGAAGTGGTAACATCTTCAATCATAATGACTCTGTCTCCGTCCTTCAGGGAACTTCCAAGGAAACTTCCCTTATCTGCACCGTGGTCCTTCTCTTCCTTACGGTCACAACAGTATCTTACTTCTTTCCCGTATAACTCATTGTATGCAATCGCTGTTACAACTGCCAGCGGAATTCCCTTATATGCAGGTCCGAAAAGCACGTCAAAATCGTCTCCGTATGTATTATGAATCGCTTTTGCATAATACTCTCCCAGTCTCTTAAGCTGTGAACCGGTCACATAAGCGCCTGCATTCATAAAAAATGGGGATTTTCTTCCGCTCTTTAATGTAAATTCGCCAAATTTAAGTACATCACTCTGTACCATAAATTCAATAAATTCCTGTTTGTATGCTTCCATATCTTCTAAAACCTCCGTATTTATGGGCTTTTCTCGCCCTTATTTTCTATTTTTCCCAGCAAAATCGGGAAAAGAACTATTAAATCTCCTCAATTTTATCATATATTTCCTGTTATTTCAATCGAGGGACTTCCTTATTTCCATTCAGCGCTTTATCTATCTCTTCTGAAAATAAGGCTGCAGCAACACCTATGATGACAGGAAATAAATACATCCACATATTATTCATCCCTTCTTATATAATTTATCCTACCTTCCAACATGCTTTTATTTTCTGTTCTGCATCCTCTTCTGTCAGACCAAATTTCTCCTGTAATTTCCTCACAGTATCTTCATAAGACATTCCTCCGTTCTCCTTCTCGCTTTTGATATCTTTCCAATAAGACTCCGCGCCAAGCATCATTTTCGCCGTGCGATAACTCTCTTCATCTATATCTGAAAAATACGCTCGATTTTTCTCCACATAAGTTTTCAATCCTTTCAGATCTTTCCTATATTTTAACATTCCGAATACCATCTGTAAATTTCTCTTATCTGGCAAGATACTTTTTTGCTCTTTTCCAAAACAGCAGTTCATACTTGTATTTTGTATTTTATTGCAGACATATTTACAGACATTTTCTTTACACTTCTACAACCTTCGTCGCAATCTGTTCTCTGAACGTCACGTCGTGCTCAACCAGAAGCATCGTAGGGGCAAATTCTTTGATCAACTCTTCAATCTGCATTCTCGAATACACATCAATATAATTGAGAGGCTCATCCCACACATATAAATGCGCAGGTTCACATAAGCTTTTGGCGAGCAGCACCTTTTTCTTCTGCCCCTCCGAAAATTCTCTCATGTTCTTTTCAAACTGTATCCGCTCAAAATCCATTTTCCTAAGCACCGCCTTGAACAGACTTTCCTCCAACCTATGCTGGTTGGCAAACTCTGTCAATGTACCTTCCAGATCAGAAGTATCCTGCGGCACATAAGAAATAATCACTCCCGAACCAGTCTCCACCTTCCCTGTATGCTCGATGGGATAATTCAACAATACTTTTAACAGACTGCTTTTTCCGCTCCCGTTCTTTCCATCGATGATTACCATTTCTCCTTGTTCCACTTTAAAAGTCACCGGATCACAGATCTGCTTCTGGTCATAAATAATCGCTGTGTCTGAAAAAGAGACAAGCGTATTGCTATGATAACTAAGTGGGTTCATTTTTAATAAGTCCACAGACTCTTCATTTTTAAGCAATTTTGATTTCTCTATAAGCGCTTTTTCCTGCCTTGCTTGGGCTGCTTTGGAACGCTTCATCATTTTTGCCGCTTTATGCCCCACATATCCTTTGTCCGCCGCCCCTATTTTTGACGCCTCTACTTGATTGGACCATCCCTCTGACTGCCTTGCCGATTCCTTTAAACGCCGGATATCCTTTCTCAGCCATTCATTTTGATTCCGCTCAAACTTCTGTTGTCTCTCAAAATTTTCCATCCATGACGAGAAATTCCCGCTTTGTACTTCTATATCTGTCCGGTTTAGTGACAATATATGATCGGTACATTCATCCAAAAGATAACGATCGTGGGACACAAGAAGATATCCTTTTTTCCTTTTTAAATAATCAGCAAGCTGCCTGCGTGCACGGATATCCAGATGATTTGTCGGTTCATCAATGAGAAGGAAATTTCCTTCTTTCAGGAAAAGAGCTGCCAGCAACACCTTTGTCTGTTCTCCATTTGATAATGTTTCAAACGGACGCCATAGTACATCTTCCTCAACCTTAAGATAAGACAATTCCCGCATCAATTCCCATCTCGGAACATTGGGACAGATTTCGGTTAAAATATCATCTGTCATTTGCGTCTTATCTGAGACAGGAAACGGAAAATAATCAAACAAAACTGAACTTACTATTCTTCCGCTATATTCATATTCTCCAAGTAGTATTTTCAATAAAGTCGTTTTACCCCGCCCATTTCTTCCGATGAGACCGAGATTCCATTCTGTATCAATTTGAAAGTTTGCATTTTCAAAAACCGGATCAAAGCTTGATGGATAATAAAACGTAAGATTTTCAACCCGAATCATTGACATTTCAAAATTCCTCCTTTATTTAAACCTGTTTACCGCAAAGAAAAAAGCTCTTTTGCATACGCAAAAAAGCCTTACATCACGATACTTAACTATACAATTGACACAGAACACCCGTCAAACCGTATAAAAGAATGATGAAAGATAATTGATTAAGCGTACACAAACAAAGCTGTTCCTTACAGCATTTACCTCTTACTTTTGTGTGTTACTTAAAAAATTATCTATGAAACATTTCTTCACCTTACACGAATGTGCCCTTTCTATTATTGAAACCATTCTAACATACACCGGATATTTGTCAACATCTTTTCTGAACGCGGAATTCTCACAAATATCAAGATTATTTGCACACATCGATCCACATCACATTTTCGATACATTGCTCCAGTTCCTGCGGTGTTAATCGTACCGCACTATTGGCACTTCCCGCCGCCGGATACACTGTTTCGAATCTTTTCAGCGACTCGTCAAGGTAAGCACGGACACCTTCTCTTACCGCAAACGGACAGACACCGCCCGGAGCATGTCCGGTATATTCTTCCACCTCTTCAAATGGAATCATTTTTGCTTTTGCATGAAAATGTTGTTTGTATTTTTTATTGTCTATTTTCACGTCCCCTGCTGTCACAATCAAGATCACTTCTTCATTTACCAGAAAGGACATGGTTTTTGCGATCCGCTCTGGTTCACATCCAACTGCCTGAGCAGCAAGCTCTACGGTAGCACTTGATACGTCAAATTCCAAAATCCTGTCTTCCATATGGTATTCCTTCAAATATTCTCTTACTTTCTCTACAGCCATAATCCTTTATTTCCTCCAATACTTCCCGGCCCTTCTTCGCCTGTTATTTATTCTGCTGAATTCCGAAGCATATGTCAACCTGTATTCGTATACTAATCACATAATTTTTAAAAAATGTTTAAGTATTATATATTTTTTGTTAATTTGCTTTCCCCTTCCTCATTTTTGGAGTATAATAGCAGAGTTTAGAAGATACATAAGGGTTTTATTAATAGGGGATATGTGTACATATGAAAAAAAGGAATTTAACACCAAAGATCAAGCTACGACACAAGAAAAAGGCGGAACGGACAATAATAATCTGCAGTATTTTCGCTATACTGATCGCGCTCTACTGTCTTGCATGCTTTCAGCTTGACAATAAAGTAATCTGGAAAAATGTGTCCGCTAACGGTATTTCCTTAATAGGAATGACGAAAAAAGAAGCCGGGGATGCTCTTGCCAAAAACTTGGAAAAGAAATATAAGGACACAACTTTAACCGTTCAATATAATAATGAAACTTACAAAGTCAATATCACCCCGGTTCTTGACTATAACGTTTCAAAAGATGTGGATAAGGTCTACAAGCTTGGACATCGCGGTTTTCTGCTCCGGGGAGTGGACTGGATGTTGTCTAAGACGCTTTATGGCAAGGAAAAAGAAATCACGGTATATCCTGTTGCAAAGTCAGCCAAAACGCTGAACGATTCCATCGCCGAATCCGGGCTTCCACAGAGAGATCCGGCTTCGGAGACCACATGGGAAGTAACCGATACTGCACTTGTAATTCATAAGGGTATCAACAAAGAGGGTGCCGACTGGGAGTCCTTGGAGAAACAGATTATAAAAGCAGTCGATAAACACGATTATTCCAGCACCATCACCTGTCCAATGACAGAAAAAGGTCCACAGGATGTGGATTTCCAGAAGGTCTATGACGAGATTCACAAAGAAAAGAAAAACGCTACTTTGGATAAGGCAAATAATTATGCGGTTGTCCCTTCGCAAAACACCATTTCTTTTGATGTCAAAGAAGCACAAAGTCAATATGATGCTTGTGATTTAGGCGGAGAGATTGAAATTCCGCTTTCTATCGAAGAGCCGGAAGTTACTACAGCAAAGTTGGAAAGTAATCTGTTTACTACAGAGCTTGCAAGTTATTCTACAACCGGAGGCGGAAGTGAAGGACGAAGAACAAATATCTCCCTTGCCGTTCAGTCTTGTAACGGAGTGATCCTGCTGCCCGGAGAAACCTTCTCCTACAATGACGTACTGGGTGAACGTACCGCAGATAAAGGTTATCAGCCAGCCGGCGCTTACTCCGACGGAGAAGTGGTAGAGCAATTAGGCGGCGGTATTTGTCAGGTCTCTTCTACTTTATTCGCAGCAGTCCTTCACACAGACCTTGAAATCATCACCCGCGCTAACCACTCCATGCCTGTCTCTTATCTTCCGATGGGAATGGATGCAACTGTATCATGGGGCGGTCCGGAATTTAAGTTTAAAAATAACTTTGCTTATCCAATTAAGATTTCTGCCTCCTACAGTGGCGGAACCATCACTTTCAAAATCCTGGGTGCTGCTTCCGATAAGAAAAAAATCGAAGTAGAGATTAAAAAGACCGGTGAAATGAGCGCAGAAACTTACCGCAAATATTATGATGAAAACGGTAATGTCACTTCAACAAAGCGCGTAGCAAGAAGCAATTACAAACCACATTCATAAAATAGAATCGGTTTTATCAAGACCATGTGAAAAATCACTTAAAAAACGGCGATCACGTTACCATGATCACCGTTTTTTATTTTGTTATAACAACTTTATTTCACAATTCCCACCATGTCCGAAACATGTGCGAAACCATTTTTCTTCATATACGCCTCAATACCGTCAATGACTTTCAGCGTTGTTGCCGGGTCATGGAAATTCGCAGTTCCCACAGACACCGCACTTGCCCCTGCCAACAGGAATTCAATCGCATCTTCGGCACAGGAGATGCCGCCCATTCCGATGATTGGAATGTTGACTGCCTGCGCTACCTGATATACCATGCGAACAGCAATTGGCTTCACGATCGGTCCTGATACGCCTCCGGTCTTATTTGCCAGCGCAAATGTCTTACGGTTAATATCAATCTTCATTCCGGTTAACGTATTGATCAAAGACACCGCATCTGCTCCGCCTGCCTCTGCAGCCCTTGCAATTTCCGTCACATCTGTCACATTAGGCGTCAGTTTCATAATCACAGGCTGTTTTGCAAGTTTTTTAATCTGACCTGTCAGCTCTTCCACGTGGCGGGCATTCTGACCGAACGCAAGAAAACCTGCATTGACATTTGGACAGGAAATATTGATTTCCATCATATCAATCGGCTCATCTGCAAGTCTTTCTACCACTGCCAGATATTCTTCCGGCGCATGACCGCACACATTTACAATAATCTTCGTATCATACTTCTTCAGGAAAGGAATATCTCTTTCACAAAAGAGATCAATTCCCGGATTCTGCAAACCGATGGCGTTCATCATTCCACCGTATACCTCTGCGACTCTCGGTGTCGGATTTCCTGCCCATGGGACATTTGCCACGCCTTTTGTCGTCACCGCTCCCAATTTATTTAAATCTACAAATTCGGAAAATTCTTCACCGGAGCCAAAGGTTCCCGAAGCAACTGTCACCGGATTCTTCCACTCAACTCCTGCGATGTTTACACTCATATCTACGGAACTATGTTTCTCTGTATTCATTAGATTTCCACCTCCGTTGATAAGAATACCGGTCCATCCTTACAGACCCGTTTGTTGTGTACATTGCTGTGACCATCTTTTTCTTTGCTCTTACATACACAGGCAAGACATGCTCCGATTCCACATGCCATTCTCTCTTCCAATGAAATGTAACACTCAATCTCATTTTCCTCGGCGTAAGCTTTGATAGCGCGAAGCATAGGAGTCGGACCACAGGCATAGATCATATCCGCTTCTAAGCCTTGCTCTTTGATAGCATCCATGACATTTCCTTTTGTACCAACACTTCCGTCTTCTGTGGAAATATACAGTTCTCCGTTTTCTTCAAACTCTTCCTTCAGAAATGTCTGAGCATCCCGATAGCCAACCACGATCTGCTTTTTCTCACATTCCATTGCCTTTGCAAGCTCCAGAATCGGTGGAACACCGATACCACCACCCATGAGGAAAACTTTCTTTCCTTTCGCTTTTTCTACAGGAAAACCATTTCCAAGAGGGCCGATCACCGGAACCGTATCTCCTGCCTCCATCTTGGAAAACTGCTCCGTTCCTGTATTTTCACCCGTCACACGGTACACTACTCTTAACATTCCCTCTTCTCTGTCAATCTCACAGATACTAATCGGACGCGGAAGCAGCTTGCTCCCGTCATTTGTATACATCGAAATAAACTGCCCCGGCTTCGCAGTCTCTGCCGCCTCTGTTTTCAGCCACATACTGAAAATACCCGCTGCAAGCATCTTCTGAGAGACAACAAGCGCCTGCTCTTTCTTCTTTTCTGCCATGATAATCTCCTTTTGGGACGTAGCATTTTTAAACTTTGCTACGTCCCCAGTTAATTTTTTAACATTCTATTTATTGTTTTCCAACGCGCCGCGGATGTCTGCGATCATGTCTTCTACGGCTGCTCTTGATGCGTCTCCGAAGTTTTCTGCCCCCATTGCTGCATATTTTTCTTGTTTGTATGCCGCGATGATTCCTCTTGATGAGTTTACGATCGCTCCTAATCCGTCTTCGTTGAAGAAGTGCACAAGGTCTTTTCCTTTTCCGCCCTGCGCGCCGTATCCCGGTACGAGGATATAGGCTTTTGGCATGACTTTACGAAGCACTTTTCCCATTTCCGGGTAAGTTGCTCCTACAACTGCTCCCACATAGCTGTAATCGGTTCCCATGTGCTGTTCGCCCCATGCTGCTACTTTCTCTCCCACCAGCTCATACAGTGGTCTTCCGTCAATGAGCTGATCCTGAAACTCTCCGCTGGATGGATTGGATGTTTTTACAAGTACGAAGATTCCTTTTTTCTCTTCTTTACATACATCAAGGAAAGGATTCACTCCATCGGAACCAAGATATGGATTCACTGTCACGAAATCTTCATCGAATGGCACATAAGTCTTGCTTCCCACCTGAACTTTACCAAGGTGTCCGACTGCATATGCGGCAGATGTAGAACCGATATCTCCTCGCTTGATATCTCCGATCACAACGAGCCCCTTTTCTTTACAGTAATCCACTGTCTTCTTAAATGCTTCTAATCCAGGAAGTCCAAACTGTTCGTACATCGCAATCTGTGGCTTTACTGCCGGAATAAGATCATAAGTCTTGTCCACGATTTCTTTATTGAACTGCCAGATTGCCTCTGCAGCGCCTTCCAGTGTCTCTCCGTACTCTGAAAATGCTTTCTTCTGCACCTGCTCTGGAATATAATTCAGCATCGGGTCTAATCCTACGACAATAGGAGCACCTGTTCTCTTAATATTTTCTACTAATTTGTTGATCATTGTATTCTTCCTCCCTAACCTTTCTCACTCTTCTTTTTACTTTTCACGATCATATACGACTCTTCCGTCTACCAGTGTATACGCAACTTCTCCGCACACCTCGTATCCGTCAAATGGTGTATTCTTTCCTTTGGATGCAAACGTGTTCTTATCAATCTTATATTGTTTGTCCGGGTCAAAGATCACAAGGTCTGCAGTCATACCTTCTGACACCGATCCCTTATCTTCCAGTCCCAATACTTTCGCCGGATTATAACTCATCTTCTCTGCCATATCCATTACACTTAAATATCCCGTCTTCACAAGCTCCGTGTAAGTCAATGCCGCAGAAGTCTCCAAACCTACAATTCCGAATGCCGCCTGTGAAATAGAACGATTTTTCTCTTCTTTCGCATGTGGGGCGTGGTCTGTAGAAATCACATCCATGGTTCCGTTTTTTAACCCTTCCTTCAAAGCTTCTACATCTGCTTTGCTCCGAAGGGGCGGATTCATTTTATAATTACCGTCATCTTCCTTGATATCATCTGATGTCAAAATAAAATGATGCGGACACACTTCTCCGGTCACCGGAAGCCCTGCCTCTTTGGCAAGCGCGATCATTTTCACACTGTCCGCTGTAGAACAATGACATAAATGCAGCTTTACACCTGTTTCTTTGGCAAGCAAAATGTCTCTTGCAACAATCACATCTTCCACAGAATTTGTGATTCCCTTCAAGCCCAGTCTCTTGGCATTTTCATCCGCATTCATAACGCCGCCTTCTACCATGGAAATGTCTTCACAGTGTGCAAACACGCTGATTCCTGCTTCTTTGGCAAGCTTCATTCCCTTTCGGTAAAGAGATGCGTTCATCACTGATTTTCCATCTTCACTGATTGCATGACATCCGGCTTCTGCCATTCCCTTAATGTCTGCAAGCTCTTCCCCTCGCTGTCCGATCGTCACTGCACCAAGCTGGATGACATGTGTCAATGATTCCTTAGCTGCTCTCTTATGAACATCCGCAACCTTCTGTCCCTGATCGATCACCGGCTTTGTATTCGGCATTGCACATACGGTTGTCACGCCGCCTCTTACTGCTGCCTTTCCCCCGGTTTCAAGTGTCTCTTTATATTCCAGTCCCGGATCTCTTAAATGTACGTGAAGATCGATAAATCCCGGCATTACATAACAGCCCTTTGCATCAATCACTGTATCCGCAGGCTTTTCAATATGCTCTGCAACTTCTTTAATTTTCTCATTTTCAACGAGAACGTCAAAACAACCGTCCCGCTTCGTATGCGGATCAACTACATGTCCGTGTTTGATCAATATCGTCATATTTTAATCCTTTCCGCCTCATAAAATATTCGGCACAAAATTCCATACTACGTTTATTTTATCACAAGGCAATACAAAAAGGAATGTCAAACCGACATTCCTTTTTAAATTATTTTCAATTTTTACAGACAAAACTGTTTCTTACATTTTCTGTTTCAACACTTCAACCGCACGTTCCAGTTGATTATCTGCTTCCGGCTCTTCCTCGTTGTATTCGTACTCTACTTCAACATCCGGCGTGATTCCTTTGCCGTTGATGCTTCTTCCCTTCGGTGTGAAATATTCTGCCACCGTAAGCTTCACACAAGTTCCATCTTTCAAGGCATAAACAGATTGTACAACACCTTTTCCATAGCTTGTCGTTCCCACGATATCTGCCTTCCCATAATCTTGCACAGCACCGGCAAAAATTTCCGAAGCACTTGCACTATTTCCATTGATCAGAACAGTCATAGGCACATCATAATCATAGTCTGCATCAGATGTATACTCCTGTTTCTCTCCGTCTTTATCTTCGGTATAGACGATAAGTCCTTTCGGAAGAATCAGATCCAGCATCTCGCACACAATATCAAGATTGCCGCCCGGATTATTGCGAAGATCTATCACAAGCCCCTTCATCCCCTGTGCTTCCAGATCTTTAAGCGCTGTCTGATACTGCTCATATGTGACGGAGTCAAATTCTGATACAGCCAGATATCCGATCTGATCTTCCATCATCTCATATTCGACCGTCTGGACTTCAATCGTGTCACGAATGACGGAAGTGGTAACTTTTTCTCGTTCTTCTCCACGCAGTACCGTAAGCTTTACTTCTGTACCCTTTTCGCCCTTGATCTCTGTCACAATCTCATCCAGCTTCTTGCCGGATACATCTTTTCCGTCAACTTGAAAGAGAATATCGCCTTTCTTCAAACCTGCTTTCGCTGCCGGTGATTCTTTATAAATCTGCACCATAGTCACAAGACCGCTCTTCTGATCCTGACTCATGACTACGCCGATCCCGCTGAACTCACCACTCATATTTTCATTGAACTTCGCAGTCTCCTCAGCATCATAATATTCCGAATATGGATCTCCAAGTGCTTCCAGATAGCCTTTATATAATCCTTCTGTAAGCGCATCCTCATCCACATCGCCAAGATAATCACTCTCTATAAGACGGTCAAGTTCCGACAGTTTCCGCTCTTCTTCTCTCGATACAACATTTTTATACCCAAGTACCCCGCAGGACACAAGGCTGATTCCCAATAATGTTACAAGGGCGCCTGTCAGCGCCCCTTGTAAAAACCCTTTTTTATTTTTCACGATTTTAAGTCCTATTCTACAAATACTTTAATGGATTTACCGGTGTTCCATTTGAGTTCACCTGGAAATGCAGGTGATTTCCTGTAGAGTTACCGGTCGTTCCAACTGCCGCAATGTTCTGTCCCTTGCTTACCTTTGTTCCTGCACTCACATATAATGTGTGGCAGTGCATATAGATGGTCACAAGACCGTTCCCGTGGTTGATCACGATTCTCTTTCCTGCCTTGCCGCTATAGCCCGAAGAAGTAACTGTTCCGGCTGCAGCCGCATAGACCGGCGTTCCCTGTGGCGCCGCAAAGTCAATTCCTTTGTGGTTCGTGCTTGCCCCTGCAAGTGGCTGCTCACGATATCCAAAATAACTGGAAATTCTGCTGTATCCCGGACACGGATGAGTAAACGTTCCGTTTCCTGACACCACAGAAGCACCCGCATTCGGAGAAATACTCGAATTTTTCTCCTGCTGTTTTCTCGCCGCATCTGCCGCTGCCGCTTCCAGCTTGGCAATCTCATCTTTGTTTGCCGCAATCTCACTATCCAAGTCACTAATCTCATCACTCTTCGTATCAATCAGTTCCTGTACAGTGTTCTGCTTTTCCATGAGTTCATTCTGCATCGTTTCCATCTCATCATACTCGTCTTGAAGCACCTGTTCCTGCTCCTCTACTGATTTAACGATTTCCCGAAACTCCACCAACATATCTCTATCATATTCAGAAATTGTTGAAATATACTCTGCGTTATTTAAAAAGTCACTCAATGTTTTCGACTGGAATAAAATTTCCAGAAATTCAGCGTTTCCATTCTCGTACATGTACTTAATCCGCTTCTTCATATCCTCATATTGATTATTCTCATCAATCTGAGCCTCGATCAATTCATCTTCTTTTTGAGCCAGTTCTTCTTCTTTATCCGCAATCTTCTTCTCTAACTCTGCTGTCTCCGTTAAAATCCCTTCAAGCTGTGCAGAAAGTGAATCTTTTTCGGATTGGGCAGCCTCTTTTTTCGATTCCAGCTCTTCTGCTTTTTTCTTTGCATCACTTAAATTCGCGGCTTGCACCTGAAAAGTCATTCCCAAGCACAGCACCATAACAAGCAATAAGCTGACTGCTCTTTTCTTTCGCATGCTTCATCCCCCCTGAAAATATCATTTATACTTCCCTAATACGTTTTCCCTCTTATACGTTTACACTCTCAAGTGCTTGCGGATTGTAAAGAAACTTCCTACAAAACCAATTCCGACACCAAGTGCGATTCCAACCGGAAGCAATGTCCTATATACCTGCACAACCGGAAGGAAATCAATAATATTATTCAGAAGGCTGAATCTTGTCATAATATAAGCCACTGCTTTGTCATACATAAAGTACAACATTACAAGTGGAATGATCGCTCCCACAAGTCCAATGAGAAGACCCTCGAATACGAATGGCGCCCGTACGAACCCATCCTTCGCACCGATGTACTTCATGATCGCAATCTCTTCACGTCTTACCGTAATACCCATAGTAACTGTATTACTGATCAGGAAGATTGATACAGCAAGCAAAATGATAATGATTGCCACAGATACATAACCAACCAGCTTATTCACACTGGTAAGTGTCTTGGCTACAACATCCGACTTGTTCACCTTACGCACGCCGTCCAGACTTTCCGCATAGCTTACAACATCTTTCTGCTTGGATACGTCAGACATATACACTTCGTAGTTGTCAGAATTTGCAAGTGGATTATCATTTTTGAATCCCTCTGCCGCTTCTTCTGAACCTTTAAAATATTCTTCCTGGAAGCTCTCCCATGCTTCTTCTGCACTTACGTAGTTAATCTTCAAAACTCCATCCGCTTTTTCAAGCTTCTCTCCGATGGCTTCTTTCTCCTCCTTGGTAGTGTCCTCATCGAATAATACGGTGATAGCAACACCTTCCTCGGCTTTTTCTACAATATAGTTAAAGTTCACAATAATAGAGTAAAAGAGTCCAAAAAGGAAAATACATGCCGCCATTGTCGCCACAGACGCAATAGAAAACATTTTATTTCTTCTGATATTCTTTACCCCTTGTTTCATCGAATATCCAAATGTACTAATTCTCATTATTATACCCACCTTTTTTCTCATCGCTGACAATGACTCCCTTTTTCATTGTCACAACGCGCTTTTTCATCTCGTTTACAATCTCCTGGTTATGTGTAACAACTAATACGGTTGTACCTCTGTCATTAGCTTCTTCCAAAAGCTTCATAATCTCCCATGAGTTTGTCGGGTCGAGGTTACCGGTAGGCTCATCCGCCAAAAGAATCGCCGGTTCATTTACAATGGCTCTTGCAATCGCAACTCTCTGCTGCTCACCACCGGACAATTCCTTCGGATATGCTTTATATTTCTGTGCCAGACCAACAAGCGACAATGCCGCCGGCACTTTTTTCTTGATCACTCTCGTAGGCGTCTCTGTTACCCGCTGTGCGAATGCAATATTTTCATAAATATTTCTGTCCTTTAACAGGCGGAAATCTTGAAATACAACACCCAAATTTCTACGGTACATGGCAATCTTTTTATGCTTCATACGATTCAGATTATTGCCATTTACAATGATTGTTCCTGATGTCGGATCTAATTCTTTCATGATCAGACGGATCAGTGTTGATTTTCCTGAACCACTGTCACCTACAATAAATACAAATTCGCCCTGCTCAATCTTGAGATTGATTCCATTCAGAGCTGCAACCCCTTTTGAGTACTCTTTCGTTACTTCTTTTAATTCAATCATACGCTCCTCCTACGTTACTAATATTCCAGCGACTCCATATACTTCATGTACTTCACGACCATAAGTGCAATCTTAAATGTAATAGCATCCTCGAACACACGAAGGTCAAGCCCTGTACTTTTCTGAAGTTTATCCAGACGGTACACCAGCGTGTTGCGGTGGATATAGAGCTGTCTGGAAGTCTCCGAAACATTCAGGTTGTTCTCGAAGAATTTGTTAATCGTTGTTAACGTCTCTTCGTCAAAATCATCCGGTGATTTCCCCTCAAAAATCTCACGGATAAACATTTTACAGAGTGGAATCGGAAGCTGATAGATCAAACGACCTATCCCCAATGTGCTGTACGCAATGATACTCTTCTCACTAAAGAAGATCTTGCCGACATCAAGCGCAAGTTTTGCCTCTTTGTATGATTTCGACACCTCTTTGATATCATTTACCACTGTTCCGTAAGCAATCAAAATGTCTTCCTCTCCGTCATTCTTGAGAATCTCGTAAATGTTATCTGCAATCTTCTCAAGCTCGGCGTGTCCGTCAGACACTTCCAACTCTTTCACTACTATAATATTCTTTTCATCTACTGCTGTCACAAAATCTCTGGATCTCCCACCGAGAAGTGACCGGACATTGTCAAGGGCACTGCTGTCCTTTTCGTGTTTTGTCTCAATAATAAAGATAACACGTCTGACTTCTGTGTCAATATGTAATTTTTTGGCACGATTATAAATATCTACTAACAACAAGTTGTCGAGCAGAAGATTTTTAATAAAATTATCTTTATCAAAGCGTTCTTTATATGCCACCAGCAGGTTCTGTATCTGGAAGACCGCAATCTTTCCCAACATATAAACATCTTCTCTGTCCCCATCAGCCAAAAGGATATATTCCAACTGATGCTCATCATAAATCTTAAAAAACTGATATCCCTTTATAACCTGACTGTCCGCCGGTGATTCTACAAACGAACGAACCTCTTCCCCCTGATTTACCTGCTCTGCAAATGTGCCTGCAAGTACCTTTCCTTCTGTGTCCATAACACAAAAGTCAATCTTAGTTATTCCTTTCAATCCTTCAATTGTATTTTGAAGTATTTGATTAGATATCATATTCCATCTCCTCCACTCATTGCAATATACATTTTCCACAACAAAATTATAGCACTTTTCAGAAAACTGCATACTTATAGAACCTATACTAATATATTTTGACAAAAAAATAAAGAGGAAATCACAATTTTTTGTTGATTTCCTCGCTTTTTTGACTATAAAACGCATTTTTCGAATCTGTACATAGTAACCAAAAGATATTTCTTATGATTTTCTTATCTTTTGCTTTTCTATCTCTTTTTTGAACAATGCTTTCGTCAAAAACTGACTGATCTTCCGACTTCCAAATCTTCTCTTTTCCTCCGGAATCATAGTTTTTCCAAGGCACAGGAACAACCGGACATTAAAAAGATTCTTATTCTTTACCGCGAAATCTTCCCTTAACGGAGAAGATAGCAATGAGAGTACACAATCAACTTCTGCACCATTGATCGCATTGACCAGCATATCGTCTGCGCGATCCTGCGCGGAAACCTTCGCCATTCCGCACACCTGAATACTACCATATCGGTGTTCCAGATATTCATAGACCCGCCGTCCTTCTTCCTCCGACTCCACAAGGAGATAGATCCGTTTGTGGTTCTTGTGAAGATAGCGGAAGAACATTTGCAGATAGAGTCTGTCATCTGTTTCCTGAAGCCGCTTTCTCTCGCTTACTTCTGCTGCCTCCAGAACGGTTCTGTCGCCTGCCAGTACAAGGTCAAAATCCTTCATCTGTTCCTTCAGCATAAGCTCTGTATTCGTGTCCATCAATACATCCACCGTAGCAACCTCTATCATATTGACCGGTTCTGTCGTCAGATACTCAATCGATTTCTTCATCGTTTCCTTGGCGGTGTAATTGTCAATCTCTATTCCTAAAACATTTATCTTACCATTCATATGTTCACCTGCTAACACATCTTTTCAGTTTTTTGATTATAGCAAAAGGTTCCCATACCTTCAACCTCTGTCAGCAAATGTTCATACTAATTAATATTCGTAATATTTTTGTTACTTTTAGATGCTTCCCGTTTCTTCCTTGCAAGAAGCCCCCCGATTCGACCGGTTTCCTTGGATGACAGCGACTTCCACCCGTCATTTAACACTTGATCTAAGAGCCCTAACTCTTCAGCAATCTCGTATTTTAACTTCTCTTCCTTCGTCAACTCTTCCAACTTAATTGTTTTATTTTGTTTATTTGATCCCACAGCAATGATCCCCTTTCTTTTTAGAAAGTGTTGACAATTTTATCGGGGAATATACAGATCCGTGGATGGCTTAAGCCAACACCACGAATTTGTATATGAAAATCTGCAATATGAAAATCACCGGTATCCCAACCGAGAATTTAATTTTTCTTGTTTTGTGCCGGAATGTGTACATTCCTGCCAGCGCTCCGACACTCCCTCCTGCCAGAGCAAGCAGAAGAAGCATTCGTTCAGGCACTCTCCACTGTTCTTTTTTCGCTCGTTTCTTATCGATTCCGAAGACCAGAAATGTGACTGCATTGACTATCAGGAGATATCCGGCTTGAACTTCGGTCATAGCCTGATTTCCTTTCCCAGCGTAAAGGAGTAGATCAGCTTTTCCTTCACCTTCTTCTCTGTGAGCTGCTCTAACGCTTTCGCATAATAATCAAGCTGTGCGTGATACTTATCTACCAGCTCTTTTTCGTCGGAGACTCTGTCGGTCTTATAGTCCAGCACAACAAGTCCGTCTTCTTCTTCAAAATATACGTCAATAATTCCCTGCACCAAAATCCATTCTTCGGTCTTCTGTTCATACAGTTCTGACGCCGGAACTCCCAGAACAAATGGCTGCTCTTTATATAACTTCCCGCGTCTGGCACTTTCTGCCATTCGCTTTCTTGCAGATGTATCGAAGAAACTAATAAAATCTTTCACGCGTATCATTTTTTCGGTCTCTTCCGTAATCTTTCCCTGTTCCCGGAAGCTTTCTATCGCTTCTTTCAGGCTCTTCGCATCGTATTCCTCAGTAAAATCAAGAAGTTCAAGCACTCTGTGGTATGCAGTACCGCGCGCCGCGCCTCCCTTTTCTTCCTCTTCCTGCAAAAAGCGCGGAAGAAGAGGTACTACCTCCGGTTCTTCATACAGGAACTCTCCATCCGGAATATTTTCTTCCTGCATGGTTTCTTTCATATAGATACTTTTTTTCAATTCTGAAACAGTGAATTTCATCTTTCTCCCTCGCTCTTCCTCATATGGATAGCGATAGTCAAACTGCTCTTTTAATCTCTCTTTCATTTCAGGATCGTATACCCTGTCTGTATCCCACTGTTCCAGAACCGCCCGTTCTATGCGTTCTTTTGTCACCTTCTGCAACTCTATTTCAAGCAAATCATCCGGTCTTATTTCCTGAACTTTGATCGGCACCTCACAGGTCAGTCTCATAAGCGCCGGAAGGAGAAAGCTCCAATAATTGGTTGCCTTACTAAGTTGTAAGAAATCCAGCTCTTCGCCCCGCTGACGTTTCACACGCTCTAATGCCGACAGCTTCTTTTCCAGATTCTCCACAGTTCCGGTAATGATCAGCTTTTCCTTTGCACGAGTGAGCGCTACATATAGGACACGCAATTCTTCTCCCAGACTCTCCAGCGTCTCTTCCTTCTGAATCACCTTCTTGATCAGGCTCGGGCTTTTCGTACTCTGCTCAAGTTCTACATGGTTCATTCCGATTCCAAGCCGGGCATGAAGGACGACATTACTCCTGACGTCCTGCATATTAAAACCTTTCCCCATTCCCGCCACGAACACAACCGGAAATTCCAGCCCTTTACTCTTGTGGATCGTCATGACCCTTACCGTATCGGACTGCTCATCTTCTACATTTGCTTCCCCGTAATCCACATGGTACTTTTTCAATTCTTCAATATAGCGCACAAAATGAAACAATCCCTTATAACTGGTAGCTTCAAAAGCCCGCGCCTTTTCACAGAGCATCTCGATATTCGCTTCCCTCTGCGCGCCGCCCGGCATTGCAGCTACATAGTCTCCATACCCGGTATCTGACAAAATACGGAACAACAATTCATGCATCGGGGTATACGGAACAATTTCACGAAGCCTGTCCATCACGCCCATACACTGTTCCATCTTCCTGCGAAGGTTCTCATCTTCCCCTTCTGTCCGATACTTCTCAACTGCCTCAAAGAATCTGACATCCGGGAATTCGCTTTTGACCTTTGCAAGCTCTTCATCCGTACACCTCCCTATGGGCGAACGAAGGACTGCCGTCAACGGAAGGTCCTGTCTCCGGTTATCCAGCACCCGCAGATAATCCAGCATGGTCCCAACCTCCAACGCAGAAAAATATCCTTCTCTCGTACCTGCATAAGCCGGTATTCCTTCTTCATTTAACACTTCCGTAAATACATCTGCAAAGCCTCGCACACTTCTCGTAAGAATCACAATATCCGAATATTTTACCGGTCGAAGTTCTCCTGTCGCCTTATCCGTCACTTGAAAATTCTCCATCAGTTGATGAATTCTCCACGCTGTCACACGCGCTTCCCGCTTCCGATCTTCCCATGAGCTTTTCACCGCATCAATAAGATAAACTTCCGTCTCATGATCCGTTCCCTCCGGATAATCCGCTCCCACATAGAGCGCTGCATCTTCATCATAAGCGATCCCGCCAAGAGGTCTTGTCATAATCTGCCGGAAAATATAATTGACACTCTCCAACACCTCCGCTCTGCTTCGGAAGTTCTTATGAAGATCAATCCTCTGGGTGTCAGAAACTTCGGTACTGTATGTGTCATATTTCTCCATGAAAAGCTCCGGTCTCGACAGACGGAAACGATAAATACTCTGCTTCACATCTCCTACCATGAAAATGTTGTATTCACCTCTGGAATATCTGGACACACTGGTAAGAATGGTTTCCTGAATCAGGTTACTGTCCTGATATTCATCGATCATAATCTCCAGAAACTGCTCCTGATATTCTTCTGCTGCCGCAGTCGGACAGAAGCCTCCCTCTGTCTTTTCTGTCAGTATCTTCATGGCATACTGCTCCATGTCGGAGAAGTCGATCATGTTCTTCGTTCTCTTCTTTTCCTCAAACCGCTCCGCGAATTTTTCCACCAGTGATGTCAGCTCTCTGACCATTGGCTGACACCCTTTGATATCCTTAAGGATGATCTCCGGCTCTGCATAAAAATACTGCTGATTTAAATCTTTCATCAGCTCCTTCACTTCATCCCGAATCAGTTTTACCTGATCTGCTTTATCGGAGGACACCGTCTTGTCCCGGTTCGGCGGAAGCTTCATCCACGAAATATCTCCCATATATTCTGACAGTCCCTGATAAGTCTCTGCTCCCAGAACGCGCTCCACCATTCTCAGATCATCTTCCAGCGCATCTTCATACATATATGGACCGGAATCCTCCCTACAGATCTCGATTCCCTGATAAAGTCTCGCTCTTGCATCCTCCAGATACAATTCCACATACATTTTCAGCAAATCTACATAAGGGCTTTCCTCCAGTTCATCCAAATTCTCCAGCTCATAGCCTTTCACACACTCGTGAAGCCATTCTTGAGCGTCCGGATAACTTCTGGAATATTCATAGACCTTCAAAATCAGTTCTTCAATTTTTTTATCATTCTTCCCGGTTCCATAAGCACTGACAAAGTCAAGGAACCGCGAACGTCCCTCGGTATATTCTTCTTCCAGCAGTTCATCCAGCACATCATGGCGGAGCAATTTCAGCTCTCCCTCTTCTCCTATGCGAAATGCCGGATCTAATCCGATCATCGGAAAATGATCGCGTATTACAGACAGACAGAAGCTGTGGATCGTTGTAATCCGCGCATTATGGATCAGTGTTGCCTGCTGTTTGAGATGTTCATTATCCGGCTCTTCTTCAAGCTTCTTCTCAATGGCTCCCCGAATTCTCTCTTTCATCTCTGCTGCCGCGGCTTCTGTAAATGTAACGATCAGAAGTCGGTCTACATCCACCGGCTCCTTGTCATCGGTAAGCATAGTGATGATTCGCTCTACGAGAACTGCAGTCTTACCGGAACCTGCCGCTGCGGATACAAGAATATTCCGTTTCCGAAGATCGATTACTTTCTTCTGGCTCTTAGTCCACGTTACACTCATGACTGCCCCTCCCCCTTCATTGCCTGAATGACTTTGTCCACGCTCATCGCCTCAATCTCTCGATAACGGTATCCTTCCATCTTTGTATCAAATCCACAGATCTGACGATAACTGCAATAGTCACAGCTTGTCTCCGTCCCTCTTCGATATGGATTCACCTTCACATCACCGGACAGGATTTTCTGCCTGATCTCTTCCACCTTATTGACCGCATACTTCATCATAAGATAAAAGTCCTGTGCAGACGCCGCTTTTGAGCTCTTCGAGAGACTTCCGTTTTTATTGTATTTTACCGGAATCACTGAAGATTCACCGACCATGCAGTGATCCAGATGCTCCAGCACTTCTTTTTCAAGAGAAATCATTCCATCCGGCTTTAATTCCTTCAAAATAGATTCCTGCTCTTCTCCTTCTTTTGGGCGGTCGATCAACGGGTCTTGAATCCGATAATAAAATACGCCTGCCGGAAGAATCTCCTTCTCCGGATGTTTTTTCTGCTCCATCTGAAGCGCCGCATCCATATAGACCATCAGCTGAAGCTGAAGCCCATGGTAAAGAGCGGTCACGTCAAAGCTCTTGCTTCCGGTCTTATAATCTATCACTTTCACATAGACACAGTCTCCGTCTTCACAAGTATCTACCCGGTCAATCTTACCGTTAGCAAAACGCAGCTCATACGCTGCCGGTTTAAAATCTCCCGCAGCAAGCTGTTTCGTAAGTGCCCACACTGTTTTTTCTAACATTCGTTTCATTCGGACGATCAGATACGCATTTCTCGACGAGCTATAAAGAATAGAATTCCCATAATCTGCAATTGCTTCTTCCACACTTTCCTCGACATACTGTTTTCGCTTCTCCTCGGTAAGCTTCAGCCAGTCTCCTGCTTCTCGCTCCACTTTGTAAGAAAACCGCTCCAGTGCACGGTGGCACACATTCCCAAGATCCGCCGCCTGAAAATCATACTCTTCCCGCTCCCGAAGTCCGAGCCCATACGTAAGAAAATGTGAAAATGCACATACTGCGAACCGCTCCATACGTGTAATACTCGTTTCAAATTCTTCCCCGTAGAGACGTTTCGCCGCCTCTTCTGTCAGTGCGTCCAAAGGCTTGCGATAATATCCCGCCTCTAAAAAACGCTCCACCTTTTCCTGCCACTTTGGATTTTTCTTATACCAGTTATAAAGTTCACACCATGCGCCATCTGTCTCATGTCTTTTTTGCACAAACTCACGGATCATCCGGTCAAATCCGATATTCTCTGTCAATTCCTGTTCCTTCAAATATCGTTCCTCGTCTCTGACCTTAAGCTTCGGGAATAATTTTTGAAGCTCCTGAATCAGATAGGACGGACGCACACTTTTTCCGTCTGCCGAAACTTTACTATAATAGATATCAAGCTTCTCGGACGGCTTTGTCAAATTAAGATACAGATAAAATTTTTGTACATATGCTTTTTCTTTTCCGCCGGCTGACAGCGTTAATTTCTCTCTTGCGAATTTCTCCCTGTCAAGCTCCGACAAAAGACCGGTGCGAAGCAGTGCACCCGGAAGGTACACGTCATTCGCTCCTGCAAATAATAATGCTTTGATGTCTTTTAATCTTGTCCTCTGCATGTCACCGATCACAACCTGATCTACCTCCGGCGGGATGACGCCCACCCTTGCTTCCTCCAGTCCGGCGTCCAGAAGCTTACAGTATTCACTTAGGCTCACCTGCTCATCGCCCAGAAGTTCTACAAATTTATCAAACAGTTCGATCACAATGCGGTAAATCTGTGCATATTCTCGCGCAAGCGCTAATTCCCCCTTTGCCTTGAAGAGCTCTTCCTGCTCTGCCAGACGTACCTGAAGATTTTCCTGCACCATAAATTCATAAATTGCCCTTGTAATATCCGCAACTGTCTTTCGTCTCTGTCGCAGCACATAGATCAGACCATCGACTTTTTCCACCAGTTGTCTCCGATAATGATTCATTTTATCCAGATCTTCCTGAGCCATGCCCCTTAATTTCCGGGTCCACTTCTCCTGCCAATGCTTATACCCTTTGATTCCCAGACCGATCACATAATTTTCCAACTCATCAATTTCTTCATAAGTAAAACCGGCAAGATTCGTGCGCAGAAAACGGAATACGCTCTCATAGCTGAAGCTCTGCTCTGCCATATGGAGCACACTTCTTATATATTCTACAAAAGAGTTCAGCAGAATACTTCTCTTATGATCCATAAAAAACGGAATGTCGTATTTGATAAACGCCTGTTTCAAATGATCGGCATACACATCCATATCACTGACGATCACACCGATATCCCGAAGCCGGTATCTGTCCTCCCGCATCATACGGCGCACCTGTTCCGCCACTGCATACGCTTCTTCCCTTGGATTCTTCGCCAAATGAAGCTTTACCTGTTCCTGTTCTTTCTCATATGCTCCCGCTCCGTACCGGAACAGATGCTTCTCCAGAAATGCCAAGGCTTCCTGCTCCTTAAAACGCCATGGCACATGGTCATACAATTCCACCGGCTCTTCCACCGGGATTTTATTTTGCTTTGCAATCTGAAGCAGCGAGGTTACCATCTGCTTACTCAACGCAAAGAGCTGATACGGGTGTTCATAGACATACGGATTTCCCCGCCGATCCATGGTGACTGTTACGATCACTTCTCGGCAATGTCTCATCAGCTCCCCGAGAAGGCGGTCCTGAACCGGTGTGAAACCGGTAAATCCATCCAACACAACCGTACTGTTTTTTAACCGCTCTGATTTCTCGACTTCACAACTTAACACATCCAGAAGTTCTTCTTTCGTAATATATTTCTCCCGAAGATAGTCCGTAAATCCACGATACAGCAGGCGAATATCTGCCAGCTTATAATAAAGTCTTGACGATTCTCCTGCCGACTCCATCACGCGCTCAATCTCATCTTCCCCAATATCATATTGAGTAAATTCGGAGATCACTGACTTTACTTCACTGATATATCCCTGCTTCTTCATATGTCCGCCAAGCATTTTCAGTTCGCTCTCATAATCGACGGCAATCTTTCGAAGAATCAGATTCTTTCCCTCATCATCCAGAACAGGAAGTCCTCCGCCCCCTGTCTCTTCAAACACACGATAAGCAAGACGTGCAAAGCTAAGCACGTCTATATTCATGATTCCTTTGCGCTCATGCATCATCACCAGATCCTTCTGTGTCTGCATGGTAAATTGCTCCGGCACCAATACAATATAATTTCTCTCAGGATATTTCATAGATTCCTGAATGACATGTTGATATAAATAACTTGATTTTCCTGACCCTGATGGTCCAAACACAAATTTTAAAGGCATAGGATTTCCCTCCTATGCCTTAGTATATCATATCTCTATCTTATACGCTTCTTAATTTTTCTATGAACTCATTGCTCAATGTCAGCTTCGCAACATAGAACACATCACCGGTCATATATACCGTCCAGTCGTCTTCCACTTCTACCTGAAGCTCTCCGCCCGGCATATGTACCACAACTTTGTTGTTCGTCATACCAAGCTTGTAAGCAACACCTGCTGCCGCACACGCTCCGGTTCCTGATGCCAGTGTATAACCCGCACCTCTTTCATAGATCTCAATGGCGAGATTCTCTTTGTCGATTACTTTCATGATCTGTGTATTGATACGATTTGGGAAATATCTTGCAATCTCCGCATAATCTCCGATCTTAGTAACCAGCGGTTTGGAAATCTCTCTCATTGGAATTACACAATGTGGATTACCGATGCTGACACAAGTCACCGGATATAAAGTTCTTCCAAATACCATATCCTCATTGATCACTTCACGACGTTCCCCGGTCACCGGAATATCATCACTCCAGAAAGATAATTTACCCATAGATACGCGAAGTCTGCTGCCGTCCTCATTTAAGAACGTAACTTCTACCGGACCATTTCCTGTGTGCAGAACAAAGTTTTTCTTCTGAACATAGCCTGCGTCCTTCAAATACTTGGCGAAAATACGAACTCCATTGCCACTTGTCTCCGATTCACTTCCATCCGGATTCCATACTTTTACATACATGCCTTCTTCTTTCTGAATCGGTCCTTCCAACACACCATCAGAACCAAGACCTGCATTACGGTCGCAGATCATCTTCACATTCTCCGGTGTAAGTTCAAATTCATTTTTATTTGGATCGAATACTACATAATCATTTCCGAGTCCATGATAACGTTCCAATACAACTTTCATATTCTACCTCCGGTTTCGGGAATTTCTCCCGTTCATTCATATACATCTAGTACTATCATAACAGGCATGATTCGTCATTTCAAGAAAAAATCACATCGGTTCCGATACTTTTGCGTACACCTGCACCGGTACATACGCTCTTACAAAGATCCCGTCTTCCCGGTATTCTTCCGTTTCCAGTTCTCCGTACTTGCGGATCAGCTGAAGCTTTGCCGCATCACTGTACGGATATACCCTCTCTAAAAATACCTTCTGCTCCCGAAGTACTGCCTCGATCGTCTCTTGAAGTTCGATAAGTCCGGCTCCCATCTTTGCCGATGTTTTCACTGTATAGTCCGCCTTGAAATCACGGATTACACTGTCCTCTTCCAGTCTGTCCTGCTTATTAAAAACCGTAATGATCGGTTTATCTTTCACTCCCAGATTCTGAAGCGTTTCATAAACTGTGTACATCTGACTGTCCATCTGAGGGCTGGATGTGTCCACCACATGCAGGATTATATCTGCATACTTCGCTTCTTCCAGCGTACTTTTAAAAGCTTCGATCAAATGATGCGGGAGTTTCTTAATAAAACCTACTGTATCTGTCAGTAATATTTCCTGTCCTTTTGGCAGTTTCAAACTTCGCGTTGTAGGATCAAGCGTTGCAAAAAGCTGATCTTCTGCCAGAATATCCGCTCCTGTCAACGCATTTAAGAGTGTGGACTTTCCTGCATTCGTGTATCCTACGATAGCCGCCACCGGTACATGATTCTTGCTTCTTCTCTCCCGGGTCACCTCTCGGTGCCGCTTTACTTCTTTTAATTCCCGATTCAACTGCGCGATTCGATTCTTGATCAAACGCCTGTCCATCTCAAGCTTCTTCTCTCCCGGTCCTCTCGTTCCGATTCCTCCGCCCAGTCTGGAAAGCGCCGTACCAAATCCGGTAAGTCTTGTCTGCCTGTATTTTAACTGCGCAAGTTCTACCTGAATCTTTCCTTCACTGGTAGAGGCTCTCCCCGCAAAAATATCGAGGATCACCAAGGTACGGTCCATTACTTTGACATCCAGTTCATCTTGAAGATTCTTCATCTGCACCGGAGAAAGCTCATCATCACAAATAATACCTGTTGCGTCCAGCTCCCACAACAGGTCTTTGATTTCGTCTATTTTTCCTTTTCCAACGTAGGTTCCGGGATGAATCTGCTCCCGGCTCTGAATGACCTGTCCCACTGTCTGAGCTCCTGCTGTCGCTGCAAGCTCCGATAATTCCTTCAAAGAATCTTCCACATCATCCTGCCCCGGAAGACCGACACCTACGAGGAGTACTCTCTCTGATTCCTTCTTTAATTCGATCATACATATCCTCTGCTATCTTGTCTCTAAAAATTCTGCTTCCTTTTTCGCTTCTTCATCCTTCGGATATTTGTCCGTATATTTTGCAAGCCTTTCTTTCGCCTGTTCCCAGTCTTCCATTCCTTCACATGCGACAATCGCATTGTACTCCATTTCCTGCTTCAGCGCCTTACTGTTTCCCTCAGCTTCCAGCCCCTTCTCATAACAGGATAACGCCTCTTCATAATTTCCAAGCTCCAGTTCACAGGCTCCGAGAAGATTGTAGATTGTTCCCGTCTTTTCTGTTCCTTCCTTTAACGCCTGCTTCAGTGCCTTTCGCGCTCCTTCGTAATCCTTCTGTTCAAAACAGGCTATCCCAAGTCCGCGGCAGGAATCTGCCAGATTCTTTTCTTTCTCAACTGCCTTCTTAAAATTCACTTCTGCTTCTTTATATTGCCCGGCTTCCAGCTGTTCCATTCCTTCTTTATATGGATTCTTCCCACAACCAGTCAAAAGGATCATCAGCAACAACACTGCCGGAAATACACGCCATACTTTTCTCATACGTCCTCCTATGCTACATATCTTACTACTCCTGCCGCATTCAGAATCGCGATAAACACAACTGCAACTTCTGCAATGATCGCCTCCCACATTCCGAAATATCCAACAACTGCAAAAAATAATATCATAAACTTGATTGCTAATGCAAATGTAATATTGTGATTCACTACACGAAGAGTTTCTTTGGAAATGCGGATCGCATCCACAATTTTAGACAATTCATCTTCCATCAGCACAATATCCGCCGCCTCTATCGCAGCCGCCGAGCCAAGCGCTCCCATCGCAATCCCCACATCTGCTCTGGCAAGAACCGGAGCATCATTGATACCGTCTCCCACACATACAAGACGTTCTCTCGCATCCTGCACCATAAGGAAATCTTCCAGCTGTTCCAGCTTATCTCCCGGCAACAGATCCGTATACGCATAGTCCATATCCAGTTCCTGCGCAGTTTCCATAGCAGAACTTTCTGTATCACCGGTCAGCATGACAAGAACACCCTGACATTTCTCCTTCAGATATCTCAGCGTCCATCTGGCATCCTTCTTAAGCGCATCCGAAATAATAATATAACCTGCATATTTCTTATCCACCGCTATATAGATTACGGTTCCGGTGGATTCAACCTCGTCCATCGGAATCTCATATTTCTCTAACAGATGATAATTCCCAACAAGAATTTTCTGCCCGTCATAAACCGCAGTCACTCCGTAACCCGGAAGCTCTTTTACATGACTGACCTGATCTTTTTCTACCGCTTCTCCGTAAGCATCCAGAAGCGCACGCGCAATCGGATGATTTGAATAACTCTCTGCATGTGCGGCAATCTCCAGCAATTCCTCTTCCCCGGTCTGTACCGGATGAATCTCCCGAACTGTAAATACGCCTTCTGTCAAGGTTCCGGTCTTATCAAACACAAATGTGTCCGCCTGCGCCAGATCTTCCAGATAATTTGCACCCTTGATCACGATTCCCTGTCTTGCCGCAGAGGCAAGCCCGCCAAGAAATGCAATTGGCACAGACATGACAAGTCCGCTTGGACAGGCAGCAATCAAAAAGATCAGACCGCGATATACCCATGTCGACCAGTTCCCGTAGGAAAAAGTAAGCGGCGGATAGATCATAACAAACAGCGCAAAGCAAAACATCACCGGTGTATAGACTCTTGAAAACTTCGAAATAAATGTCTCGCTCTCAGATTGTTTCTTCTGTGCGTCTTCTACCATGTCCATAATCTTAGAAACCGTAGAATCATTGTATACTTTTACAACCTTTGCTTCCAGCACACCACTAAGATTAATACATCCACTGTAAATAAAGCTGGACTCTCTTGCTTTGCGCGGCATTGACTCTCCGGTCACTGCCTTCGTATCAACCATAGAAGAGCCTGTCTTCACAATCGCATCCACCGGAATACGTTCTCCCGGTTTTATGACGATCAGATCGCCCACTTCCAATTCTGAAGGCTGTACCTTCACTTCCCCGGCTTCTGACTTCTTCGTCGCATACGGCGGACGGATATCAATCATTTCTTCGATGGAACGCTTTGCACTATCTGTAGAATAAGCTTCAAATATCACACCCAGCTCAAAGAGAAGCATGACCAATACACCTTCTGTATATCTCCCGATTCCAAAAGCTCCAACTGTTGCCAGTGTGATCAAGGTATATTCTGTCAAAAACTTTTTCTGAAAAAAATTTCTCGCACAGCACACGAAACACATCGTATCCGATAATCAGATATGCGATTAAAAACCATATGAACTTTGCCCAGTCGCCCATCATATTATGCGTAGTCGTTGCGATTGCACACACGTAGATAAATACTCCGGCGCCATAAATAATACTTCTCTTTTTCAACTCAGTCGTCATACTTTATTTCCTTTTTATAACTATATGTAAATCACTCTAAAATATGTTCCATTCCCTGACTGATGATATTCTGTATATGACCGTCTGCCAGCGAATAGTATACCGTCTTGCCATCTCTGCGGTTTTTTACCAGCTTCATCTGCTTCAGCACCCGAAGCTGATGGGAAATGGCGGACTGCGTCATGCCTAATGTCTCTGCAAGATCACAGACACACATCTCCGCCTGTAAAAGCACAAATAAAATCTTTACTCTCGTAGCATCTCCAAATACTTTATAAAAATCTGCAAGTTCTTTCAGCGTCTCTTCGGCCGGCATCTCTTTCAGCACTTCCCGAACCTTCTGATCATGAACAAACAGTTCTTCACAACATTCTACTTCTTCTCTTTTCATAGACTCCTCCCTTTCGATTCTATGAGCATTCGTCTATCTGTTAATTATGCCAAATGGCTGAAATCATTTCAACCATTTGGCACAAACGCAACCAAAATTAATATTTTCGTAATTTTTTCTTCAGATTTTTCATCATATCGTCTTATTTTCGATACAAAATCCGAATAGAATTCAGCACACAAAGCATTGCCACCCCGGTGTCTGCAAAAACAGCCATCCACATATTGGCATATCCTGCCAGACCGAGAATCATAACGAGAAATTTTACAGCCAATGCAAACACTACATTCTGCATTGCAATCCTGCCGACATTTCTGGCAATTTGTATCGATTGCGGAATCGCTTCCACAGAGGAAGTCATGAACACGACATCTGCCGCCTCAATAGCTGCATCTGCTCCGCTTCCCATTGCCGCTCCCACGTCTGCTCCTGCCAGAACCGGCGCATCGTTAATTCCGTCTCCCACAAATAATACCGCACCATGCTGCCTGCGGATATCCTGAAGGTGTGTCAACTTATCCTGCGGAAGCAGTTCTGCGTGCACTTCATCAATCTTCGCCAGCTTCGCAATTGCTCCGGCGCTATTTCTCTCATCCCCGGTCAGCATTGCAGTCACAAGTCCAAGCGTTCTCAATTGTTCTACTGCTCCTGACGCCTCCGGCTTCATTACATCCGCTACAACCAGATACCCTTCCAGTCTTCCATCGACAGCCAATAAAACTTCCGTTCCATAGTCTTCGTTCTCATAACTGTTCACATCTACGTGATAAAGCTCCATCAAATTCTTGTTACCACACAATACCGTGCCTTCCGGGAAAACTGCACGAATTCCTTTTCCCGGAATTTCTTCCACCTCACCCGGTCTTACCAGTTTCAGCCCTCTGTTCTTCGCCTCTGCCACAATGCTTACAGCTACCGGATGCGTAGAGGCAATCTCACAGTCCGCCGCCATTGTAAGGATCTGCTTCTCTGTCAACCGATGAAGACTGACTACCCTTTGCACATCGAACGTACCTTTTGTAATGGTGCCGGTCTTATCCATGACAACCGCTTTTATATTCTTCAATGCTTCGATCGCGGCACCACCCTTGAACAGAATTCCTTTTTTAGAACCACTGCCGATACCTGAGAAAAATGCCAGCGGCACGCTTAACACAAGGGCACACGGACAGCTGATGACAAGAAACGTAATCGCAGTATATACCCAGTGATTCCAATCACCTGTGAAGATAGACGGAATAATCGCTGTTGCCACCGCCAGAGCAACGACAACCGGAGTGTACACTCTGGCAAATTTTGTAATAAAGCGGTCAATCTTCGGTTTACTTGCAGCTGCATTTTCCACAGAATCAAGAATACGGCTTACCATCGATTCACTGAGAGGTTTCTGTACTTCAATTTTAAGAACACCCCCGGTATTGACACAACCGGAGTAGACTTCCACTCCCGGATAGACCCGAACCGGCACCGGTTCTCCTGTCACCGCCGAGGTATCCAGCTGGCTCGTTCCATCAATGATCTTTCCATCCAGCGGAATCCGGTCACCGGGACGCACCAGAAGTATATCGCCGATGTTTGCCTCCTCTGCCGGAATCATCGTAACTTCTTCACCATGCAAACGCCCCACTACTTCCGGTCTTAAGTCCACTGCATCCATAATCTGAGAACGGCTTCTGCTCACTGCAATATCTTCAAATAATTCTCCGATCCGATAGAAAAGCATCACACCTGCCGCTTCGGCAAAATCGCCAATGACAAAAGCAGCAATGGTAGCAACGCTCATAAGGAAATTTTCATCAAACACATGACCTTTTAATAAGTTCTTCCCTGCACTCACCACAATTTTCATTCCTAAAATTACATATGCTGCAACAAAGAACCACGGAATCACCGCTTCTGCCGCTATGCCTTCCAATAAAATTCCCCCAAGAAATAATACCGCGCCAAAACCAATCTGAAGAAAGCTTCTTTTATGCTCTGCAAAAGCAGATCTTCTTTCTCTCTTTTTAGAAGTCCCTGCTTCTTTTGGGACTACAACAACGTCTTCTTCTATACCGGAACAGATCTTTTGTATTTCAGGCAGAAGATTTTCTGTCTGGTCTCCGGCTACCGTTAACTGCCTGGTCGCATAGGTAATGACCGCCCTCTCAACATTCGGGAGTTCGTTGATTTTTCGCTCCATCTTTGCCGCACAATTGGCACATCCTAAGTTTTCCAGAATATATACTGTTTTCTTCCCTTCTACAGAAATAGCTTCCTGATGTTTCTCTTCCTGAGATATATGTTCATGCTCATGGTCATGTCCACAGCCGCAGCTTTCCTGATGATGGTGCTCATGGTCATGTCCACAGCCGCAGCTTTCCTGATGATGGTGCTCATGGTCATGTCCACAGCCGCAGCCCTCGTGATCGTGGTGTTCATGATGATGTTCGTGATTCACTTTCTTTTCTTCCTGCATACCCCTGCCTCCGTCTGTAATAATCTTACGATATTCATTCTATATTCTTCTATGATTTCCATGACATAAAAGATAGGATAATGATAAACGTTATACATATGAACAGTTATTCATATGTTCATTTATATCATAATCTCATGCAGGGATAATGTCAATAACCTATTCGAAGTTTGTGTCATTTTCAGGACCTATTCTCCGATCTAGTTCTCTTATTATTTGTCTCTTATGTACAAAGGCGATATCAGCCTTATGCCGATATCGCCTACGGTGATAATTACTTTTATTATTTTTTACAACTTTTCACTGCGATCTATCTACGATTCTATCTGCCAGTCAATCGGCTCCACACCGTTTGCTTTCAGAAATTCATTTGTCTGACTGAACGGCTTGCTCCCGAAGAATCCGCGATATGCGGAAAGCGGACTCGGATGAGGCGCCTTCAAAATCAAATGATTCGGATTATTCAGCATTGCCGCTTTGCGCTGCGCCGGAGCCCCCCACAGGATAAAGACAATGGGACGATCCTGCCGGTTCAATGCCATAATCGCTGCATCGGTAAATTCTTCCCATCCGATTCCCCGATGCGAGTTCGCTTCATGCGCACGCACAGTAAGGACCGTATTTAGCATAAGCACACCCTGCTCTGCCCATTTTGTGAGATATCCATGATTCGGAATCGCGCACCCCAGATCGTCGTGAAGCTCTTTATAAATGTTAACAAGAGAGGGCGGAATATCCACACCTTTTTTTACTGAGAAACACAACCCGTGTGCCTGCCCGTGATTATGGTATGGGTCCTGTCCGAGAATCACTACTTTCACTTTGCTTAACGGTGTCAAATGAAATGCATTAAAAATGTCATCCGCAGGCGGAAATATAAGATGTGTCCGGTACTCCTGATTCACCATTTCAAATAATTTTTTATAATAAGGCTTTTTAAACTCATCTTTCAGAGCATCCAGCCAGTCATTATTGATTGCTGCCATAACTCCTCCTACAATCTTACAGATACGCCCTTGTTCCGCAAATATTCCTTCACTTCCCGAATCGTAAGTTCTTTATAATGAAAGAGGGATGCTGCAAGCGCTGCATCTGCTTTTCCTTCTGTCAACGCTTCATAAAAATGCTCTAACGTGCCCGCGCCTCCGGAAGCGATCACCGGAATGGACACTGCTTCTGCAATAGCTCTCGTAAGCTCCAGCTCGTATCCTGCCTTGGTACCATCTCCGTCCATACTTGTAAGAAGAATCTCTCCGGCTCCCAGACGTTCCACTTTTTGCGCCCATTCTACCGCATCAATCCCTGCATCGATGCGTCCGCCATTTTTATAAATATTCCAGCCGCTGCCATCCGCTCTCTTCTTGGCATCAATGGCAACTACCACGCACTGGCTTCCGAATTTATCCGCAGCATCTGAAATCAGTCTCGGTGTATTGATCGCAGATGAGTTGATGGAGATTTTATCTGCTCCTTCTCTGAGAAGCGCTTTAAAATCATCTACTGTACGGATTCCTCCTCCCACGGTAAATGGAATAAATACATTCTCCGCTACTTTTCGCACCATATCAACCACGGTCTCTCTGCCATCCGAAGACGCCGTGATATCAAGAAATACAAGTTCGTCCGCTCCTTCTTTATCATATGCCATTCCGATCTCTACCGGATCACCGGCATCCTGTAAATCCACAAAATTAACGCCCTTGACTACACGCCCGTTATGTACATCCAGACAAGGAATAATTCTCTTCGTATGCATTGCTCTTCCTCCGCCTATAATTCCACAAAATTCTGAAGTATCTGAATTCCAATATCACTGCTCTTCTCAGGATGGAACTGACATCCGAAGACCTGTCCCTTCTCTACAGATGCATGAATACAAGTGCCATATTCCGCAGTTGCCGTCACAATCTCTTCCTCTTCTGCTTTCAGATAGTAAGAATGGACAAAATATACATACGGCTCACTCGGAAGTCCTTTAAATAGCTTCCCATTTCCGTGAAAATTCAGTGAATTCCATCCCATATGCGGAATCTTAAGCCCGAAAGTCTCAGGGATACGAAGAATCTCACCCTTCAGGATTCCAAGTCCTTCCACTCCCGGAGTCTCATCACTTCTCTCAAATAAAAGCTGCATTCCAAGACAGATTCCAAGGAACGGAATGTTCTTGTCTACTACTTCATAGATCACATCTTTTAATCCATAATTTACAAGCTTCTCCATTGCGTCACCAAAGGAACCGACACCCGGAAGAATCACCTTATCCGCATGTAAGATCTCCTCTCTGTCCCTCGTAACCTTAACGTCCTGTCCAAGACGCTTCAGCGCTTTCTCTACACTTTTTATATTTCCGGCATCATAATCTATGATCGCTATCATGCTGTATCCTGCCTTTCTCTCTAATATGTTTTTTATTTTACATCAAGAGTAAACCAAAATTCAACACCATTATCATAATTGTTCACTCCGTATTGCTGGTGAAGTGATTTCATGATTGCTTTCACAATTGACAGACCGATTCCATTTCCCCCGTATTCTCTTGTATGCGCTTTGTCCACCTTGTAGAATTTATCCCATATATGAGGAAGATCCTCCTCAGGAATCGGAGTTCCTGTATTAAATACTGTTACTTTTACCTTGTCTTCTTCCAGCGTCATTTTCACTTCTACAACACACTCTCCATCCAAATGATGAAAGGCATTGCTCACATAATTGCGAATGACCTGTTCAACCTTGAATTCATCTGCCCACACATAGACTTTCTCCGTCTGATGGAAGATTACCTTCGCCTCCTGCTGCTGCGCCAATATATCCATGCTTTGAAGAACTCCCCGGATGACTTCCGTCAAGTCAAACCGCTCAAACTCAATCTCATCCGCTCCGAATTCCAATTGATTCAAGGTCAGAAGATTCTTCACCATACGGTTCATTTTATCCGCCTCATCCATGATCACATCGCAGTAAAATTCCATGCTCTCTTTATCACAGGTAACGCCTTCTTTCAATCCTTCCGCATATCCTTGAATCAATGCGATAGGCGTCTTAAGCTCGTGAGACACATTTCCCATAAAATCATTTCTCATCTGCTCCAACTTCTCTTTTCTCTCAATATCTTCCTGCAGCTGATTATTGGCGCTCTTTAATTCAGAAATGGTACTCTTTAATTTCTCGGACATACGATTGAAGTTCGCTCCCAACTCCCCGATTTCATTGACGCCTCCACTCGTATATTTCGCGTCAAAATCAAGATCTGCCATGCGATTAGACAGATCTGCAAGTTCGCGGATCGGATTGGTAAGTCTCTTGGAAAAATACCAGACAAAGATTCCGCACACGAGAATGGCAACACAACCCATGCCCAGCAGGAATCGATTCGAAATAGACGCACTCTCCTGAATACTTTCCAGCGGACTTCGTATTAAGAAATGGCTTCCGTCTCCAAATACTCCCCACATTTCAATATAATCGGTCTGCATCCATGGATCTTTGGCCTGATAGATCTGATAGTTCTCTGTGCTTTCCAGAACCTTTCCCGTCTTCTGCGTCTGATTCAGAAGATATCCCATCAGCTGATTTTTCAATAGATTCATGTCGCGCACATTGGTGATCACATCAATGTCTTCACCGCTGATTCCTTCCAGAATCAAAAAGGAAATATTATGTTTTTCTGCCAGATTCTGCAACCCTGTCATCGTATCCGTCTGCTTGATGGTTCCGTTCAAAAGCGCATCATCCAGCTTTTCATACATTTCCACAAACTCAGTCTCTTTGTTCTGGATATAGTATGGTCCTAAGAACTTCAGATTGACTACAAACAGCACCACAAATACACATACGATCAATCCGGTAAATAATACGATCATCTGGCGTTTAATGGAACGTTTCATAGCTGCTCTACCTCAAACTTATACCCCATCCCCCAGATGGTCTTAATATAGTTTCCTTTCTCTCCCAGTTTACTTCTCAGCTTCTTCACATGCGTATCGATGGTTCTTGCGTCTCCAAAATAATCATAGTTCCATACATTATTTAAAATCTTCTCTCTGGACAACGCAATGCCCTGATTTTCCACAAAATATGCCAAGAGCTCAAACTCTTTAAAACTCAGATCAATCTCCTTACCGTCAATTTTCACCATATGAGCAGCTTTGTCGATAAAAATTCCGCCTGCATCTGTAACCTCTTCCTCAGAAAGAGCTCTGCTTCTTCTAAGTATTGCTCCTACCCGCGCCACCAGAATCTTCGGGCTGAATGGTTTGGAAATATATTCATCCACTCCAAGCTGAAAGCCTTGCAGTTCATCCCGCTCTTCCGAACGCGCTGTCAGCATGATGATCGGCACCTTGGAAGACTGTCTGATTTCCCTGCACACCTGCCAGCCATCCATCTTCGGCATCATGACATCTAAGATAAGAAGCGCAATGTCTTTCTCTTCATAGAAGAGCTCCATTGCCTCCAGACCGTTTCCTGCCTCCAGCACCTGATAGCCTTCTCTTTCAAGGAAATCTCTGACCAACTTTCTCATTCTGCTCTCATCATCTACAACTAATATTTTAATCTTATCACTCATAACTTTTTACTCCTGTCTCACTTGCGCCATCTGCGCTGTCTTAAAGTTATTCTCATATTAGCAGATAAATATGTCCGTTCTGTGAAGAAGTTTCATTGATTTCTAACTATTCAAGCCCAGTTTTCCAAGCCTATTCACATGATACGAATACACAAGCGTCATAACAATATTGCAGATCGTCAGCATGACAATCGCTGTCAGGCATCCGCCGAAATACATTTCTCCGAGAATGCAAATGCACACTGCGACTAAAAGAAGGGTTCTTCCAACTGTATATGCTTTGTACGATGCTTCATAGATCACTCTCTTTTCCACCTCGTCACAGCTTCTGATCCAGTCCTTTTGAAAACGAAGATCCGCAGCATCCCCATGCTTCATCGGATCTTTCTTCTGAATCTGCTTCACAGTTGCAACCTGATATATGGCGCACACTGCACCTGCCAGCAGGAAGAATACTGCCCCGATTAAAATCTGTACTGCGCCTTCTTTTCCTTTTCCCCACAGTCCAAAGGCGAAAATCGCAATAGAAAGATACAGTAAAACCGTACTTCCCGTCATTCCTATATTTCCCCAGAAGTCATATTGCCTATCCAGTTCCTCCTGTTGTTCATCATCATTGCTGTTCAGATACTGTCCGACGATTCCCTCTCCCTTGCGATAACATACAATGCTGATTACCACTGACAATACGAAGAGAACTGCAAGAAGCAGCACGGTATGTGTTCCGATCCACATTCGTATATCTGCAAATGCTGTCTGTAAATTTCCTTCTGCTGCAAACGTCCCCAAACCGACAACCGCACCGATTGCACCTCCAAGGCACATCCATAATAAAATTTTGATATAGGAATTCACTTTCTTTTTTGTCTTTACTTTATTTTTCGTCATTGTCCTCATCCTCCTGATAAATAAAAATGTCCTCTACGGATACTTCAAAAATCTGTGCCAGCTTAAGCGCCAATGTCACCGACGGAGAATAATCGCCTCTCTCAATCAGGCTGATGGTCTGCCTTGACACATGTGCCAGCTTCCCCAGTTCTGATTGATTTAGGTTTAATCTCGCTCGATATTCCTTAAGCCTGTTCTCGAGTCCCATAATCACCTCTCCTTTCTTATCAAAATTGTTCCCCTGATAAAATCACAACCTTTATTCAGAGTATCTTGTTTCTGCTGATTGTAATGTTAAAAAACGAGCAAATAAAGTACAGTTGCAAACGCCCACACACAAAACAGAATCCCCTCACACTTTGCCAGAATGTCTAAACCTCTATTTACCGCCTTCTCCTTCGTAAATAAAACTTGAGCATTCAATATGCTGAATGCAATAATCAAAAAAGGATAGCTTGAAATATTGTTGCTATTTCCGTTATATAGGGAATAAAAATATCCCGCCCAGAAAAATACAAGCGTAATCAATGTAAGTGGCTGAAATACCTTCGCATATCTGTCATTTTTCTCTTGAACAATTCCTTCTGCGGTTTTTGTAAAATTAGTATTTGTCATAATTCAACTCTCCTCCCGATTCATTCTTCTTTGACAACTATATATTTCAAAATGACAACTATTCTTGTCATCATCAATATACCATATGACAACTTTCCTTGTCAATACGTTTTGACAACTTTATTTGTCATTTCTTTCCCTTCTTCTTTTTACATGTGAAAACTGCGGTAACTATGTGCAAAAAAAGACGGGGCTGTCACACTGCCCCGTCCTGCAAAGCTCTTACGTTTTTTTACATTTTATTCTTCATTCAGCCCCAATATCTCACTTAGCACTTCAATCATAATCTCGTTTGTGCAGGACTTTACATACCCCATCATATGCAGGGATATCTCATCCTGCTTCTGAGCCTCTGTCAGCTGTTCATTGTGCTTGGTTTCATCAATCAGCCGGATCAACTGCGGAGTCAGTTCCTCATAGATCTCCACGGTTGTCTCCGTCACTAATTTTCTTAAATCTTCTTTCTTAACCGGTACCATTGTATTTCTCCTTCGTCACATCTGAAACTATTCTTGTCTTATTGATCTTATCGGTATTATACACGCAGACTTCTCACCTTGAAATCTCTCTCTGCTTCTCGCTTCTGATCTTTCTTGGCAATATCCTGACGCTTGTCATAGAGCTTCTTACCTTTGGCTAGACCAATCTCTACTTTTACAAGGCTTCCCTTAAAATACACCTTCAAAGGTACAATCGACATTCCTTTTTCCTTTGTCTTACCCAGCATTTTATTGATCTCCGCCTTGTGAAGCAACAGTTTTCTCACACGAAGCGGATCTTTATTGAAAATATTTCCTTTTTCGTACGGGCTGATGTGCATTCCATAGATAAACATTTCACCGTTTTCCACACGGATAAATGACTCTTTGATACTGCATTTCCCCATCCGAAGAGATTTCACCTCTGTCCCGTGAAGGGCAATGCCTGCCTCGTAAGTATCCAAGATAAAATAGTCATGATATGCTTTTTTATTGTTGGCGATCAGTTTCCCATTCGTCTTTGCCATTTTCTGTATCTCCTTCATCTGCAATCTCAAAATCAATCGTACGGAGCACTCTGTCTGCTCCAATCACGCGCACAAAAATTCTCTGCCCTAACTTATATGTTTTACCCGTGCGAAGTCCCACCATTTCATGACGCTCTTTCACGTAATCATAGTGGTCATCTGTCATATTTACCACATGAACAAGCCCTTCCACGGTATTATCAAGTTCCACATACATGCCCCAGCCGGTAATACTGGAAATGATTCCGCTTTTCACTTCCCCGATATGCGATGCCATGTATTCCACCTTTTTAAGCTTCACGGTCTCTCGCTCTGCCTCTTCGGCTCTTCGCTCACGCTCACTTGCCTGCTTGGTCACTTCCGGAAGAATTGTCTCGTAATGCTCCCGCTTCGCCTCATTCATCCGTCCCCTTAAATTATCTTTGATGATCCGATGAATCTGAAGATCAGGATATCTTCGGATTGGAGACGTAAAATGTGTATAATAATTTGCCGCAAGACCAAAATGTCCGATATTTTCCGGCGTATACTTCGCCTGCTTCATTGAACGAAGAGCAAGTCTGCTGATTAACGCTTCCTCCGGCGTCCCCTCTACTTTTCCAAGAAGCTTCTGCACTTCCTTGGGGCGGATCTCATTTGCGCCAATGTGCATCGTGTACCCGAAATTGTTGATAAATGTGGCAAGTGTATGGATTTTCTCATCATCCGGAGTCTCATGTGTCCGATAGACAAATGGAAGCTCCTGCCAGAAATAATCCTCTGCAACTGTCTCATTTGCAAGGAGCATAAAATCTTCGATAAGCTTGGTTGCCACATTTCGCTCATACGGACGAATCTCTGTCGGTCGTCCTTGTTCATCTAAGATAATCTTAGCTTCCGGGAAATCAAAGTCAATGGAACCTCTTTTCTTTCGCCGCTTCCTTAGTATAGCAGACAATTCTGCCATTTGCTCGAACATCGGCACAAAATCTTTATATTTCTTGCACTCTTCTTCGTCATGATCCGCTAAAATTTTCCTGACACTTGTATACGTCATTCTCTCATTGACATGAATCACGGTTTCCGCGATCTCATGGTCAACCACAACGCCTTCTTCATCCACCGTCATAATGCAGCTAAGCGCCAGTCTGTCTTCTCCCGCATTTAAGGAACACATTCCATTCGACAGTGTATGGGGAAGCATAGGAATCACGCGATCCACCAGATATACACTCGTTCCCCGCTCATAAGCCTCACGGTCAAGAGCGCTGTTTTCCTGCACATAATTGGTAACATCTGCGATATGAACTCCAAGAACGTAATGCTCTCCTTCTTTTACCACTGATACTGCATCATCCAGATCCTTGGCATCTTCACCGTCAATGGTCACCATTTGCCAGTCTCTTAAATCTTTTCTTCCTGCCTTATCCGCTTCGCTCACCGGTTTTGCCACACGCTCCGCTTGATTGAGCACCTTCTGTGGGAATTCAACAGGAAGATCATACGCCTTTACAATCGACAGAATATCAACCCCCGGGTCATTCACATGCCCGATGATTTCCTCCACAACTCCTTCCGGCTTGTGACGGTCATCACCGTAGCTTGTAAGCTCCACCAGAACTTTATGCCCATTGACTGCACCCTTTGATTTTTCAATCGGAATAAAGATGTCTTTTAATATTTTCTGATCATCCGGGATGACAAACCCATAGCTTTTCCCCGGTTTCATCTGATAAAGACCAACTACTTTTTGTAAGCCTCTTTCTACAATCCGAGTAATTTTTCCTTCCCGGCTTTTCCCTTCCGGTTCCCGGACAATCGTAAATTCCACGGTATCTCCGTCAAATGCGCCATTTATATTTTCTTCAGCCACAAAGACATCCGGGCTTTCATCCTCCATAAGAATAAAACCGAAGCCTTTTAAATTCCCGCGGTAAACACCGGTCAGCTTCTTCGCCTCACCCTTACAGTATTTTCCACGCTTAGACAGATAGATCTTGCCTTCCGCCTCCAACGCTTCTAAAATCTGCCGAAGCTCATCTCTCTTTTCCTTTGGAACCTGCAAAAGCATTGCAAGTTCTTTGAATTTCATTGGTGTGTACAGGCTGTCACACATTAGGTCATATACTACTTTTTTTCTTTTCTCAAATGCCTTGTCCACTGCTTACAAGTCCTCCATTTTCCACATTATCTATATCCTTCATCGAAGCTCAAATTTTGATAAAGAAAAGACACCCCTTTTTACAGGAGTGCCCAACTGCTCTCTAAAATCCTTCTGCTTACGCAAATACTTTTAAATTCAACACTGCTGCCAGTACAATAAACAGAACCGCCAGAAACTTTGTAGACTTTACAAGCGCACCTTCCATAGAACGTCCCTTGTTCTGTCCCCAGTAAGAATCTGCCATACCACTGATCGTTCCAAGCCCTGCTGATTTACCTTCCTGTAATAATACGATCGCAGATAACGCGATACAATCTATTGCAAATATAATCATTAAAACTGTTTTTAAAATTTCCACCTTTTTACACCTCCTGCGGATAAACCATACTTAGTGTACCACATAGAAGTGAGGATGGCAAGTGTTAATTTGGGACGTAGCCTTTTTGCAAAAGGCTACGTCCCAAATTACATTTTGACCTGTTCCAAATCGTCCGATGACCTGTCCCAAAATGGATTCTTATATTCTGCCACATCCGCCAGCCGCTCTTCAATTCTTAATAATTGGTTATATTTTTCCACTCGTTCTGACCTGCACGGTGCCCCGGTCTTGATCTGCCCTGCGTTGAACGCCACGGCAAGATCGGAAATGAAGCTGTCTACGGTCTCCCCTGACCTGTGGGAAATGATTGTCCGATACCCGGCTGTCTTTGCCATCTCAATGGCGTCAATTGCTTCTGTCAACGTACCGATCTGATTGACTTTTATCAAAATCGCATTTGCTGCTTTTCTTTGAATTCCTTTTCGCAAACGCTTTGTATTTGTCACAAACAGATCGTCGCCTACCAGTTGAACATTAAGTCCCAGTCTCGTTGTAAGAAGCTCCCAACCATCCCAGTCTTCTTCATCGAGAGGGTCTTCCAGTGATACAATGGGAAATTCTTCCATTAATTCTTCATAATAGTCTATGAGTTCCTCCGCAGAACGCACAACAGCTTCGCCCTGCGCTGTCTTCTCTCCTTCGAATACATACTTTTTAAATTTCTGATCGTATAACTCTGTCGCCGCCACATCCAGCGCAAAACAGATATCTTTCCCTGCCTGATATCCCGCTTTTTCCACTGCATTTTTCATCCACCGAAGCGCAGTCTTCGCATCTGGAAAATCCGGCGCGAATCCTCCTTCATCTCCGACTGCGGTAGAAAACCCTGCATCTTTCAACAGTTTTTTTAATGTGTGATAAACTTCCGCACACATGCGAAGCCCTTCTTTAAAGCTGCCTGCCCCAACCGGCAAAATCATAAATTCCTGAATATCAATACTGTTATCTGCATGTTTCCCGCCATTTACAATATTCATCATCGGCACCGGAAGCTTCTTAGCATTGACGCCTCCAAGATACGCATATAAAGGCAGACTAAGAGACGCCGCAGCGGAACGTGCCACTGCCATAGATACGCCTAAGATTGCATTTGCTCCCAAGTTGGACTTATCCTTCGTTCCGTCTAATTGAATCAGCACCTCATCAATCTCTGCCTGATCAAATATATTCATCCCAATGATCGCCGGCGCGATCTTGGCATTGACATGATCGACTGCCATTTCTACGCCCAGACCGCCGTATCGTTCTTCAATATCACGAAGCTCCAACGCCTCAAACTGCCCCGTCGATGCCCCCGATGGGACAGCAGCTCTTCCACAGAATTCATCTCCTGCCAGCACTTCAACTTCTATCGTCGGATTCCCGCGGGAATCTAAGATTTCTCTTGCGTAAATATCTGTAATCGGCAAATATTTATACATAAGTTCTCCTTCCTTTTTCACATGATTCTATAGTATGTGTCAATTTCGAAAAACTCATGCAAAAGAAAATTCGGGACAGATTTTTTATCTATCCCGAACCAATCACCTATTTATAATGTAACAATCAACCCTTCGGCTTTGATCACATCTACCACCTGATTTACATATTTTTCACACAATTCATTGGTTGCTGCTTCTACCATGACGCGAAGTACCGGCTCTGTTCCGCTTTCTCTTACAAGGATACGTCCATCATCGCCAAGCGCTTTTGTCACTTCTTCCACTGCCTTCACTACTTCTTTATTCTCTCTTGCAGTCTGCTTATCGGCTACACGCACATTTTTCAGAAGCTGTGGGTAGATCTTCACTTCCTCTGCTAATTTTCCAAGACTTAATTTTCTCTCCAGAATCACTTCCATAATCATAAGAGAAGTTAAGATTCCATCTCCGGTCGTAGCATGCTTACTGAAAATAATATGTCCTGACTGCTCTCCGCCAAGTGAGTAGTCATTTCTCACCATATTCTCATAAACATATTTATCTCCGACTGCAGTCTTTTCATACTTCATTCCAATCTTGTCACAAGCTTTGTATAAGCCTAAGTTAGACATGATTGTTGTAACAATTGTATTTCCATTCAATCTGCCATTTTCTTTTAAGTATTTTCCACAAATATAAAGAATCAGATCTCCGTCAATTACATTACCATTTTCGTCGACTGCAATACAGCGGTCCGCATCACCATCATATGCAAATCCTACATCTAATTGATTGTCTTTTACATATTTCTGAAGCACTTCAATATGTGTAGAACCGCAGTTCGTGTTAATATTCGTTCCATCCGGCTCACAGTTAATGACATAAGTCTTTGCACCCAATGCATCATAGACACTCTTGGCAATAGCAAATGCGCTTCCGTTTGAACAGTCCAGTCCAACCTTCATATCCTCGAAAGAACGTGTTGCAAGAGAAATGAGATATCCGATATAGCGATTTCTTCCTGCTGCATAGTCTATCGTACGTCCGATCTCTTCTTTCTTTGCCAGTGGAAGCTCTGCAATCTCGCCGTCAATATACGCTTCAATCTTCTCCTCGACCTCAGCCTCCAGCTTATGACCTTTTCCATTGATCACTTTGATTCCATTGTCATAAAATGGATTGTGACTTGCAGAAATCATAATTCCACAGTCAAAATTATCGGTTCTTGTCACGTAAGACACACTCGGTGTTGTCGTAACATGCAGGAGGTAAACATTTGCTCCTGACGCTGTAAGTCCTGCAACCAGTGCATATTCAAACATATAGCTGCTTCTTCTTGTATCTTTTCCAATCACTACACGGGCTTTATGATCTCGTCCGTAATACCATCCGAGGAAGCGCCCCACCTTAAATGCGTGTTCTACTGTTAATACTTCATTGGCTTCTCCACGGAATCCGTCTGTTCCAAAATATTTTCCCATAGTGAAATCTCCTTTTTTATTTGGCTTATTTACCTCTTTCTTTGCACAATCAGCTTTGCACGTCTGTTATTATATAGCTTTTTTACAAGATATGCAAGAAAAATCTGTAAAAACTCTCCACGGGAATTCTTTCACTCTGTCCATTGCATTTACGCTTCGTCCATAATCCCCCTCGGCATACATCCAAGTTTTGCACCTCGTCCATATTTTCTTGCAGCATAGATAAATGCTTCTACATTCGCCTTCGGAGTTCCAATGGGCAATTGACATCCGGTATTCAAAATAAAGCCTGCCGGACTGTCCGCACATTTTATGATACATTCCTTACAAGACGCGATGACTTCATCAATCGTTCCTTCTTTCATCACATCTACCGGAGGTACATTTCCGGCAATTCTCATACGGTCTCCCACTGCTTTTTTCGCAACTTCCAGATCTTCACAGTTATCAATGCTGAATGAGAACAATCCGGCATCTGCAAGGTCGCTCCAGATCGGGCTCGTCTTCCCACAGATATGCGCTCCCGGCGCCGATCCCATAATTTTCTTAGTACCGTCAATCAGCTTTTTGATATATGGAAGTGAGTATTCATCAAACTGTGCCTTACTGATTACATCCATACAGGTAACCGGATCTGAAAAATTGGTTCCCACAGAACCAAATTCATGGTAAAAAGCTTCAAACCACCGCAAAGAACACTCCACCGTAAGATCCAGAAGCTTGTGAAGCATCTCAGGATTTTTTCTTGTATCCTTCAACACTTTCTCCACCGGACGCACCGCAATCGCTGTCGATATCGGTCCTGCTACACTTGTGGTCATACTGACATCCGGGAAGCGATCCTTTAACCGCTTCGCGCTTTCTAAGATCGGAGCAAGCTTCGGATTCTTATATGGATCCGTAACTTCCAATTTATCAAAATCTGCATAATCCTGGAGTACATGCTTTTCCACATAGTCAATTCCATGCTCCGGTGCATTTAAGACAGAGCCAAGCGCTCCACCAATTGTTTTAAGCCCCAGCCCTACATTAAAGCTGTCCAAGCCAAACTCATCCCGTCTTCTCCGAATGACTTCGCTCTTCACCTCAAAATCTTTTGCAAACTGGGTAGTTGTAAACCCAAAGATATCTGCCATCGCCGGATCCGGCGCCTGTAAAGTATAAGGAATATAATCCACCTCTTCCCCTGCATTATACGCTTTCATCCGTTCCGCAGCAGTCATCTCATCCTTCTGTTTGCTCATCAACTGTTTCAGTTCCGCGTAATCCATATTGCTCCCTCCTCATTTACTCTATGATGGAAAAATCATACATTCTGTGAAAATCCGTTCATAATTCTCCGTTTCTGCCAGCTCCATATATTCCATCTGTTCCGCCAGTTCTTCCATCTCTCTTTTGATCCTGTCAGACATTAGCGTCATATAAGCACCTGTTTTCGAGGAATTCCCTACATAGACCAGTTTATCCTCGACTGCTTTTGGTAAAATACCGGTCCCCGTTAAGGAATCAGCCGGAAGATGTGCCCCGAACTGACCTGCGATCATAACTCTATCCAGCTCTTCCATTTGAATTCCCGCCTTATTGCAAAGCGCGGTAAAGCCTGATAAAATCGCCCCTTTTGCAAGCTGTACCTGTCTGACATCCCCCTGTGTGATCAAAAGTTCCGGTTTTTCCTTAAGAATAAATTCTCGTTTTGTCCCATTCATGCGAATCATCGGATAACGATAATCTGTTTCCGCTAATTTGTCTTTTTTCACAAATACACCGGTCTTTTTTACAATCCCGCTCTTTAAAAGCTCTCTAAGCACTGCAAGGATACCACTTCCGCAAATTCCTACCGGTGTCTGATCTCCGATTACCTTCAAGGTAATTCCCTCTTCAGAAATCTCCACATCCTCTACTGCGCCTTCCGTCGCACGCATCCCTGAGCTGATATTCATTCCTTCCAGCGCCGGTCCTGCCGCACAAGAGCAGCATAAGAGTTTCCCCTTGCTTGCCAGTACAATCTCTCCATTTGTTCCTATATCAATAAATAACACATTCCCCTTTGCTTTTTGCATTTCGCATACATACGCTCCCGCAACAATATCTGCGCCGATATATGCAGACACTTGTGGGAGACAGTACAAAACGGTGTCTTCTGCCGCTTCAATTCCGATTTCCCTTGCAGGAAGTGTCCGGGCACTTAAAAATTCCGGCTTGTATGGAGCTCTGCCGATGGATCTTGCATCTACTCCGAGAAGCATATGCATCATCGTACAGTTGGCAGCCACATCAATTTCACGAATGCATCTTCGACGGACTCCTGCCTCCTGACACACTTCGCTCAACATAGCATTGATGGACTTCACGATTGCCTCCTGGAGTTCTCTCACACCTGTCTTGGGATTCTCATACTCATATGTAATTCTCGTCAACACATCCAATCCAAAATGCTTCTGCGCATTGATCATCGATGCATTAGCAATTTCTTTTCCTGTTGAAAGCTCAATCAGTGCAGTGACAACGGTCGTTGTACCGATATCGATCGCCACACCATAACCGCTTTCATGTTCATCCTTCTGAAATTCCGGGATATATCCTCCGGTAAGAACTTTATGCTTCCGTTCCTTCTGTAAAAGTGCGATTTCAACATCTCCGGTTACTTCCGCCAAACAAGACAGCCTTATGCCGTCTGCAAGCTCCTGCTCTTTCAACACCTTCTTTTCTGTCTCAGACGTCTCAGACAAAGATCCCTTTAACACTTTTACTTTACATTTTCCACAAATTCCTTTTCCACTGCAGGCATTGTCCACAAAAATCCCCGCATCCAATAGCGCTTGTAAAAGGTTTGCTCCATTTTCACAGAACACTCGCACCGGCTCCTGCGACTGTCCCTTTACTTCCATTGGTCTGACTACAATCTCTGCCATCTGCTATGCCTCCTCACTTAGGCATTTCAAAATAGCCTGTATATTCTTGATTGGTGATTTCATTCCCAAGCCGCACGCCGGTGAAATAATATCCGAACCATTTTTCACACAATTCTTCGTAAGAAGCGCAACCCGTTCCGGCTCTCCGAATTCCAGTGTATACGTGCTGACATTTCCCATCAACACACGATCCTTAAGATGAGCTCTTGCTTCCTTCATCGGCACAACAGAATCAAAGCTTAATACACTGCTTTTCACTTCATTGATCTCATTGTACACAGAGCCCATGTGTCCGCATATGTGAACGATCGTGCCAAGTCCGACTGTCTGAAGTCCCTCCAGAAGCTTATTTAAATAAGTAACTGCAAACTCTTTAAAGTACTTCGGTCCTAAAAGCTCTCCTGTTCCACTTGGATCAGAAATTGCAATCACATCTGCGCCTGCCTCTATCTGCGCTTTTCCAAAAGCAATCAGCTGATCTGTAACGAACTCCATATATGCATGAGCCTCTTTATTTTTCTTACGAAGTTCCTTATAGAAAATTACAGGCTCCATCAGAGAGCTTGCTGTACTGATCGGTCCGGTCAGATTTCCTACAATTGGAACTTCCGATGTCTCTTCCTTTAAAATGCGGATTGCATCTGTCACTACTTTGGCTCTTCCTTTTGTCACATCCACCGGAACAAGCTTCTCATAATCACTGACGGATTCCATCACGTATTCAATAACATGCGGCTCATAAATCTTCGTTCCCATATCAACCCCGGCGCCCATTTCCTCTGCCTCCACTGTCATACAAAATGGTACGCCGTAATTCTCGAAGCATCCCTTTTCGTACACAGCTTTTGCAAGTTCCGCCATCTGTCTTGCATCATTATGTGCCTCGGGAAGATAAACTTTCACCTCATCCATCAGATCTGTTGTGATCATGTTCATCATCCCGCCCGGGCAAATACAAGCCGGACGATCCACCGGCTCTCCTTCAAATATGTTTTTCAGTCTTTCTTTCGGTGTTAACATCATCGTCTCCTATGCAATATTCAACATTTCTTTCGCTGCTTTTACTGCCTCTACAGCATTCGCTGTATATGAGTCTGCACCAATCTTATCAGCAAATTTTTGCGAAATCGGTCCTCCTCCGATCATAACTTTCACCTGATCACGGATACCGGCTTCTTTCAGAAGGTTGATGACAGTCTCCATTCCACCCATGGTTGTTGTCATCAAGGTTGACATACAGATAAGATCTGCATGATTTTCAATCGCAGTATCTACAAATTTCTGAAGCGGAACATCTCTTCCGAGATCAATCATTTCGAATCCGGCAGTCTCCATCATAATCTTCACCAGATTCTTGCCAATATCATGGGTATCGCCTTCAACAACTCCGATAACTGCTTTCACTTTATTTTCACCGGATGTTTCCGGTAAATACGGGCGCAGAATATCAAGACCTACATACATTGCATCAGAGCAAAGAAGTACATCTGTCACAAAATATTCTTCCGCCTCATATAATTCACTGGCACGATTCATACCGTCTACCAGTCCTTCCATAATTCCGTCAAATGCCGGAAATCCTGCTTCTAAGTATTCCTTTGCAGCTTCCTCTACGTCATCCTCTTCCATCTCTACGACTCCGTCAGATAAACGCTTTAACAATTCTTCCTTTAACTTTTCCATCTCTCTGTCCTCCATTTATTGTAATTTTATTGCTTTAATTTTCCCATTTTCCAGCATATATTGAATATTTTTGATACACATCTGACCGGTAAGCTTCACCTTTCCGATCACCTCAATACAAGCCTCTCCATACCGCATTGGCGCAGATAACTCCACATCTTCAAGACTCGCTTTCTCTGTTCCCAGCAGGGCAAATGTTGTCTTCGGGCATAACATGATCAGTAAATTATCATCTGCCTTCTTTTCTAATTCTTTTACAAACTCGCAAGTAAAATCATTTACAACCTGCTCTGCCATCTTCGGTCCCAGAATATTGACTCCGCCGGAGGAATCTGCATAACTTACCATATCCACTCCATATTTTTTCGCCTCGTCAATAAATCTTAAAACTTCTCTGCCCAGCTTCCAGAATACTTCTTTCATAATCTCCGGTTTCTTGCGCATTCCCTTAAATACATATCTCGCATCTATTAACACATTTAAGATCGTAAATGGACCGGACACCTGCAAAACTACATGCTCTCCTTCTTCACGAAGTTTCCGACAGGCTGTCAACACTTCGTGAATCCTCCCCTTGCTATAATCAATCTCCGGGAGTTTCAATAATTCTTCCACTTCTGTACAGAGATATTCTTTGGCACGAGGACCGATCTTTTCATTTCCGTAATTGATGATTCCTCCCATCGCCTCAGCCTCTACAGTATGGCAGAAAGGGAGTTCACAAAATGGAGCGTTGTCATGTTCCTTCAATGCCTTGGAAAGCTTTGCCATTGTATCGGAGTGCAGATACGCATCCGGGAAGCAAAGTCCCAATCCTTCTGTCACTTCTCCGTTAATTCCTGCCGAATTGTCATATGTACAATTAAAATCTTTTATTTCCCCCACAGTGTTTTTTCCTCCTTCCATTTTATTTTTAAAGAAATAAATCTCTTATCTCCGCTTCATTCAGATCACAGCCGATAATTGCCGCTTTGGCCGTCTGCTCTTTTTCCGAATCGGTCTCTCTTGCTTCATAACCAAAAGGCGTATAGTTGAACTGTATCTTCTTCCCTTCTACCTCTAAGATTCCCTTTGCCCGCAAAATCTTCCCGTGCTCGATGTCCTTTAACTGTTGTTCCAGTAATTGAACCTGTGCTTGTGTAAACTCCGAAACCTCATTGAAAGAAACACTGGAGAATACTCTGCCTGCCGGAAAAGCATGTCTTTCCGGCGCCTCGGAAGACATCTCGTAATCAGGCACCTCAGAAATCAAATCCTGAAGCTCGGAATCACTTAATTTTCGATAATCTCCATCGTAGATCACGGCTGCCGGATTTTCTTGTCTTATCTCCTTTATCAGACGAAGCTTCTCCTCTTGCTCCAGTCCCTCCAGATTGCTAAGAAGAATTAATCCGGCGTGACGAATCTGATCTAAATAAAATGCGCCAAAATCTTCTCTATACTCTTCGAAGCTCTTTATATCAACGATTGTGATCAGCTTGGTTATCGTAAGGTCGATGCCCTCTTTTTCCCGAGCTTTGTTACATGCCTGTACGATATCAGAAAGTCGTCCTACTCCGGATGGCTCGATCACAAGCTGATCCGGCGAAAATTGTTCTTTTAGTTCTTTGATCCCTTTCCGAAAATCCAATGCCAGACTACAGCAAATACACCCCGCATAAATCTCCCGCACCGGCACATCCTCTTGAATCAATTCTCCATCCAGACCTACATCACCGAATTCATTTTCAATCACTACAGTCTTACCTTTAAGAACCGGAAGATACTGATTCAGAAACGTCGTCTTTCCGGCTCCTAAAAAGCCTGATATTACTTGAATCTCCATTCTCATTCCACCTCTTTACTTTCACACCTCAATCTTTTTCTAACTTCTTATCACTAATAAGCCCAAAAAAGGTGCAGAAAAGACAGCGTAAACACTGTCCTTTCCCCACCGAAAAGTTCTTTCATATATAGCAGGTCTCCTGACTTAAATTCTCCCTCCGGCTTCTCCTTTCCCATTTTCATCAATGAGTGGCTTGTCTTAGGCCTTCGTCCTTCTTACAGTAGAGTGGGCTGTTCCGGACTTGCACCGGATTCCCTTTTAAATGCAAACGCATCACTATATATGTTACTAAATGTAGCTTATCATAAAAAACATAATAACTCTAATGAGTATTTTTTATAGTTATATAGTTCTTTTCAATAATTCTTCAATGGCTTCTGCCTGTCCTTGTAAGTCCACGTTATTTTCTTTTTCAATGATTTCAAGATAACCTTCTGTAATACTGTCTACTCCATGGTAAGTTCCTGCAATTGCTCCTACGATACATGCAATTGCACTGGTTTCATCTCCGATATTTACTGCATCATAAATACTTTGCATTGTGTCACCCTGATTCGCTACCAATATTCCAATTGCCATCGGAACCGTCTCTGCAATAGCCGGGCCGCTTCCGATTCGTTCTCCCAATTCACGAACAACATCTTCTGTGTTTCCCGAATGCATAGCTATTTCTACTGCCATCTCAATTCTTTTCGTAACCGATGGTCCCGGATATACCCAGACATCCTTTCTTGCTCTTGCCAGCTCTTCTCCTTTTACACTACCCTCTAAAGCCGCCTTCACAATTTTAAAAATACTGGTATTTTCTTTCATCGCTTCACTGACTGCCGCTGCTATCGCGCAGGCTCCCGATATGCTGTACGGATCGTCATGGGATGCCATCGTAAGTTCTACCGTATCTTCAACCGCTTTCAACATATTTTGATTACTCAGCAATGCTGCCGGATAAGCTTTACTTGCTGCTCCATTAGAAGAAAGTGCATAATAATGACTTTTATATAATTTTGTTCCCAACCGACCTGCATAAGCCCATGTTCCCATAGAATCATCTTGTTTTAATCTCTTCACAACATTTCTGGTTGTCATCCCTGCAAACGGCTCAAAATATTCCGTTTCTCCCCACTCAAGCAGCGCTTCTTCCCCTACTTTTCTGGAAGCCTTTCCCTCTTCCTGAAGTAAATGCTTTGTCAATATATAAGGAATACTGAAGGCATCTGTAATCTGTCCTGCTTTTCTTCCTCTTGCCAGAGTATCCATCGGCGGTTCACAAAATGTAGTTACGCGACCTCCAAATACTTTTTCAATCTGTCTTGTAGATTTCGTTTCTGTTGCAGAACCCATTGCATCTCCAACTGCCGCACCTAAAAGGCATCCAAGAATCTTTTTATTCATCATATCCACCTTCCTTTCTCTCTGTCAGCCTTCTCTGTGCAATTGCAGTTAAATCCTTCGCAAGTTTTTCAATTTCCAGATGATTTGCCTGTTCCAGTGTCGGAAGGAAATGTTCAGGATAGGCTTTCGCCCCGCAATAGGCTCCCGCAATCGCTCCTGACATGGTCGCAATGGTATCCGTATCATACCCTACATTCACTGCTCCTATAATAGAGCCCATTGCATCTCCATCATTTGCTGCAAAAAAACCAAATGCCGACGGAATTGCTTCTGCCACATGAAGTCCTGCTCCAATTCGATGTCCGATCTCAACCATTTTTTCCCACGGTGTTCCTCTTCCAAGCCCTATGTCAATTGCCATTTCCATTCTCTTAACAACAGATGGGCCTGCCACATCTCTTGCCACTTCCCGTCCGATTCTTTCTCCTTCTTTTGCTCCGTATAAACCAGCCTGAAGTACGTTATAGACATCTGCGTCTTCCATAACTGCTCTGCTTACAGCAGCTGCTACTGCACAAGCTCCGGACAGAGCAAGATAGTTATCATGTGTCACCATAGTAACTGTGATAGCATCCTGAATTGCCTGATCTACATTTCCTGCATTCAATAATCCAATCGGAGATATCTTCATTGCCGCACCGTTTGTTGCCTGACGTGTCACTAATTCTACTCCACCTGACTTTTCAATTTTTTCTCCTTTATATCTCCGAATCGCAAGACGTGTAGTTGGTCCTGCAAAACGATCAAAAAACACCGCATGCTCTGACCACTCTATCAATGCTTCCTGCACTGCTTTTGCTGTCACAATTCCTCCATTGTCCACAATATGTTTTGCCACAAAATATGCAGAGCTGAAATCATCTGTTAATTGTCCCGGTTCATTTCCAGCTCCAAACGTATCCATGGGTGGTTTTTCAAAATCAATAACCTCATGTCCAAAATACTCCAGAATCTGTTCTGTTGTTCTGGCCTCCGTTGCGGCTCCCATAGCATCTCCTGCTCCTGCTCCAATCAGTCCGCCAAGAATTCTGTCATACATCACCTTTTATCCCTCCTGCTCTTTTAGATATGAAAAAGGAAATGTCCAAAAGGACATCTCCTTTTTCTATATTTATTTTCTATTTATTATTTCCAATCAGACATCTGTGCTACATTTTCAGCATCTACAAGTGCCATTGGTGTGCTGTCTCCAACCTCAGATACATCCTGGCCTTCTAATGCTTTCAACATAATGATCACGCCTTCACGTCCCATAAGATATGGACTCATCGCAACAGTTGCATCATAAGTTCCTTCTTCAATCGCAGCTTTTGCTTCTGCTGTAAAGTCAACACCTACTACCATAACTTTATCTTTGACACCCTTTTCTTCCAGCGCTTTTACAACACCAAGTGCCATGTCATCATTACCACAAGTAATTCCAACCAGATCCGGATTCGCATCAATAATCGCAGATGCTGCATCATACGCTTTCTGCGCATCAAAGTCACACTGCTCTACAGCAACAACTTCCATACCGGCTTTCTCGAACGCTTCTTTTGCTCCGTCTCTTCGAGCATCAGCCTGTGTTCCGCCTTCGTTACCTGCGATAACTGCAACTTTTCCTTCTTTTCCAACCTTATCAATAATGTACTCAGCTCCCATTGCTCCCTGATTATAGAAATCTACCGTAATCTTCGCATCAATCTTTCCACCGGCTTCTTTCAATGTTTCTTCATTTACTTCATTACCCGTTGTAATGATCTTAACATCATTCTGATTTGCCTGTACGATTCCGGAAATCAGACAATCTTCTGTCAGAGGAGAAACAGCAATCGCCTCGTAATCTTTTACAAGCATATTATTTAAAATATCAAGCTGACCAGCTGTATCCGTATCAGAGTCTGTTGCCTGAACATCAATTGTTACACCATATTCCTTTGCTGCATCCTCATAACCTTCCTGCATCGTAACCCAGAAGGAGTTAGACAATGTACTTTCGATAGCTGCCAACTTCTTTCCTGTATCTTTTTCCGGAAGCGGTGCCAGATCTTCATCAACCTGTGCAAGTGCTTTTCCGAAAACAGTATCAGAAGCAACTTCTTCTTTGTCATCCTTTGCCTGCTCTGTCTTCTGTTTGTTCGCATCATCCTTCTTTTCGTCTCCTGATGCGCCACATCCTACTGCCATTGTTGCTACCATTGTTACGCACAATAATGCGCTGATGATTTTCTTTTTCATATTGATCATCCTCCTTTTGTATTTTTTATATTCAAAGCTTCTTACTTTCTGGAAGCTTTAAATTCATTAATTTCCTCTGCACTTGCACGGCTTCTGGGACCTGACTGCAGACATTTTACTGCTGCTGATGCATTTGCAAAGGCAAGCGCTGATTCTTTATCTTGCTTTTCAACAAAATAAGCATACAGAAGTCCTCCCAAGAAACAATCTCCTGCTCCCGTTGTATCGACTGCTTCAATCGAATATGCCGGCACTTTGTATTCCTCTCCATCAAACCAAACAGAACCTTCTGAACCCGCTGTACAGATTACTCCATCTTTCACCTGATACTTCTCCTGTACAATACGCATTGCTTTTCGGTAGTCCTTTTCTCCGGTCAATTCATAATATCCATCCCGTCCACTGGCAAACACTGTACAGGTACGAATCATCTGGTCAATTTCTTCTCTGCTTGTTCCACACAACTCCATAAAGGATGGAACGCACTGCATATTATAAAGAACCGGTTTATTCTGTTCGACTGCTTTTTCCGCAAGCCACAAAGCCGCCTTCGGAGAAAACATATCATTATAGAAAATATCCATCTCGTCCATAATATCTTCCGGCAGCTCCTCCGGCATCAATGTACATACTGTATCTCCCGTATTCGCATAAATGCAGTGTCTCCCGCCCGGTGCAGTTAAAATATATGTATGAAGTGTTGTCCCGCCTTTTTTGGTCACTACATACCGATCATCCACTCCATCTTCAACTAATGTTCTTCTAAATTCGTCTCCGATATTGTCATCTCCAATCTTTCCGGTTTGATATACATCCAAACCAAGATGTGCTGCTGATACCGAGACATTAGAAGCGCTTCCACCCGGAAGCATCTCCTCATGGTTTATCAATGCAAATCCGTCATCCTTTGGCAGTTCATGACTGTTAAGAACCACATCCATTGCAATTGCTCCCAAGGATAATAATTTCATATTTTTACACCTCTTTCTTCTTTCGCTGATTACTTTCTGATATAAGGACTGATGCGATCAAAATGATTCCTGTCAATATTTCCTGATAGTGAGAGGAAATCGCCAGCAAAGTAAGTCCGTTTTTCAAAATATTCAAAATAAAGCAGGCAATCACAGTTCCTATCACATTACCCTTTCCGCCCTGCATACTTGTTCCACCAAGAATGGTTGCTGCAATTGCATCCATCTCATACCCTTGACCCGCCAACGGCTCTGCGGAGTTCAATCTTGCTGTCACAATCGCACCTGCGACTCCTGCACAAAATCCACATAAAGTAAAAATTAATGTTTTATACTTTCTTACATTCACACCAGAACGATTAACTGCAACTTCATTAGAACCAATGAATAAACAGTAATTTCCAAATTTCGTCTTATGGAGAATCATTGCGCCTAATGCCGCAATCACAAGAGAAATTACAATCGGCATATTTACCGGACCGATTTTTCCACTTCCAATAAAGGTGAATACCGGACCAAACCCAAAAATAGAATTTGAATTCGTCCATATTAAAATCAACCCTCTTAAAATCGTCATCATACTAAGAGTAACGATAAAAGAGTTAATCTTTCCATATGAAATTACGACTCCATTTATCCAACCAATCATAGCTGCACAGACTAAGCCCAGTATAATCGCTCCAATTGCCGGAATCCCTGCTTTATATAGCAATCCCATCATCATGCCAGAAAAACCGATGGTTGCTCCAACAGACAAGTCAATCTGACCTGCACTGATTACAAATGTCATACCAATTGACAACACCAGATAAATCGCTGATTGATTTAAAATATTTCTACAATTTTTCCACGTAAAAAAATATGGCGAAACCGTCGCCATTACCGCAATTAACAGAACCAGTACGACAAGCAAAATTAATGTATATGAATGTTCCTGTATTTTTTTCCTGTTCATATTAATCCCCCACTATTCCACAGATAATGCTCCTGTAATCAAAGACACCACTTCATCCATCGTTGTATCTTCTGTCAAAAGTTCTCTCATTACTTTACCTTGACGCATTACGCATATCCTATCTGATATATGAAATACCTGTGGAAGATTATGACTAATAATAATCACAGCGTAACCTTCAGCAGCAAGCTTTTTAATTAATTTTAGTACAGCAGAAGACTCATTAAGACCCATTGCTGCCGTCGGCTCATCAAATATAAGAAGCCTCCCGCCTTTATGTACTAATCTGGCTACAGCTACCCCTTGTCTTTGTCCCCCACTTAAATTTCCTACCGGAACAGTGACGTCAGGAATCTGAATATCCAGATCATCCAGAAGCTTTCTGGCTTCTTCATTCATCTTTTTCTTCTTTAAAAAACCACCATGAGTAATCTCACTTCCAAGAAATAGGTTCGAGGCAACATCCATCGTATTGCCAAGTGCCAGATCCTGGTAAACTGTGGAGACACCGGCATTAATTGCCTTTCTCGGCGTTAAAGATCTATAGATTTTCCCATCAATCTCAATCTCCCCTTCATCAGGTTCGATTACTCCTGATAGAATCTTAATCAAGGTAGACTTTCCTGCACCATTGTCTCCCACAATCGCAAGAATCTCGCCTTCATATGCTTGTACACTCACACCCCGAAGTGCCTGCACATGGCCAAATTGCTTATATACATCTCTAATCTTCAAAAAAGGAATTTTATCTGACTGCATAGAATCCACTCTCATTTTTTAATATATTTTCTTCACTTGCTTTATCATAACATTCCTATACATTTTAATGAAATTGATTATTCCTATATTTATGGGGTATTTATTTATATTGTCTATAAAAGAAAAAATAAGAGGAAATCTTCCGATTTCCTCTTATCTCTCCCATCCTACATCCCCCGGATCAGCCTTCTGGAATCCGTTGTATAGAACGCATTATCTTCAAAAAATGTCTGCACCGGCTCTGTTGACAAGATTTCTCCTTCAAACAGAAGACTGCACACATCCGCATAAACAGCTGCAAACTCCACATCATGTGTTACACATAATACTGTATGCCCCTGTTCCACGTACTCACGCAAATAATCGCCAATCTGTTCTTTCGCTTCTACATCAAGTCCTTTCGTCGGCTCATCCAGAAGCAAAAGCTCCGGCTCACCGGACAAAACCATTGCAAGTCCCAGCCTTTGCTGTTCTCCTCCGCTCAAATCATAAGGGTGCTGACTATTAAGTTCTGCAAGCTTCAATGACTGCACCAACGCTTCACTACACCCTGCCTCTGTCAATTCCTCTTCTACCGTATCCCTCGAAAACATTGCCTTGGGATTCTGCGGAAGAAAAGAGATCGTCGGACGTTTTTTCTCCTTCCCCAGACGAATCTTCCCTCTGGATGCATATTGACGCTTACCAAGAATAGACAAAAGTGTTGTCTTCCCGCTTCCATTTCCTCCCAGTATGACGTGAAATTCCCCTTTTTCAATGCGTAGTGTTAATCCTTTTAGGACAAAGGGAGTCTGTTTCTGGTACTGAAACCAGATATGATCCACAAGAAGGCAGGCATTTTCTCTATCCATTCCTTCCCCACGTGTTTTCTCAAATGTACGTCCCATGCAGAGCTTTCTTGCCTTTTCCCATCGATTCTTTGCCTCGGCATCTTTGTCCATTCGGTGAAGATAATCTGCAAGATACTGTCTTCCATCCCGCACAGTCAGCGGATATTCTCTGCTGACTCCTCTCAGCGAAAATGCGATCCGCACTGCTGCCGGCAGCGCTTTCAAATACGCCGGCTCTTTTGTTAACACATAATTTACATACCCATTCACTTCTCCTGCATATTCTAATTTCCCGTCTTTCATATAAATCACACGATCGGCGAGAGGAAGCATTTCTTCTAAATGATGCTCACTTAAAAGAACCGCTATACCAAGCTCCCGGTTCACGCGCACCAACACATCAAGGAAATTTTTCCGCGCCAACGGGTCTAACTGAGAGACCGGCTCATCAAGCAGCAAAAGCTTCGGTCGCATTGCAATCACAGATGCCAGATTAAGAAGCTGCTTCTGTCCGCCGCTAATTTCATGTACGGATGCATCAATCCACTCATCAATCCCAAAAAACAATGCGGTCTCCGCCACGCGTCTTCTGATCACTTCTGTCGGAAGACCTATATTTTCAAGTCCAAATGCAAGCTCATGGCGCACCGTATCCGTGACAATCTGATTGTCGGGATTTTGAAATACATAGCCGATTTCCTTCGCAGGACGCTTGGTCACACTGCCCTTTCGCTCACCAATCGGAGCAATCTCTGCTTTCATACAACGAAGCAATGTTGTCTTCCCGCATCCCGACGGTCCACATAGAAGAACAAATTCTCCTTCCCCAATTTCCAGATCAATTCCGTGCAGAATTTCTTTTCCATTTGGATATGCAAATGTCAACCCCTTTATGTCCATAACGCTCATGACGTTCTTCCTCCCTTTCGGAATAATTCTGTTCCAACCGGCAACAGTAAAAATAAAACAAGTAAGACAGCTCCTGCAGCTTCTACATACCATTTTCGGATTTCCCAATGTAGTGTCGGATAGTAAGCAAATAACTTTCCTGCTCCTACTACATCAAAAACAGCTGCCGCGTATAACATCACCATCACAATAAGACAAGCCAGATCGGAGCTGTGAAAATGGTACTTTTGATAAGAGCTTCTTTTCCCTTCCCCATATCCTCTCGCTTTCATAGCATCCGCTGTTTCTATCCCATCTTCCATACTCCACTCCAGAAGGCTGGACATCTGTCTCATACTTCTTGACAATCGCACTTTCAACGATGGTTTCTCCTCTCCATCCTCCACCATCTGCGCCGCACGGATGCAGCGGATCTTATATCGAGTCTCCGGGAAAAGCTTCAGGATCATAGACAATAGCAGTGCCGCTGTCTGGAATCTTCGCCCAAATAAATACAGAAATTTGTCATTTGGCACGATTGCAGTAAAGCATCGAAACCATAAAATTACCGTTCCAAGCATAAGTCCGTTCATCAATCCATAGCACATGCTTTCCAGAGTAAACAATCTGCTTCCTATCTTAAATAACTCTGTAACCCCCATCGGATTTGACAGCATATTTAACACAGAAACAAAAATCACTACAAATAAAATTCCTTTCAATCCATCCTTCGTGGACGCTCCGCCAAGATAAAACCAATGCACCGTGATCGCACACAAAAACATCACGCCCATTGTCACCGGATTGCTCCCGAACATAGCGAGTATAGGAGCCCCCAGCGCATAAAAAATAAGGAGAGCCGGATGCACTGTTGAAAATAACGTAAATGGCCGAACATACATCTCTATTCCCTCCTTATGTCTAAAATTCCATATTTTACCTTTAACCGCTTCAGCTTTTTCCCCCACGGTCTTTCCAATATAAATAAAAAGATTAATGTTGACATTCCATGTGCCAGATCAAAGGTAACGCTTGCAACACAGGACGCAATAACTGCTCCTATCGTCAGCGGATACACATATCCGATCAAATACTGCAAATTCATAAACCATCCGAATAATATTCCTGAGAGAAATCCATACAAATACAAGAGTCCCCGATGCTTAAATATACCAGTGCGCTGAAATACACCTGCAAAACATCCCATCATTCCCCATGCAGTCATTTGCCAGAGTGTCCATGGACCCTGCCCCAGCAGCATGTTGCTTGCCAGTGCAGACAGTGAGCCCGTCAGAAATCCTGCCAACGGGCCAAACTGCATACCGGCAATAATTACTACCGCACTATTCGGATTAAAGCTTGGAATCACCGCAAAGACCGCACGCCCCAGAGCGCCAATCACACTTAACACTGCAATCGGCATTAAATCTCTGGGTTTTGGTTTTTTCATTTCAAATGCTATAAAAAACGGAATCTGTACCAGAATTAAAACAACCGGTACGATTACTTTTAATATGCTTTCAGTACATAACTCCATTGCACACGATCTCCATCCTGAAGTGTATAGTCGACACAGCTTTTTCCCGGCGCTGTACCATTTACATAATACTTCCATCCACTCTGACCGCCGAACTGTTTCTCACTTAATCCGCCAATCGCAGTTATATAACTGTCTCCACTGTGGCTAATCCCAGATGCTGCCAGGGCATCGTACACGGTAGCACCCTTGTCCAGTGTCATAACTGCCGAATAGGATACTGAGCCATCCGCCTTTGAGGAATCGATACTGAAATTAATCTCAATCGTTCCCTTGGAAGATTGTGAAGAACTATTTCCTGATGCTCCCGAATTTCCGCCGCTATTTGATGAACCTGATGTTCCCGATGAATTCTTACCACCAGAGCTGTTCTTACCAGCGACTGATTTCTTTGCATTGTGAACGGTTCCATCTTCCTCCACAATTTCCATCTGATCGGAAGAGATCTCCCCGGTCTCTTCGCTCTCTCCTGCAGGGAGAAGATCATCTGGAATCCCCTCCTGTGCTTTCTTAGTTTTATCCTCTTTCTCCTGATCTGCGTTTACACCATTATCTGTATTTTGTGTTTTTTGCACCTTCCCCGAACTATCCACAGAGGATGCCGCATCACTTCCGCAAGCTGTCAGCGAAAACACAAGAACACATATAATTGCAACAATACTATTTCTTATTTTTCCCATGTATCTTTCCTCTTTCTTGCATTCATCACCTTCACCGTGATCAGTCCACTGATCAGAGCGCCTGCTCCAAGTCCGATGAATAGATATATCCAAACCGGAATGCCTGTCGTTTTCTCATTCACCGGTTTTATCTCTTCTGATATTTCTACTACTTCAGCCTCTTGTGCTTCTTCTACTTTTTGATCAGACAGAATAAATTCGCCTCCGTTTTCCAATACGAACATGCCGTATGGTTTCTGCAAGATTACTTCCTGCGCTTCTGTATTTCCTAATAAATCATAGAGATACAAAGCCTCTGACTGTTCGAACTGCTCTCCCAATTTATACACAACGGTAATCTTACCTGGCAGAGGTCCTTCTTTTGCGAACATCAATTGCTGATAATTACCATATCTCGCTGCATCTTCCTCTGACAAAGTATTCTCCATCTCAAGAAGCTTCGTTGTAAGTGTCGCATTTACATTTGTAATATCGGAACCTTTCATGCTCAATGTATAAGCCCCGCAATCAAAGACAAGACGGAATTCCGGATATTGTGCAAGCTGTTTGAATACCTCTGCTCCAACGACTTCCGGTGGATTTTTAATCGTCAGACTATTTTCCTTCTTATCATAACTCTGCTGGATTGCATTTACAATATTACTCTCGGAGGATGCGTTGTTCTTCGTTGCCGCATTCACCTTTACGGTTCTTTTTCTAGGTGCGAAACTTTGCGCACTCACTGTAGTTGTCGGTTTACTATCCGGTTTCAAAGACGGAGTTGTTCCTGCGCTGCTGTTATTGCCGCCGCCATTATTACCGTCATCTTTTCCATCATCCTTGCCATCATCCGGTTTTTCCGGCACTTCACCTAATTTATCTCGAATTGCAAAGAGATAACCGGAATCGTTCGCATAGTAAATCGTTCCGTCAGAACCAATGATAACTTTACTCATGGAATATTGCGGATGCTCCGGTGTATAAATCTTTGTCAGCGTAATTTTGTTATTCGCTGTCACTTCTGCCTTATAGAGACTTCCTTCCGGACCATTTTCTGTAAAGTAGACGCAAACATTATCATAGGCTGTTGATACCGTTGGAGTATTAAATGGATTTTCTCCCTTCACCTGTGCCAGAAGCGTTAAATTCATATCGTAAACTGCCAAGAATCCAGCTCCCCAGACGCCACCGGTAATGTATACCTTTCCTCCTGTAACTACGGGAGAGGCATTGCTGTTATTAGGCAAATCTGCTTCTTCTGCAACAGTAATCTTTCCACTTTCTGATAATAACAACTTGTATATCTTCTTATTCTGAGTTGTTGTCCAAATATATCCATCCGCATATACCAAGGAACATCTTATCTTTCCTGATAACTGGAGTTTTGAAAGTTCTTCTCCTGACTTCGCATTTCTTACTGATACAATCCCTCCATCTCCGCTAATCACAACCATATCTTTGATTGTCACCGCTCCGGAACCGTAATAGCTTTGATCCTTTTCTCCTGTTATCCAAAGAGGCTTAACCACTTCGTATTCATCATCTATATTGGGATCTAGTGTATCATAAACCGCATATCCACCGTAATCACGCTGATTCGAATATCCGACATATAATTTCCCATTATCATAGTGCATTGCTCCGTATACACCCCAATAACTTCCTAATGATGCTGGATTTTCTATTAAATACATAGATTTGAGCGTTGTTGCATTGAAGCATTGTACATCTCCGTTCCCAAGCGGAACAAATACCATTCCACCACCATAAATAATATTACTGTAATAACCAATCTGAGAATGCAGCTTCGTGGACGCTTTTACTTCTCCGGTCTTTGCATCCAACATCTCAATCTTATGGTTTCGGACTGCATAAATGTGGTTATTTACAAGAATCGGTGTCCCTGCATACACACTTCCCCAGCTATCCGGTGCGTTGGAAAAACTTTCCCATAGAAGCTCTGTCTTATTTGTCGGCGCTTTAGAATCCACTACCGCATTGTTATTCTTATCGCCAAGGTGCTGTCCCCAGGTGATGTCCGGAAGATCCGGAAGCGGGGTGCCGGCGGTGCCGCGCTTGACATGAATTGTGACGGTGCCATTGATTTGTCCCAATGTTTCAAGTGTAATATCGTATGGTAACAGATCCTTACCATTGGCATCTGTCAAATAGAAGTTTCTCTGAAACTTCGGATTCTCTGCCGATATCACTGTTTCTTTTTGCACCTCTTCTTTTGCGTTTCGAGCTCTTAGATTAACAACACTTACGCCTTCTTCTGCCTCTCCGCTAATTTCAAGCACATCTATATTTTTCTTTATATATACTGTATATTCATCAACACTTTTATCGTAAACTAATGTTCCTTGATCTAACGTCAATTCTCTAAACAAGGATTTTCCTACAACTGTCACTACAAATTCCTTTGTATCAGACACTTTGCCTTTGTTAATCACAGCCGTCAATATTACTTTTTTATCTACTCCTACCGGACGGATTACCTCTCCCGCCGCACCATTAATCTTGATACAATTTTCATCCGAACTGGACCATGTGATCGTTGTCTTATTCTTTCCTGTCACCGGAAGTATTAGATTCTCTGTTACTTGACTAACGTCTCCCAGCTCCAACTTTTCTTTCGCTTGTGCTACAGCCTCTTCATCTGTTACTTCCACACCTTCGCTTACAACTAACTTTCCATGTGGCGGTACTAAATCCCACGGATTCGAACCATCATTATCGTAGTAAGACGATTTTCTCTGTGCTGTTATTGCATATGTTCCTGCTTCTTCCACTGTCAGAGAAGCTTTTCCATCACTTCCCGTCTTTTCTTCTGCAACAGTTTTGCCGCTGCTGTCAACAACCATTACCGTTGCGCCTGAAGGATTGGCCTTTTCTCCCCACATTAATGGTTCTGCATTTAACTGCACTGTAAAGGCTTCTCCTGCTTCAGCTTTTAGATTCTCATCAGAAAACCAACCGTATTGACCTCCAATTGTCCAATTACTATTTGCCCAAATATCTACAACTGAAATCAAGTCACCCGACTGTACTTTCTGCTCCTGCGCTCCAACCGGAATGCTTTTATAATTTCTTAGAAACATAAGTGTTGACTTAGCAGGCATATATAAAAATGAATTCACAAACCCACCACTAATTCCGATAAGCCCTTTTGCCGAACCAAATTTTTTTTCACAATATTCCGCCATTACGTGTAAGATTGTATATCCCGCTTTTCCAGATTCTGCCGGATCAGCAACATTTTCAATCCCATATTCTTCAAAAGTCTTATATTTATCGGGCATAGTTACTTCTACGCCCTCTTCGACTGTTTCCTCATATCCCTCTATTTGAAGCGTTACCGTTATGCCATAACCCGTAAGGGGTTCCTCACTTTCCCCTGCGCCCGCTGCTTCCGTTTTATCCTCATCACTTGCAGTTGTTGCTTTCGCTTCTTTTTTTACAGCAGACGGGGCAGACACATTTCTATCAGAAGAGGTCTCTTCGTCTTTCTTCACATCTGCGGAACCGTCTGTTGATTCTGCGCTTCCCGGAACATTTCCTTGCTCACCGGAACCTACACTCTCTTCAGACTCCACAATCTGTTCTTTCGTTGTCTCGCTTCCTGCTGCTTCTGTCCCCGCCGCTTCTTCTGCGCGCACGCTGGACACGCTTCCTGTGAGAAGCAAAAGAACGAGAAACAGACTTAGCATTCTTGTTTTGACTGTTTTCTTCTTTTTCATTCCTGTCTCCTTTTCTACTTTTGGAGAATAATAACGTACAAAAAGGACAGCACTTCGGCTGTCCTTCATACACAAATAAGTTTCCATCCTTCGATCGAAACATCCTGTCTTGTTTGTGTACCATCTTATCCTCACCGAAAGATTTTACCTCTTATCCTATTGGCAGGTCTCCTGACTTAGGAATCATACCTACTTGCCCCCTTCCCACCGAATCATTTTCCGGCAGTGGTCTCTGGCTTTCGTACTCCATTACAGTAGAGTGAGCTGTTGCGGATTCTCACCGCATTCCCTTTTCATTCAGCGCAAACTGAAACCAATATTCATTTTTATAGTATCTATTTCCTATGATACTGTCAATAAAAATATTTCTATAACAATATCTATGAAATCTATTCTTTGTCTAAAATACATCTTGCTACACAGAGACCATTTGCAGATGCCTGCTGAAGTCCACGTGTGATAGACGCTCCGTCACCCATCGTGCGAAGTCCTTTGATGCTTGTCTCGAATTCTTTATTTACTACAACTTTATTAGAATAGAATTTAACCTCTACACCGTAGAGCAATGTCTCATCTGAAGCAATTCCCGGCGTCACCTTATCAAGTGCCTGAATCATTTCATCAATTGCCACCATGATACGATGTGGGAACACAAGTGACAGATCACCCGGAACGGCATCCTTCAAGGTCGGAGTAATATTATTTCTCATAAGACGCTCTTCTGTCGTACGTCTTCCTCTGCGGAAATCACCGTAACGCTGCAATAATATTTTTCCGTCACAAAGCATATTTCCAAGCTGTGCTATGTGTTTTCCATATTCGATCGGAGACTTAAATGGCTCTGTGAAGTTCTTCGATACTAAGAGCGCAAAGTTCGTGTTTTTCGTCTTCATATCTTTGGACTTGTATGCATGACCATTTACCACTGCAAGACCATCATCATAATACTCTGTAGCTACTTCTCCGGATGGATTTGTACAGAATACACGCACCTTATCATCAAAGGTAGGTGTGTAGTAGACAAGCTTCGCTTCGTACAGCTTCTCATTTAACTCTTTCATGATCTCGTCTCGAACTTCTACACGCACGCCCACGTCAACGGTTCCGTTTTTCGTTTCGATATCATGCTCTTTACAAATATGAGAAAACCACTCAGAGCCTTCTCTTCCGATACCGGCTACAATCTCCGGTGCATAGAATTCCTCTCCCTGATCTGTGACAACTCCTTTTGCAACACCATCTTCAATGATGATATTTTTTACCATTGTCATAAATTTGATCTCTACGCCATTTTCGATCAAATGCTCTTGAAGTCTTGTGTAAATTTTATATCCTTCTTCTGTTCCAAGATGGCGAATCGGACACTCGATAAGCTTCAGGTTTGCACGGATTGCCTTTGTACGAATATTTTCAATGGCAGCAGTGTCCTCGATACCGTACACTTTCTCATCAGCGCCGAATTTCAGATAAATATTGTCTGCCTCATTGATAAGCTCCGTTGCCTTCTCATAACCGAGAATCTCCGGCAATGTTCCTCCCACGTCAGGGGACAGAGATAATTTTCCATCTGAAAATGCTCCTGCTCCTGCAAATCCTGTCGTAATAGAACATGGCTGGCATCCTACACATACCTTCGTCTTTCTCTTCGGACACTGACGTTTCTCAATGGAACGCCCTTTTTCAATCATCAGGACTTTCATATCCGGTTTCTGTCTGATCAGCTCATACGCGCAGAAAATACCGGACGGTCCTGCACCGATAATAATCACATCATACTGTTTCATACTTTACTTCTCCTTTTATACTTATAAAGTTACTTTTTATTTTTACTCACCTTGTCTATCATACCATCCGGTCATAGAAACCACAAGGTAAATCAATTGGCAGAAAAATGGAATAAGGACGGAGATTTGATAAAAACCTCCGCCCTTGTTTTCATTAATGATGGAACAAACGAAGTCCCGTAAAGGACATTACCATATTGTATTTATTACATGTCTCAATCACATTGTCATCTCTTACAGAACCACCCGGCTGAGCTACATATTTTACACCGCTTCTGTGCGCGCGCTCAATATTGTCGCCAAATGGGAAGAATGCGTCTGAGCCAAGACTTACGTCTGTTAATTTATCCAGCCACTCTCTCTTTGCTTCTCTTGTAAATACCTCCGGCTTCTCTTTGAAGATATGTTCCCATGCTCCGTCTGCAAGCACATCCATATAATCTTCTCCGATGTAGAGATCAATTGCATTATCTCTGTCTGCACGACGGATTCCATCTACAAATGGAAGGTTCATAACCTGTGGAGATTGTCTCAGCCACCAGTTATCTGCTTTCGTACCTGCCAAACGTGTACAGTGGATTCTGGACTGCTGTCCTGCACCGATTCCGATTGCCTGTCCGTCTTTCACGAAGCACACGGAATTGGACTGTGTGTATTTTAATGTAATCATAGAAATTGCAAGATCGATCTTTGCCTGCTCTGTCAGTTCTTTGTTCTCTGTCACGATATTTGCAAAGAATTCATCATCAATCTTCAATTCATTTCTGCCCTGCTCAAATGTGATACCGAATACTTCTTTTCTCTCCAGCTTTCTTGGAACATAGTCCGGATCAATCTCGATCACATTATAATTACCGTTTTTCTTTGCCTTTAAGATCTCCAATGCTTCCGGTTCATATCCCGGTGCGATAACTCCGTCAGAAACTTCTCTTTTGATCAGTCTTGCAGTATCTACATCACACACATCAGATAAAGAAATGAAATCACCAAAAGAGGACATTCTGTCTGCACCTCTCGCTCTTGCATAAGCGCTTGCCAATGGGGACAATTCTCCGAGATCATCCACCCAGTAAATCTTCGCCAGTGTTTCGTCCAGTGGAAGTCCGACTGCCGCTCCTGCCGGAGATACGTGCTTAAAAGAAGTTGCCGCCGGAAGTCCGGTTGCTTTCTTAAGTTCGCTAACCAGCTGCCAGCCGTTAAATGCATCAAGGAAATTAATATATCCAGGTCTTCCATTTAACACTTTGATAGGAAGTTCTTCTCCTGTCTCCATATAGATTCTGGATGGTTTCTGATTTGGGTTACAACCATACTTCAACTCTAATTCTTTCATGATCCATTCTCCTTACTGATTCTTATTTATTCTTGTTGATGATCTTTGTCTCATAAGCGCCGCTTGCAATATCAATATATCGCACGAAAAGAGATACCTTATTATCTTCATTCAAACTATTCCACAAAGTAGATACAAATTCATCCATATCGTTCGGAATTGCGATTAGTTTCGGTTCTCCTTCGAAACTCGGAAGCGGATTACCATCACATTTGTATGTGTGGATAAAATGTCCCTCGCCTGCCGCCGGATTCTCATATGCAAATGTATATCTGTGGCAGCTGTCCGGATTGCCATTGTTGCTCTTCAAAATTGACATTGCATAATTATAAGTTCCATTTTCAATGTGCATGATACCAGAGATTCTTGGTGTATAGTTAGGCTCATCCGGCTCAAACTTTCTGCTCCTTAATGACTGTTCAAATGTCATCTGCTTGTCCATACCTTCATAGATAGTATCTGTCTGGTCTCCGTTTGTCACAATTGTCTTATTGCCGAGCACACGCACCGGTGCGTAAATGATCAGGCTTGGATCTGTCAATTTCGCAGGATCAAATGCCTGTGTACGAATGCCTTCTCCTTCTTCTACAAAGACACGGTTACGGCTGTTTTCACTTCTGCCCATAATAAAATAAGCAGTTACAGCCTTACTTCCGTCTGCACTCCTGCCTATAATGATTCCGCGTCCCGGATATGAGTTTTCTTTCAGTTCTCTCTCAATTGATAACATTTCCATTGAATCTGTCTCCTTTTCATTGGTTTTTATTACCTATTACCTGTCCATTCATTATATATAAAAAACATCTATTTTTCCAGTAATATTTCGAAGTTCTTCTATTTCTCTTGAAAATGTTAATTATGTTTAAATAAATATTAAAAATTTGTTACATTTTTGGTGATTTTGAATCTTGTACAGAAATACGGAAAAGCGTAGAATGTATGACGTTAAAAATTGTTTTCTGTATTTTATTAAGAATTTTATTTAAAAAGAAAGAGGATTGATTATGTCAAACCAGACGAAGCAGCGTGATTATCTGTTCGACAATTATAAAGCTTTCCTGATTCTTCTTGTAGTCATCGGACATTTTATTGAACCTGCTTATAATAACAACACTTTACTCTACACACTCAAATGGTTGATTTTCTCGTTCCACATGCCGGCATTTATTTTTATTTCCGGTTACTTTTCTAAACGGGAGCTTCCATTCCTTACTCTGGTTCGCAAGCTTTTAGTTCCATATGTAATTTATGAGCTGTGTTATTATTTTATGTATACAGAGCTTCTTCACAAAGATACCGGCTTATATTTGCTGCGGCCGAAATTTTCACTCTGGTACATAATGGCACTCTTTATCTGGCGTGTGATTACCCCTTATGTCAAACGGATTCCGCATTACATGCTGCTATCTGTTATCGCCGGACTTCTGATCGGATGTTCGGATATGCCGAATAATTTCCTGAGCATTCCAAGAGTTTTGGTCTTTTATCCATTCTTCCTTGCGGGAATGAATTTTGACCGGGCGCTTGTCTCTAAGCTTCGCACTCCTGTGAAAAAGACCATTGCCGCCATTTCCTTTGCTGCTTTTACAGCATTTCTGGCACTGGCACCGGCGATCCGTTCTTATTCGGTAAAAATATTTTACGGAAGATACAACTACGATTTTCTCGGACAGACATTTGCAGAGGGAATGACAATCCGACTTCTCTGCTACGGTATTGGTTTCTTCCTTACCTATGCGCTGATCTGCTTAGTTCCTGAAAAGAAAAACCGGCTTTCTTACATGGGTGAACGTACAATGGCAATTTATCTCTGTCATGGGCTTACATACTCTTATATAAAAAGCGCAACCGATTGGCTTCAGAATGTAAATACAATTGCGGAATCTCTGCTATTGCTCACAGCTTGTATTGTCTTAAGCTTCGCATTTTCTATTCCGCAGCTCACTACATTTACCAATCGATTGGCAAACATTCATCTTCCGAAGGTCACTCTGCCGAAAAAACAGGTTCCAAAAGCAAGACAGCCTGTCATTTCGAATCATCTTCTAAAGGTACTTTACGGAGTGAAAATATAAAAACAATCCGCCATCAGATTGATTCTGATGACGGATTATTTTTATTTTACCGCTTCACCCGGTTTAACAATTCTTTTCACCCATTCCTGCCGGATTTCCCAGATATTTCCACATACGTTAAAGATGGTCCATTTATCAATGCGAAATGCACGTTTCCAGCTCTCTCGAATTCGCGCTTCTTCCTCCGGATACATTCCTTTATACCGTCCTTGAAAAAACTCAAATCCATTGGAAACTCCGATGTCTTTCAAATGCTGTTTATACGCCTTCTCATCCTCTTCATCATCCGGAAGATAAATGCGGTTCAGCACGTAGTCCCATTTTACATCATCAAAATACATAACCTTGTCTTCCGGCACTTCCAATATGTAGACTACTGTTCCTTCAATCGGCTTCAAACAATTATCCGGGCTTATAGAGCACCAAATCGGAGCATGGACATCCTCAGGCTTTGGCACGCGCTTTGCCGCCTCTTTCGTAAACCAATCGTAGCTCTCCATAAAGAGCGGCGCAATGTCTCCGAAATGCATCTCCACATAAGCGCGGTGATTGATAATGCGACCGTCACGCTCAAGCTGACGTAAAGTTTTATCATTTTGACGGGTATATAAAGTAACTGTTTTCACTGCCATATTGAACTCTCCTGATAACTATTTTTCTGTTGACAAACATTACAATAGATTATAAAATTATTTACATAAAGAGATGGGTTTTCACCGTACAGTTTTTACTCAGGCGGGCTGCTCGTCTCTTTTTTTACTGCCAATAAATCATATAAATATTTCTTACCATCTTTATCATGACGCACTAGCATTCTTGCAAAAAAGATATTATACCGACAAATCTCATTACTTTTATCGTCATTTACCGGAAGCGCAAATCTCACATCATACCGATACCATCCATATTGAGCATCTTTAACATGTTTTTGTTTTGTATTCTCAGAGTATTCTTTGTTAGTAGCAATTCGGATTAATTCTGGTATCCCCTGGACAGCATTGGCCTTCGCTTTTGACACCGCACCTTTTAAAGCAAGCCTGCTTTTAGAGCTTACATACTCATCCGGAAAACTACTGGAAATAAACACCTTTTCAGAAGTTTCCTCTATTTCATAAAACTCACCGATATATTCCTTAAGATATTCCTCAACCTCTTTCCACTCTTCCCTCTTTTTTCCTTTAAACCGAATATCATTGATAAGAACTATCTTTTTCCCATCTGGCGCACAAATAATGTTTACATTTCTGTCCATATGTCTTTACTGGATTCATTAAAAACATAAACTCCTCTTATGTATAAGGATAACAAATTTTTCACTTCATCGCAATAAATTCTCCTTAATCCAAAACCGTCTTTCTATAAGTTTCCCGCTCTTCTTCCGGCACAAGACTTCCACCGGTCGCCCACACGATATGTGCTGCTTCTTTCATCTTATGGGACAGTTGATTTTCCTCAATATATTTTCTCGTTTCCTCATAGTTCAACAGGTTTACCGGACCTGCAAATGATGCACATGCGCTTGGCTCTATGAAAATATGTTCCGTATCAAGAAGCGCCCGCATATATTCATACAGCCATTTATCTTCTACTGTAAATTCACCGCTCAATATTGGCTCCATAACTTTTCCTACGAAACCGGAAGGTCTCCCTACCGCAAGTCCGTCTGCATGGGTAAGCCCTGTAAGTCCAACGTCTTGTACGCAGATCTGATTATGAAGTTCTGTCGCCATGCCCAGTACCATGCACGGTGCTTGCGTTGGTTCTACAAAAAATACATGGACATGATCTCCCCACACGGTCTTCAAGCCAAAGGTTACTCCTCCCGGTGCTCCTCCCACACCGCACGGAATATAAACGAACAACGGATGTTCTGCATCCACTTTAATTTTCAGTTCTTCAATCTGTTTTTTCAGTCTTCGCGCTGCGACCGCATAACCCATAAATAAATCTTTTGAATTTTCATCATCTACAAAATAGCTTTTCGGGTTAGCGTCTGACTCTTTTCGCCCGTTTTCTACTGCCTTACTATAATCTCCGTCATATTCTATCACGGTCACCCCATGGCTTCGGAGTAAATCTTTTTTCCACTGCTTTGCATCCGCCGACATATGTACAATAGCACGATAGCCTACTGCCGCGCTTGCGATACCGATACTAAGCCCTAGATTTCCCGTGGAACCAACCTGCATAGTATATTGGCTGAAAAATTCCCTGCATTCTTCCGACGCCAGTTTTGCATAGTCATCATCTATTGTAAGCAAACCTTCCCGCAACGCCAATTCTTCCGTATGCTTCAGCACTTCATAGATTCCGCCTCTCGCTTTCACAGAACCTGCAACCGCTAGATGACTGTCCTGTTTAAGAAGCAGATTTCCCTCTATTCCTTCTCCGTATGCATCATTCAAAAAATGCTGCATTTCCGGTATCGGCGTCAGGGGAGATTCAATGATTCCCTGCCGCTCCTCTGTTTCTGGAAAACATTTCCTGATAAACGGAGCAAACCTGTTCAACCGTTCTTCTGCTTCATCAATATCCTTGACAGAAACTTCAAGCTCTCCCTTTGCTTCCTCCCACAAGAGACGCTTTGGATTCACCCAGCCTAGTTCTGCCCCTTCTGAAAGCTTCTTTACAACAGAATTTGTCAGATATGTTTGATTTAACATGTGCAGCCGCTCCTTTCCGATTTTTCTTTATCCCATCGGCATACCAACCATACATTAAGTATACTTTACGATTTAATTTCTTTCAATGTTACCGGATAGTTTTTCTTTCTAAATTTATAACTATATAACTGTACAAAAAAAGAGGCTTTACCTTGCCTCTTTTTCCTGTTTCTTTCTTCATCAATTTCAAATTATATCTCGTTCCGTCTTATTTGGCTTCCAGCGCTTCCACAATCTTCTCTGCTGCCAATCTAATATTTTCTTCTCTGGTCGCTAGATTCACCCGAATAAAGGTACCGTATGATTCTCCGCCAAACCATGAGCCATAATCCACTGCAAGCCCACAATCTTTCTGGATGACGGATTCTATCTCGTCTGCACTTACATATGCTCCGAGATCGATCCACATAAGATATGTCCCTTCTAATTTGGGAATCCAAACTTTTGGAAGCTTTTCTTCTAAAACGGATTTCATAAGGTGATAATTCTCTTCAATAATATTCAGCACCTCGTCAAGCCATTTACGACCGCCGTCATAAGCACTTTGAACTGCTATATACCCGAAGGCATTTCCTCCTGTGATGCGAAGTCTTGTCAGATAATCGTCATATCTCTTTCTTAAACTTTCATTCGGAATCACTACGATTGAGTTCTGACATCCAGCCAGATTAAATGTCTTGGTAGCGGCAGTAAGTGTCACCATGATCTCGTCATAATTGCCGGTCGCTGCTGCAGTCACTTTCTGATACCCATCCATGATAATATCTTGATGAATCTCATCTGCAATGACATAGACACCGTATTTCTTACAGATATCAAGAACCTTTACGATTTCATCCCGCTTCCACACACGCCCAACCGGATTGTGCGGAGTACAGAAAATAAATAACTTCACATTCTGTTCTTTTATCTTCCGTTCGAAATCCTCATAGTCTAATTCATAATGATCTTCCAGACGCATAAGCGGGCTCTCTACCAGCGTGCGGTTATTATTGACAACGGCATCTTTAAATGGATAATAAACCGGAGGTGTAATAAGTACACCGTCTCGCTCATTTGTCAATATGTGGATCAGCCAGTTAAATGCCGGAACAACTCCCGGCGCAAATCGTATCCACTCTTTTTTCACATCATAATCGTGATAAGTCTTTTCCCAGTTTATAAATGCCTCATAATAACGATTCGGTATCTGATAATAGCCAAACACACCAAAATCTACATATTTTTTTAAAGCTTGTTTTACACAGGACGGCGCTTCAAAATCCATATCTGCAACCCAGAGGGGAAGTAGATTCTCATCTCCGAATTTTTCTTCACATCCATCCCACTTATTACAGTCTGTGCCGAGTCTGTCTTTGTAAATCACCTGACTCATGATCTTTCATCCCTTACTTTCTTTATTTCTCCAGATATTTTTCTTTTAATTCATCTACCTTGGCAGTATATGCATCATTTTGTTTTTCAGCCATTAACTGCTGATAGATCTGACCTCTCACCTCATCAAAAGATGCGGTAGATGATTCATTTTTCTTCTCAACTTTGATCAGATGATGACCGAACTGTGTCTTCACAGGTCCAACTACCTTCCCAATCTCGGCATCAAATGCAGCATCTTCAAATTCTTTTACCATCTGTCCTCTTCCGAATTCACCAAGATCTCCACCCTTTGCCTTAGACGGACAAGTAGAAAATTCCTGTGCAGCATCTTCGAATGTTTTTGCTCCGCTTTCAATCTGCGCAAGAATATCTTTGCACTGTTCTTCCTGCTCTACTAAGATATGCTTTGCAGATACAGTTGCGCCCTTTTCAAATTTCTTCTGATTTGCTTCATAATAATCTTTCAGTTCTTCTTCTGATACCTGCACTTTCTTAAGTGTATCACGCATAGCAAGCTGCGCAAGAATGTCTCTCTTAGCGCTCTCTAATATTTTTGCATACTCTTCACTCTCATCAAGCTTTTCATCTTCTCCAAGCTGCGCGAACATGTGAAGCGCGATCAACTGATCTAAATACTGCTCACGGTACTGAGGATTCATCGCATATGCCTGCTGTTCTCTTGGAATCCCCTGCAAATACGCATGAAACTCTGCCTCTGTAATCTCTCTTCCTGCTACTTTTGCCAATACTTTATCACTCATGTTTCTATCTCCTTTTTCACTGTAATATCTCCATTATAGATAGTCTGTCATGGTTTGTAAAGCGTAAGAAAAGGCAGAAACATTTCTCTCACAATTAGAGAAATACTTCTGCCTTTTCATCTTTAATTTTCTACATTATAATATGGAAATTAATCCACACCTTCTGTCTCAATAATAAACTTCGTACTTCCTGCCATATCTTCTTTAATTCCGGCAAATGACTTGTAATTTCTTCCAAGCGTCATCATGGCGTCGATTCTGGAAGTTACATTCTCTATATCTCCGCCGAATACGTCTACAATCTTATCAATACCTGAAGTTTTAAATTCTTCCATTCCATCTGCCAGTGTTTTATTTCCATCTGCCAATGTACCTGCTCCATCTGCAAGAGCGTCTGCTCCGGTCTTTAATGCTCCGGCTCCTTTTGCAACTTCACCGGCTCCGGTTACTGCTGCCGAAGCTCCGGCTGCCAACTGACCGACGCCTGTCGCCAGCTGATTTCCGCCTTCTTTCAATTTTGAAGAGCCTGCTACTAGGAGACCACTCTTGTCATTCAGTGTGGACGTTCCCGATGCCAATGCAGAAGTACCATCTGCCAGATCTTTCGCTCCAGCTGCCAGCTGGCTGTTTCCTTTTTTCAAATCTTCGACTCCACTTTGTACTGTTTTCGTACCTTCATAGAGCACTCCCACATTTGTTTGAAGCCCTGCTGCATAAGTACTTGCTGTACCTACCTTGGTCTGTGCTTCAGCAATTTTCTTTTTAATATCACTTATCGAACCTGCATCTGCCTTCTCAGATGTAACTTTTGCCTCTGCACTGATATTAGCACTCACAGCTGTACGGATAGCAGTGGCACAAGCTTCTCTATTTTCTTCATCCACAATTCCACCCTTAATCAACTGATCAACTGCGGCTTGCACTGCCCCATCTTCTCCGTTGATCGTCGCCGTCGCCTGCACCGTTCCTTGATTTTCCCCCGTGTTTCCAATCATAGTTGCGAGATCGTTAATGATAGTTGATGTTGCTCCAATTGCCTGCACTGTACCATTTGCCAGATTATTGGCTCCAGGATTATTCTGAGTACCATCCCCTTCGAATCCGCCTCTTAAAGTACCAACGCCTGCTACCAGTCCTTCGATTCCCGTCTGTGCGGTCTCAAGACCATTTTTCAAACTTTCCGCTCCGGCAGACACTTTACTGCTGCCATCCGCAAGATCGCTGACGCCTCCGGTATAATCATTCACACCGGAAGCCAGATCACTGACACCTTTCGTCAGATCACCACTTTTGCTGTTCAATGTATTTACACCGTCCGCCAGTGTTTTTACACCTGTTGCAAGAGCGCTGGTTCCGTCTGCCAATGTTCCGGCTCCGGTCGCCAGTGTATTAGAGCCATCTGCGAGGGCACTGCTTCCGTCTGCTGCTTTTGCTGACCCATCTGTCAACTGTTCTGCTGCATTTTCCAGTTCACTCACCGAATCAGACAGATCGTCAAAACTATCAATCTCATCCAGACCAAACTGCTCTAATACATCAGAGGATGCCACGGTCATTGTCGGTCCTACGGATGCATTTTTCACATCTGCCGTAATAGTAAAACTGTCCGGAATATCAATGTCAATATCCTTCCCTTCCAGATTGAGATTTTCTTCCATTCCCGGGAATCCTAACCCTACTACAATATTTTTGTCACCGTCTGATACGATTTTTCCATGATCGATCGTCACATTTGTATACTCATCATTTGGCAGCATCATAGCTGTCACCATTGCAAATGGTGTATACATTTCTACAGACTCTCCTGACACGTCAACGGTCTCCTTGGACTGGTTTGTGTATTGAACCTTCATTTCCAATTCCCCGTCTTTGCCCTTCAAATCTTTGGCTTCTACTTTTTTTCCATCTAATGTGTAAGTAATTTCTACGTCTACCGGAAGCTCTTTATCCGTTGTTCCCTGATAATAGATATCTTTTCCTTCGGATTTCCAGCTTACACTTCCTTCACTGTCTGTCGTATAAGTCTCGTCACCTTTCACATTTTCCACATTCTGAAGCTCGGTCACATCCTCGGTCTTTCCGTTGTTTGGATTTTTCAGCCATTCTGTAACTGTTGTCTCATTTACTTTTCCGGATGCATCTGCTTTCACATAGACCGACTCGTCTTTGTAAAGGCTTCCGTCTTCTTCCACGGTACTGTCACCAAGTGCCTGCTCTGCCGTTTCCTCAAGCTTCTGTATATTGACTTCCTGCGCGTGTGCCTTGATGGAATCCTCATATGCACAGGTTCCGATAAGCCCTGCTCCTACAACCACTGCCATAGAACTTGCCAACATTTGTCTTACTTTTCTATTCTTCATGATATGACGCCTCCTATTTTACTTCTGCCTTCTGTGGCAGAAAATTTTTACTTGTTTTTACAATTACTTTATCAAAGATCATAAACATCGATGGAAGAATAAATACAACTACAAGCATACTGATCAATGCGCCTCGTGCCATCAAGATACATAAGGAACTGATCATATCAATGTCAGAATAAAGTCCGACACCAATAGTCGCTCCGAAGAAACTGAATGCACTGACAATGATTGACTGTGCCGACGCTTTGTGCGCTGTCGTAATTGCATCATATTTTCCGGCTCCATGATTTCTCTCCCGTTTATATCTCGTTGTCATCAAGATCGCATAGTCAACCGTCGCTCCAAGCTGAATCGTTCCGATAACGATAGATGCTACAAACGGAAGTGTTGACCCTGTATAATATGGAATTCCCATATTTACAAAAATGGCAAACTCAATCACACCTACCAATATGATCGGTATCGTCGGTGACTTAAAGAGAATCAGTATAATAAGGAAAATGATTCCGATAGATACTGCACTGACGGTCTTAAAGTCTTTATCCGTAATATTGATCAGGTCTTTCGTAAGCGGAGCCTCGCCTACCAACATGGCGCCCTTATCATACCGGTCTAAAATCTTATTAATTTCACCCACCTGACGGTTAACCTTATCTGACGCTACTTTATAAGTCGAGTTGATCAGGATCATTTGATACTGGTCGCTTTGAAGCATCTCCGTAACAGAATCCGGAATCATACTTTTCGGGACACCCGGGCCAACCAATTTATCAAGACCAAGCGCCCACTTCACTCCGTCAACCTCTTCAATCTTCTTGAGCATCTCGCCTGTATCTTTTGCCGAAAGTGATCGATCTACTAAAAGCATGTGTGTTGTGTTCATATCATAATCATCTTTCAGCTTTTCATTTGCAATAATACTCGGCAGCTCCTTCGGAAGTGTTGCATCCAGATTGTAATATACATCCACATGACTGTTTCCATAAATTGCCGGAACCATAAGAATCAGGAAAATGGCAACATACCATCCGTATTTCTTTGTCACTTTATCAGAGATTCTTCCGATATCCGGAAGCAGCGGTTTGTGCTTTGTCTTTTCAATCCATTTATCACAGCACAGGATCATAGATGGCAGAATCGTCACACAGGCGATCACACCGAAGATAACTCCTTTCGCCATGACAATACCGATATCTTTACCCAGTGTAAAGCTCATAAAGCACAAGGCGATAAATCCGGCAACGGTTGTGATGGAGCTTCCTACAACCGAAGAAAATGTCTGAGAGATGGCATGCGCCATGGCGCGCTTCTTATCTCCGTCATATCGCACCTGCTGTTCCTGATAGCTGTGCATCAGGAAAATCGAGTAGTCCATGGTCACTCCAAGCTGAAGTACCGCTGAAAGCGCCTTCGTCACATAAGAGATCTCGCCAAGGAAGATGTTGCTTCCCAAATTGTAGACGATTGCCATTCCGATACTGAACAAAAATAAAATCGGCACAAATGCAGACTCCATTGTCACTGCTAAAACCAGTGTAGATAACAGTACCGCGATCAACACATAGATGGGCGTCTCCTTTTCAGACAGTTCCTTCGTATCTTCTACGACTGTGGACATTCCGCTTAAGAAACATTGCTTCCCGGAAATATGCCGAATCTCTTTGACCGCGTCCAGCGTCTCATCCGCAGAAGTTGTATCGTCAAAGAAAATCGCCATCATAGTTCCTTTGTCCGAATTAAACACTTCATAGATATCTTTTGGAAGCATACTCTTCGGTACAGAAATATCTGCGATAGAGTCATACCAAAGTACATTTTTCACATGATCTACTTGCTCAATCTTACTTTTTAATGCTGCAACATCTTTATCCTCCATGCCATCCACCATAAACATGGAGAATGCACCTATGTCAAAATCTTCCAGCATAATGTCCTGACCCTGCATCGTTTCTATATCCTTCGGCAGATAAGTCAGAACATCATAATTCACTCTGGTATGGAAATACCCAAACACAGATGGAATCAAAAGCAGGATACTGGCAATCAGTATCGCTACCCGGTGTTTTACCACTTGCTTTCCAAACTTAACCATAATCATAGCCCCTTCTCTTTTATGACCGTTAGTCATTTATTGCTGTATGCACTATAACACAGAAAATGACCTTTAGTCAATATATTTTTGACCAAAAGTCATTTTTCTTCTTTTTTCTATTGCAAAATTAAGAAAGCTCTGCTTATAATAGAGATAAGGAGTGTGGGAAAATCATGGGAAAAATTGATGAAAACAAAAGAAAAAAGAAAGAAGCTCTGTTTAATACAGCATATGAGCTTTTTACAACCAAAGGAATCACATCTACCACGATTTCTGATATTGTAGAAAAAGCCGAAGTTGCGAAGGGCACTTTCTATTTGTATTTTACAAATAAATATGATATTAAAAATAAACTGGTCGTTCATAAAACGCAGGAGCTCTTTGACGCTGCCGGAGCCGCACTTGAAAAGGAGCAGATTCACGGACTGGAAGATCAGATGATCTTTCTCATTGACCATTTGATCAACCATCTCAAAGATGACCGTGCGCTTTTAAACTTCATTTCCAAAAATTTAGTCATGGGCGCGCTTCGTTCTGCACTGCTGACCGGAGAAAATTCAGACCGGGAAATCTATAATCACTTTCTGGAACTGGTTGCCGCAGATGACTATGAATACAAAGATGTGGACGTAATGCTTTTTACAATCGTGGAATTAGCAGGCTCTGCCGGCTATAACTCGATGATGTATGAAGAGCCGATTCCTATTGATGATTACAAGCCATTCCTCTATCGGACCGTACGCTTAATTATAAAAAGCCATCGGGCAGACGCAAAAATGGAGCTTAAAATATAAGCTCCATTTTTGTTCCTTTATTTACTTCACTGTCAACATCAATCTTAGCTCCATGCATGAGAGCACCGTGTTTTACGATGGACAGCCCCAGTCCTGTACCTCCGGTAGCTTTTGAATGGCTCTTATCTACTCGATAAAAGCGTTCAAATATCCGTTCCTGTTCTTCTTTCGGTATTCCAATTCCGGTATCTCGGACAATGATCTTGATTCCCTGAAGTGTATTTCCTACCCAGACACTGACCAGTCCGCCTTCTTTGTTATATTTGATGGCATTTTCAATCATATTATATAACATCTCATCCAACACCTGGCGGACGCCAAGGTAATGCACAGGCTCGCCGGTCACTTCCACGCGAACATTCCTTTTTTCTGCCTGCGGCGCAAGTCTGCTGCAGATTTCCCGCGTAAGCATATAGAAATCTACTTCTTCCTTTTCTAATTCCACTGCACCCTCATCCAGTTTGGAAAGCTTCATAATATCTTCCACAAGCGTGATCAGGCGGCTGGCTTCATTATAAATGCGCTCAGAAAAGGTCTTCATATCTTCGGGACGCACCAGACCGTCTTTCATAATCTCTGCATACCCCGAAATCGAAGTAAGCGGCGTCTTTAATTCATGCGAGACATTCGCCGAAAATTCCTTTCGCATATTTGCGACAGCATCCTTTTCGCGATTCTGTTTATCTATACTCTGTAATAATGGCGTCAATTCCTCATACATATCATTTTCCATCGGTTCTGCAAGATTCAAATGATTGATCGGGTAAATTAATTTGGCAGTCTGCCATTTTGCAAGAAGCAAGGCAAATATCACCATACAGCATGCAACCACTCCCATCATCGGAAGAATGCTCATCGCTGTACTGAACACAGTTTCCATATTTTTTGATACACGGAGCACTGTGCCGTTATCCAGCCTTACTGCATAATAAAACATATCCTGATCCAGTGTCTCCGACCGGCGGACATCCTGACCGCTTCCGCTTTTCAGCGCTTCTTGTATCTCCGGCCGATCCAGATGATTTTCCAGATGCTCTTCCTGTTTGCCGGAATCATAGAGCACCTCACCGGACGCGTCGATCAGTGTCACTCTCGTATTTTCGCGAACTGCATCCATATCTTCCAGATAAGATACCCCCGAAATACACACTGCTGCTTCGATGTAATCTGCCTCCTGCTGAATCTCATTCTTTAAAATCTCCATCGTCTGATAATAGACAACGAAGATCATTGTTCCATATGTCAAAATCAGAGAGGTCAATACGACAATAATCATACTGTTTTGTATTTTTTTCTTAAGTTTCATAGCATGCTCCTATTCTCTCATCCGATAACCAACGCCCCGGACAGTCTCGATCCTCTCTCCGCAAGTTCCAAGCTTCTGCCGGAGGGTACGCACATGCACATCTACTGTTCTTGTCTCTCCGTCAAAATCGTATCCCCAAATATCTTCCAGCAGACAATCTCTTGTCATAACGATATTCGGATTCTTCATCAGACGCTTTAACAGCTCATATTCCTTAAGCGTAAGATTTACCACTTCTCCTGCCGCGGTCACTTCATGCTTCTTCGTATCAAGCTCCAGCTCGCCGGCTTTCATGATATCCTGTGTCTCCTGTCCGCTTTTTGACGTTCTCCGAAGCACCGCTTTGATCCGGGACACCAGTTCCATCATGCCAAATGGCTTCGCCACATAATCATCCGCTCCCAGATCCAGCCCCTTCACTTTATCGTATTCCGCGCCTTTGGCTGTCACCATGATTACAGGAATCTCTCTTGTTTTTGCTGAATTTTTTAATTTTTTCAGCAGCGATAAACCGTCTTCTCCCGGCAGCATAATATCCATCAGTACAAGCTCCGGTGTCTCCAGTGCCAGTGCTTCTAAAAAACTTCTCCCGTCCTCAAAGCCTCTTGCTTTAAATCCCGTTGTTTCAAGCGTATATACGACTAATTCTCGAATGTTGCTGTCATCTTCTACACAAAATATCATAAGTCTCTCCTTACATTTTTTTGGCATGTGATTGCCTATACTTGACTCTCTTTGTGAATTCCGGTAATCGAGAACTCCACCCATTCTGCGATATTGGTTGCATGATCGCCGATTCGTTCCAGATACTTTGCAACCATAATAAGATCAATCGTCTCTCTTCCGGCATCCCCTTTATTCTGTGCGATAAATGCAATAAGATCTCTTTTATTTTCCTCGAAGAGCTCATCTACTGCATCATCCGCCTCCATTACATTTCTGGAAAGTTCCAGATCCTTCTTAACATAAGCAGTCACACTGTCCCTCACCATTTTTGCCACTGCCTCTGACATTTTCCCAATCTTCGGAATCTCTGCTCCTTCGGATTTCTTCTCGGAAATGATGATCTCCGCAATGTCAGATGCCTGATCACCGATTCGTTCCATATCTGTAATCATTTTAAGTGCCGCCGAAATCTGCCTAAGATCTCTGGCTACCGGTTGCTGCTGAAGAAGGAGCTTCAGACACAGACGCTCGATATCCTTTTCCATCTGATCGATTTCTTCATCGGCGCTGATTACTTCTTTTGCCTCTTCCATACTTCCGTGTTGAAGCGCTTCGGTTGCACGATTAATGGCAATCTCACATAATTCTCCCATGTGGATCAACTGCTCATTGAGATAATCCAACTGCATATCAAATTTATTACGCATAGTTTAACCAAACCTCCCTGTAATATAGTCTTCTGTCCGTTTATCTGCCGGTATCGAGAACAATTTCTCCGTATCGTTATATTCAATGACTTCTCCTAACAGGAAAAAGGCGGTATTGTCGGACACTCTCACTGCCTGCTGCATATTATGTGTCACCATAACGATAGTATAATCTTTTTTCAGTTCCATCGCAAGGTCTTCAATCTTAGAGGTGGAGATCGGGTCCAGCGCTGAAGTCGGCTCATCCATCAGAAGCACTTCCGGCTGTACTGCCAAAGCTCTGGCAATGCAAAGTCTCTGCTGCTGCCCGCCGGACATTCCAAGCGCACTCTTTTTCAATCGGTCTTTACATTCTTCCCATATTGCCGCATCTCTTAGCGATTTTTCCACAATATCATCCAGTTTTGACTTGGAATGAATTCCGTGAGTTCTTGGTCCAAATGCAATATTGTCGTAGATACTCATAGGAAATGGATTCGGCTTCTGGAATACCATTCCTACTCTTTTGCGGAGCAGATTGACATCCATGTCCTTAAAAATATCTTTTCCATCTAAACGAAGATTTCCTTCGATCCTGCACCCTTCTACCAGATCATTCATCCGATTGATAGATTTTAATAATGTGGATTTTCCACAGCCGGATGGTCCGATAAATGCAGTAATTTTATTTTCTTCTATCTCAAGATTTACATTTTTCAATGCATGAAAATCTCCGTAATAGAGATTCATGTCTTTGATACTGATCTTGCTCATTTTTTTATCCTCTCTTATATGCGATAATCTATCTCTGTACTGTACATCCATCTGTCTGCTACTTGTGTATATCTGCCACTTGTCATATTCCTGCAGCTGAATTTCCTATGCTCTGGTCAACCTCTTCGCAAGGAAACCAGATAAAGTATTGATTCCGACTACAAGGACAAGTAAAATAACCGCTGTGGCGTACGCCTGATCCATATAGAGACCTTCGCTTGCCAGATTATACATATGGACTGCCAGTGTTCTTCCGGAGCTCATCACGTTTTTCGGAATATCCGCATAGGTTCCCGCCGTGTAAATAAGCGCTGCCGTCTCACCGACGATGCGTCCCACTGCAAGAATCACACCCGCTAAGATTCCCGGTATGGCAGACGGAAGAACAATTCGAAAAACTGTTCTTAATTTCCCCGCTCCCAATCCGAAGCTTCCTTCTCTGTAAGAGTCCGGCACTGCCTTTAATGCTTCTTCTGTACTGCGCATAATCAGCGGCAGTACCATGATCGACAGTGTAAATGCTCCTGCCAGAATCGAAAATCCCCATCCGCAGGTTGACACAAAGAACAACATTCCGAACAATCCATATACAATAGAAGGAATTCCCTGCAAGGTCTCCGTGGTAAGCCGTATCACTTCTACAAATTTATTTCCCCGTCCTGCATATTCTACTAAGAAAATAGCTGAAAAGATTCCCAACGGAACTGCAATCAGCAGTGATAAAAGCGTCATGATCACGGTATTAATAAGCGCCGGCATCAAAGATGCATTTTCTGAAGTATAAGTAAGAGAAAATAAAGATGGTGTTAAATATGGAACTCCATGAAGCAGCACATAGGCGATCAGAAAGAACAATACCGCAAATGTGATCACTGCTGCCAAAAGCACCAAAAGCATTACAAAAAAGGAAAATGGTGTGCGCCTATAAGATTTTAGTTTTTGTCTCAAAGTCACTTGATTGTTACTCATGGCTGACCCTCCTCTTTAACAGTGCTACACAAAAATTGATAAGAAGGATAAACACAAACAATACAACGCCCGTGGCAATCAACGCTTCTCGGTGAAGTCCGGTTGCGTATCCCATCTCAATGACAACATTTGCGGTTAAAGTACGGACGCCCCGGAAGATTCCTGCAGGCATTCTCGCCTGATTTCCTGCAACCATGATCACTGCCATCGTCTCTCCAATGGCGCGCCCAACTCCCAGAACTATTGCTGCGATCACACCGGATTTTGCTGCCGGAATTACTACACGGAAGATTGCTCTTTCATGCGTTGCCCCAAGCGCAACGGCTCCTTCATAGTAATGCGGAGGCACTGCACGGATGGAAGATTCTGTAAGACCGATAATGGTTGGAAGAATCATCATTCCAAGAAGAAGAGACGCCGTCAAAATACTGCTTCCGTTTCCGCCGAATCCTAAATCTCTTCCGATCGTACGGATAAGCGGTACAATTACCACGAGACCGAAGAAGCCATACACAACCGATGGAATTCCGGCTAACAATTCTGTCGCTGCTTTCAGAGGTTTATATATTTTCTTCGGGCAATAATATGCCATAAATACTGCAGTTAAGATTCCTATCGGGACGCCAAAGATAATGGCTCCCGCGGTTACATATAAACTTCCTACAATCATAGGAAGAATTCCAAATATCTCATTTTTCGGCTTCCACATCTTCCCACTTAAGAAGTTGCCAAAACCAATCTCCTTCATGGCAGGGATTCCATTTGCAAAAAGAAAGATACAAATGAGAGCTACCGCCAGCACCGAAGCGCAGGCGGCAATGAAGAACACTCCCTGCATGAATTTTTCCGTCCATGCTTTACTTTTCATATTACTCTACGACCTCATCCCATGTGAGAGCCTCACCTGTGTAGATTGCTTTTACCTGATCACCGGAAAGCTCATCTGTTGTATTTGCCTTATTTACAATGACAGCAATGCCATCTGTTGCGATCACCTGACTGTCAAGCTCTGCTGCCTCCTCGTCTTTCAGTTCACGGGATGCCATTCCGATATCATAGCTTCCATCAATTGCAGAGGTCATACCTGTAGTAGAATCTGTTGTCTGAAGTTCAATCTCAGCATTTGCATTTACCGCTTTGTACGCTTCAATTAATTTCTCCATAACCGGAGAGATGGAAGAAGAACCGCCAACTACCACCTTACCGGATGGATTGCTTCCGGAGAATGCAGCTGCACTGTCATCACCAATGTAACCATTCTCTGCTACAACTTCCTGTCCTTCTTTGCTCATAATAAAATTGATGAAATCTTTTGCAACTTCATTATCTAACCCTTTCTTCGTTGCAATGTTAAATGGTCTTGAAACTTTGTAAGAGTCATTTTTGATATTCTCTGCTGTTGCTTCTGCACCGTCAATCTTCACAGCCTTCACACTGTCATCCAGAGAACCGAGAGATACATAACCAATCGCATATTCATCGCCTGCAACGGTTGTTAACATAACAGAAGTGCTGTTTGTAATCTGTGCTTCCTCTGTTGTCATATCAACCTTCTCATCTCCCTGCTTTTCCTCTACTCCGAAAAGCTCAATGAACGCGCCTCTTGTACCGGAACCATCTTCTCTTGATACGATTGTAATGTCCATAGAAGAATCCCAGTCGCTGCCCGCTTCCGCCTTGGCATCTTCTCCCTTACTTTCTTCATTGGATTTCCCACATCCGACTGCCAGTGTTCCAATCATAGCTGCCATAGATAAAACTGCAATAAACTTTTTCATTTTCATACGTTGTAATCTCCTTTAATTTACGATTTCATTTTCTTGTGTTGTTTTTCTTCACAATGACTATCATAAAGACGTAATGTAAAATGTGAAATCGGAAGAATGTAAAATGTATGTTAAATAGGGACGTAGCATTTTGCAAAAATGCTACGTCCCTATTTAACATATGACCTGTCCTAAATTAACTTTAGACCTGTCCTTTTTTGAAATTATTTTAAATTTTGAATTTCTTCTTCTGTATAGAAATCTGCTATTTTTACTGTTTTCGTTGTTTCTTTGAACTCCACTTCCAACGTTTCTTTGCCGCTTGGCTCTTTTATTCCCTGATCTGCACCTATATAGATATATTCGTAATATGCGTTGTTAGTGATTCGTTTATCCTTCTCAAATGGACGAAGTCGCCGTTCAACAAGAGTAATATGAGTTTTCTCATTTTCTTCTTTCACCATCGCCTCCAGATAAACGCCTTCCTTTTGTGGCTGAAAGCCAATTCGAACCACAGGATCTATTTTTTCACACGTAATCTTCACATCTTCACTGTTCGGCTGAACGCCCATTCCGTAATGTCCCTCATATGCTCCCAGAGCAATGCCGATTGCTACAATGCAAAATAGTACAGTGCCTGCCACCATTTGCTTCGTCACACGTTTCAGCTTTCTTAGCGGTTCCACATCCTTCTTTATTTCTTCTTTTCTTCGCTCCACATACTTGGCTGATACTATCTCCTTTTTCATAGCCTCAAGATAATCCCTGCACTCTTTGCATTTTTCCAAATGTTCCTCAACCGCTTCATTGCTTTCTTCACTTGTCAGTCCATCAATATAGCTCGGAAATAAATCTCTGATAATCTCACATTTCATTCTTTTCCCCACCTTTCAGTAATTTCTGCTTTGCACGATAATAAGTAACTCTTGCCCAATTCTCATTTTTTCCGAACAGCTCTGCGATTTCTTTAAATGAAAATGCACCTGTCACTCGCAACAACACGATTTCCTTAGAAATCTCGTCTAAAACATGTACTTTGCGAAACAATTCCATTTTCTCTTCTTTCACCAACAACTGTTCTTCCACGGGCTTTTCCAAAGACTCCATATCCGCGGTCAGTTCACTGGTACCTTTTCTTTTTCTGCGTTCCATCTCCCGATACCAGAGATGCTTGGCAATCTGGCACAGCCATGTAGACACTTTGCAGCTTCCATCATACCGATCCACCGAACGCACCGCCTGATAAAAAGTCTCCTGCGTCAATTCCTCTGCCAATTCTTCTTCATAACAAAGTGATAAAAGGAACTTATAAACCATAACCGCATATTCTCTGTATGCCGCGTCCATATCAAACATGTCTTCACCTCTCTTTACCTATATATCCGCTAAAAACAGATTATGTTACAAAATTAATAAGGGAAAATTTGTTTAATTTGGGACACCTTAAAATACAAAAAAGGACACCCCAAAAACCAATTTAGGACGTAGCCTTTTTGCAAAAGGCTACGTCCTAAATTACAACCGCTTTTCAAAATTTCCATCTACGGAACATCCCTCTGTGAAAATCATAAATGCATTCGGATCTATGCTGTGTACAATTTGTTTGATCTGTGTCACTTCATATTTTGAAATCATTACCAACAGGATATATGCGGTCTTGTTCGTATAGGCACCCGCCCCATCCCAATTGGTTACTCCACGTCCCATCTGATCCATGATTGCCTGCGAGATTCCAAGTTTTTTTGTAAATATCATAACACTTGTGTTGATATTCTGTATATGCACTCGATCGATCGCCATTGACAGTACAGTTGTGTAAATGAATGAGTACGCTACAATTTCAATATTGAATAAGAAGAGGCAGATCAAATACACAAATATATTCATCAGGATATTGATTTTCCCCACACTGACATTGGGATATTTTTTTGAGCAGCATACTCCGATAATATCCTGCCCGCCTCCGGAGCTTCTTCCACGGAGCACAAGCCCAACTCCTGTTCCGGCGATCAGACCGCCTATAATACATGCAGTCAGGGTATCTCCGATAATTGGTGTCTCCGGAATTGGAACAAGGACAAGAAATACACTCTGAATTGTTACTGTAAACAGTGTTTTCACCGCAAAATCTTTTCCCATGATCCGAAGTCCCATATAGAACAACGGAATATTGAGCACCCAGTAAATGATACCGGCAAGATCAAAATTGCCCGGAACCGGAATGTGCATAAAATCCACAATCCCCGTTCTCATCAACTGGGCAATACCCATAAACCCTCCATTATAAAGTCCAAGCGGAACAATAATCAGGTTTACACCAATTGCAAACATCAGACTCCCGACGGTTGCCGTCAGCATCTGAACCATCAATTCTTTTTTCTTTCCCATGCTGCCGCTCATTCTACATCCCTCTTCTTTTTTTATTTTTATTAATCGTAAAATGGACTTAATGAAATATTATACAATACCCATTTCCCATATTTCATAATATATGTCAACGTATTTGCTGTCTGTCCATCCCGCTCATTGTGATACGAATTTCCCGACCAGTATGTTGTATTATAACTATAGTAGTAATTTCCTTTGAGCGTAACCTGAGCCAATGTGGTACCGTCTTCCTGGTTTATTTCTACATTCGCCTCTCCATTGGTAAACTGATACTTATTAATCTTTTCTGAATCACCGGAACTTCCGCCGAATTCATAATCTCTGACACTCTCAAATTCATCGATAACTGCATCTTTGTTCGTACCGTCTACATTTTGCAGAAGATCTACTTCACTGAACAGTTTGCGATTCACCAGTGCATTCATAATGATTTTCCAGTCTTCCATTCCCTGCTTTGCCAGCTCTTCCACTACTTTCTCATTGTAGTCCGTCTGTACGATCGCAGGATCTCCTTCTGTCCATGACACAAGCTGTCCGGTTTTTTCCACATCTTTTCCGCTGATTTCTACATAATGCTCTGCTCCAAATACTGCATCCAATGTATAAGTGTCCATACCGTCAATTTTTTTACCCGGTGTCAGGCTGTCAGATACATTTATCTTATCTACAATCACATCTGCTCCCTTCGGAACCGCAATGCTGTATTTTTGAACTAATTTTGTACCATAATCTTTGTAATCGCCCTGATCCATCTGAACTTTCCAGAATAACCCTTTTCTCTTCAGCTTCAGATTAATCTTTTCCGAATCAGACCCCTTCGTATAACGCACCCGGATTGACTGACTGGTAAAGCCCCCGGATCGCTTCTGAACACTTGTCACATCCACATCTGCGATTTCAATGTCTTCCGGCTCCTGGATTTTCTTCGCTGTTATAAATGCTTCTTTACTCATAAAATCATCATGATCTTTGAGATAAATCGTATCGTACAAATCAGCGTAGTTTCTCTCCATCATCGCTTCTACATGTTTTTCAGCCACACTTTTAGCTCCAAATTGAACATTGTAGATTACGAAAAACAAAATCACACTTAAAACTGCCACACAGATTTCAATCAGCAATAATTTTTCTTTTCCATCTAAAGGTTGTCTTTCTTTTTTCACCGGAGCTGAAAGAGGCGCTCCGTTCCCTTGAGGACTCTTTAGTGATGTACCACAATTTTCACAAAATAATGCATCATCTTTATTTTTACTTCCACATTCCGGACAAAACATCTCTTTCACCTCCTACTCGTATTTTTTAATCATTTCAATATTTGCACGCTCCGCGTCATTTAAACGGGACTCCATATTTGCATCAAATTCTTCCGGCGCCACAGTCCCTGAGTACCAGCTTTTACCTTCAAAATATGTTTTCAGATCATCACTGTTGAAAATTCTCCCATGCCGCGCCAGTATTTCATTTCGTGCCAGCCTAAGATCAGCTTTGGACAGACCGGACACATCTGCATCCGTCAAATACTCCTTATCACTGTTCGGGAAAATATACTCTCCGGCTGCCGCATTTGCCGTTGTGCCATCTTCCGCCTTCTTATTCTCAGCGGTTGCAGGATCACTGCCCGGTGTCCATGTCACATCTTCCTTAAATGCTGTTACATAGATATCCTTCTCTCCTTCGGCATTGGCACGCATCTTCGCCCTTGCCTGATCAATCTCGTCCTGACTTACCTGGGATTTTACTTTTCCGCCAAAGCCCAGCCCTTTAATTCCAAGAAACACACTTCCTGCAAGTGCTAAGATAATAACGATTGCCAATACAATAACCGGAACTGAAGAATTCGTTTTTTTCGTCTGTTTCTTTTCTGTTTTCATATCCCTGTCTTCCTTCCTGCATGCTTAATTATAATTCCTTACCAAAACATAGATATCGGAATTACCCATTCCCCATCCATCTTCACAACCGGAATATCCTCTTCCGCAGATTCTTCTTCCCCATCAATCACTGCTGTCATTTCTACTTCCAGGATATACGCTGCTGTCACATCTTTTAATTCCGCTGCACTTAAGTCATACTCATCAGATAAAATAACTGTCATTTCATCTTTTTTCAGTTTTTCTTTGTCAACAATCTCAAGCTTTACATCGTATCCCGGGAAAAGATCACTCAAATCATCCGGAAGAACATTTACGATTCCTTCGACTCCATTCGGAAATGCTTTTGCAAAAGTCTTAATGTCACCTTCATTGATTCCCTTCTCCATATACTTAATCGGTTTTTCGTAACCTTTCGTTCCAAATATTCCAAATAGTATAAGCGACAATACGACTACAACCGCTGCAAGCGCTGCGATGATCGGCCACGCAAACGGTTTTTTTGCAGCTGAAGCACCTGAATATATATTCTGTGTATTCGCTGTTCCCTGTTGATAGTTCCCCTGTGCATTCCCTTGCACATTCCCCGGTGTCTCTGATGGCGCTGCGCTTCTCTGTGCTCCTGCCTGCGGTACAGGTGCTCCGCATTTCACACAAAACTTGCTCCCCTCTACTAATCCAGCTCCACATTTTCCACAAAACTTTGCCATACTCTTTTTCCTCCACACTTAGCTCTTAGTCTCTTTTTGTTCCACACTCTGTACAGAATAAGGAATCTTCCTCCAAAATTGCCCCGCAATTTTTACATTTAGGAACAACCGGCTCCTGTACCGGCTGCTGCATCGGTTCCTCCTGTTTTGCTTCAGTACCTGCCTGCGGATTATTCGCCGCCACAGCCGCAATATTTGTTCCACACTCTACACAGAATGCAGAATCTGCCGCATTAACGAAACCACAAGACGGACATTTCTTTCCATTTACCGGCCCGTTGGATACCGGCGCTGCTTTTTGAAGCGGACTTCCGCAACTGATACAAAACTTGGCGTCTGGATGATTGCTAAAGCCACACTGCTGACAGACATTTCCCGCTGTCAACGCCTGCACCATCTGCTGAAGCTGTTGATTTTCTTTCTGAAGCCTTAAAATCTCTCTAAACAATTCTCCATATTCGCTTTCCGCATCCTGCAGATGGTTTTTCACACACTGTACTCCGACTTGGTAAGTCAGTTTTTCCAGCATACGCTCATTTGATTTTATCTGGTTATTGAGCTTTACACTCTCCGTTGCTGACTTAGCTTTCTGAGATACTCCCTGACCTGCGACCGAAATCGAATCTTTCATTTTTTCAAATAATGCCATTTTTTTATCCTCCTCTTACTCCTTAGACGTTTTTTTATATAAAAAAGTTTTATAAAATATAAAAAAATTTACATATGAATCAAAAATAGCAAATACAAATTGTACTATCGCTCTAATTTTACTATATATTCCCCTACTTTTCAACTATGACGCCTTTATTCGAATATTGTTTTTTATTGTCAAAACTGATAAAATAAGGGCAATAAAATTACCATTTTTAAAGGAGTGAGAAACTATGTTTTGTAGAAATTGTGGCGCTCAGATTGCGGATCATGTCAAATTCTGTCCTGCCTGTGGGCATCCATTGATATCGGAATTGCATCTGCCAGCGAATCTGTCAGACTGATCGACGCCGATGATGGAATTTTCTTTATCATCGTCATTGTGGCAGTCGCTGTTATCAATCTATTCAAACTGAACATCGTAACGATTCTCGGCTCCTGTGTCGGTCTGTTTTTCCTTTACCTCAAGCTGGCTGACATCAAAGATCAATTAGGCGCCTTCGAATCACTGGTCACTTACGGAGCAGGACGCACCCTTCTTATTCTCGGCATTATCCTAATGCTTGCCGGTTCCGTAACAGCACTTATTTTAAATCTCCGGGCAAAAAAAGCCGCCGGATTTTAATTTTGGACACCCCAAAATGCAATTTAGGACGTAGCCTTTTGCAAAAAGGCTACGTCCTAAATTATAATATCTTCGATAAAAATTCTTGTAATCTTGGATCTTTTGGATGCTCGAAGAATTCTTTCGGGTCTCCTTGTTCTTTGATCTGTCCTTCATCCATGAAGATCACTCTTGTTGCCACTTCTTTGGCGAATCCCATTTCGTGTGTTACGACTACCATGGTCATTCCGTCCTGTGCTAATCGTTTCATCAATTCCAGAACTTCGCCTACCATTTCCGGGTCAAGCGCTGATGTTGGCTCGTCGAACAACATAACTTCCGGGTTCATTGCCAGAGAACGCACAATTGCGATACGCTGTTTCTGTCCGCCTGACAGCTGGGACGGATATGCTTTTGCTTTTGCTTCCAGTCCTACCAGTTCCAGCAATTCCATTGCGCGTTTTTCTGCCTCTTCTTTTGACTTGCCAAGAAGCTTGATTGGCGCCATTGTAATGTTATCTAAAATAGTTTTGTGTGGAAACAGATTAAAATGCTGGAAGACCATTCCCATTTTCTGCCGGTGTTTATTTATATCCACCTTTTTATCTGTAATGTCCACGTCTTCAAAATAGACATGTCCCCGGTCCGGCTCTTCTAATAAATTTAAAGACCGCAGAAATGTTGATTTTCCTGATCCCGATGGGCCTACGATAACAACAACCTCACCTTCTTTTATTTCCTCTGACACGCCATTAATGGCATGCAGTTCTCCAAAGATCTTATGTAAATCCTCTACTCTGATCAAAGTATTTCCCTGATTAGTGGTCACTGTTTCTCAGCCTCCTTTCCAGCATATTTACAAGCTTTGTAAATATCAATACCATAGCCAGGTAAATAAGGGCAACGGCAATCAACGGCATAAATGCATCATAAGTACGGCTTCTGATAATATCACCTGCTTTTGTCAGATCCTGCAGTGCAATATATCCCGCAACAGATGTCTCTTTTAATAACACGATAAACTCATTACCAAGCGCCGGAAGCACGTTTTTAAATGCCTGCGGCATAATGATATAGCGCATGGTCTGCACATAATTGAATCCGAGGCTTCGTCCGGCTTCAAACTGACCTCCGTCAATGGACATAATACCAGAACGGAAGATTTCCGCCACATATGCTCCGGAGTTGAAACCAAATGCCATGATGGCAACCGGTATTTTATCAATATTTACATTTCCGAAAATAACGAAATAAATAATCAATAACTGTACAACTACCGGTGTTCCACGGATTACCGTCAGATAAATCTGACACAAAATATTTAAGATCTTAAGTTTTCCGGTCTTATCATATGTCGAGCGGACTGTTGCCACCAGAAAACCAATCACAATACCGATCAGTACCGCAAAAAATGTGACAAGCAGCGTCACCTTTAATCCATCTACGATATACATCCAGCGGTCGTCTTTTATAAAATTAAGATAAAACCTGTCTTGTAGCGACTGTAACATAATCTACATCCTTCTCTTTTTTATTTTTATTCTCAAACATGGAATGTGCCAAAGCACATTCCATATTATCTCATTCCTTATTCCTTTGTATCAATTCCTCTTATTCTGCCGGAATATACTTTAACATAATCTCGTTTAATTTACCGGATTCTTCTAATTTTGCAAGCGCATCATTAATCTTTTCCATCAGCTCTTTGTTGTCTTTTGCAATTGCAATTGCATATTCTTCTTCTGTAAGAGGCTCATCAAGAATCTTAAGTCCTTCTGCTTCTTTTACAAATTCTTTTGCTGTGTGGCTGTCGATAACAACTGCATCAATCTTGCCCTGTGTCAGCGCCTGAACTGCTTCGAATCCTTTGCTGTACTGCTCTACTTTAGCATCTTTTACATTTTCACTTGAATATGTATCACCTGTTGTTCCAAGCTGAACACCGATAGACTTTCCTTCCAGATCTGCAGGTCCTGCAATTGCGCTGTCTTCTTTCACAATGATTACCTGACTTGCATCTGCATAAGTATCAGAGAAGTTAACACTTTCCAAACGATCCGGATCAACAGTCATTCCTGCTACACCGATATCTGCTTTTCCACTGGACACTGCCGGAATTACAGACTCAAATGCCATATCTTCTACTTCCAGTTTCATTCCGAGTTCTTCTGCGATTGCTGTAGCAATCTCTACATCGATACCTACGATTTCATCGTTTTCATAATATTCATATGGTGGAAACTCAGCATTTGTAGCCATCGTCAATGTATCGTCTTCTTTTCCTCCACATGCTGCTAATGATAAGGCACATACTCCTACTAATAATAAGCTCACTAATTTTTTCATAACTTCTACCTCCTATATATCTCTTACCGATTTTTATTTTCTCTTGTATAAAAATTCAAGTATGAATCATATTCTAGCACGTTTTTTGTAAAAATCAAGTGTTTTTATGCAAAAAATTATTATTTTTTGAAATTTTATGCAATCCCATGCTTTTTCTTACATTTTTATACATTTTCTATACAAGATTTACGCAAGAACAATCTGTACAAGAGATACGACAACAATCAATCCACCTAATACGATACGATAATATCCGAATACTTTAAAATCGTTCTTCTTAATATAGCTCATGAGGAACTTGATCGCGAAAATCGATACTGCAAAAGAGACCACACAACCAAGCATAAGATATCCGAATTCTCCTGCCGTAAATGCAAAGCCGAATTTAATCAGCTTTAATAAGCTTGCTCCAAACATCACCGGAATTGCCAAAAAAAATGTAAACTCTGCCGCAATTTCTCTGGACACGCCGATGATCAGAGCTCCCACAATAGTTGCACCGGATCTGGATGTACCCGGAATCAATGCCAACATCTGGAAAAATCCAATCCACAGAAGCATAGACATAGACAAATCTGCAATTTTATTTACGGATGGTCTGCGTCCGGCATTGCGGTTCTCAATCACGATAAACAGAACACCGTAGACGATCAGCATCACAGCCACCGGAAATGGCTTGTAAAATATTTTATCAAGAATATCATTAAACAGCAGCCCGACAATCGCAGCCGGAACCGATGCGATAGCTACTTTAATCCACATCTGCCATGTAAGAAGCTTCTGCTTCTTTGTCTTCTTCGGCGAAAACGGATTCAGCTTATGAAAATACAAGACAACTACCGCCATGATCGCTCCAAGCTGAATTACTACATTGAACATTTCCATAAATTCATCGCTAAGTCCCGGCGCCAACAGATCTCCAACCAGAATAAGATGACCGGTACTGCTCACCGGAAGCCACTCGGTAATTCCTTCAACAATTCCAAGAATGATTACTTTTAATGCATCTAACATGTTATTCTCCCTTCTTTAACACATAAGTTTCTATAAACTTCGCAGCGCCTTCCTCGTCATTTGTCTTCTCGGTAATCCTGTCCGCTGCATGCTTCACTTCTTCTATTCCATTTTTCATAGCAACACCTGTACCCGCCTTTTCAAGCAGCGTAATATCGTTATTGCCATCTCCGAACGCCATTGTCTCCTCCGGCGCAATGCCGAGATATTGTGCAAGCCACAACAATGCATTTCCTTTATCCACTCCGGCTGCATTTACCTCGATATTATTATGGAGCGCTCCGGTAATTGTAACTCCCTCCAGCTTCCTGATTTCATCAAGCGCCGCTTCCCGCTCTCCAAGATCGGCAAATACTCCCTGCACTTTATCCACTTCCCGGCTCTCCTTCCGGAATTTATCCATCAGATTCTCCACCGGCTGTCTGGTCGAACGGACATATTCTGCCATTGGTCCTTCTTCAAAGAAATGGTCGATCTGCTCAAGCTTTTCTCGCTCTGCATATCCTGTGCCATCATAATAAATTTCACGAAGAGAGTCATAGTTTCCCAAAATGTCTAAAATCTTTTCTGCCGTCTCTACGCTTACCAGCTGTTCCTTTAAAACAGCTGCATTCTTAAGATCCAGAATTCTTGCCCCGTTCGCAGTGATCGCATAGCGAAGTCCGGTAAGCCCTGTCACCTCTTCGGGAAGTCCACACAAGGGACGTCCGGTGATCGGAAGAATTACAATTCCTTCTTCCACAGCCCTTTTTAATATCTGTACTGTATACTCTCCAAGTTCCTTTTGATCCGTCAGAAGTGTTCCGTCCAGATCGAACCCTATCATTTTTATCTTATGCTTCATAAACGACCAGTTCCTTTCTGTCCTTCGAAAACAGGAATAATGACTGACTGATTGCATCTGTTCCTGCATGGTAACCGTTTACCGCATCTTCTTTTAATTTTTTTACAGCTTCTTCGTTGGATGCCGGAACGAATAAGACCGTCTCTTTGGAAGGAACTGCAATGAGAAGATCATCCTTCAGCTTATCTACACACACCTGCCAGATATGCTTGAAGCAAAGCGCGCTTGCTTCATGGATTCCATCCGCAATAATGCCAAAACCACCATACCATGTATTTCCGATTACAAATTCTACATCCCGCACCAGATTTTCGCACGCCGTATGATATAACGTTTCCGCATCGATCTCCGGCGGAAGCATATTGTCCTTCAAAATCTCGTAACTTTCTTCGCTTCTTTTTATGGCAAATATAATTTTAAGATCGCCGGCAAACGCAATGACCGGTGTGTCCTTTTCTGATATATTCTTACCATTTAACGCCTTGGAATCACGAAGTTCCTCTTTGACCCACGGATAAATACAATCTTTTATTTTTTCATATCTGTAATGTTCTTCTTCATACTTCTTCATATGCCTTATTCCTTTCCCGACACTTTTTTGTATTCTATGCAAAATATTACTTCAAACATAATACTTCTATTCTAGCAAAGATTGCCTTATAAAGCAATTTATTGTAAGATTATTATAGATTTATTCAGCAGATGCTGAGAAAGAAAAAAAGAAGAGAAAGGTTTATTTTCTATGAGTATTTTAACAGTTGAACATCTCTCCCACGGTTTTGGAGACCGTGCCATTTTTCAGGACGTATCTTTCCGCATGTTGAAGGGGGAACACATCGGTCTTGTCGGTGCAAACGGCGAAGGAAAGTCCACATTTTTTAACATTATTACAGGAGCCCAGCGTCCTGATGAAGGAAAAATTGAATGGGCAAAAAATATAAATATCGGATACCTTGACCAACACACTGTTCTGGAGAAAGGCTTGTCGATCCGTGATGTATTAAAATCTGCATTTGCTGATCTCTTTGAAATGGAAATTCGCATGAACACCATATGCGAACAGCTCTGTGATGCCGATGAAGACACTATGAATGCTCTGATGGAAGAATTAGGTGTCATTCAGGATACACTGACTCTGCGTGATTTTTACCTCATTGATTCCAAAGTCGATGAGATTGCGCGTGCTTTCGGACTTACCGATATCGGACTTGATAAGGATGTCACGGATTTAAGCGGCGGACAGCGCACCCGTATCCTACTCGGAAAGCTTCTTCTCCAGAAACCGGACATTCTTCTTCTGGACGAGCCTACAAACTATCTGGATGAAGAACATATCAGCTGGCTGAAACGCTACCTTACAGAATATGAGAACGCATTTGTTTTAATCTCTCACGACATTCCATTTTTAAATGATGTTGTAAATATTATTTACCATGTGGAAAATCAGGAGCTCACCCGTTATGTCGGAAATTATGATGATTTTCAGAAGGTCTACGAAGTAAAAAAAGCGCAGCTGGAAGCTGCCTATAAACGTCAGCAGCAGGAAATCAGCCAGCTCAAAGACTTTGTTGCCCGCAACAAAGCCCGCGTATCCACAAGAAATATGGCTATGTCCCGTCAGAAAAAACTGGACAAAATGGATGTCATTGAGCTTGCCGCCGAACGTCCAAAGCCGGAATTTCATTTCCGTCAGGGACGGACTCCGGGAAAATATATTTTTGAAGTGAAGGATTTTGTCATCGGATATGAGGAACCTCTGTCCAGTCCGTTAAATTTTGCCATTGAACGAGGTTCCAAAATTGCATTTACCGGGGCAAACGGAATCGGAAAGACTACACTAATCAAGAGTCTTCTCGGAATCGTACCGCCCTTATCCGGGAAATGCGAGACCGGCGAAAATATTCTGCCCGGATACTTTGAACAGGAAGGCGATTATCAGAATAAGACAACCTGTATCGAAGAAATCTGGCAGGAATTCCCATCCTTTAACCAATATGAAGTACGTTCTGCACTTGCAAAATGCGGGCTTACTACAAAGCATATTGAAAGTCAGGTTCGTGTTCTGAGCGGAGGTGAGCAGGCGAAGGTGCGTCTCTGCAAAATCATCAACCGGGAGACCAACGTTCTTTTGCTGGATGAGCCTACCAATCATCTGGACGCCGATGCAAAGGATGCTCTCAAAAAATCTTTGCAGGAATATCGCGGAACACTGCTTCTTATATGTCATGAGCCGGAATTTTATCAGGATGTAGTAAATGAAGTATGGGATTGTTCGAAATGGACAACAAGAATTGTGTAATTATGTAGAGAGGCGTTGCTGTCTCTGATTTGTATGGCAGGAAAGGGGGACTTGTCATGGATAAAAAGAACCAGATCACAGAAGGCGTTATCTGGAAGCAGTTACTTATTTTCTTCTTTCCCATTATGGTGGGAACCTTATTTCAACAATTGTACAATACGGTAGATGCGATCATCGTCGGACGCTTTGTCGGGAAGCAGGCTCTTGCAAGTGTAGGCGGGTCTGCGGCAGTGCTGACAAACTTTGTCATTGGATTTTTCACCGGATTATCCGCGGGAGCCACTGTCATCATTTCCCAATTTTACGGGGCGAAAAACTTGAAACAATTGAGCAAAGGACTTCACACTGCATATGCCTTTTCTATCACAGTAAGTATTTTAATCTCCGTCATTGGCTGGTTTTCTACTCCTGCTCTTCTGTACCTTTTGAAGACACCTGCGGATGTCATACCGGATTCTATTCTGTATCTTAGAATCTACTTTTTAGGTATGATCTTTACCCTGACGTATAATATGGGTTCTTCGATCATGCGCGCGATTGGTGATTCCCGGCGACCGCTTATTTATCTTGTGATCTGCTGCGTTATTAATATAATACTTGATATTTTATTTGTCATTGTATTTCACATGGGTATTGCAGGGGCTGCCATTGCAACGGTGATCTCTCAGGGAGTCAGTGCCATACTTGTCACCCGCTCTTTGATGAAGTCCTACGGAATTCTAAAGCTTGAACTTCGAGCTATCCGTTTTCATGGAGCGCTTCTAAAATCCGAACTTAAGATCGGACTGCCCGGCGGCATTCAGTCCTTTGGCTACAGCATTTCCAATATTATCATTCAGGCAGTCATTAATAACTTCGGAACGGATACGGCTGCTGCATGGGCTGCCTACGGAAAACTTGACGCCATCTTCTGGACAGTCTGCGGATCATTCGGCATTGCGATTACTACATTTTCCGGTCAGAATTTCGGTGCAAGAAAATTCGACCGGGTAAAGAAAAGCGTGCGCGTTTGCCTTGCCATGGCGCTCACCGTATGTGGCAGTCTGATTGTATTTCTTATGATTTTCTGCCGCCCGCTGTATCATATTTTCACCACAGATCAAGCTGTAGTTGATATTGGCGTATATATGCTGCGACTGATCACACCGAGTTATGTCATCTTTATCTTCGTAGAAATATTCTCCGGTGCACTGCGCGGGATCGGAGATGTTTTAATTCCTTCTACGATCACCCTTGGCGGCGTACTCCTAGTGAGACTTACGTGGATATTATTTGTCACACCGATGACCGGCGAATTATCAACTCTGCTTTACAGCTACCCGCTGGCATGGGGTGCTACCGCACTTCTCTTGATCCCTTACTATTTCCACAGGCGGAAGCAGGTGCTTAAAGAATAGAAAAATACAATGGTGATATGGACATCTCTTATACCGATGATACCTTTACGGTGACGATTGTGATACAGGGGTAATTTGTTTCTTACAGCAATCTCCTGCGCCACTGGAACTGCTCCATGTCTACCTTCCCAGCCGCAAGTTTTACCCCTTCTTTTTCCAACAATGTTGCTTGAATATTGCAGCCACTTCCGTCCTTGCAGGAAAATAATTTTCCTTCCTTCGTTACTACCCGATGCCAAGGCACATCACTTCTGGGCGGGAGTGCATGAAGGGCATAGCCCACTACTCGCACCCACCTGCGATTTCCGGCAAGCTCTGCAACCTGTCCGTAAGACGCTACCTTTCCTTCCGGGATTCCACGAATCACATCATATATTTTCTCGTATGCATTTTTCTCTTTCATATTAGTCATAATTCTCCTGCTACTCTGTAAACATTTTTCTGGCATTCGCCACTTCTTCTTTCGTACAGTGATATTTCTTTGCCAGCTCTTCATCTGTAATATTTACACACCGCATCAATTCTTTACAGATTTTCGCAGCGAGCTGAAAGCCTTCAACTTTTCCTTCTTCTTTATAATCTTCGCATAACGCATCTAATGACCCACACATATCTACAACCTCCCTATTCTCCTTTTCTAATAGTTTCTCCATCTTTTTATTTAGATTCATCATCTCACGGATGGCAAGAAAATCATCCCAGCTGAGGCACCCAAAATATTCTCTATGTTCATTTACATAACTTTGTATTTCTTTTTTATATCTACTTCCCTTATATTTTATCATTCCGAATACCACTTGTAAATCTGTTTGAAATCCATCCAACCTCCCCAGTCTTCCGACATCCACCAGATTAATCGGATAATTGGGGATAAATGCTTTTAAATATTTCTTACCGGCATGGCATAGTGGACTTTTTCTTGATTCTCGCACGCCAGAATCACCAGATCCATTTTCCCTTTCCAACGCATAATTACATCCCGATACCTATGAAGTTCCTCCGCTTTTCCATCCTTATCTCTTAAAATGAGATCCGACTCCCCAGAAATCTCCTGCAATTCTTCCGCTCTCACCACCTGCCTTCCGTCAAACACTGTGCCATTGTAAAAGTCCGCAAAACGCTCCTTTACAGAAATCCAGTTTTTCACCGCCGCATTACTTTTCCCCATGCAATTTCCTCACTTTCTCCTTTGTTATATTAATTTTTCTCTTTCTTGGATACGTCCACAGAATTTGTGGATAGACATTTGAATCTGTTCTAGAATTTGGAATCAGAATATTCCTCGATAAAATTCTAAGAACCAAAATATAAATGTAACTATATTATAGAGCTTCTTAGCCGCCTTGTAAATATGGGAAAAGTTCCAAAAATGCAAAAAAGGACACCCCGAAACGCAATTTGGGACGTAGCAAAGTTGCACTTTGCTACGTCCCAAATTAACGTCCCAAATTAATCACCGCGTCAATACATACACAAAAAATACGAGATAGCACAGAAGGAAGATTGCTCCTTCGCCTTTTTTGATCTCCCGTTTGCTGAGTGCGCAGAGATAAACGATCAGGCTTGCCACGATTAAGATCAATGTGTCGTAGACTGCCGTGATATCAAGAGCGATTGGCTTGATGGTCGCAGATGCTCCGAGTATCAGCAGAATATTGAAAATATTCGATCCGACTACATTGCCCACTGCCAGATCATTTTCTCCTTTTCCGGCAGCAACCATAGATGTCACAAGCTCCGGCAGGGAAGTTCCGACTGCTACAATCGTAAGCCCGATAAATGTCTGACTTAATCCAAATGTCTCTGCAATACTACAGGCGCTGTCCACAACAAGATCGCCGCCCCAGATGATTCCGGCAAGTCCGATGATAATATAAAGCGCGCTCTTTACCGGACTCATCACCTTATATTCCTCTTCATCTACCATCTCATCTCTGGAACGAAGCGCCGTTTTCACTGTCGCGTACAAAAAGACTGCAAATAAAATCAGAAATAAAATTCCACCTAATCTTCCAAGTGTAAACGTGCCTTCTCCTTCCAAGACTTTGGAAATGGAGAAATCGGAATCCAGCAATAATAAAATAACTGCAATAAAAATCGAAAATGGAAATTCTTTCTTTAATAGAGAGCTCTTTGCCTGTACCGGCTGAATCAAAGAGCATGCCCCAAGTACAACCAGCAGGTTAAAAATATTCGACCCCAGCACATTACTTACCGCCAGATCATTGCTTCCCTTCATAGCCGCCGTCAGACTGACAGAAAACTCCGGCATACTTGTCCCGAAAGCCACTACCGTAAGCCCGATAATAATCGTCGGTATTTTTAAAATCTTCGCCACACTGGAGCTTCCGTCTACAAATGCATCTGCTCCTTTGATCAACAATAAAAAGCCTAAAAGCAGTAATATATAATCCATCTTTTTTCCTCATTCTCTTCCTATGTTTTATGCCTTAATCGCCCATCTCAGTTTCGTTGAACGGGCGCGCGGATTCTTTACACACTCTTCCTGCGACGGACGAATCACGTCTTTCGCAATCTCAGCATATTCGCCTTCTTTTAAGAAACGTTTGAAAGATTTCTTCACCAGACGATCTTCTCCTGAATGGAACGTCAAAATTGCCACACGTCCGCCCGGAGCGAGCACTCCCGGCAGCTTTTCTAAAAATTCATACAACACTTCGTATTCTTGATTTACATCAATGCGAAGCGCCTGAAAAGTTCTCTGACAAGATTTTTTCACCGCCTCTTTTTGTTCCCCTTTCGGAAGAAACGACAATGCTTCCTCAATCACTCTTTGAAGGTCTTTGGTCGTAACAATCTTCTCGCCCCGTTTCTGCTTTGTCACCACCGCATCGGCAATTTCCTCTGCATAAGGCTCATCCGCATTTTCAATCAGCATTCCCATCAGCTCTTCCCTGGAAATATTACAGATCCGCTCTGCCGCACTGATTCCTTTCTGCCGATTCAACCGAAGATCCAGAGGCCCTTCCACCTTATAAGAAAATCCACGGTCCGGATTGTCGATCTGCATGGAAGACACACCCAGATCCGCCAGAATAAAATCGAACTTGCCCGCCTCTTCTGCCACCTGGTCAATGTCTTTAAAATTCATCAGCTTTACCGTCAATATATCATTCCCAAAACCCTGTTTTTCCAGACGTTCTTTTGTCTTTGCAGATTCAATCGGATCCACATCCAGTCCGTAAATATGTCCCTCTCCGTTCAGACATTTCAACATTTCTTTCGTATGACCGCCATATCCGAGAGTGGCATCAAGTCCAGTCTCTCCCGGCTTGATAGCAAGAAACTCCAAAATCTCCTTCACCATAATAGAAATGAGCATCCCCGCCGGCGTACTTCCCTTTGAAATCACTTTTGAAATCGTATCTGCGTATTTTTCCGGCTGGTGCTCTTTGTACTTTTCTTTATATGTTCTTGGATGCGTCCCCGAATAACGCACACGCCTTTTATGCTGTTTTTCTTCCATCAAGATTACACTCCTTATCTTTCCGTCATAAAATCTTTCTCTATTCTATCATTCCGCGGTCTACTTGTAAAACAATTTTCCATTTCTTTCTGATTGCTTTCTTTGCAACTGTAAATATAGTATAATAACCGCACAATCAAACGGTAAAACATTCCGTAAACTAACCAACAAGGGGGTCCTTTATGAAACAAAAATTAACCGCAGCCGTTCTGACCTTGCTCCTGACCGGCAGTTTATTTCTTACCGGATGCAGCAGCTCGCCCAGCACTGTAGATTTGATGAAAGACGTAAAAGCTTCCGATGTCCAAACAGATACTGCGCTAACAGAAGAAGCGCTTCTTTCCTCCACTGATTTTGCAGTGCGCTTATTAAAGGAAAGCATGACCGACAAGGAAAATCTATTGCTTTCTCCGCTTTCTTTAGAACTTGCACTTGCCATGACTGCAAATGGAGCCAACAAAGATACGCTTACCCAGATGGAAGATGTTCTCGGGCTCCCGGTGGACCGACTCAATCCTTACCTTCACGCCTATGTGAATCAATTAGCCGATGAGGAGCACGCCGCGCTTCTTCTTGCAAACAGCATTTGGCTAAAAGAGGATAAAAAACTGACGGTAACCCCTGATTTCCTGCAGACAAACGCAGATTATTTTCAAGCCGGTATCTATAAAGCCCCCTTTGATTCGTCCACCGTTGACGCTATCAACGACTGGACTTCCAGGCACACGAAAGAAATGATTCCAACGCTTCTTGACAAGATTCCCGATGAAGCTGTCATGTATCTTGTCAATGCGCTCACTTTTGAAGCCGACTGGGAGGCGCCTTATACCGAAGATCAGATAGACAACGGAATATTTACAAAAGAAGACGGAACAACCGAAGAAGTGGAATATCTCCATTCTTCCGAATATGAATATCTAAAAGACGGGCAGGCTTCCGGATTTTTGAAATATTATGCAAACGGAGACTATGCGTTCGCTGCTCTTTTGCCGGACGAGGGCATTTCCATGGAAGATTATATTGCTTCCTTAACCGGAGAACAACTGCGGAATCTTCTTACCAATTCAGAACTGACAACCGTAGAGGCGTCTATTCCAAAGTTTGAAACTGATTTCGATCAAAACATGTCCGAGACTTTCCAACACATGGGAATAACGGATGCATTTGACTATAAACGTGCAGACTTTGCGAAACTTGGTCACTATGAAGGTCGAAATATCTGCATCGAAAGGGTTCTCCACAAAACTCATATCAGCGTCACAGAGCAGGGCACAAAAGCAGGCGCTGCCTCTGCGGCAGAAATGACTGCCAAAATGTCCATGATCCCACCGGAAGAAATAAAGACGATCCGTCTGGACCGTCCCTTCCTTTACATGATTATTGATTGTCACACATCTACGCCTGTTTTTCTCGGCGTATTGCATACAACCGGCTGTTAATCAGCCGGTTGTAAAAATTTCTCTATCTTTCTTTTACTACTTTCGAAGCAATCACACACACCAGTATGGTAATCACCATATCCGGCAACGTATTTCCCACCGGCATATCCACATGCATCAACATCCGGTACACAAGGAACCCGATCAACCATACGACCAGATTAGTCACTTGTACATTCTGACCGCTGGCATCCCGTTTCAACAGGAAAAAATCTGCAATCTGAATGGCAATCATCGGCGCAAATACCGAACCGATCAGATACAGGAAGTCCGTTATATTATCCATCGGATAAACCATTGCCGCCACAGTTCCAATGACGGTCACGATAACTGCCACATGTTTGCCATTCCATTTTCTCACAATAGATTCACTGGAGATTCCCGCAGAATAGGCGTCAAGGAATGTCGTTGTAACGGTGGAGAAAATGATAATCAGAAGTCCAGCTATGCCAAGCCCTGACTTCAGCATAATCTTTGCAATGTCATACTCTCCGGTATAGATTGCGGCTCCCATTCCGATCACATACATCCAACAGCTTACTACACCATAGACGGCTGCACTGACAGCCGTTGCCTTCACCGGCTCTTTTGCCTCTCTTGTATAATCACTGATCAACGGAAGCCATGAAAGAGGCATTGCCACCGATAACTCCACCGCTGCTCCAAAGGTCATACTGTCGTTCGCTGCCATTCCAACCGCGCCGCTGTCTAAAAAGATTACTTTACTCAAAATCAGAGTCAGAACAAACAACGCTGACATAGCGATTACATTCACCTTACCGAGATTGGTAATTCCAATCACAATCCACAAAATGATCAGAGCGCCGATGACCAGACACCACACCCAGCGTCCCGCGGATAATACACCATCTGCCGCAAGCGCTCCGTCATAGATCATAATTGCTGTCCATCCTACAAGCTGAAGTACATTCAGAAACGAAAAAAGTAAGCTTCCCTTCTGTCCAAAACTCATTTTAACAGTTTCCATGGCACTTTTTCTTACTTTTCCGCCGATGATACCCGCACAAAACAGCATAAGGCAGCCGATAAGATGACCAAGAATAATTGCCATAAGTCCTTTTCCAAAACCAAGCGGTGCGAGGTAGGTGCCGGTCAAAATTTCCGCAATGGATACTCCTGCGCCAAACCAGATCAATCCATTTTCCCATAAGGAGGTTCTCTTCTCTGACATTATCCGCGCACCTCCTTATCGTCTTGCTGCACCTTCTCGCATGTTTGCTGAATATGATCACATTCCTCGGTAAACGCACTCTTCAGATCAAAGCCATGGTTCATCGGACCGCTCCCGGCTCCCAGATTCAGCATCGCAGCAAGCGCTCCTGAAATGTACTCTTTCGCCCGCTCTACAGAAGTCTCCAACGTGTAACCCTTCGCCAGATTCGATGCAATCGCACTTGACAGGGTACATCCTGTACCGTGGGTATTCGGGTTGTCGATACGTTTTCCGTAAAACCAGCGGAAGCTGCCTTCGCTATACAACAGATCATTGGCATCGTTGAGCTGATGTCCGCCTTTACAAAGAACTGCGCAATGATAATTTTCACTGATAAGCTTCGCCGCCTCGATCATCGCTTCTTCCCGTTCTATTTTCATCCCGGACAAAAGCTCCGCTTCCGGGATATTCGGTGTTAACACGGTCGCCATTGGAAGCAGATAGATTTTCAGCGCATCAATGGCATCTTCACTGATAAGCTTCGCCCCGCTGGTTGCCACCATCACCGGATCTACCACAATATTTTCTGCCTGATACTCTTTCAACTTCTCTGCAATTTTCTCAATCAAAGCTACAGACGACGCCATTCCGATCTTCACCGCATCCGGGCGGATATCGGTAAAAATATTATCCATCTGTTCGCCTAAAAATTCTGGAGTCACCTCCATAATCCCTGTTACGCCAGTCGTATTCTGGGCAGTCAGTGCTGTAATTGCACTCATGGCATATACGCCATTTGTAATCATCGTTTTTATATCTGCCTGAATTCCGGCGCCTCCGCTGGAATCACTTCCAGCGATTGTTAATGCTGTTCTCATGTTCTTTTCTCCTCTTTTCTTTTGAACTTCTACAAAATACGCATTAATTTTATACTGCCTCTTAAGGCAGGCGACAGAAAGTGGTGCCCCCGGTCTGCCGCCTTATTTCTCATATCATTTCTTTGGTTCTATCATGTTCTTGCTATTCTCACGGTCGTTTTCTAATACCTGCCATAGCTTTGAATGCTGTTCCCAGCTCTCGATATAAATATCTGCTGTCTTTCGAATCTCTTCTTGCTCTTTCCTGCTGTACCAGTCATAGATTCCCACTGTTCGAAATCCTGCATTCTTTGCCGTTCTCATTGCATGAAGTGCATCTTCAAACACGTAAGTTTCATTCGGAGTCGTTCCGATACTCTCACAGGCTTTCTCAAAAATCAGCGGACTGCTCTTTCCTTCTCCTACTTCCTGACAAGTATAAATCACCTGAAAATACTTCCGTATCCCAAGCCTTTGAAATGCCGCTTCGATATGTGCTTTCTCACTGGAGGAAGCTACTGCCATAGGAATCTTGTTGCTTTTCAGCATCTCTAAAACTTCCACTACTTTGCTTTTTAGAGGAGCCTCCTCATAATAGTAATCTTTCACCGTATCCAGAACGCCTTTTTCAATAGCGTCTGTCGTCTCCTCCAGCGCAAACTTTTCTTTTAGATAAGCTGCCGCTTCTGTGATTGTCATGGCAAATAACGTATCTCCGAGATCTGACGGTGCCTCTATGCCCTTAGCTCTCAAATAACGGCTTCCTGCCTCATCCCAAATACTCATAGAATCTAAGATGGTTCCATCTACATCAAAAATTGCTCCTTTTATCATGCAGTCACCATCTTCTGTGTCTCTTTTTTCAACACCTTCGTCGCTTCCTGTATGTCCGGCTGGGCAAAGATTGCACTGATAACTGCCACCCCACAGATTCCGCTTCCTGCAAGTTCCATGACATTGTGAATCCCGATTCCGCCAATGGCTATCACCGGAATATCAACTGCTTCACAGATTGCTTTTAACGTTTCGTGACTCACATCATCGGCATCTGCCTTGGAACCGGTTGTGAACACTGCCCCTACGCCCAGATAATCCGCTCCATGCTTCTGCGCAAGCAGCGCCTGCTCTACCGTTTGCGCTGACACTCCGATTATTTTATCCGGTCCAAGTTTCGCCCGCACGTCCAGCGCTTCCATATCACTTTGTCCCACATGAACACCGTCCGCATCCATCGCCAGCGCAATTTCCACATTGTCGTTGATCACAAAAGGCACGTGATAACGGGCACACAATTCTTTGATTTCTTTTGCCTCTTCCAGAAAAGCATCCTCATTTAGTTCTTTTTCCCGCAGCTGAATGAATGTTGCTCCGCCTTTGATTGCTTCTTCCACCTGGCTGTAAAGTGTTCTTCCGTTCAGCCAGCTTCTGTCCGTCACTGCATAAAGAAGCAGATCTTTTTCTTCCCATTTCTTACCGCACTTCATAATTTGCTCCTTCATCCAAAGTCTTTGGGTCCATATGATAAATTGCATCAATAATGCGGTTTCTGTATGTGGAATTTCCATCCTCCGGCTTCATATGATCCCAGCCAATCTCTCCTGCCAGTCCCATGGCGCAGACTGCTGCTGCAGCTGCCGGAAGTTTTTCGTCCTGGTTTGCTACAAGAAATGCTGTCATAAGTCCAGACAACTGACATCCTGTCCCTGTAATTTTTCCCATCTCTGGACGCCCGTTTCTTACTACATAACACGCTTCTCCGTCACTGATCAAATCAATCGCTCCGGTCACTGCCACAATACATCCTGCTTCTTTTGCAAATGCCTTTACAAATGCGATTGCCTCATCGAGATTCTCCTCGGTCACTGCATCTGCCACATCAGCATCCACACCTTTTGTCGTGCCGCTTCCCAATGCCAGCGTCTTAATCTCGGAAATATTTCCGCGGATTACATCGAAGGAAAGTTCTTTCATCAGGTTAACCGCTGTATTTGTGCGAAGCGCACTTGCTCCTGCTCCCACCGGATCAAGAAGCAATACATGACCAAGCTCCTGTGCTTTCTTGCCGGCTAAGAACATTGCCTTGATACTGTTCTGATTTAAAGTTCCAATATTAATATTTAATCCACCGCAGATGGAAGTAATATCTTCCACATCCTCCGGCTCATCTGACATGATCGGACTTCCGCCGCACGCCAGAAGAACATTTGCAACATCATTGACTGTTACATAGTTTGTAATATTATGTACCAGCGGTGTATTCTTTCTTACATTTTGAATATATGTTCCTAACATCATTGACTCCTTCTTTCTCTTTTTTCATCTGTTTCCTTCATCTACTTTGATTTTCTTCCTTAGCGCTAGGATAACGCAGTCTTTCTCACTTGGTCTAACGCCCTTGACACCGCCGGAATTGACACAATGATCAGTGTGATCGCCGCCTCGGCAAGTAAGAAGCTGTAGTTATATGCAATCGGATAGATACTCTTTAATGCGACCGGGAAATTATCCGGCATATAATCCATCCAGTACAAATAACCTCCCAGCGCATGAAAAGCGCCTCTTGCCAGAACCGCCACAACATATCCTTTGATCAGACCGTGGGATTTCTTCGCAAATAATCCTGCCAGACCAAGCGCTGCAAATGCGAGAATATAATCGCAGCAAACCTGGAAAAAAGAAAGTACAAAAGGCTCCTGGATAAACTGCAGAATTCCATAGGCAAGACCTACTAAGACACCTGTTTTTACACCATACCAGTTTGCAACCAGTACAATAAACAGCATACTGCAAAGTGTTACACTTCCTCCCCATGGCAGAGAAAATACCTTCACATAAGATGTCACAAATGCAAGTGCCATTGCCATTGCGCAGAACACCAGCTGCTTCGTAGACATTTTCTTTTTCTCAGAAGTCTTGCCGGCAAACAGAAGTGCCAATGCAAATAAGAACACGCCTGCCGTAATGCTGACAGCATATCCCGCTGTCGTAAGCCCTCCCTCTGCATTCACTAAAAAATTGAACATAAAAAACCTCCTTCGTCTTCGATTGAAGACAAAGGAGATTCAAAAATCCCTTATAAACGCATCCCTACGTTGGCATTATCCAAATCAGGTTATAGGTCTGGGCGGTGTCAGCCCACTCTCAGCCCGCTTCCGTGCAAGCTCCCTTGTCATCAATCTTATAAAATTGTTCCACAATTATCATAGCACATCTTCCGCCCTTGTCAAGCACACTTTAGAGCGGACATTTTGCTTTCGCATTTTAATATAATTGACGGTATACTTCTTCCATCTGTTCTACGGTCGGTTTTACATAGCTCTGATTCAGAAGTCTTTGCTGGCTTTCATTCACACTTTCAGCAAAGAGTCTGATCTCTTCTTCCTTCATGCCGTATTCCCGAAGCTTTTTCCTCCCAATCATCCGGTCTAACAGCTTCTCAAGCTCAATATATACTGTGTCCTCTTCACATTTCAAAAGATTTCCCAGAAATTGATTCAATTCTCGAATCTCCCCCTCCGGTTTCATCTTCTGATATGCCGCAAACACCGCTGTGAGGAACTGGTAATTTGCCTCACCATGCGCCACATGATAATGCCCACTCAGAGGATAAGACATGGCGTGAACCATTCCCGTACCTGCATTTCCGAATGCAATCCCCGCCAGATTGCTGGCAATCAAGAATTGCTCCAGAAGCTCCATGCGATACTCCGGTCCTTTTTCCGCAATTGCCCGGAAGCCTTCTATAATCATTTCCATTGCTTTCATGCTGAACATTTTCGTGTACAGATTTGCCTTCGGAGACACATAAGACTCGATGGCGTGGATAAACGCATCAATAGCGCTTGTAGCAAAAAATTCATACGGAAGCTCTGTCAATAGTTCCGGAATCAGCACTGCATCATCTGCGTAAATCTCATCCACAGCCAGCCCCAGCTTACTGTGAATACTTGTCAATTCGGTAATTGACACATTTGACACTTCCGAACCGGCACCACAAGTGGTCGGCACAGCAATGAGCGGATGCACTTTGCGAAGAGGTACTTCCCTTCGAAAATATTGCTCCGCAGCTGCATTTCCATCCAATACAAGAATCTTCGCCATATCAATGACCGCTCCGCCACCGATCGCAATGATCCTGTCACACCCTGCTTTCCGAAAATCCGCAAGAAGCGCATTGATCATCACGTCTGTCGGCTCTCCCGCACCGTAGTTACTCTTATATTCAACCCGCGCTTTCAGATTAAGCGGTGCAAAATAGGTCTCGTAAATCCTCTTACTTGCCAGAATGAAATCGCCCTCTCCAATCTGATATGCTTCCACAAACTCTTTGGCATGATCAAACTTTTGAATCAGCGGTTTCTGCATAAATAACTTCATAATCATTTCCCCCATTTGATGACTACTATCAAGACATTATTTTCATATATTATAAAATTTATTAGCTAATAAATCAATTGAAAATAATACCAGAAAACTGTTTTTACATAAATAAACTATGATTTCCGCTTTCTTCTTTTTCATTCCTTTTCCACCTGTACATCTTGTTGCTTATGAAATATCCCTTATCCGTTTGCAGTTATAATTATTTTAAATGCAACTGAATATGTAACCTGTTAATTTCATTTTTATCCTGGATTATTCACGGCGTAGCCGTGAAAGTGGCTGAAAGCCACATAGTTACTGTATTTTAATTGAATATTGCTTTTCACTTATCAAGTGAATAAAAAAAGAGCATCCG
>OKRR01000048.1_pt1 | contig 119203 bp, 112 predicted proteins | sample 1601211 | NCBI WGS metagenome assembly OKRR01 (sample SAMEA3541525, study PRJEB24748) | human gut metagenome | biome: human gut; feature: human-associated habitat; material: faeces | place: China | collected 2012
ACCGCAGCCATTCCAATCAGCGTCCGGTCTCCGATCGTACAGCTGTGAATCACGGCATTATGCCCTATTGTAACATTGTTTCCAATAGAAACCGGCTTATTATGACTTACATGAACCGTGCAGTTCTCCTGAATATTTGTCTCCTCACCAATCACAATCGGGGCTTCATCACCACGGATCACTGCATAATATAATACACAGCTGTCTCGTCCGATCGTCACATCACCAATAATTACGGACTGTTTCGCTATTCGTGCGTCTTCTGATATTTTTACATTTTTGTAGTTCACCATATTTTTATACTCATTTCTAATTGTACTGCATATATTATGAATGAAAAACCTCAAAATTACAAGATATTTTCCTTTTCCATACAAAAAATCCCCCAAAACCCTCGCACCTCGATGAGGTGCCCTGGATTTCAGGGGATTGAAATGTTCTGACTTAAATCAGATCAGAAATTATTTACCAGCTACCTGAGCTGCAACTTCTGCTGCGAAGTCATCCTGACGTTTTTCGATACCTTCGCCAGTTTCGAAACGAACGAAACCTTTGATTGCAATCTTAGCGCCGTTTGCTTTAGCAACTTCTTCTACGTATTTAGCAACAGTCTGTTTTCCATCTTCTGCTTTAACGTAAACCTGATCAAGAAGGCAGATCTCTTTGAGTTCTTTCTTGATACGTCCAGTGATCATACCCTGGATAACCTTCTCCGGTTTCTGGGATTCTTTCGGATCGTTCTGGATCTGAGCAAGAAGGATTTCTTTTTCATGCTCGATATATTCAGCACTTACTTCGCTGTCACTTGTGTACTGCGGTTTCAGAGCTGCAATCTGCATTGCTACGTTTCTAGCCATTTCTTTCACTGCATCGTTAACAACATCTGTTTCAACGTCTACAAGAACGCCGATTTTTCCACCCATATGTGTGTAAGAAGCAACGAATCCGTTTTCTTCTTTCACCTGAGCAAATCTTCTGATGTGCATGTTCTCACCGATAACTGCGATCTGCGCTGCAAGAGCTTCGTTTACAGTCTTGGTTGTATCAAGTGCCCATGGCTCTGCAAGGAAAGCATCGATGTCAGCTGCGGAAGTTGTAAGTGCCTGTGCTGCAACATCTGCAACATAGCTCTGGAATTTTTCATTCTTAGCAACGAAGTCTGTCTCAGAGTTAACTTCTACAACAACTGCGTTCTTCTCATCATCAGCAACAAGAGTCTTGCAAAGACCTTCTGCTGCAACACGGCTTGCTTTTTTCTGAGCTGTAGCAAGACCTTTTTCACGCAGGAATTCTACTGCTTTGTCCATATCGCCATCTGTAGCTGTAAGAGCTTTCTTACAATCCATCATTCCGGCGCCGGTCATTTCTCTTAATTCTTTTACCTGTGCTGCTGTGATAGCCATTTCATTTTCCTCCTGAATAATATTCGTAAATCGCCCGGAGGGGCTTTTCCTTTTTCAATGACAGGAAAGCCTGTCGGCTTTCCTGTACTGGTTCAAAAAATTATTCTTCTGTAGCTGCGAACTCTTCAGATTCAGCTTCGATTTCACCGTCTACATCTGCAGTACCCTGTTTTGCTTCGATAACAGCGTCTGCCATTTTGGAAACGATTAATTTTACTGCACGGATTGCATCATCGTTACCCGGAATTACATAATCCAGTTCTTCCGGATCGCAGTTTGTATCGCAGATACCGATAAGCGGGATTCCTAATGTATGAGCTTCCTGTACGCAGATTCTTTCTTTCTTAGGATCTACGATGAAGATTGCATCCGGAAGTCTCTTCATTTCTTTGATACCGCCGATGTTTTTCTGTAATTTTGCAAGTTCTTTTTTCAGCTCAATAACTTCTTTCTTAGGAAGAACGTCAAATGTTCCATCAGCTTCCATAGCTTCGATTTCTTTCAGTCTTGCAATACGGCTCTGGATAGTTTTGAAGTTTGTAAGCATACCACCTAACCATCTCTCGTTTACATAGAACTGTCCGCAACGCTCTGCTTCTGTTTTGATAGCATCCTGAGCCTGTTTCTTTGTTCCTACGAACAGGATTGTACCGCCATCTGCTGCGATGTCAGAAATTGCCTGGTAAGCTTCATCTACTTTACCTACAGATTTCTGTAAGTCGATGATGTAGATACCATTTCTCTCTGTGTAGATGTATGGAGCCATCTTAGGGTTCCATCTTCTTGTCTGATGTCCAAAGTGAACACCTGCTTCTAAAAGCTGTTTCATTGAAATAACGCTCATGTTTCTTTCCTCCATTTGGTTTTTTACTTCCGCACATACTTTCCTGTCTTTGAAACCATTTCCTTTACCGGTATGGCACCATCTCAGACCTATATATGCGTGTTTTTTTGCGACTTTTTAAGAATAGCATAAAACCCTTGTCTTTGCAAGGGTTTTATGCTATTAATACTCCTTTCTCTCAATCAGCCTTATGGAAATCATCATTGAGATTGCTCCCACTATGATCCAGATGCCGACAAGACCTCCGATCACTGCTGCCATTGAAAGATTTTCGATTTTTGCAATGACATTCTGAACTCCGAGTCTTCCTTCATTTCCGGCAAACCTCATTGCCAGATAAAAGCCTGCGAAGAAAAATCCAAGGACAAGAATGAAGCCGATCCGCCCCTTTTCCACACCGAATTTTATCTCGATCGGAATAGACAGACTTAAAAATATAATGCTGACAGATACCGAAGCTAACCCTGTTGCTCCAATTGTAGTCATATCCATCTGACTTCCTCTTATTGTATAAATAATCACGGATGCCAGCGTTACAATAACCACTCCTAAGACACAGGTTATCATTCCATACAGATATTTTTCTTTTACATAATCCCTTCTGCCAAATGGAAGAGTGAAAAGAAACGCTGCCCCGTTTTCAAACTCGTCATAGGTAAGTGTTGTGATCGTAAACATAGAAAACATCGTTGTAATATAGGCAATAACAAAATACGGAGTTTCCTGCGTAATCAAGAACATGATTCCCACGAATATCATAGCCACAAAAAATGTTTTCTGGTTTTTCATCAGTTTTATATCTTTGATCAATAACCCTTTCATTACCGTTCACCTCGAATCATCATCATAATTAATTCATCAATGCTTCCTTTTTCTATTACCACGTCTGGATAATTTTCTTCATAAAATTGCTTCTCATTCGTCAGACAGCTATACCCAAAATTTTCTTTTTTACTTCGTATAATATAACTCTTGTCTAATTTTTCATACTGCTCTTCACTTACCTTCAAAAGTCCGTATTCATTAAGTAAAGTGTCTGTCTCCTCGTGCATGACAATCTTCCCGTCATCGATCATATATATATCGTCACAAAAGTCCTCAAGGTCACTGGAAATGTGAGAACTTATAAGAATAGAACGTCCTTCTGTTTCCATATATTCCCTTAACATGGTCAGCATCTCATCTCTTGCAAGAACATCTAAGCCGGCCGTTGGTTCGTCCAGAATAAGAAAATCTGCTCCATGAGAAATTGCTGCAAGCACTTGTAGTTTTCGCTTCATTCCGGTAGAAAACTCCTTAATCTTCTTGTTCATGGGGAGCTTAAATTTTTCGCACTGCTTTTCAAAATATGCCTGTTCAAAGCAAGGATACATATTTCGAAGCACTGCTGTCACATCCCTGACGGTCAGATAACCACTAAAACCCGAATCTGACAGCACCACTCCTATACGTTCTTTATCTTTTACCGTCAGTTTCTGCACTGGCTTTCCGAAGAGTTCAGCATTTCCTCCATCCATATGGACCAGCCCCAGAATCACTTTAAACGTTGTACTCTTCCCGGCTCCGTTGGCTCCGATCAATCCGGTAATGCATCCCTCCTTCACTTGAAGAGAACAATCCAACGTAAAATCTTTGTACTGTTTTTTTACATTTTCTAACTTTAACATTTCGTTATTCCTCCACTATAATCTCAAACAATTGCTTTAACTCTTCCTTGCTCATACCACAGCTTCTCCCTTTTCGAATAGCCATCTCAAGGTCCGTCTCCACTTCTTTTCTTTTCTCTTCCAGCATGACATTCTGATTGGCAAATGCAACAAAACTTCCTTTTCCATGAATTGTAATAATAAATCCTTCCTCCGTCAGAGCATCGTAGGCTTTTTTCACCGTCAGAGCACTGACTTTTAACTCTTTCGCCAATGCTCTCACGGAAGGAAGTGCAGTATCTTCTTTTAATTCTCCCTGCATGATTTTCCCTTTAATCTGTTCTACAATCTGTTCATAGATTGGCTGCATGGAAGAATGATTAATGATCAGCTTCATTTTATTCCTCCTTTTCTTATAAACAGTATATAACAGTGCACAACTGTTGTCAACTGTTATATACTGTTTTCTTCTTGATCTTTTAAAATAACTATAATGTATATCCACATTTCCCAAAAAATATCGTGAAATACAAAAAGCGCAACAACGTTTACACTTACGTCATTGCGCCTTTTTCCATTTCTATCTGTTTTTTACAATCGTCGTATGCCGGAGCTCTAACATACTCTGTGAATCCATCCTTCCGGCGCTTCGATTCTGCCCATCTGGATTCCAGTCAGCGTATCATACAATTTCTTTGTCACAGGACCCATATCGTCCATTCCACTTGGGAAGCAGATTTCTTTTCCATGATCCACGACCTTGCCAACCGGTGAGATAACTGCTGCGGTTCCACACAGTCCACACTCTGCGAAATCACCAAGTTCGTCTAAATACACTTCTCTTTCTTCTGCTTCCATGCCCAAATACTCTTTTGCCACATACATCAAAGAACGTCTGGTGATGGATGGAAGAATGGTGGAAGATTTTGGTGTGACAAGCTTTCCGTCTTTTGTTACAAAGATAAAGTTTGCGCCGCCTGTCTCTTCGACTTTCGTTCTTGTCGCTGCATCCAGATACATATTTTCGTCATATCCCTGAGCATGCGCATCCATGATGGCATATAAGCTCATGGCATAGTTAAGTCCTGCCTTTACATGTCCTGTTCCATGTGGAGCTGCACGGTCATAATCACAGACACGAATTGTGATCGGTTTTGCGCCGCCTTTGAAGTATGGCCCTACCGGTGTGGTAAATACACGGAACTGATACTCGTCTGCCGGCTTAACGCCAATGACAGGATTAGATCCAAACATATAAGGACGAACATATAAGGTAGCGCCGGAACCATACGGTGGAACATATGCCGCATTGGCTTCCACTACTTTATGTACAGCCTCTACGAACTTATCTTCCGGGAATACCGGCATCATCAGTCTCTTTGCGGAATCTGCCATTCTGCTGGCATTCAGATCCGGGCGAAACATTACGATGTGACCTTCTTCTGTCGTATAAGCCTTCAAGCCTTCAAAACAAGTCTGTGCATACTGAAGAACACCTGCGCACTCATTAATTACGACATTCGCGTCATCTGTCAAAACGCCGTCATCCCATGCTCCGTTTTTATAGTTAGAAACAAATCTCTTATCTGTCTCCATATATCCAAACCCGATATTGGACCAGTCGATATTTTTCTTCTCCATCACGTTCACTCCTTCATTCTATTACAACTAATTTTTTAATCTGAGGTTATTATAATACCATATATTTCAAAATTCAAGAGTGCGCTCGGTTTTTTCGCAAAAAGATTAAGTCATGCAACAGTAAAAAGCACGCATGCCCCACACTACCGCTCCATCATACTGATGGATTCGATTCCAACACTTCCGCCCCGCACCACTTCAATACTTTGAAATTCATCTTTCATCAGCTTGATCACAGCGTCATTTTTCGTCGCTGTCTGAACAAATTCCAGTAAAACAGAGTCTTTCCCGTAATCGATCACTTTTGCTTTGAAAGTTTCTGCTATCTGAAAACATTCCACCTTATCTTCCGGCGTACACTTTCTTACTTTCACGTACAGAATCTCTTTCATTCGAACAAACACATCTGTAAAATCAATGACTTTAATCACTTCTACCATACGATTCAGCTGCTTCTTAATCTGTTCAAAGGTCTCGTTGTCGCTAACTGTAGCAATCGTCATTCTTGATACTGTAGGATCTTCCGTCGTCCCAACAGTCAGACTATCCAGATTATAAGATTTTCCCGAAAACAGACCTGAGATTTTTGACAAAACACCTACCTGGTTCTCCACATAGAGTGATATCCAGCGTTTTTTCATTCCATTTCCATTCATATATCCAACCTCCTTAACAATCCAGAATCATATCTTTTAATGTTCCGCCCGGCTGGATCATCGGATATACCAGATCTTCCGGATCAATCTCAAATTCAATCACATACGGAGTTTTCTTACTCTTCATTGCTTCCCGGAATGCCAGTTCTATCTCTTCTTTTTTCGTAACCCGAATTCCTTTTGCTCCGTAGCTCTCTGCCAGCTTCATAAAATCCGGTGTATAAGTCGGACATGGCACCTCGCCGCATTTTCCCCTGCACGCTGCACCGGAGCGCAGGCAAGTCATAGAATACCGTTTTCCATAGAACAATTTCTGCCACTGACGAACCATACCAAGATTATTATTATTAAAAATACAGGAAATGATCGGAAGCTCCTCCAGCACTGCCGTTGCAAGCTCCTGACTGTTCATCTGCATTCCTCCGTCACCGGAAATGGAGATAACCGGAGTATCGGGATTGCCGATCTTCGCACCAATCGCTCCCGGAAGTCCATATCCCATCGTTCCAAGACCTCCCGACATATACAGATGCTTCTTCTCATTCAACTCTATAAACTGCGCAGTAAACATCTGGTGCTGTCCTACATCTGTAATAACAATTGCTTCATCAAACAGACGATTGATTGCTTCAATCACATCTTCCGGTGTCATAATCGTTTTTTTCTTCATCACTAACGGATGTTCCTCTTTCCAGCTTTCCACCTTCGCGATCCACTCTTCCGTATCGCATGCGGTTACATATTCCACCATTTTCTCAAGAGCTTCTTTTGCATCCGCCACAATCGGAACATCTACCTGCACATTTTTAGAAATCGCTGCCGTATCAATGTCAATATGAACAATCTGCGCTTTCGGAGCAAAAGAATGTAGTTTTCCGGTAATGCGGTCGTTAAATCTTGTTCCGATCGAAAACAAAAGATCGCACTCGTTTACCGCCATATTGGAAGCATATGCCCCGTGCATTCCCAGATTACCAATATATAACGGATGGTTCGTCGGAATAGCGCCTCTTCCCATAACCGTTGTCACTACCGGAACTTTTGTCCTATCTACAATCTCTGTAAATACTTCTCCCGCACGGGCGATATTCACGCCTCCGCCCACAAGGAACAATGGCTTCTTTGCCTTTCCAAGCATCTTGATCGCGCGCTTCAGCTGCCCGATATGAACGTGTGTATTCGGTTTATAGCCACGAATATTTACTTCCTGCGGATATTCATTACTGCCCAGTTCTCCCATCACATCCTTCGGAAGGTCTACCAGGACCGGTCCCGGTCTTCCACTTCTTGCAATGTAGAAGGCTTCTTTAATAATTCTTCCAAGATCTTCCCTGTTTCTTACAGTTACTCCATATTTTGTAATGCTTCTGGTAATTCCTACAATGTCAACCTCCTGAAATGCATCATTTCCTATGAGATGTCTTGCCACCTGCCCCGTAAAGCAGACAAGCGGTACACTGTCATAATACGCAGTTGCAAGCCCTGTCACAAGATTTGTTGCACCCGGACCGCTGGTCACCAGGCAGACGCCTACCTTCCCGGTAGATCTTGCATAAGCATCCGCTTCATGTACCAAGGCAACCTCCTGCCTTGGAAGAATAACCTTTGTATAATCCTGCTTATACAATTCGTCACTGATATCAATCGTACATGCACCCGGATATCCGAAAATAGTATCTACTCCTTCTTCCTTCAATGCCTTTACTAATAATTTGTTACCACTGATCTTCTTCATATCTCTACCTCCTGTGAAAAGAGTTTTTTTTAAAAAAAGGCCCTAAGCAAACGCTTAGGGCGAATATTCATACTTGTTACTGCTTCCTTTCAGAGATCTCTCTCTATACTCTGCCCGACACGGGAATCTACATGTTGCTATTAATTATAGTAGACGTTCACAATTTCTGTCAAGAGATTCTAATTGATTAAATATATCTTGTTCTTATTGATGTATTTTATCTTTTTATTGAATTACCTGTCTCCCGATTGCCTCCCACGATATCCGACTTACATCAGCCAGATGTGTTTCTTTTTGTAAAATACTCGCCTTCAGAGCATCTGCCAGCCTCTGCTCAAATTCCGGCAAATCCTCTTCCAGCGGTTCATCTGCATTTTGCATTCTGGGAAGCGCCACATACCGGATATCCGCATCAGAAGACACGGAGGCGATCCATTCCTTAATTCCCGGAAGATCTGTCATCACCACTCTGTTTCCACACGCCAAGGCTTCGATCACAGTAAGCGGGATACCCTCAAAGAAAGAAGGCAGAACAAAGATATCACTACTCTGATATACTTTCGCAAGTTCCGGTTGAGACAATCTACCCAAAAACTTTACTTTGCACGGACATTTTTCTGCCAGCCCCTCGATCATTTGATACTCTTCTTCATTCCCCGTACTTCCCGCCAGCAAAAGGCGGATGCGGTCCATATCCAGCTCCTTCTCATTTTCCAGAAGCGCCAGCGCACGAAGAAGACTCATAACGCCTTTCTTTTCAGCAATCTTTCCTGCGAACACCAGACTTGTAACACCTTCTTTGTTACAGCTTCCATCTGCCAAATGAAAAATCTGATCATTGTATCCCATCCCCACGCGGGTAATTTTCTCCTTTCTCACCGGATATAAGGCAAGAACACCTTCCTCCTGCGCTCTCTGCGGGACAAAGATATGATCAAGCCGTCCGATTTGTGCGCGGATAAACGCTCGCTCCAGATCTGTTTTCTGCATTTGTCTTAAATCTGTGTTATGGCAAAATCCGTAAACCTTTCGCTCCGGAAAATGTTCCCTCACCAATGCTGTCAGCAAATACAGGTGGTGACAAAGAATGAGCTCCGGTTGAAGTTCCTCTACAGCCCTTTCAATTACGCTCATAAAAGAAGACCGGAACTGCTCAACCATCTCAGGAGACATCTCACAGTATTTGGTACTTATGTAAGGCATCTCATCTGACATTCCAACGATCGGATACGGAAGTCCCTTTTCACAGAAGTAGACGGGGTAAAAATCCACCCCGTCCGGTAATTCCACTTTATCCTCTCTATAAACACCTGCTACCACTGCCTGTTCGTGACCGAGCAATGCATATTCTTTCACAAGCTCTGTCAAATATACGCCGCTTCCGGTACTATTTGGCTTCTGCGCCGTAATACTTAAAATTCTCATTATTTCTTTGAAACCCTTTCATAAACGGTAAAATAATATTCCAGATCAAAGCAGGTCTGCTCCTCACTGATTTTTGTCATCTCCCACTCCTCGTCTTCATCAAGATTCGGGAAGTAGGTGTCTGCGTCAAATGCATGGTCAATCTTCGTAATCAGAGCGGTATCACAGTACGGAAGCATTGCGCGGTAAATGCTCTCACCGCCGATCACATAAGGTGTCCCTTCATATTTCTTCGCTTCCTCGATTGCTTCTTCAATGCTGTGTACTACAACCGCATCCTTCACCTTATAATCTTTATTATTTGTGATCACAATATTTACTCGATTTTTAAGAGGCTGGCCCTGCGGAAAGCTCTCTAATGGCTTTCTTCCCATGATCACAATATTTCCTTTTGTTGTCTCTCGGAAATATTTCATATCTGCCGGAATACTCCACATTAACTTGTTATTCTTGCCAATTGCCCAGTTTTTATCAACCGCTACGATTAAGTGCATTCTTTTCTCTCCTTTTATATTCATTTATATCCTTTATTCAGATAGATGTGCTAAACTGCTACCGGAATATTTTTAATCTGCTCGTGTGTCTCATAATCAATGAGTTTAACATCATCCCTTGTAAAATCATAAAAATCTTTCACCTCCGGATTGAGCCAGAATTTTGGCGCCGGAAGCGGCTCTCTCTTAAGCAGTTCTTCAATCATAGGAATGTGTCGATCGTAAATATGTGCATCCGCAATTACATGCACAAATTCTCCCACCTTCATGTCACACACTTGCGCCAGCATATGAAGAAGTACCGCATACTGACACACATTCCAGTTATTTGCAGCCAGAACATCATTGGAGCGCTGATTTAAAATTCCGTTCAACGTCAGCTTCTCACTTCCTGCCTCTTTCGTAACATTAAAAGTCATACTATATGCACAAGGATACAGATTCATTTCGTGCAGATCCTGATGTACATAGATATTTGTCATAATCCGCCTGCTGTACGGATTATGCTTCAGATCGTAGATCACCCGATCCACCTGATCAAACATTCCTTCCTTATACTGATGCTTCACTCCCATCTGATATCCGTATGCCTTCCCGATGGAGCCGTCTTCATCTGCCCAGCTGTCCCAGATATGGCTGTGCAGTTCATTAATATTATTAGACTTCTGCTGCCAGATCCACAATAACTCGTCCGTACAGCTCTTAATTGCTGTCCTTCGAAGCGTCAACGCCGGAAACTCCTTAGAAAGATCATATCTGTTTACCACACCGAATTTTTTAATTGTATAAGCCGGTGTTCCATCTTCCCACACCGGACGTACCTTTTCTCCTCTGGTGTCCGTTCCGTTGTCAATAATATCTCTGCACATATCTATAAACACTTTATCCGCATAACTCATAGCATCTTTTCTCCTTTTCCCTTCTCTCTTAAGGCTCTGCAATATTATACAGTACCTTTTCCAGCATTTTCTCTAATGCTGCCGTCTCCTTTTTATTCATACCGATGGTCAGCATCTTATCCAGCTTTTTACGATCCGTCTCCATACGTTTGCGGATATCGTAAGCCTTCTCTGTCAGATAGATATTTTTACATCTCTTATCCTTCGTACTTGGGACAGAGAGGATAAATCCCTTCTCATCCAAACGCTTCAGAAGGCCTGTCACCGTAGGGTTTCTTAGATTTAACGCCTTCTCAATATCTCTCTGTGTCACTTCCTCTTTCCTGCTTGTAAAGAGATAGTCCAGAACCTCGCACTGGGAGGAAGTGATTCCAAGTGTACGCAGGCGATTGTTAAATTCTTTTTCATAACCGTTATTAATCTGTTTGATATAAAATCCAATGGTCGTTCTCTCCCGCATACACCGTTCTCCTTTTTAAATATTCTTTGTTCTCACGATCGCAAAAATATTTGCCCGCTCAAACATTTTTGCCACCGAATAAAATAATATCACTTCTATCGGAAACATAATCAACTGCTTTACCGCTCTCGTCGGAAAGAGCGCCATATAAGCATTTCCATACAAAATCGACATCCAATAAGTATTGAGCAATAAATTTACAAAGACCGTCACCAAACCATTTGCTAAGATTACTCTTTTTAAACAAACCGGCTTTTTGTAGAGGATTGTCCCATAAATAACACTTGCCAGCATAGCGCTGAATGTCAGTCCCGGGAAAAATGCCCCGATAGGTTTAAGCGCATAAGAAATAATATCCGTAAAAGCTGCCACCACGCAGCCTACTGACGGTCCTAAAAGCATAGCCGCCATCTCTTTCGGCAGGAAATCAAAGCCGATCCGAATAAATTCTGTAAGCTGCAAACGATAAAATCCCAGAACAACAGCAATCGCCACAAACATAGCTGCCATCGCCATCTTCCGCGTATCTTTCAGCTCTCGAAAAGAATCCTTAAATAATTGTTTCAATCTCTTCATAAAAAATACCTCCTTTGCAGTAGTCCTTAAAGCTACGCATAAGCAGGTAGTTCTCTTCTGTCTATGTGTAGCAGCGGGATGCGAAATATGTACCGCGGACACTTCTCCTTCATCTGGCTGGCAACTCCCCGTCCAGCCGGCACTTAACGCACACATTTCTACTCTGCTTCTCTTTATTAGATTTGCTTCTCTATTCTAACACACTTTACACCGACAGACAATTCTTATTCTCATTTTTCATTTTCTTCAGTTCACGCACCGCAAAAGAAATTGCCACAACAGCTGCCGCAAGATCAGCGATCGGCCCCGCATACATAACGCCATTGATTCCAAAAAGCAGTGGAAAAATCAAGATCAACGGAATCAAAAACATCACCTGTCTCGTAAGGGAAGTAAAGATTCCAAGCTTTGCTTTTCCAATTGAAGTAAAGAAACCGGAACTTATTGGCTGTAAGCCATTTGCAAATGTCATAAACATAAAAATTCGAAAATATTTCTCCGCAAAATCAAAATACAATTCACTTCCGCTTCCAAAAATGCTTACGATCGGTCTCGGGAATATCTGAAAACAGATAAAAAAGCAGCCGCCTACAAGTGCGCTTATCTGAAACGCACGCTTATAAGTTTCTTTTACCCGCTCATATGCCTTCGCCCCATAATTAAATCCCCAGATCGGCTGGCATCCTTGAGACAGACCTATACATATAGAAATGAAGATCATATTAACCTTAGCGATCACTCCTACACAAGCGAGTGGGATTTCTGTTCCGTATACAGACGCCGCCCCGTAATAACGCAACGTGTTGTTCATAACAATCTGTACTACCGCCAGTGCAATCTGATTAATAAAAGACGCCATTCCAAGAGATGAAATTAATTTCAAATAACAGAGCTTGGGTACCAAAAGCTTCCTTGTAATCTTCATTTTTTGAAATTTTATAAAATAAACGATTACAAGCATCCCGGAAACAAATTGACCAATAACAGTTGCCGCCGCTGCGCCTTGGATTCCCCAGTCAAACACAAAGATAAACAACGGATCTAAGATGGTGTTAAGAATCGTTCCGGTCAGCATACATATCATGGAGTAGGTCGGGCTTCTGTCTGCACGAATCAGCTGCGTCCCTCCATTGATCAAAATATAAAAAGGCAGACCAAACGCCGTGATTCCTACATAATCCTGTGCATAAGGAAGAATATCCGGCGTTACACCAAACAATTGAAGAAGTGGGTTTAAAAAAAGCAACACAATCACGGTAATCACTATTCCACTGAGAACAATCACAGAAAGACCGGTTCCTGCAATCGCAGATGCTTTTTCCTGCTCCCCTTCTCCTGATGCCAGATTATAATTCGATGCACTTCCTATTCCACGGAGAAGCGCTGTTGCAGTACAGATAATAGTCACCGGAAATGCAATATTCGTCGCCGCATTTCCAAGCATCCCCACACCCTGACCGATAAAAATCTGGTCTACAATATTATACAGAGAACTCACGACCATACTGATAATAGATGGAATTGCAAATTTCGGAATCAATTTTCCGATACGTTCTGTTCCAAGAGGATTCTGTTCTTCCATAACCTGTGTCAAATAACTCACCCGCCTTTTCTCTTTACTAATAGCTTTGCTATCAAATATTATAACACAAAAAAAGGAATTGCGTCATGCAATTCCTTTCAAGAGCGACAGACGGGGTTCGAACCCGCGACCCCGACCTTGGCAAGGTCGTGCTCTACCAACTGAGCCACTGTCGCGTATCTGTTTTTGTGTTCCTCAGAACAATAACTACTATACTACAGCGACTCATGTTTGTCAACAACTTTTTTAAATAATTTTTCTGTTTTTGAATCTTCTTAAACTTCCTCTTCTACAACAGAGATTCCAAGCTCTGCAAGCTGCTTTTCATCTACCATTGTCGGTGCTTCTGTCATAAGATCTGATGCATCCTTTACTTTCGGGAACGCAATAACATCACGGATACTGTCCTCTTTTGCCATCAGCATAACCATACGGTCAAGACCATAGGCAAGTCCTGCGTGAGGCGGCACACCATATTTGAATGCAGTCAATAAGAAGCCAAACTGTTCCTGAGCCTGCTCCGGTGTAAATCCAAGCACTTCAAACATCTTGCTCTGAATCTCCGGGTTGAAGATACGGATACTTCCTCCGCCAATCTCATTTCCGTTCAGTACAATGTCATATGCTTTCGCACGCACTCTTCCCGGATCGCTGTCGATGTACTGAAGGTCTTCCTCCATCGGCATCGTAAATGGATGGTGCATTGCCATAAATCTTTCTTCTTCGTCACTCCACTCAAGAAGCGGGAACTCTGTTACCCAGAGGAATTTATACTCGCTCTTATCAAGAAGTTCCATCTGACGCGCCAGTTCCAGACGAAGTGCGCCAAGCACTGCCCAGACAACCTTGTTCTTATCTGCCGCAAAGAGAAGAAGGTCTCCATTCTCTCCACCCATTGTCTGTATCAGCGCATTCATCTCTTCTTCCTTCATAAATTTTGCAAAAGAAGATTTTACTGTGCCATCTTCCTGGATCGCAATGTATGCAAGTCCCTTTGCGCCGTAATCTTTCGCAAAGCTTACCAGTTTATCAATTTTCTTTCTCGGCATACTTCCCTGACCTTTGGCATTGATACCACGAACAGTTCCGCCTTGCTCGATTGCCCCTTTGAACACAACAAACTCACAATCTTTTACAACTTCTGTCACATCCTGAAGTTCCATGCCAAAACGGGTATCCGGTTTATCAGAGCCATAACGATCCATTGCTTCCTGCCATGTCATTCTCGGAATCGGAAGTGTTACTTCCTCTCCTAAGACTTCCTTGAATAATTTTGCAAGCAGTCTTTCGTTCACATCAATGACATCATCTACATCCACAAAAGAAAGTTCCATGTCAATCTGTGTAAATTCCGGCTGACGGTCTGCACGCAGATCTTCGTCACGGAAACATTTTGCAATCTGGAAATAACGATCACATCCGGAACACATTAAAATCTGCTTAAACAACTGCGGAGACTGCGGAAGCGCATAAAAATGTCCGTGATGGATACGGCTTGGAACAAGATAATCTCTTGCGCCTTCCGGTGTGCTTCCGATCAGGATCGGCGTCTCAATCTCCATAAATCCTTCATCTGCCAAGAATTGACGTGTCAGTGTTGCCACTTTACTTCTCATCATCAGATTCCTCTGCATATCCGGTCTTCTAAGATCCAGATATCTGTATTTCAAACGAATCTCTTCTTTTGTCTTGGAATTTTCCTCAATCGGGAACGGCGGTGTCTCAGACTCAGACAATACACGTAATTCTTCCGGAACCACCTCAATCTCACCTGTAGCAAGATTTTCATTTACTGCGCCGGAACGCTTCTCTACTTTACCGACTACTGCGATGACATACTCAGAACGAAGCTTTGCTGCTTTTTCGATAAGCGCTGCATCTGTTTTTCCTTCCTCGCACACCACCTGAATAATACCGGAACGGTCTCTTACATCCACAAAGACAAGACCTCCCTTATTACGGTTTTTCTGCACCCATCCCATAATCGTCACAGTTTCACCGATATTTGCCACAGATAATTCTGCACATCTATGGGTTCTCTTTAACCCCTGCATTGACTCTGCCATATTTCTTCTCTCCTTTTCTCTTATAACTGTTCTACTTTATCCGCATAACAGTCGATAATCTCCTGGTATCCTTCTTCCGTCAGCTGTTCCTTCTGGAATTTCTTATTTTTCTTCATATTAACGATCAGCACCTGTTTTCCGGATTCTCTGTCTTTTTTCGCAAGCTCTAACACTTTCAGCATTCCTTCTGTAGGAAGTTTCTTCTCCAGAAGATATGCTTTTTTCTGTCTTACCCCCGGTACTTCATAACCATTTTCCAGAAGCAGCATTACAATTCGCTCAAAGCCGATGGAAAATCCGCACGCCGGTGTATCCTGACCGGTAAATTTCCCGATCATTTTATCATAACGTCCGCCGCCGGCTACAGAACCGCCGAAATCATCCATTGTCACCTCAAAGATCGTTCCTGTATAATAGGACTGTCCTCTGACCAGTGTAGGATCAAATTTTAATTTAAAATCACATTCTTTTGCAGCCTCTACGCTGGACATAATCATCTCCATGCCTTCCGCTGTTTCGCTACTCAGGAAATCTCCCAGTCTCTCTTTCAAATGGCGTACACCGGACAGATCTGTTTCCACTTCATCGAAAAGCTTCAGATAAGTATCTACATTTTCTCTTGTATAACCCATCTCTTCCAGCTCGCCTGCCACGCCTTCTGCGCCGATCTTGTCCATTTTATCGAGAATGATAAAGACTTCGTCGTAATCTTCCTCTTTAAATCCACTGTATGCCGCCATTGCCTTTAAAATATTACGGTCATTGATACATACTGTGAAGTTTTTAAAATTAAGCTTGCCAAGCATTGCTGTCGTTGCAAGAATCAATTCGATTTCTGCCAGTACAGAGCCTTCTCCCAAAATGTCAATATCACACTGCATAAACTGGCGGAAGCGTCCTCTCTGCGGACGATCTGCACGCCATACATTTCCAATCTGGAGCGCCTTAAAAGGTGATGGCAGCTCATTGGCATGATTTGCATAATATCTCGCCAAAGGAACCGTAAGGTCATAACGCAGTCCTCCGTCAGCCAGATCGTTTTCTTCTTTTGCCTCGCTGATCTTTAATTTTTCTCCACGCTTCATAATCTTGAAGATCAACTTCTCATTATCCCCGCCCTGCTTACTGCACAGATTTTCAATATGCTCGACACAAGGTGTTTCCATAGAGGTAAATCCGAAGGTTTTATATGTTTCTTTAATTAATCCGATGAGATAGTCTCTGATCTCCATCTCTGCCGGCAGCATATCTTTCATGCCTGTAACCGGTTTCTTCTTTAACGCCATAGCCATTCTCCTTTTCGCTCTATCATCTCATCGATACGGCGGATATAAGCATCGATTGCTTTTACATTTTCCAGCCGGATCAGATTCGTCTTTTTCTGATTTTTACTGCCCGGTTGAAGCATCGGCTGCTTTAATACGATTTTCGTAGATGCTCCCGCCCCCGCGGCAATAATAGATTGCTTTTCTTCCATAATAAGTATATTGTATATTCCTGCTTTGTCAACCTTTGCATAGCCCACATTTTCAAAATTTCCGGCAATATTTTTCTGACGATACAGATAATAAGGCTTCAGCCCCATGTCGTCAGCCGCTTTTTCCGCCTCTCTTATCATCTCGCCAATCTCCGGTGATAGAGTGCTCTCCCTTCCTTCTTCCTGTCCGGCTTTTACTTCCTGCCCCATCTTTGCCGCACGCTTAATCGCAAGCGAGTGTACCGTCAGGCTGTCCGGTTGAAGTCTTCCTATCTTTTCCAGAGTATCTTTCATATCAAGAGCGGTCTCTCCGGGAAGTCCTGCGATAAGATCCATGTTAATGTTATCAAACCCAAGGCTTCGAGCCATCTCATAAGTCCTGCAAATGTCTTCCACCGTATGCTTTCTTCCGATCACATCCAGCGTTTTCTGCTGCATGGTCTGCGGATTAATGGAGATTCTTGTGACCTTATGCGCTTTGATCACTTGCAGCTTTTCTTCTGTAATACTGTCCGGGCGTCCGGCTTCCACCGTATACTCTAATAAATATTCTCTTGAAAAATGTGTATCAATACAGGAAAGTATTCGTTCCAGCTGCCTTGCATTTAAGCTGGTCGGTGTTCCTCCTCCTATATAAATGGAGTTTAATTTCTTTTCTTTTGATACCTCACCGATAAATGCCAGTTCTTTGCAGAGTGCCTCTACATAGGCGTCCACGAAATCTTTCCAGTCTTCTAATGCACCGGAGCTAAACGAACAGTATGTGCACACCGTAGGACAAAACGGGATTCCCACATACAGACTGTATCCATCCTCATAATCCAACCGGTCTAAAAGCTTCTTTTCTCGCCCGGCAATCTCCCATGCCAATCTTGCTTTTTCTTCGCTGACCAGATAGGTCTGTCGGAACCATGAAACAAACGCTTCCGATTCCATGCCTTCTTCCAGCTTTTTCATCGCAAGCTTTGTCGGACGAACTCCGGTAAGAATCCCCCACGCCAACGTCTTTCCTGATTTTTCCGACAGTTTTTCATATAGCTTTTTGTCAATCTGTGCTTTCTTCTCTGCATCTGTCTCAGCTTTGATTTCTTCTTTTTCTACCGCGATCACTTGCCCGTCAGAAAAGTTGATTTCTACATAATTAGAGGCTTTTTCCTCCACATGGTTGGTAATCTCAACCGCTGGATAAAAAGCCTTTACAATATGATAGGCATTATAAGTATACGCCTGAGCGCTGCATATGATCTTGATCATCATCACTTACTCCCATCTACGATTTCTTCTATACATATGGATTGTATTTTTTCTCATGCCCGATCTTCGTCTCTCCCATATGCCCCGGATAAACCATTGTATCATCCGGAAGGAGGAACAATTTCTCTCTTACGGAATGCACCAGATCGGATGTGCTGCTGTTGACAAAGTCCGTACGTCCCACAGAATTCTGGAATAATGTATCTCCGGAAAACAGCACGCCTTCCGACGCCACATAATAACAGCATCCTCCCTTTGTATGTCCCGGAGTATGGATCACCTGAAAGGTATATCCAGCCAACTCCAGCGTCTGACGATCTCTCAGATACCGGGCTTTGCCGAATGTATAACCGGATGTATAGGTAGAGGACTGATTGAGCACCGGATCTTCCATCGCATCCGCGTCCTCTTCATGCACATACACCGGCACATCAAATTCTGACAGGAACCCATCAATTCCCATAATGTGATCAAAATGTCCATGTGTCAGAAGAATCGCTTCAATCTTTAGACCTTCTGACTTAATATGGCTCATCAGATAGGACGGACAGGCAGCCGGGTCAATGACCACTGCCTGTTTCGTATCTTCATTGATGACAAGATAACAATTGGTACTGATAATTCCTGTTACAAATTTTTCTACTTTCATATTTCTAACCTGTCGCCCTTTCAATATCGATCACACCGTCCAGCTGCTGGATCTTCTTGCTGACTTTTTCAAGCTCTTCTCTTCCATGTACGACAAATCCAATCTCAATGGTCGCTGTCCCCTGCTTGCTCGTACGTACATTCATTGACTTCACATCCACTTCCATCTCTGTGAAGATCTTCGACATCTCCATAAGGAAGCCCTGTCTGTCGTATGCATAAATCTTGATCTCTGCCAGATACTGACCGCCTGCCTTTTCAGCCACGTCTCCTTCCCACTCTGCATCAATCAGCCTTGCGCGCTCTGCTTCTGTAAGATGAAGCATATTGACACAGTCCGTACGGTGAATAGACAACCCTCTTCCGCGGGTAACAAATCCTACGATCTCATCTCCCGGAACCGGATTACAGCATCGGGAGAAACGCACAGCCACATCATCAATTCCTTTGACTACAATTCCACTCTTAGACTTGGCAATATGCACTTTATTCTTGGAAGCTTCCGCCACTTTCTCAAGCACGCTTGCATCCGTAAGCACCTGCTTATGCTCTTTGTCATATTCTTCTACCAGACGGTTAACGACCTGACCTTCCTTAAGTCCTCCGTGTCCGATGGCTGCAAGTACAGCATCCCAATCTTTGAATCCGTACTTTTTCTGCACGATCTCCTGATATTTCGTTGTCATGATGTTGCTCAGTGTAACGGATTTTGCTTTACAGTAAGCAGCGATCATTTCCTTACCTTTAATAATATTGCTTTCTTTAAATTCTTTCTTAAACCACTGGTTGATCTTGTTCTTGGCCTGCGTACTCTTTACAATATTCAACCAGTCTCTGCTTGGTCCTCTGGAGTTCTGAGAAGTTAAAATCTCGATTCTGTCTCCATTTTGAATTTTATAATCTATATTTACAAGCTTACCATTTACCCTTGCACCAACCATCTTATTTCCAACTGCACTGTGAATCGCATACGCGAAGTCGATCGGTGTAGAGCCATTGGGCAGATTCTTTACATCTCCCTGCGGGGTGAAGCAGTACACATCTTCTGCGAAAAGATCCAAATCTCCCTTGATCAGATTTAAAAATTCACGGTTATCAGACATATCTCTCTGCCACTCTAAGATCTGTCTGAGCCAGCTTAATTTTTCTTCCGCCTGAGTCTCAATATTCTTCTGACTGCTTCCTCCGGTTTCCTTATATTTCCAATGAGCCGCAATACCATATTCCGCAGTCTTATGCATCTCTTCTGTTCGGATCTGAATCTCAAAAGGCTGACCTACCGAACTCATAAGCGTTGTGTGAAGAGACTGGTACATATTTGCCTTCGGCATGGCAATGTAATCTTTGAAACGCCCCGGAATCGGCGTATACATTTCATGGATCACGCCAAGCGCAGCATAACAGTCTTTGACAGAATCTACAATGATGCGCACCGCAAACAGATCATAGATCTGGTCTACTGTTTTGTCCTGATTGACCATCTTACGGTAAATGCTGAAGAAATGTTTGACACGTCCGCTGATCTCACATTTAATATGTGCATTTTCCATGTGTTTGGAAACTTCTGCCACAATCTGATCTACAAATTCTTCACGCTCTGTTTTTCTCGCATTGATCTGAGCTACGAGATCAAAAAATACTTCCGGCTGGGAATATTTAAGCGCAAGGTCATCAAGCTCCGTCTTGATCTTGGAAATACCAAGTCTCTGTGCAATCGGAGCATAGATATCCATTGTTTCTTTTGCTTTTTCTTTCTGCTTTGCCGGCGTCATAAACTGCAAAGTCCGCATGTTGTGAAGACGGTCTGCCAGTTTAATGATAATGACACGGATATCTTTCGCCATTGCGAGAAACATCTTTCTTAAATTTTCCGCCTGCACTTCCAGTTTATCTGAAGAATAAGACAGCTGTCCTAATTTTGTAACACCGTCTACCAGAAGCGCTACTTCTTTCCCAAATTCCTTTTCTATCTCTCCGTCTGTGACCTCGGTATCCTCTACTACGTCATGGAGCATTCCTGCCACGATCGTTTCTTTATCCATCTCCAGATTTGCCAGAATAATGGTCACCCAAAGTGGGTGTACAATGTATGGCTCTCCGGACTTCCGGCATTGATTTCCATGTGCTTTCTTGGCTAATTCGTAAGCCTTTTCAATCATGCTGATATCCGTAGACGGATGATACTGTCGGATACGGGCAATTAACATGTCATATAATTCATCTGGTTTTTCGTAATCTTTTTTCTCTTTGATTGCATGACCATCTACAACTTCCAGCCCTTTTACCAAATCCTCTGTCAATGTGCTGGCAGCGATCTTGTTGTCTAAAGATTCATAAGTCGTCGCTTTTGTTGACATCTCATTGCCTCCCCCTTCCTATTTTCTCTCATAATCTCACATTCTTCCTGCCTTGAATCTCTTCAAAAAGCTTTCTCTTCGTCTAAGATTCAATTAAGCTAAAAACACGTAATAAGTATAGCATTAGTCGCCTTATTTTTCAAACAATTCTACACATTTTACCACTACTGACAATGCGTAATCACAATTTGCGGACTTTTCTTCCCCCTATATTCATTGATATCCGGGTAATAAGTAAGAGAAAGCTTCATTCCCTTTCCATCTCCGCTAAGAAGCGCATCCATAGCGTACGCTCCGTATTTTCTGCACAATGTCTCCGAAAATGTTTCCAGATTTCCAAAATAAACTGCATTGATCACCGCTTCTTGTTCGTCTCGCACACGAAGCTTTAACACATTTTTATTTTTCCCAAGAATTTTCCCGTTTAACAGTTCAATATTTCTTCCGGCAAACACAGGCTTCGTATTTCCTTTTCCAAATGGTTCCAGAAGGGACAGTTCTTCTACCAGTTCTTCTGTTACATAAGAAAAAGGAAGCTCCATATCAATGACTACTTTTTCCATCAGATCTTCTTCGGTCAGCCGGCATGTTTCATTCAATGTTCTCCGCAAAGCTTCCAGATTCTTCTTTTCCAAAGACAAACCTGCCGCCATCTTATGTCCGCCATATCTGAGCAACAGCTTCTCACATTCGTGCAGTGCTTCGTACATATGATAAGTTTCAATCGAACGCCCGGAACCTTTCACCCCTTCTCTTCCATCAGTAATTACAAACACCGGTCGATAATAACGTTCTCTGATTCGCCCTGCCACAATACCTGCAAGACTCTCGTGACAATCCGGCAAATACAGCACCAAAACTTTATCTTCGCCTATCCCCTCTTCTTCCACCTGAGCAATCGCTGTCTCCACAGCCTTTGCCGTCATATCCTTTCGGCTGTCATTTAGTCCCTTCAGATCACCAGCCAGCACCACAGCCTCTTTGGCATCTTTTGCGCACAACAGTTCCAGTGCCCGCTTAGCGGTATCCAATCTTCCACTGGCGTTCAGACATGGTCCCAGCACAAAGCCGATATGATATGCATTCAACTGCTCTTTTTGAATCCCGGTACAGTCGATAAGCGCTTTAAGTCCCGGATTGGAGGTTCTCCTTAACATTGCCAGACCTTCTTTTACAAAAATCCGATTTTCATCTACCAGATCCATCACATCTCCAACCGTAGCGATGGCAACATTTTCAATCAGATCATCCAGATCTTCCGCATCCCGCCCCACTGACTCATGAAGACACTCGATCAATTTATAGGCAACTGCCGCTCCGCACAGACCTTGAAACGGATAATCACAATCCGCTCTTTTCGGATCAATGACCGCATCTGCCGCCGGAAGCACTTCCCTTCGTTCTCCGTCAATTTCTTCATACGGAATCTCGTGATGATCAGTGACGATCACTGTCATTCCGAGGTGTTTCGCATATGCAATTTCTTCCCCGGCAGCAATCCCGTTATCACAAGTAAGAATTGTATCTACGTGATCTTCATATGCCCTTCGGATCAGTTCTTCGCTCAATCCATAACCATCGGCAATGCGATCAGGGATATCACTGTCCACTTCCGCACCCAGCCTTTTTAATCCCTCCATCAGAATATACGCTGCATTTACACCATCGATATCATAGTCTCCGATCACTCGAAGCTTCTTAGCTTCTGCGATCTTTTCCCTTAGAATGTCAATCGCTTTGTCCATATCTTTCAGAAGCATTCCATCATATAGATCTGACAATGTCCCATTCAAATATTTCCCGATTTCCGCCTCACCTTGTATATTCCGGTTCCGTATCAGACTCGCCAGTCTCCTGCTGATTCCAAAAGTCCGGGAAATCTTATCAAAATCCGCCCCTTTGCGAAGCATCACCCATCGTTCCATGTTTCTTCTTCCTTTCCTGTGCAGGAGTCATTTACAGACTCTGCACACTCTCCAGCTATAAGAAATATAGAATCCCGCACACGGAATTTCCGCCTGCGGGATTCTTGCTTCGCTTTACGCTGTTTTCTTTCCAATCTTTGTTTTCATAATATACCACAAAGCTCCTGTGATGCATACAGAAGAATATGCTCCACAGATAATACCTATCATCAACGGCGCTGCAAATTCCTTGATGGAACTTACACCCATAATGAACAAGACAGCTACCATGACAAATGTAGTAAGGGATGTATAAATACTTCTTGTCAGTGTCCATGTGACACTCTTATTTACAACCTCTTCCAGATCTGTTGTCTTTGTTTTCAGTCTGAGTTCCTCACGGATTCTGTCAAAGATAACAATCGTCGCATTGATAGAATAACCTACAATGGTGAGCATACATGCGATAAAGGTATTACCTACCGCAATTCTTGCAATTGCGTAGAACGTAAGTACCACTAACACGTCATGAAGAAGCGCTGTAACCGCACTGGTTGCAAATCGAATATCTTTGAAACGGAACCGGATATATAACAGCATACAGATGGTTGCTACTATCACAGCTATGATCGCATCCTGACGCATCTCATTGCTGACTGTGGAACTGATATTTTCAACTGTAATCTTAGATTCATCCACACCGAAATTATCCACTAACGCTTGATTTAACGCTTCTCTCTTTGCAAGATCTAATGTCACAGTCTTAATGATCACCTGATTGGTTCCTGCCACCTTCTGTGTCTGAACATTCGCATCTCCGGTTACCTCTTCTAAGATCGGTACGATCTCTTTGTCAATCTCATCGATGGAATAATCCTTATTAAAGGTTACATTGGTAGATGTTCCCCCCTGGAACTCCAGACTATAAGCAAATGCTCCTTTTCCTCTGGATGCGTTTACTCCCATAAATGCAACACCGGCTATGATCACTGCCAGAGAAATGCCGATAAATAGTTTTCTTTTTGCAAGGAACGGAATGGTTGTCCGCTCTTTCTTACGTGGGCGATAGTATAACTTCTCACTGCGAAGACCAACTGCATAGAAAGCATAGATGATCATACGGGTGATCACAAGCGCTGTAAACATTGACACAATAATACCGATTGCAAGTGTCTGTGCAAAACCTTTTACAGTACCGGAGCCCTTCATCCATAAAACAGCTGCTGCGATCAGTGTTGTCACGTTACCATCCACGATGGCAGACATGGCTTTCTGGAAACCGGTCTTCAATGCATTTCTCACACTCTTGCCGCGATCCATCTCTTCTTTCACACGGGCAAAAATGATAACATTGGCATCCACTGCCATACCGATACCGAGAATAATACCTGCGATACCCGGCAGCGTTAACGTCACATTAAACGCATTTAAAATCACGATCACAAGCTCTGTATAGATAAGAAGAGCAAGTCCTGACGCCAATCCCGGCAGATAATACACGAAGATCATGAATAAAAATACTATGGCAAGTCCGATCACTCCCGCTTTTAAGCTTGTGCTGATTGCCTGTTCACCCAGCTGTGCGCCAACAACATTCGAACGAAGCTCTTCCAATTCAAGTTTCAATCCACCGATACGGATGGTAGAAGCAAGTGCATCTGCCTCTTCAAAGCTCATGCTTCCGGTAATCTGTGCCTCTCCGTTTTCAATCGCATTGTTTACATTCGGCACACTGACAAAGCTTCCGTCATAGTAGATACCGATACTTTCCTGTGCTTCATATGCTTTTGTTGTCGCTTCTGCAAATTTCTTCGTTCCGTCTTTTGTAAAGACAAGAGAAACGATATTTTCTTTTGCCTTTGTAGTCTGGTTCTCCATTGTCTCTGCTTTTGCGCTCTTTACATCGCTTCCTGTAAGAACCAAAGAGCCATCTGCTTCCAGCTCTTCCAGACTCTTGGTCAGCTGATAATCCTTGGCAGCATCACCGGTCGCATTCACCTGCTGATAGTTCGGTGTTCCGTCACTTCCTGTCTGTGCAATAAAGTACAGAGAACCCGGCTGTCCAAGTTCATCCAGAATCTCATTTGCATTCGACACACCCGGAATCTCAATGTTGATTCGGTCATCGCCTTCCTGATACACGCTGGATTCTGTGCTGTACTGCTCCACACGCTTTTGAAGCTTATAAATTGTATCTTTCATTTCACTTTCTGATGGGTTTTCGTCCTTTACCTGATAAGTAATGCTGACACCACCCGCCAGATCAAGACCAAGCTTGATATTTTTTGCCGCACCGGTATGGTCATTTCCCCAACCGACAGCAGCTGTAAATCCTAATACTCCGATCAGGATCACCGTCACCACAAGACTTAAGATGCCTTTATTTTTCTTCATGGTTAACTTCCTCTCTTTTTTCGTTTCTTCTAACTTTTATATAAAACCGCCAGACTTATTGGTCTGCCAGAGCGGCTTTCATCATGATGGCACATTCTACCCGCTTCCTTTGCATCTCACATCCGATTTCATAAGTATCATGAATCGTTCCATGGAAATTATAAGCATTCGCCATACAACCGCCGCTGCAATAAAACTTGGCAAAACAATTTTTACATTTTTCTTTGGAATATACATTACAGCTTCTGAAGTCATCCGCAATCTCCGGACGTTTTACCCCTTCATCTACGTTTCCCATCAGGAATTCTTCCTGACCTACAAACTGATGGCAGGGATAGAGGTCACCCCAAGGTGTCACCGCCAGATATTCTGTACCGGAACCACAGCCGGACAAGCGTTTTGCCACGCATGGCCCGCCTTCTAAGTCTATCATAAAGTGGAAGAAATTAAAACCTTTTCCTTCCTTTTCCCGCTCGATCATAATCTTCGCAAGCTTGTCATATTCTTCCATGATCACCGGAAGATCCTCTTCACGAATTGCATACGGATCTGTCTCCGGTCCGACAACCGGTTCAATGGACATCTGTTTGAATCCAAGATCTGCAAAATGAAGCACATCATTAGAAAAATCCAGATTATCTCTTGTAAATGTTCCCCGCACATAATACCGTTCCTGATTCCGGCTGTCTGCAAGCTTCTGGAATTTCGGAACGATCAGATCATAACTTCCTTTTCCGTTTCTAAATGGACGCATACGGTCATTGACTTCTTTTCGTCCATCCAGACTTAAAACAACGTTATCCATTTCTTTGTTCACAAAATCCTGGATTTCGTCATTTAATAATACTCCGTTTGTCGTAACTGTAAAACGGAAATGCTTATCATGAAGCTTCTCCTGCTCTCTTCCGTAAGCAACCAGGTCCTTCACTACCTGCCAGTTCATTAACGGCTCTCCGCCAAAGAAATCTACCTCAAGATTTCTTCTGGAACCGGAATTCTCAATCAGGAAATCCAGCGCTTTCTTTCCCGTCTCGAAATCCATAAGCGCTCTTCTTCCATGATATTCGCCTTCCTCTGCAAAGCAGTATTTACATGCCAGATTACAATCATGTGCAATATGAAGACACAGCGCTTTCACGACAGTTTTTCTCTTTTTCACGTCTTCGATGAGACACTCATACTCGTCTTTTACAAAAAGCTGTCCATTTTTTGCAAGCTCTGTCACATCGTCAAGCGCATCCTTTAATTCTTCTTCACTATATGTATCTTGAAGGGCATTTTTCAGTCCCTCAAAGGTTTTTTCCTCTTGAAGTGTCTCTGGTGTGTGCGCTTCATTTTCTTCATTTAAACAGGCGATCACATCATAACAGAGCTCGTCTACCACATGAACTGCGCCACTGTACACATCCAGAACAATATTGTATCCGTTATTCTTGTATTGATGAATCAAAACTATACCCCTTTCGGTCTTCTTAAAAATTGTTTTTAAACTTGAAGAAACAGCGACCAAAAAGACCGCTGTCTCTTAATTCTTCTTATTCTTCTTACGAGCTTATTTCTTCTGTTCGCAAGTCTGATTTCCTACTGTACAAGATGTCTTACAAGCAGACTGACAAGATGTCTGGCACTCTCCGCATCCACCTTTTTTAACAGTGTTGTTCAGTGTCTGTGTATTTAATGTTTTTACATGTTTCATGTGTACATTCCTCCTTCACTTTGCTTAACTTATGCTATTATACCATCTTGCCGGTATTTTCGCAATCCTTTTATCTGACTGTTAAAACTTTAATTTGACAAACCCGTTAAATGTTTAATTACCGCCATTTCTATAGATATTTCTTTCAGACTGTGTTACACTGGGCGCAGATTGATTACAGTATGAAAGATTCGGTACTGCACGCGTTGCCATTATTTTATTCTAGGAGGTAATTGTATCATGGCAATTCAAATTGGCATTAACGGATTTGGACGCATTGGAAGAGTCGCCTTCCGTATCGCCATCAGTCAGCCAGAAACCTTTCACCTGTGCGGAATCAATGTCCGCAACGCAGATCTTAACTATATGGTATATATGATCCGCTACGATTCGATCTTCGGACGATTTCAGGGCGAACTATCTGTTTACGATGGAGGAATCCTTGTAAACGGACAGAAAATCCCTGTATTTTCCGAAAGTGATGCAGCTTCCATCCCATGGGAGGCATGCGGAGCAGAATATATCATCGACGCCACTGGTGCATTTTGCACTACTCAAAAAGCAATGGCACACATTCATGCCGGTGCTAAGAAAGTTATCATCTCTGCTCCGGCAAAAGACGAAGAGACTCCAACCTTTGTCATGGGTATCAACCAGAACAAATATACACCGGACATGCAAGTTGTCTCAAACGCATCTTGTACAACAAACTGTCTGGCTCCAATTTGTAAAGTCCTTGAAGATAATTATGGGATTGAATATGGTTTGATGTCTACCATTCATGCTGCGACTGCAAAGCAAAAGGTCGTTGACTGCCGGTCTCTCAAAGATTGGCGCACCGGCAGAGCAGTGTTTGGCAACTTAATCCCATCCACTACCGGAGCTGCAAAGGCAATCTCTTTAGTCATCCCTTCCTTGAAGGATAAGATGAATGGAATTTCTTACCGTGTACCAACTTCTGATGTATCCATCGTCGACTTAAATGTAGCGCTTTCTAAAGCTACTTCTTACGAAGATATCTGTCAGAAAGTCCGGGAAGCCTCTATGACATATTTGTCCGGCATTCTGGACTGCGTAGATGACGAAGTCGTATCTTCGGACTTTATCGGCGATTCTCACGCATCAATCTTTGATATACGGGAGGGAATACAGGTAAATTCCCATTTCTTTAAACTTATCTGTTTCTATGACAATGAATGGGGCTACACCTGTCAGATTTTCCGTCTGATCAAATATATGAACCAGATCGACCAAACAAAATAATCTCGAATGACTGCAACGCTTCCTGCAGATACTGTAATCTTGACTATAAGTACGGAACATATACAGACGTTATTACGATTATGGACCATACGACATCACATACAAGAAGAGGACTTACTCAATCAAAATGTGAGGTAACCCCAAAAAGTTAAACTTTTTTCGAGACGGCTTCGGTCGTCTCGTTTTTTATAACCACTCGGCAAGTTTTGCATTTTCCAGAAGCGACTCCAATTGGATAACAGAAGAATAACCTTCTGTAAGTTCATCAATTTTCCCGTTGACTGCCGGGTGAAAATATTGTCCTGCCGACTCTGCTTTCTTTCCTTCCCGAATAGCTTTTGCTAAAATTTCTCTATCCTTAACACGCTTTTGTTCCGGAATCTCTTGAATAATTAAAAGGGGCGGTACATAAGGTTTTTGCATTTCCCCTTGAAGCAGCACTTTATCTCCCTCAAAAATATATCCGGTACAAAACCCTCGCTTTGCACCTACAACTTTTACCCCATGATCAACGAGCCATTGAACCGTTTTCCCTCGATCCATCATATCCTTGGGACCTGTAGATATCAAAATCACCGGGAGATTAACCAGTGCCGGAAGATCGGAACATAATTTTTCTTCTTTTATCTTGCTGGTACCACCCATGCCACATGTAACTGCAACCGGAATCCCGTTTCTCCTACAAACTTCCATAGTTCCTGATGCGGTAAGGGCTCCGCTAATTCGATTTTCCATAGCATCTTCAAGAGTTTCACAATTCAATCGCATGACTCTGTCAGCATGCTCGCGAAAGAACAGATACTCTTCCATATCACCAATCTTAATTTTCCCTTGGGACACCCACACAATATTTTTCTTTTGTATCGTCCATTTATCTAAAATATCTGTGTTGGAAATGGATTTAAGACCATGTGTTAAGAGTGCGGTTTCCACTAAATATTCCATATCATCGCCATCCTTTCTAACTTCTATTTTCATTTTACCATCTGACATAATTTTTAGCGATTGTTTATTTCTATATATTACTTATTTATTTTCTTTAGTTACCCGAAAAAGGAAAACAAATTACAAAAAGCTGCAGAAAGGTTATTTCAAATCCTTTCTACAGCTCTTTTCATCATTTCCTATGAAATCATTCCCCCGATCATCCCTCCGCCCGAACACAGAATGAACGCAGTTATCATATTTATCGCATTCCCGTTCAGCGTATGGTAGACGCCAAGTGTAATCAGCATCAGCAAAGCAAAATATGCCGCACCCAAACCAAGCCCCCATAAGAACCTTCGGACTTTGACAAGCTTTCCTATCACCAGTCCTCCCGCCATAGTCGCCAATACATAGATTGCGACAATTGCTGCAGACACTAATTGTTCATCCAGTTCAAACTTATAGAGCAGCACCGTAAGAAGCGCCAGCAACATACCTGTTACTACATAAGAAAATAGCAGCGACTTTAACATCCATACTATTTTTGTTTCCCGTTTTTCCTGTCTCTCCATGTAAACTCCCTCCTTGTCTATCACAAGGTATGAGAGTTACCCCTTTTTTATTCCATTAAGATTCCATTTGACGTCCCAAAAAATCTGCGGCACAGGTTGCAAGTCTTTCTTCTGTCTGTGAAAACTTCTTTTTCCCTTCTTTTAAAAGCAGAACGACTCCTCCAATCACATCCCCCTCACAAAGAATCGGTTGAATAATCTCCCAGGAATAATTTTCTTCCTGCTCTGCTAAGACTTTCACATATTTTTTATCATCTGAAGAAGCGCATTGTGCTCTTCTTGCCTCCAACACCTTTTCCAATGGTTTACTGATATACTGCTCCTCCACTTCTTTTTTCCCTGATCCGGCTGCAGCAATCACCTGATCCATATCACAGATAAAAGCAAGGCATCCCGATACATGGGCAAGACTCTCTGCATATTGTCTCGCAAACGCAGACAATTCCCCAATAGGAGAATATTTTTTCAAAATAACCTCACCTTCCCGATCCGTAAAAATTTCAAGTGGATCGCCCTCCCGAATTCTTAAAGTACGCCGAATCTCCTTCGGAATCACAACTCTTCCCAGATCATCGATTCTTCTCACAATACCTGTTGCCTTCATAAAAAATCCTCCATCTACTGTACTTTCCAATTCTGGAAATAGTATCTGTAATGAAATAAGAAATTATACAGTCTTGATAACAAGTCTTTCTTTGTGTTAAACTCTAAACAGTATCTTTTAAACAAAGCAACAATTATGGAGGATTAAAACTATGAGTAAAATCGATGAAGTAAGAGCTGACATGGTGAAGGCTATGAAAGCCGGAGACAAAGACACAAAAGAAACTTTATCCATGCTGCTTGCAGCACTTAAAAATAAAGCTATTGATAAGCGTTCTGAGCTGACACCCGAAGAAGAAATTCAGGTAATCTTAAAAGAAGTGAAACAGACAAAAGAAACTCTGGACATGACACCTGCCGACCGCACAGAGATCATCGAAGAATGTAACCGCCGTCTGAGCGTTCTGGAACAGTATGCTCCAAAGATGATGGATGAAGCAGAGATCCGTGAGGTCATCACTACTACTTTGAGTGAAGTCGGCGTTGAAGCACCTACTGCCAAAGACAAAGGAAAAATCATGAAGGTTCTGATGCCAAAAGTAAAAGGAAAAGCGGACGGAAAGCTTGTCAATGATATCCTTATGACGTTCATGCAATAGCCAAACAGGCTCTGACCCCTGTCACTTACGTATCAAAAAAACTGTCGTACCGAAGAATCTAACGAAGTATTTTCTTCCACACGACAGTTTTTCTTTGATTCGTCTATTTTTTTATTGTCCCTGTGCTTCTGCCTGATCATCTGTCTGAAGCTCGTTGCTGTATGGCTGCGTTACTTCCTGCTTCATTATCACGCTCAGATCATTGAAATCAATTTTCTTCCACACATTTTTGTGCACTTTGATCTCGGTATCTTCTTTCCATTCTTCTACAGTTTTATTGTAAAGTTCAGCCTTTCTCTCATTAACGATCTCTTCTTTTTTACTTGCAGTAGCATCTGCATCCATAAGACTTACCACTTTACCTACATAATACCCTGCGGATGTCTCAATCACATCGGTCACTTCATTTTCACCCAACTGATCTGCAGCTTTTACAAGATCCGCATCCGGTGTCTCTGACTCACTGTCAAAAGAAGCTTCTGATGTTTCTAATGAATACTCTGCTGCAAGTGCAGTCAGATCGCCTCCGTTTTTTGCAGCTTCTGCGAGTTTCTCAGCATTTGCTTTTGCTTCTTTCTTCTCGTCCTCTGTAAGTTCCTGTGTTTCTCCCTCTTCCGTTGTCTTGGTATTAGAGAATAACACATACTGCATCTTCTTCTGAGCTGCCTCTTCATCAGACACTTCTGTATCTGCGCCTGCCTCAATGGCTGTTCTTACCTTGGAACTTACCAACATCATAGTAAATACTTTCTCTACAGTTTTCTCTTGTCCGGATACCTTTTCCTTCTGCTCCAGTCCGTTATCCTCCGAGAAACTTTTCGCTGCTTTCTTGATGGAAGCCTTTTCTTCGTCCGTAAGTGCAACATCATAGTCTTTCTTATGTGCATCACAAAGTGCCATTGCTTCTAATTCTCCTGCGACAGAATCTTTTACAGACTCTTCATAAGTCTTTCCTTTTTCCGCCTCGGAATTCCACATATCCTCTCCCAGATATGCACTATAATAAGTTTCATATGTTGCCTGCGTATATCTTGCATAAAAGTTTGCGACATCTGCTGAAATCTCTTCCTTTCCAACTGTCAGAGCCACATCATCTCCGTTCCATGAACCACAGCCCGTAAGAGAAGTTGTCGCAAGCATTCCTGTCATAAATAATATCAATGCTTTCTTTTTCATCTCTCCATACCCTCCTTAGTACCGTTAACTTTTTTATTATATCTTGTTTTTAATTGCCAAGCAATCCTTTTATACCAATTAACACATTTTTCACAACTTCCAGCGCACTCTCCGTCTTATCTCTCTTATTGATCCGCTTCTTCCGATAAATAAACGTCGGCGGCTCTGCCTTAAAAGCAAGGTCATCCCGGAATTCTTTGAGAAGCGCCGGTATTTTCTCCGGGCATACTTTTGCCCGTTCATACATGGCAAAGGTATATGTGTCCCCCTTTTGTTCCACGGCTGTCACATAGACCTTATGCGCCAGCGCTTTTAGCTGTGCCACTGTAAGAAGCATTTCCACCTTCTTCGGGATATCTCCAAAACGGTCAATCAGCTCTTCGACCATATCTTCCATCTCTTCTTCTGACTCAATTGCCGCAATCCTCTTATAAATATCAAGCTTCTGATATTCATTGGAAATGTAAGTATCCGGAATGTATGCATCGATATTCAGATCGATGGTCGTAGTATAATCTTCCTCTTCCATCTCTCCTTTTAGATGTTTGACCGCTTCATTGAGCATTTTGCAGTAGAGATCATACCCCACTGCTTCCATATGACCATGCTGTTGCGCTCCCAGAAGATTTCCGGCTCCGCGGATCTCCAGATCTCGCATCGCAATCTTAAACCCGGAACCAAGATCTGTAAATTCACGAATAGCTGCCAGACGTTTCTCCGCGATTTCTTTTAGCATCTTGTCCCTTCGATACAAAAGAAACGCATATGCCATGCGGTTAGATCTCCCCACTCGTCCACGAAGCTGATACAACTGAGAAAGTCCCAGACGATCCGCGTCATGGATGATCATTGTATTTACGTTAGAAATATCGAGCCCTGTCTCAATAATAGTCGTAGAGACCAGCACATCAATCTCTCCGTCAATAAAATCGCACATGATGCGTTCCAACTCCTGTTCCCGCATCTGACCGTGGGCAAATGCCACATTGACATCCGGCACCAGTTTCTGGATATGCGCAGCTATCTCTGCAATATCTTCCACACGGTTATATACATAATAGACCTGTCCGGATCTTGCGCATTCTCTCTCAATCGCTTCCCGCACCATCTCATCATTGTACTCCATGACATACGTCTGAATCGGCATACGATCCTGGGGAGCTTCCTCAAGCACACTCATATCACGAATCCCGATCAGGCTCATGTGCAGCGTTCGTGGAATCGGCGTTGCAGTCAACGTAAGCACATCTACATTTTCTTTTAACTTTTTAATCTTCTCCTTATGCTGAACACCAAAACGCTGTTCCTCATCAATGATCAGAAGTCCCAGATCTTTGAATTTCAGATCGTCACTCAACACCCTGTGGGTTCCGATCACGATATCTACCAGACCTTTTTTCGTATCTTCAATAGTCTTCTTCTGCTGTGCAGAAGTTCGAAATCTGCACATAAGATCCACTCGCACCGGAAAATCCCGCATACGCTGCTGGAATGTATGATAATGCTGCTGTGCAAGAATCGTTGTCGGCACAAGATATACAACCTGCTTACTCTCCTGCACCGCCTTAAAGGCTGCACGAATTGCAATCTCAGTCTTACCGTATCCCACATCTCCGCAGATCAGACGATCCATAATCTTCGAGCTTTCCATATCGCGCTTTACTGCTTCGATTGCAAGAAGCTGATCTTCGGTCTCTTCGAAAGGAAACATTTCCTCAAATTCCTTTTGCCAGACAGTATCTTTCCCATAGACAAACCCCTCCTGATTCTGTCTTGCCGCGTATAGTTCCACCAGATCTTTGGCAATCTCTTTGACAGCTCCGCGGACTCTCGTCTTCGTCTTCACCCAATCCTGGCTTCCCAGACGGTTCAGTTTCGGTTTTTTGGCATCTGCACTTGCATACTTCTGGATCAGATCAAGCTGCGTTGCCGGTATATAGAGATTCCCGCCTTTATCATAGGCAATCTTCATATAGTCTTTGGCAACCCGATCTACTTCGATCTTTTCAATCCCCTGATAGATGCCCAGCCCGTGATTTTCATGCACCACATAATCGCCGGGCTTAAGTTCAGAAAAGCTCTGAATCTTCCGCCCCTCGTATATTTTTCGTTTTTTCTTTTTCTTTACATTTCCAAAAATATCGCTCTCAGCAATCACAGTAAATTTAAGGAGGGGATACTCATATCCTTCGGTAATATGCCCGTATGCAGTCATAATTTCCCCGGGCTGTACCTCTCGCTCCATATCGTCACTGTAATAACTACTCAAATTGTAATCTCTTAAATCTTCCGCAAGACGTCTTGCCCTTGTACGGGAACCGGACAAAAGAACCACCCGATATCCATTTCTCTTAAGCCTCTTCAGATCCTGCGTCAACAATTCAAAGCTCCGGTTATATGGATTGACGCTCTTGGTCTGCAAATCATAGGAGCCCCGCACTTCGAAACCTTTTGCTTTCATTGGCAGTGTAAAAAAGCCTACACCGCAATATCGATTCATTTCTTTTACAACTTCTGACACGCCATAAAGTTTCATCTCTTCATTTGAAACTTCGTACCCTGCCTCCACACGTCTCTTGCCCGCTTCTATAAATTCCTTCTCGACTCCTTCTCCCTTTTCCAGAATTCGAACTGGTTCATCAAGATACAAAAGTGTGTCTTTCGGATCAAAATACTGTAAAAAAGAAACTCTTTGATCTTCCTCTGTAGGGAACTCCGAAGCAGGATACAGGAATACTTCACTTAAATTTTCAACAGAACGCTGTGTATCCACGTCAAAGGTACGAATGGAATCCACTTCATCCCCCCACAATTCAATACGAATCGGAAGTTCCTCCGTCAGAGGGTAGACATCCAGAATCCCTCCGCGCACTGCAAATTGGCCGGGACCGGATATTTCCGCCTCCCGTTCATACCCGACCCACACAAGCTTCCGGATCAGTTCCTCTAAATCTACCGTATCTTCAGCTCCGATGGAAATGACTCTTTCTCTTATCACCTCTCGCGGAAGCAGGCAGTCCATAAAAGCATCAATGCTTGTGACAACCACTGCCGCCTTTTTCTCGATCAATGCCGCCAACACTTCCATCCGCGCTTTCACAAGCTCTTTACTGCGAATATCCGCCTGATAAAAAAGCAGATCCTTAGCAGGATAGAGGTACGTATCTGTATCCAGCATCCGGTATTCTTCATAGACCTGCCTTGCTTTTGATTCACTGGAACAAACGATGACCTTATGAGCAATGCCATCGCTAAGTGCATACATCATATGTGTTTTTTGTGAATTTACACATCCCGAAATGCACAGCATTCCGGGATGTTCCATCCTGTTTTTATTAATTTCTTCAAATTCAGCCAGTTCTGTCAGCGGTCCCTTTAAGGCCTGCATATCTCTTACGCCTCCTTTGGCTTTACTTTGCGATTATATTCATTCATGGCAGCTTCCACATCACCGCGTAAGATCATTGCGGCAGCTTCTGCCGATTTTTCATATCCCTCTTTCATTTCCTCTCTCTCTTCTTTTGTGAAATGACTGAGTACATAATCTGCCAGATCATATTTTTTCGGTTTTTCTCCCACCCCGACTTTGATCCTCATAAATACATCCGTGCCAAGGTGCTGAATGATACTCTTCATCCCGTTATGTCCCCCTGCGCTTCCTTTCTTACGGATGCGGATCTGTCCCGGCGGAAGACTGATATCATCATAAATAATCAAGAGTTCCTGTGCCTCATCTACCTTAAAATAGTCTACGAGCCCGCGGATACTTTCTCCGCTCAGATTCATATATGTCTGCGGTTTTGCAAGGATCACTTTCTGTCCTTCAATCATGCCCTTACCGATATAAGCTCTGTTCTTCTTACCGTCTACAGAAATATTATATTTTTCTGCTATCACATCTATGACATCAAACCCGGCATTATGTCTCGTTCCCTCATATTGGGATGTCGGATTTCCCAGTCCTGCAATTATATACATCTCTATCACTCTCCATTTTCTCTTATACATTCTACAGGAAGTCCTTGCGTTTGTCACGAAAAAAAGAAACTCCTGTGCATATTTTTATACATTCCTTCATACATTATAGAAAGTGAATCTATCACGAAAAATTTACAGGAGGTCATTATGAGTTCCAAAACAAAAATTGTTGTACTGCATATGAAGGAAATCATTTATACCGCAGTATTTGCCATACTGGCGATTGTATTTATCTTATTGCTGCTATTTATGTTTCTTCCGAAAAATAAAGAAGCTGCCGCTACAGAATCAAAATATATCCCCGGAACTTATACTTCCACCGTTTCTCTGAATAATACGGCGCTCGAAGTAGAAGTATCAGTCGATGAATCCCATATTAATTCCATTCGTTTCTCCAATCTGGACGAATCCGTGGCAGCCATGTATCCACTCGTACAGCCTGCAATCGAAAATATTGCCGAGCAGATCTACGAGAAACAGTCATTGGAAAACATTGAGTATTCCAATGATAATCCTTATACTTCGCAGATTATTGTAAATGCAATCCGCGAAGCATTAGAAAAAGCCATAGCTGATTAAATGCTATGGCTTCTTATTTTTCCCTCTTTTTTCATGCTTATCCTTCCACGATCAGATATCTTCCGTCTGGAAGTGCAAATACTTCTGAGGCTTCCTCCAGCTCTTCTGATGACATTCCGTCTACATCCAAGCCTTCTCCGTCCAGGAAGTCCCGTACTTCGTCAATGTTGTCTACCACTGCTGCCATACAGTCTTCCAAAAAAGCTTCTGCTTCCTCAATGGACTCTGCCACCGGTTCGTCAAAAAGCTGTGACTGATTCTTAAGAAATGTCTTTAGACACTCTTCATCGTACTCATACATCATTCCATCCTCCCTTCTGATCCTTTTATACAAACTGCAAGAGTTCCAAAGGTTCTCTGATGATTACCTCTGCCCCAGCAGCTTTTAATTCTTCTTCTGTTCGAAATCCCCATGCGGCACTGATCGTCCGAACTCCTGCATTATGACCGGTCTTTACATCCACTTCTGAATCACCGATGTAGAGACACTCCTCCTTTGTTCCTCCAAGCTTCTCAAGAATCTTGAATACCGCTTCCGGGTCCGGCTTCCTCTGAATGCCTTCCTGCTGCCCCCATGCACAGTCAAAGACATCTTCTCCAAAAATTTCTCTTACCACCTTGACAGTCTGTCTGTGTGGCTTGTTAGAAAGCACTGCCAGTTTCACACCCTGCGCTTTGAGTGTTTTCAGAAGTTCTTCAATTCCATCATAAGGTGTTACATGATATGTACAGTTCTCATCAAATATACGTCCGTACACTTCCATTCCCTCTTCGATACGGGCAGCATTCTTATCTCCGCCCGCATCCAGGGATTTCTCTATCAAAACTCTTGCGCCATTCCCCACAAAGGCACAGCACTGTTCCTTCGTGATCGGCATAAGTCCCATCTCTTTTAATGTCTCCTGCACAGAATACGTGATCGATTCCAGCGTATCGGTTAATGTTCCATCCAAGTCAAATATACAAGTTTTCATCTTCACATTTCCTCCTTGCATAATCATATTATGAACCAGAGTAAATTTCAAGTAGAGAAACCATGATTTTTGATCAGCTTAAATATTGTCTCATAATACGGAGTGCATTTTTTTCTAATCTGCTTACCTGTGCCTGCGAAATTTTAATTTCTCCTGCAACCTCCATCTGCGTCTTCCCTTCAAAAAAGCGTAGCTTGATAATATGGCGCTCTCTTGGATTCAAATGCCCCATCGCCGCCTCCAGGGACAGATTTTCTACCCATCTTTCTTCTTTATTTTTGGTATCACTGATCTGATCCATCACATACAGCGCATCGCCTCCGTCATTATACACTGGCTCCTGAAGGCTCATAGGCACTTGGATCGCATCCAGTGCAAAGACGATATCTTCCTTGGAAATTCCGATTTCTGAAGCAATCTCCTGCACAGTCGGCTCTTTCAAATGCTGTTTCATATAATTTTCTCTTGCATAAATCGCCTTATATGCAGTATCTCGAAGTGATCTGCTGACTCTGATGGAATTGTTGTCTCTCATGTATCTCCTGATCTCTCCGATGATCATAGGTACCGCATATGTGCTGAATTTCACATCCAGCTCTGTATTAAAATTATTAATCGCTTTAATCAGACCAATACAGCCGATCTGAAAGAGATCATCCGGATTTTCACCGCTTGCCCCGAAGCGCTTGATCACGCTCAATACCAGTCTTAAGTTTCCTTTGATATATTCCTCTTTCGCCTGCGCATCTCCCGCTTTTATCCTTACAAACAAAGCTTCCTTCTCCTCTTCTTTCAGGATAGGAAGCTTTGCTGTATTCACTCCGCATATTTCTACTTTTCCCTGTGCCATGATGACGACCTCCTCTGCTAGATGACTTTCTCTTGTCTTTCTAGTAGAAATTGTCTCCACCTGCACTTTTGTTATTCTGCGTCACGGAAAATTTTATAAACTTTTAGCCCTTGACAGTTCTATCTGTCCCACTTATCAGCCAGATTCTGAATCTGTGTCTCGAATTTTGCCAGTTCTTTATTGGCAAGCCCTTCGTTTTTATAAACCACCTGGAGAAGGTGTTTCGCCGCTGCCACCACACGTTCGAAGGCATTCTGTTTTCTTGCCTTAGAAGGTTTCTCCGCCGCCTTCTTAGGCTCTCTTACACCGGCCGACAGAATCTCACCGGTCAGAAGATCCACACATCCTCCGGAATATGGCGCCATTGCAGGATATCCGAACCGTTCCTCAATGGTATTGGCAAACACATCTGTCACCGTATCTTCTCCATGGACAACAAACACATGCTTCACCGGTGTACGGAAACCTTCCATCCACGCAAGCAGTCCATTCATGTCTGCATGACCGCTGATACCTTTGAGTGTCTCAATCTTGGCATTGACTTCCACAGTCTCCCCGAACAGCTTCACACATTCCGCTCCTTCGATCAATTTGCGTCCCAATGTTCCGACTGCCTGATATCCAACAAAGCAGACCGTACATTCTTTTCTCCACAGATTATGTTTTAAATGATGGCGAATACGTCCCGCTTCACACATTCCCGAAGCAGACAGGATTACCTTCGGTTTGTCATCGAAATTGATCATCTTTGACTCATCACTTGTAATCGTAGTCCGAAGTCCCGGGAAGAGAAGCGGGTTGATCCCCTGTCGCACAAGCGCCATTGCTTCCTCATCAAAACAGGACTGTACATTTTTCTGAAAAACACTTGTCGCTTCAATCGCAAGCGGACTGTCCACATATACTTCAAATCCCGGATATTCCGGTAAGAGCCCTTTTTCTTTGATCTCTCTGATAAAATAGAGGATTTCCTGCGTTCTGCCCACCGCAAAAGACGGAATGACGACATTTCCTCCTTTGGCGAAAGTCTCTCTTAAGATTCTTGTAAACTCTCCTACATAGTCCGGCACATCGTCCCCATGAGTTCGGTCTCCGTAAGTAGATTCGATCACTACATAATCCGCTTCCTGCACATAGGCCGGATCTTTGATGATCGGCTGGTTAAGATTACCTACATCACCGGAAAATACGACCTTTCTCGTCTCATTTTCTTCTGTGATCCACACCTCAATAGCCGCCGAACCAAGAAGATGTCCTACATCCGTAAATCGTACATCAATTCCTTCACAAAGCGTGATCCGCTGATTGTAATCACAGGGATTTAATAACTTGATCGCTGCTTCTGCATGTTCCATTGTATACAATGGCTCATACAGAGGTTCGCCGCTTCGCTGTGCCTTCCTGTTTCTCCACTCTGCCTCAAATTCCTGAATGTGCGCACTGTCTCGAAGCATAATATCACAGAGATCCGCAGTCGCATATGTGGAAACGATATCCCCGTGAAAGCCCTCCTTGCAAAGCATCGGAATCTTTCCGGAATGGTCAATGTGTGCATGCGTCAGAAGCACATAATCAATCTCTCCCGCCGATACAGGTATTTCCTGATTCTCATAGAGATCCGGTCCCTGCTCCATTCCACAATCCACAAGAATATTCTTTCCGCAGGCTTCGATTAAATGACAGCTTCCAGTCACTTCATGGTCTGCTCCTATAAATCTAAGCTTCATACAATCAACCCCTTTTTCACGCAAGTCTGTATTATTGTTATATCTGGTCTTATTGTAACACTTTTCTTTATTTTTGACTACGAATACTTTACAATTTCTCTTCGAAGTCTTATCATAATTTTTTTCTCCAGTCTGGAAATATAGGACTGTGAGATTCCAAGGCTGTCTGCCACCTCTTTTTGCGTCCTCTCTTCACCGTCCGAAGTTCCAAGGCCAAAGCGCATCCTCACAATCGTCTGCTCTCTTCCGGACAAGCCATTCACCGCCTTAAGAAGAACCTTCTTCTCAGCCTCATACTCCAAATCTCTGTAAATGGTATCCTCTTCAGTCCCCAAAATGTCAGAAAGAAGCAGTTCATTTCCATCCCAGTCCACATTCAACGGCTCATCAATAGAAACTTCCAGCTTCGTCTTATTGTTTCTTCGAAGATACATCAAGATCTCATTTTCAATACAGCGGGAGGCATATGTGGCAAGCTTAATCTTTTTTTCAGGATTAAACGTATTGATTGCCTTGATCAGCCCGATTGTTCCGATGGAGATCAAATCCTCCACACCCACACCGGTATTATCGAATTTCTTCGCAATATATACAACAAGCCTTAAATTATGCTCTATCAACAGCTTTCTTGCCTTCTCATCCTCTTCGGTTCCCAGATTCTCGATAGCCCAGGCCTCCTCTTCTGCCTCAAGCGGCGCCGGAAGTACCTCTGACCCGCCAATATAATGAATATCCTTTCTCTCCGGAAAAAGCAGTGCGCGAAAATCCGGTATTATCTTAAGCCTCTGCGGCACAACTGCATGCAACATCATGTTTCATTCCTCCTATAATAGATCAGGATTTAAGATCAAATCATACTTGCCATCACTTACTTTTTCTTCACTGATTGCAACATATGGGTGTTCAAGGATTATATTTTCTTTCTTTAGAAGCATAATCATGTCTAATCGGCGGAGCATCATCACACCTTCTTCTTTCCCCACAGAATGATAAGGAATCCATCGTACACCCTCCGTCTCCTCTTGATCCCACAGCTCTTTTGCCACCGTTTTGCAAAGGATATTAACAGCTGCTCCCGTCACCGGATCATGTAACTGATTCCCGGTATCAAGAATCGCCGTCACTTCAATCTTCTGTTCCTCTTTGACCAAAACTGCACGGTATCGAAATTCCTGCAATCTGTTTAGATAACTTAAAAGTTTCCATATGCCAAGCGCCATATAATAACTGACTACGGCAAATGCAAAGAACAGACTTCCAGTTCTGATATACGGCTGAAAAAATTCAAATACTCCTCCCAGAAGGAAGCCGCTGATATAGAGTACAACATACGCTTGAAAAAAGGACCGTCCCCATGCGACCTTAAGCCCTGTTTTTATCATCACAATATTTACAAATCCGTGGAATAATATGAATTTAACGAACGCATAAGGAACCGGGATCAAAAGAACTGCGCAAGTAAGAACTGCACCGATGAGTGCACCAAGGCACCTTCTTTTCCCTGAAGAGTGACAATGCAGGATCTTACCGGTCACAGCCAGCATCATATAATCCATCATAAAGTTCACCAGTAAAAATACGTCTATGTATAACTCATATTGCACCTTCCACCTTCTTTCTGCAGATACTAAATCGATTTGGTACATGAGCAAGACTTATTATAGATGGATATGCTTTCATATTTTGTCAAAATCTGGAGTTATTTTAGATTTTTATTCGACAGATATCCCGAAGGACAAGAAAAAACGTGACAGCAAACTGCTGCCACGTCATAGGATCATATCTTTTATTTCTTAAAGAAATCAGGAATCTTAATAGACTGTTCCTTTACTTTACTTGTTGGTGTTCTCGGTGTATCAAGCGTTGGAGCCTGTGTTCCGCCAACACTTCTTCTCGGTACTGTTGATCCTGTTCCTGCTGTTCCTTTGGAGCGAATCATACCGATATCCAGCTGTGGTGCTGCTGAAGCTGCCGCACGCTGCTGTGTCTGTGTCTGAACCGGTCTTTCATAATTTACATGAGACACTGTAGAAGCCGGCTTCTGGTTTTCCAATCTTGATTTCAACTTGGAAGCGCTTCCGCCTACATTGTGAAGACCTGTTGCAATGACAGTGATCGTTGCTTCATCAGCTCGGGAATCATCATACATTGCACCGAAGATAATATTCGCCTCTTCACCTGCAAGATCCTGTACATATTCTGCTGCATCAGACGCATCCATCAAAGTGATATCACCGGATACATTGATGATAACATGAGAAGCTCCGGCAATTGTTGTCTCAAGAAGAGGACTTGCAACTGCCTGTTTTACAGCCTCAAGAGCCTTATCATCACCGCGTCCCTGTCCGATACCGATATGAGCAATACCCTTGTCAGTCATAACAGTCTGTACGTCCGCAAAGTCAAGGTTGATCAGAGATGGAACATTGATCAAATCTGTAATACCCTGAATACCCTGCTGCAATACCTCGTCCGCTTTTTTCAAAGCCTCCGGCATTGTTGTGCGTCTATCTACAATCTCTAACAATTTATCATTTGGGATAACGATCAGAGTATCTACGCTCTCTTTTAACTTTTCAATTCCATTTAACGCATTACTCATACGTGTTTTTGATTCGAAACGGAAAGGTTTCGTTACAACACCTACTGTAAGCGCTCCCTGCTCTTTTGCAATACGAGCAACAACAGGAGTTGCTCCTGTTCCGGTTCCGCCGCCCATTCCACACGTAACGAATACCATATCTGCGCCCTTAAGAGCTGCTGAAATCTCTTCTGCACTCTCTTCAGCTGCTTTTTCACCTACTTCCGGTCTGGCTCCGGCACCAAGTCCTTTCGTGATTTTATCTCCGATCTGCATAAGTGTGGGAGCTTTGCTCAACTGAAGTGCCTGTTTATCTGTATTAATAGCTATAAATTCCACACCGGCAATCTGTTCATCAATCATGCGGTTCACAGCGTTATTACCGCCTCCGCCTACTCCAACAACAATTATCTTTGCCGCCGCTTCTGATTCATTTGTCTTAATTTCTAGCAAGGGTTTCTCCTCCTTTGTTATCCTTATTATATATTATACATCCCATACATAGTGCAATGCATACAAAAGTACAGCTTGCCATATATACTATATAATATAGACTTTTGTATAAAATATCAATAGAATTGCAGAATTTTTCTTAATTTTCTTCTGATTTTTTTTGTTCCTCTACTTTCACATCAAATGGAATCGTTTCCTGATCTTCTGAATAGTTTTCCAAATGAAGGGTTCCCGCCTGTCCTTGCAGCTTTTCAAGGATCGGAGGAAGCTGTGCGATCTTCTCTGAAGTCACATGCGCCCCCAGACTGACGCATACATTTCCTACATAGAGATAAATCCTTTCTTTCTCACATACAATCTTCTCTGCGGCAAGCTTCTGCTTTTTCAATTCCTGAGAGGCTTTTAAAATCTCTCCAAAGATGCCGGATGCGTCACTTTTTAATGGCTTATATTCTTCCATCGTTTTCACATTGATTCCCTCTACAAGAGGAATTCCTTCTATGGGAATGGTTCCTTTTTCTACCACAAGACCTTCCTCATCGAAATATACATAGTTCTGTCCGTCCATCATATATCCCACGGGCTGTTTTTCCTTCACGGTGATCTGAATACTCCATGGTGCTTTTAAGCGGACAGTGATCTTCTCAAAACAGGGAAGCGTACTTCCTTTTCCCATCTTATATTTTCCAAGTACATAGAGTGAATTATTCGAAAATCTGTCATTTTTCGCAAGATCCACAATTTCTTTATCTGTGCAATAGTTATTTCCTTTTACTTCTATCTTCTGTATGTGAAACAAAAGAAGCATAGAGAGTACAATGATCATAATTCCAAGTGTAAGCACAAAAAACGCATAGATTCTATGTGATTTTTTCTTTCTGTTTTTTGCCATGTATCCTCCTCCCGGTATGGGTTCTTTTTATCTTTTTCTCCTATTTTACCACTCTTGACACACTCAGCACAAGCCCCATTTCCGCAAGGAGAAACACCACGGATGTTCCTCCGTAGCTGATAAACGGAAGCGTAATTCCGGTATTTGGTATCGTATTCGTTACCACTGCAATATTTAAAATGACCTGAATCATCATATGCGCCATGGCACCGGATGCAATCAATGCTCCAAAGAGATCCTTGGCATGGACAGCGATCACGAAAAAGCGCCAGATCAGAATCAAAAAAAGAAGAAGCACGAACCCGGCGCCGAACAACCCCAACTCTTCACAGATGATAGAGAAGATCATATCGTTTTGCGCTTCCGGCACAAACCCGAGTTTTTGCACACTTTCTCCAAGTCCTCTTCCAAAGAGACCGCCGGAACCGATGGCGTAGAGTCCTTGAAGCGTCTGATAACCCTTTTCGTAATTTTCCGGATGACGCCAGATTTTCAGTCGTTCTAACCGATAGCTCTCCAGCGCAAGGAAAATAGTCATAAATCCTGCTCCCAAAAAAGCCATTCCGAAAAACTGAGCGTATTTGGGACTCGCGACAAATATAAGGATTACCGCGATTCCGAGAATGATGATCGCAGTGCTTAAATTACTTGCTCCCACCAATGCAACAATCGGCAGAATGGTTACCACGATCGCTAACAGCGTTCGCATACTCCCGATTTTTTTGACATTGCGCTCTACAAGCCACGCCAGAAAAAGAATCAACGCCACCTTCGCAAATTCTGACGGCTGAAACGAAAAAGGGCCCAAAGACAACCATCTTTTGGACCCATTATACTCATCTCCTACAAAGATTACCGCCACGGACAACAAAATTGCCGTTATATACCCAAGCACTGCCAAACGCTGCCAGAAATGGTAATCAATGTTTGCAATCAAAAACATTCCCGCAATTCCAAGTCCCGAAGCAAATAACTGCTTTTTCAAATAGTAAAAAGAATCGTGGAACTTCACTTCCCCATTGTAGGCACTGGTACTGTACAGAATCACAAGTCCTGTCACAAGCAGCAGACACAATGCCACAAGAAGTGTATAGTCATACTTTCTATTTGTTGACTTTGAAGACGTTTCTGAAGATATCAATATCCATGCACTCCTTATAAGGAATTTACAATTTCTTTGAATTTCTCTCCACGTACTTCATAATTCGGGAACATGCCCCAGCTTGCGCATGCCGGAGACAGAAGCACCGCTTCCCCGCTCTTTGCTGTCTTTGCCGCAAGAAGAACTGCCTCTTCAAAGGTATCTGCGAATACATAATCATGAAATCCGCACTTTTCGGCATCCTGCGCAATCTTCTCACGCGTGGCTCCGATCAGGATCAGCTGTTTTACCTTCCCATCGAATGCCTGTATCCACTCTGTATATTCCGAATTCTTATCATATCCGCCGCCGATGAGTACCGTTTTGCGGTTCATTGCCTGAATTCCTTTGATCGCCGCATCCGGATTTGTACCTTTGGAATCGTTATAATATACAACACCATCTTTTTCTGTCACATATTCAATCCGGTGCTCCACACCTTTGAATGCGAGAATTGCTTTTCGAATTGTATCCATCGGGACACCGTAAACCGCTGCCATTGCTACTGCAGCCATCACATTTTCGTAGTTGTGGATACCAAGGATCTGGAGTTCATCCACATGACAGACGATCACTTCTTCCGGATTCTTATAAATCATCTTTCCATCATCCAGATAGATGCCTCTCTCTAACTTATGCGCGCTGGAAAAATATAGAACCTGTGCTTTCACTTCTTCTCCGAACGCCTTTGTTCTTTCATCCTCATAGTTAAGCACACAGTAATCTTCTGCTGTCTGATTCTTCGCGATCTGTTTCTTTGCTTCCACATAAGCTTCCATTGTATGATGACGGTTCAAGTGATCCGGTGTGAAATTTAAAATCGCACTTACCTTCGGACGGAAAGTCTCAATACTTTCCAGCTGGAAGCTGCTCATCTCCGCCACTGCCACTGAATGTTCTGTCATCTGACCGGCAGCTACTGTATATGGATTTCCAATATTTCCTACAACAAACACTTCTTCCTGATGACACTTCATAATCTCACCAAGCAGGGATGTTGTCGTTGTCTTTCCATTCGTTCCTGTGATCGCAAGCACATCTCCCTTTCCGAACGCATATGCAAGCTCCACTTCTCCAATCACCTGTATGCCATGCTCTTTCATAGCAAGAATAACCGGAAGATCTGTCGGAACGCCCGGGCTTAACACGACAAGCTCCAGTTCTTCAAGAAGATGTTCCGGGAACTCTCCAAGCACGATCGTGGTCTTCTCTCCAAGTTGTTCCCGAAGACTTGCCTGATCAAGGGATTCATTTCCATCATAGAGCACAACCTCCGCCCCATGATCTTCCAATAATTTTACAGCTCCGATCCCACTGATACCGGAACCGAAAACCAATACTTTTTTTCCTGTAACTAACATTTTCTTCCTCCTACATGCCCATAAGAGCGATCAGGCAGAGAAGCGCTGTAGCAATGGAAAATACTGCCACTACTCTTGTCTCTGACCATCCGCACAATTCAAAATGGTGATGAATCGGCGCCATCTTAAAAATACGTTTTCCACCGGTTTTCTTAAAATAGGTTACCTGGATCATAACAGACAACACTTCTATCAGATAAATCAATCCAACAATCACAATAAATACCGGCATCTGCAGCATGTATGCAGTAGATGCTACAAATCCGCCAAGAGCCAGAGAACCCGTATCTCCCATAAACACACTGGCAGGATAGACATTAAACAGAAGGAAGCCAAGAAGCGCTCCCACTACGGCACAGGTAATCGGTTCTATGCCGCTCTTTGTTCCGATTGCAACCACGGTAAAGAAGGTTGCTACAAGCACCGTGACACTGGACGCAAGACCATCCAGACCGTCTGTAAAATTCACGCCGTTGACAGTTCCGATCACAGCGAAGAACATAAGCGGAATCGCAAACCAGCCAATATCAAGATAATAGCCGCCGGAAAACGGAATCAGCATCGTCAGCGAAACGTCTGTAAATTTCACAAGATAAAAAGCAAACACTGCGGTCACTACGATCTGAAGCGCCATTTTCTGTTTTGGGAACAAACCATCTGAACGTTTCATCACAACCTTTAAATAGTCATCCAAAAATCCGATCAGACCGAAGCCCAGCGTTACAAATAAGATTGGAATGATCTTCGGATAGTCTTTGATATAAAACACGGAAGTGATCACCACACTCAGAAGGATGATCACGCCGCCCATTGTCGGTGTCCCTGCCTTCTTAAGATGCGACTGTACACCGTCTACTCGTTCCGTCTGCCCCATTTTTAATTTGCGAAGGATCGGAATGATCACAGGCCCCATCATTACACTAAGTCCAAAAGCAATCAATACCGGAAGAAATATTGTATAATTCATAATCCACCTCTTTATCTTTCTCGTTCGTTCATACATTTAACCTAACCTAGTATACTTCATTTCCTATTCTTTTTCAATGCCAAGATAAGGAAATATGTTCTCAAAAATATCGCCGATGACAGGCGCTGCAATGGTTCCGCCGTAATAGATTCCCTGCGGATCATAGATCACGCACATGCCAAGAATCTGCGGATCTTGTGCCGGCGCAAAGCCGATAAAAGAAGAAATGTATTTATTTGCACTTCTTGGCAGTGTCTGGGAGGTCGCGGTCTTCCCGCCGATGGAATATCCCTCCACATATGCATTCTTACCGGAGCCCTCAGACACTACGCTTTCCAATAGCTTCTGCATCGTCTTTGAAGTTTCTTCCGAGACAATCCTCTTTCCGCGCCCCTCATGAAGGGTCTCGATCTTCTTTCCTTTTGCATCCAGCACCTGTACGCCGAAATGAGGGGTCACACGATACCCGCCATTGATCAGAGAGCTGACGGTTGCAGCCATCTGTACAGGCGTCACTTGAAAAGACTGTCCGAAACTCATAGTAGCAAGCTCCACCTGTCCTACATTTTCCTTTTTATGCATAATCGTAGAAGCTTCCCCCGGAAGATCTACCCCTGTTTCACCCATTAATCCAAACTGCTCAAAATACTTATAGAAATCATCGGTGCCCAGACGAAGTCCAATCTCGATAAATACAGGATTACAGGAATTCTGTATGCCCTGCACAAAGGTTTCCGAGCCATGTCCTCCCACTTTGTGACACCGGATCTTCCGGTCTTCTACCATTTTATATCCGGGACAGTGAAAACGGTCATCAAGCTTCACCACTCCTTCCTCCAGACAGGCGGAAGAGGTGATGATCTTAAAGGTTGATCCCGGTTCATAGGTATCATTGATACAACCGTTCCTCCACATCTGATTCAATGCGTCCTGCTTTTCTTCCGGAGTTAGATTTTCACTTCCTTCTGTATTTAAAACAAATGGTTCATTCAGGTTAAATTCCGGCACATTTACCATGGCAAGAATTTCTCCGTTCTTCGGGTTCATAAGCAGGATCGCCACTTTTTCCGCCTGCTTTTCTTCCATCACCTTCTCTGCCATCTGCTGCGCATACATCTGAATATTATAATCCAAACTGATCTGAAGCGTATTTCCCGCCCTTGGTTCTATCCGGTCTTCTGCAACGCCATCTAACTCAATCCCTCTCGCATCTGTGGTAGTAAGAATCATCCCATTTTGCCCCTTCAGCTCATTTTCATAGCCAACTTCCAAGCCGATAATTCCCTGATTGTCCCCTCCGGTAAATCCAAGGACTTTAGATGCAAGTTCCTCAAACGGATAATAACGCTTAAAATCTTCATCCACCTTCACACCATCCAGTTCCAGATTACGAATCTTATCCCCCACTTCCTTCTCCACATTCGTCTTAATCCGTTCCATGGAAGACACTTTTTCCACGCGCTTTCTTACAGTCTCTTCTTCCAGCCCGAGAATACTTGATAATTCTTTAATCACCCGTTCCGGCTCCTTAATCTGACTGTGGATCACAGAGATCGTACACACCGTTTTATTCGTTGCAAGCACTGTGCCGTTGCAGTCAATGATCTCTCCTCTTGCCGCTTTGATCTCCCGCTCTCTTTCATGCAACGATTTTGCTTTCTCCTGATAGTATTCTGCATCGAAGACCATCAGATAAACAAGACGCCCTGTCAGTCCGATAATGACGACCAGCGCGCACAAAAATACAATCAACATTTTTTTCTTATTATACGTTTTATTTTTCATAAAAAACCCCGCACAAGCTTTCTATAAATTTATTAAAGCTTTCGCGGGGTTATTCACTTATTCTGTTTTTTCTGCTGTCTTTTCAATTCCGAGATACGGGAAGATCTCTCCCATAATCTTGGATGCCAGCTCTGTTGCAAAACCACTGTTTGCCTGACCCTGTGCGTTTGGTTCATTGACCACAACGTACACAACTACCTGAGGGTTTTCCTGCGGCGCATAGCCGATAAAGGAAACAAGGTATTTTCCGTTTCTTCTCGGAAGCTTCTCTGCCGTACCTGTTTTACCACCGATCGCATAACCTTCCACTGCCGCAGACTTTCCGGTTCCTTCTTCCACAACACCGTACATATAATCTTTAATGATATCACTTGTCTCTTTCGAGATTGTCTTTCTTACAAGCACCGGATCTTTCGTCTCTGTTACATTTCCATTCTCGTCCTGAATCTGTTTGACCACATGAGGCTCATAGTAATTGCCTCCATTTACAAGAGAACAAAATGATGCTGCAAGCTGCGTCATCGTCACATTAAAGTTTTGTCCAAACGCATTTGTCGCCAAACTGGCAGCATCCATATTTTCCGCTTCATAGAGAAGGCCTTCTGTGGATGCCTCTCCCGGAAGATCGATCCCTGTCATCTCACCAAACCCGAACAGTTCCTGATAACGGGTAAATTCTTCTGCTCCCATAGACTCACCGATCTGCATAAGCGCTACGTTACAGGAATTTTCCAACGCCCGCTTCAAAGTCTGCGTTCCATGGCCGTCACGGTTACTGCAATGGATATCGTGATCCCCCACATGAAGGACACCACCACATATATAGGATTCCTCACCGGTCAGCACACCGGTCTCCAATCCTGCCGAGATCACAAATGGCTTAAATGTGGAGCCCGGCTCATAAGTATCACTGACACAGAAATTATTCCACAGAGAGTTCAGTGTATCCAGCTTCTCTTCATCACTCATTGCTTCAATCTGCTCTTCTGTATAATATTTCGTTAGATCTCTCGGATTGTTCAAATCATAATTCGGATAAGATGCCTCTGCCAGAATCTCTCCGTTTTGCGGATTCATCACGATCACTGCTGTGTCCAGACTTCCTTCGCCTTCCCTTGCCTGATTTTTATGTTCTTCATTAAACTCTAAAATATGTTTTTCTACGATACTCTGAACCTGAAGATCAATGGTTGACATGACTGTCTGCCCGTTTTCCGGCTCCTTTACCGTCTGCTCAAAAGAGGTGCTTTCATCCTGATAGCCGTATTCTCGCCCATCTGTTCCATTTAAAATAGAATTGTAAGACGCCTCAATTCCGTTACTTCCGACATTTCCATCTACCGTAAAGCCGATCACATCACTGGCCAGCGTATTATACGGATATTTTCGCACATAATCTTCTTCCAGCCAGATTCCTTTTACATTCGGATATTTCTCACTGTCTGATTCAATTTTATTAAATTTCTGAGCCGTCGCATAATCTACACCCTTCTTCAGAATGTTGTAGCGGCCGGTCGGATTCTTATCCATCAACGTTCTGACGTCTTCTTCTGCAATCCCGAAACAGTCCTCTAACACCTGAATCGTAGGTTCTATATACTCTTCTTTGCTCAGCATAACTTTCATATCTAAGATTACATTGTAGATTCGTTCACTGGTAGCGATCTTGGTACCATTCCGATCCACAATGTCCCCCCGCTTAAACGGAATCGTGCGGCTGCCGTACTGTTGCTGATCCAACACAAGCTTCGTATATTTGTCACCACTTGCCGCATTAATATATGTAATTCTTCCCACTAAGAAAACAAAAGCCAGTACAATTGCCGCGAACAGCATGACTAGCTTTCTCTGCATGGTCTTACTAAATTTCCTTCGGAAAGGATTTCTTCTTCTTTTTGCCATACTTCCACCTGCTATTTACTTTTTATCTGACTGTGCAAGGACTCCTTCTTTCGGAATCTTTTCATACTGCTTTACATAATCAGAAGAAGGCTTCTGATATTCCACGATCTGGGCATCTGCCGCATAGACCATCCCCAGCTTCTCCTGTGCAGTTTTCCGCACCTCCTCCAAGTTCACAGAATCCATAACCGCATTGTAACGAGTGGTATTTTCCTCTCGCATGCCAGCTAATTCTTCCTGCATCGCAGTGATGTTCTTCGATCTTTTTGTAATCTTGGACTGAAGATTAACATAATTCACACAGATAAGCAGAGCGCAGATTGCTGCCACAGCCAAAAAAATCACATAGCCCTGACTCATATGCAGGGCTTTCTTACGGTTCTTACGCACCTGGTGGCTGACCTTTTTACGTCTCTTCGGCTCTTCCTTGCGTCTTCTTGGCTCGTATTCCGGCTGTGCTGCCACATTGCCGTATACGTAGGCTTGTCTCGTTGTTCTGTTGTATGAATAAGCTTGTCTTCCTGATGTCTGTCTTGCCGCCATCGTACGTTTCCCCTTTCTATTATTTTATACTCTTTTGTCGTCTTAACTCCGCTCAAAGATGCGAAGCTTGGCACTTTTCGCCCGACTGTTTTCTTCCATTTCTTCTTCGCTTGGAAGAATTGGTTTTCTAGTTAAAATACTCCCTTTTGATACTTTTCCGCACACACAGACCGGAAAATCACTCGGACATGTACACGGATTCTCATTTTTCCGAAATGCGCTTTTCACAATGCGATCTTCCAACGAATGAAAGGTAATAATACAAAGTCTTCCACCCGGATTTAACAGATCGATCATGTCATCCAGCGAATCTTTCAACACTTCCAGCTCCCGATTCAATTCAATACGAATTGCCTGGAAGGTTCTTTTTGCGGGATGTCCCGACTTCTTCTGATACTTCATGGGGATAGACGCTCTTATAATCTCCGTCAGTTCCCCTGTGGTCTCGATGGGTTTTACTTTGCGCGCTGCTACGATGTGTTTTGCGATATTTTTCGCAAACTTATCCTCCCCGTAGTCTCTGATCACACGGTATAATTCCATCTCTTCATAGTCATTGACGATGTCTCTGGCCGTCATCTTCTGACGTGTATCCATCCGCATATCCAGAGGTGCATCTTCGCGATAAGAGAATCCTCGTTCTGCCGTGTCCAGCTGATAAGATGACACGCCCAGATCAAGCACGATCCCATCGACCTTGTCAATGCCAAGTTCATGGAGCTTCGACTTCATATCACAATAGTTGCTCCTGACTATTGTAACTTTCTCCCCGAAGTCTTTTAAGCGGTTGCCTGCGGCTTCAATGGCCGCTGCATCCTGGTCTATTCCTACAATACTCCCCTTGTCTCCGAGGCGTCTGCACACTTCGTAAGCATGTCCGCCTCCGCCCAATGTACCATCCACATAGATGCCATCAGGCTGAATGTTTAATCCATCAATTGTTTCGTTAAGTAATACTGATTTGTGTACGAATTCCATATCTTCTCCCTCTAGATACTGAACCCGCTCGCTTCCATCTCGGATGCAATATCCTCAATATTAAGTTCCACTTCAGCATTCTTTTCATCCCATCTTGCTTTGTCCCAAATCTCGGCACGCTTCCCCATACCGATAAATACGACTTCTTTATCCAGTTTCGCATAGGTTCTAAGCACGGAAGGAATCAATGTTCTGCCTTGTTTATCAAGGTCTCCGTCTGTTGCGCTTCCCTGAAAGAAATGCGCAAAAGCACGGGCATTCTTGTCTGTAGTGGTTGGTAAGGCGTTAAGTTTTTCTTCAAAGGCGTTCCATTCAGCTTCCGGGTAGACGTACAGGCAGTTTTCCATTCCTTTTGTTATGACGAAATTCTCCCCTAGATCGTCACGAAACTTTGCCGGAATGATAAGTCTTCCTTTTGCGTCGATATTATGACTGTACTCTCCCTTCAACATTAGAACTCACCTTCTTTCAAAGCAGGCAGCTCCCTCTCTGCCACTTTGTACCACTTTTCACCACTTTCTACCACTTGAAACCATTGTAAACCACTTTATCTGCAATTTCAAGCCCTTTTTCATGTAAAAAACAATTTCTTGCCAACAAAGTTTTATTCTGAATGAAGTTTCTATATCAAATAGAGGTAAGCTCCATTGTCGCCAAAAGCACAAAAAAAAGAAGCACTTTCTCTCAAGTACTTCTTTTGACACTTCCATCTTATATTTTTCTATTCTGCTGCTTCGCTCATTCCCTGTTGGAAATCAGTTACCGCCGAATAATCAATCTCCACTTCTTCTTTCGGCTTCTTTGATTCATACGTGTTGTATGCTGAATATCCAATCCATCCCACCAGTACAAGTGCTACCACAAAAACTGCGCATTTGCGTAATACGTTCTGAATCTTTTCTTTTTTCATATTCTTTTTGCGGTTCGCTTTTTCCTTTTTATATCTGTCTACTTTTGCCTGACTCATCTTACTTTAACTCCTTCTATTGTACAACTAGGATTATCTTATCACAATTCTCTTAATTATACAACAACAATCACTCCGCCGTCAGCCGCATACATGCTGCTGATACCTGCCGTATCAAGAATGATCACATCTTTGACGGTGATTTTTTCAAGAATCATATTTTTCACTGCTTCTGCCCTGTCTCTGCAATTACAGTGCGCGATGGCAAGGATTTTATCTTTTGAATTTTTTACATCCTCTGCCACCTGCTCCACCATCTTCACGAGAGCTTTTTTAATACCTCTCGCCTGTCCAAGCTGGCAGATCGTTCCTTCCGGCGTGGAGCCCATCACCGGCTTAATGTTAAGCGCTGTTGCCACAACCGCCTTAATTCCGGTCAGTCTTCCGTTCTTTCTCAATGTATCCAATGTCTCCAACACAAAATACGTGTGCTGTTCTTCAATATAGGCTTCCACCGTTTCTACTGTCTCCTCAAAAGACATGCCCTTTTCTTCACATTCTGCTGCCTTAAGAGCAATCAGTGTCTCCCCGACAGATGCTGAACGGGAGTTAAAGATATGAATCTTCTTTTCTCCATATTCCTCTTCGTATAAATTTCTTCCCAGCACTGCACTGTTATAAGAACCACTGAGTTCAGCAGATAACGTTACTGCATAAATGTGTTCCGCATCGCAGTGATAAGCTTCCATATATCTCTCCGGGGACGGACAGGAAGATTTCGGACATTCCGGGGACTCTGCAACTAATTTCAAAAACTCTGCCTGATCAAATGTCTCATCATCCACAATATGCTTCCCCTGAAGTTCAATCTCAAGAGATGCCGTCTCATATTTTCCCGAAGTCTTCATCTCCTCTGTCAATTCTCCACAACTATCTACGATAATCTTATAATTCATAGTCATCCTCCCACATACCGCCATTCCTCGGCATGATATTCACTTCCGTAAAATGTAGTATTAAATACTACGTCTTTTATCATATCACAGAACCATTGGAAAAGAAAGACTTTTATTGATTATTTTCCCTCTTTTTATTCTTCAAGCTTGATTTTACCGGACACGCCCAATGCAATCCCGATTTCTGCCATCAAAAATAAGATAGATGTACCTCCGTAACTAATAAACGGAAGCGTAATTCCCGTATTCGGAATGGTATTTGTTACAACCGCTACATTTAACACAACCTGAAGGGCAATGTGTGCAAAGATACCAGTCACGATCAGAGAACCATAGAGATCCGGTGCATTCTGAGCAATAAACAGAAGCCGGTATAAGAGCATTGCAAATAAAATAAGAACTACAATAGCGCCAAAGATTCCAAGCTCCTCGCAGATAACAGACAGGATCATATCATTTTGGACCTCTGGAATAATTCTTTTTTGTGCACTGTTTCCAAGTCCCTTTCCGAAGAATCCTCCCGAACCGATCGCATATAATCCCTGCAGCGTCTGATATGCACCCTCTGCCGCATATTCCTCCGGATTCAGCCACGCGATGATACGTCTCATACGGAAATTCTTACTTGTAGACATGGTTGCACTGATAATCTGGACTCCCACAAGAAGAATCACAAGCCCCACTGACACAAGTGCAGCAAACGGAGCCGTCTTCGGATGCACTACAAAGATCAGAATACAGGTAATACCAAATACAATGATCGCAGTACTTAAGTTATCTGTTAGAAACAATACACAAGCCGAGGAGAATCCGCCCCACAACAGCACTCTCCCGATTCCCTGTAAGGTGCGGATTTCTTTGCCCATCTGGCACAGCAGCACCGGAATGAATAAGATCACGGCAATTTTTGCAACCTCGGCAGGCTGAAGCTGCTGCCCTGCCGGAAGTCTCAACCATCTTCTCGCGCCATTTACTTCTTTTCCAAGTGGTGTCTGAACAAGCGCCATCAGAAAGATGGAAACGAAATAGAAAAATTTCGCACGCTTAATATACCAGTGATAATCAATCTTAGATACAACATACAGCACTCCCAGTCCAACCACACAGAAGATCAACTGACGTTTAAAATAGAACATACTGTCCTGATAGTCAATCAGCGCACTGTAAGAACTGGTACTATAGAGCATCACCAGCCCAAAACAGATCAGGAACACTAAAATCGCCACCAGGCTATAATCATAATATTGAATTTTTCTTTTACTTTTTCTTGTTTTCTCTTTTTTCGTCATATTCTTTTACACTCCCAATTGTTATTATTATACTCATATACGTTCCCAAAAACAACCTTAAATGTTGGAGCATATAAGAAATACAACAAAAGGAAGAGAAAAATAAAAAATGCAATCATGGAGCGAGATTTCCAAAATCCCACCCCACGATTGACACAACTCCTTTATTTATTGCCCAGCGCCCGAAGATCAAATTCCGGGTTAAATGCATAGAAGTTCTTCGCATCTAATTTATCCTGAACAATTCTAAGAGACTCACCGAATCTCTGATAATGAACAATCTCCCTCTCTCGTAAAAATCGGATCGGGTCACAGACTTCCGGATCTTTCACCAGACGCAGAATATTATCGTAAGTGGTTCTCGCCTTCTGCTCTGCTGCCATATCCTCGTGAAGATCTGTGATCGGATCGCCCTTAGACTGAAAATATGTTGCAGTCCACGGCGCGCCGCTTGCTGCCTGCGGCCACAATGCCAATGTATGATCCACATAATATTTATCAAAGCCGGAACGTTCCAGTTCTTCCATAGACATATCCTTCGTAAGCTGATATACAATGGCACAGATCATTTCCATGTGCGCAAGCTCCTCTGTGCCGATATCTGTCAATGTTCCTGTAACTTCCCGATACGGCATCGTGTAACGCTGTGACAGGTAACGCATGGAGGCAGCCAGCTCTCCGTCCGGGCCTCCAAACTGTGTGATAATGATCTGTGCGATCTTCGGATTAGTCTTTGTGATCCTTACCGGATACTGTAACCGTTTCTCATAATTCCACATCGATTAACATCCCCCTTCCTGCCATGGCCATGGTTCCAGCGTCCATTTCCATCTGCCACAGGACTCTGCGGCAGTATCCAGCGTCAAAGGCCCGTAGTTCTTCGCATATTCCTTCATTGCCTGCACGCGCTGCTTTTTGAATTCATCAAAATACAAAAGCGCTTCTTCGTCATACGGGTGCGTATCTAAAAACAGCTTCACGTCATCTACTGCAAAACTCACCACATTGATCCAGTCCAACAACTCTCTTTTTGATAACCTGTTCTCCATCATCGCAGCCGCCCTCCTGTTCCTTCAAATGGTTTGTCAAGCTCTGCGAAGATCGTTCCACGGCAGAACCCTTTTTCCGCCTCATAGAGCGCCTGCCATTTCTGCCACGGAACATATGCCATAGCAATCGGTCCGTCACAAATATCCCGTCCGGGCATCCGCTGCTCCATACAGGATTCTTTACAGACATTTCTCGTCCGGCACATTGTATCCGGTGTCTGATATCGATAATTCGGCATCCCTTTTCCTTCTTTCTACTATATTTGCACTATTATAGTATGAAAGCAGCGAAAAAATGTGCGCATCCAACCCACGCCGCCTTCACATTCCACCGCTCTTGGCACAAAAAAAGACAGAGACGTTTTTTCACATCTCTGTCCAATATCTTTTACTTTAATAACATATAAGCAATCACTCCGGCTACTACAACGATTGCAATTGCAAGGATAATGATCGGAGCTTTTGACATTGGCTCATCATCATATACATCATCATAGTCATCGTAATCATCATAATCCTGACGCTTCTTCGGCTTCGGAGCGGCTTTTTTCTTCTTTTTCTCATCTTCTATAGAAAGCAGGTCATCATATGCTTTACGCATCTCAGTCTCCCGTTTCTCCCGTACCTTCTTCGGTGGAATATTGGAGTATTTCTGTTCTGGCTCTGCTTCTTTATTCTGCTGTGGCACCTTAAATTTCTTTTTACAATTATAACACAGCAGATAATTTGGATCTTTCTTTCCCGGTCGCAACTGCTGACCACAAATCGGACATTTCATTCGTATTTCTGCCTCCTACCTCATTTTCATAATCTTAACTGCATTATACTACAAAAGAAATAAAATAGCAAACAACTATGATTTTTTTCCAAGAGTTACTTCTACATCACGCTTAGCGTATTCCCCATTCTTCTCCGGTGTTGCCACTGTAATCTTCACGGTCTCTCCGGCTCTGTAATACTGGAGCTGTTCCTTCAAAGCCTGCATACCATCGATGCTGGTTCCGTTGATTCCTGTGATGACTGATCCTTTTGTAATTCCGGCTTTCTTCGCTCCTCCGCCGGCAATCACTTCCGATACATAGACACCGGTCGGCATATTGTACATTTCGGAACTATCCGCTGTCACATCCACACCTTGAATTCCAAGCTGTCCCTGCTCTGCCTCTGAAACCTTAGTCTTTGTCTCCTGATTCATCAGATTTTCAATAATATCACTGACACTGGAAATCGGAATTGCATATCCCATTCCTTCTACCGTATCCGTTGCTACTTTCGCAGTGTTAATTCCAACTACTTCTCCATTTGCATTAAGAAGTGCGCCTCCGCTGTTTCCCGGGTTGATCGCTGCATCTGTCTGGATCAGCTTTTCATCAATTCCATCCAGCTCACGTCCGGTTGCCGAGACAATACCGGAAGTAACAGACTGCCCGTAGCCCAGTGCATTCCCGATTGCGATCACAGATTCACCCACTTGAAGCTGATCGGAATTTCCAAGTGCAGCCACTTTAATCTGATCCATCGTTGTATCTTTAATTTCCTTCGTCTGCACAGCGATCACAGCGAGATCTTTTGCTGCATCTGTACCTTTTACCTGCGCCTCTACGCTCTCCTCATCTACAAAGGATACTGTCAGCGTCTCATTTCCCTCTACCACATGGTTATTTGTAATGATCAGAAGCTCCGAATCATTCTGGGAAATGATAATGCCTGACCCGACACTTTTACTTTCCTGTTCCTGAATTCCGCCAAAGAAGCTCTGTACCTGCTGTACACTTAAGTTCGTGATCGAAACTACAGACGGCATCACTTCCTCCGCAATGGATGCAATGTCAGATTTGGCAGTTTCACCTGTACTTTGGGATATTTTTGTATTATCAACGGACTTCACCTCGCGGTTCTCTGTCGTTCCGAGAAATCTGTCTGCCACAAGATTTGTTGCCTGAAATGCTACACTTGCCACAATACCAAACACAAGTGCCAGACTGATCACCTTTATAAGTTTTGGCATTTTCTTCTTCTCTTTCTTTTTTGGTTCCTGATTCTGTTCATAGTTATAATCCGGTCCAGATTCCGGTGTATAATAATTATATTCGTTTGACATAAAATATGACTCCTTTCACGGTTTCTTCTTTTCTTATGTAGTCAGTGTACGTGATAAATGTGTTTAAACTGTGATGAAACCGTGTAAAATCTCTAAAATACGACTTGAATCAAAAACATATAGAGTACCGTTCCTGCCCCGATACTCAACAGGTTGTTCCGTTTCCAGATATGAAGCCCTGCGGTCACAAGTACAGCCAATCCTTCCGGAATTCCATAAGGAAGCTCTGAAAGCGTAGTTCCCTTCAGACAATAGATCACCAGCATTCCGATGACCGCCGGAGTCAGCACTCTTCCCAGATAGCGAACAACTTCCGGAATCTCTTTCCCTTTCGGAAATATAAGAAAAGGGAGGACACGTGTTGCAAATGTTGTCAGTGCAACTGCTAAAATAATAAGAAATGATGTTCCTGCACTTACCGGCATTTTTCACTCACGCTCCCTTCCAGCTTCTTCTTTGATACAAATAAAATACATATGATCAGCAGCATACATGGCAGTACAAAGTTTTCTGCCCCGAAAATATTTAAAGAGAGAAGCGCTGCCAGCACCCCGATCAATTCCGGGATACGATTTTTCTTCTCCATCCACTGCTCCACAAAGATCACAACAAAAAGGGCGGTCATGGCAAAGTCGATGCCTTCTGAATGAAAAGGAAGCAGACTTCCTGCAATCCCGCCGATGGCAGAACCGATCACCCAGTATGACTGATTCATCATAGAAATAACAAACAAAAACTTCTCTTCCTCCACGCCGGACGGAACCTTCGTTGTACACAGAAGCGAATACGTCTCATCCGTCAATCCGAAAATCATATACCAGCGTTTCTTACCCATACTGTGAAACCGCTCTAAAAGGGAGATCCCATAAAACACATGCCGGATATTCACCATCAACGTCATAAAAATAACATGAAGAAATGATACCCCCGGGGCAAAAAAGTTCACGGCCAGATATTGTCCCGATCCTGCATATACCATCAAACTCATTAATATTGCCCAAAGAAACGAATATCCTTTTTCCGCAAACATCACACCAAATGCAATCCCAATAAATAAATATCCGGTCAGCACCGGAATCGTATAGGGAAACGCTCTTTTTATCGCATACTTATATCCTGCCATCTCTATCCCTCTTTCTACCCTTGTATCAAAAAAAGCCGGATTCTCACATTAAGAATCCGACTCTCTTTATTCTTTATATTATTCTAAACTGTCTGCAGAGCCCTCATACGCCTGCTTCAGATCTGACAATGCCTCTCGAAGCAAAGCATCTGACTGTACAGCCTTTTGATATTCCTTCCTGCTCTCTTCCATCATCACCTGCACATCTTCATGCGCAGCCACAGTTTCAATATAGTCTTCTGTCCGGTCATCCAATTCTTCCGTGTGGATCTGATACGTTCCGCTTGTCCCGTCTTTTACCACATACAAAGTGCCAAGCCCCGGAACTACGGTATATATATCCTTTATCTTCATTCCATATCTGACAAATGCAAGATAAGTATCCGGATAAAGACCTTCTTTTTTATAAACTTCAATTCCTTCATAACCCTCTATGTAATCCGTTTTATCCGCCAGCGATTCGTAATACTTCTCTACCGCTTTTGTAAATTCAGGTGTTGTCTCCTTCGTAAGAGGGTTTTTACTCATAATTTCACCGTCTTTATTTTCGTTCTTCACATCTGTCTTCTTTATCTTTTGTGCTTCTTGCTGTGTTTTTTCTGTGGTAAGACTACATCCGACTGCTCCTGCTATCACCATCAGCAAAATACCGATTGTCATAATAAGGCGGCCGTAACTCTCTCTTTTCATAGACTACCTCCACACAATATAAGCACTTTTCAAGGTACACACCCGGGCGGATTCGAACCGCCGCTCCCGCCTCCGGAGGGCGGTGCTCTATCCCCTGAGCTACGGGTGCATAGCAGTATACAAGAAACTGCATTTGTTATATTAGCACATTTCCGAGATAAAGTAAAGGAAATGCTGTACACATTTCCTTTACTTTTTTTGCTTTACACTCATAGTTTATCTTCTCACATCGTAAGAAGATCTTCACTTCGGTCGTAATAGTATGCATGGTCGCTCAATATTTCCTCTTCCTCCACACAGATCTGATTCACTTCTCTCACCATTTCGTCCAGCATCTGTCTGTTCCGTACATACTCTGCCGGCACGATCAGCACTTCATGCACACTGCTTGGAAGTACGTAATAATCATCATCCATGACACATCCTATCTGCTTCAGCCGGTTCGGATAGAGAATCACTGCCGCACCAAAGCTTTGAAAGCGGTTACTTAACACATACATATATTCTTCTTCTGATTGGCGGTCACTCGGGAAAACCTCTTCGATCACCGCCCGGAGCGCCCGGAATTCATAAGGGAATAATGACGGCGTATTCTGAAGCGCCTGATCATACAGTTCTTTCACCGACACTTTCCATTCCAGGAGCAGTGGTTCTCTTATAAGCAGTGATACTGTCCCGTGAACATTGACATCAACCAACACATAGAACACGACCGCCAGATCAAGATACGGAACATACGGGATTGTTTTTAACAATTCTTCATTTGCTTTTCGATTGATCAGACGGAAGACAATTCGATCTCTCACTTTCTCATAACATTGGAAACAGTCTTCCTCCCATGAATGATCCGCCTTCACTTTTCCATACAGCACAAGAATTTCATCAGCCACATCCTCCAGCCGCTGTCCCTTTTGATAATCTTCATAAAAAGATTCCAGATATATGGCCGGCGCCACATTGATTCCCTGCTCCGAGAACATAAGCCCCGTCCTCTTCACACCGTTATTTTTTACCGACGTATAGAGTGTTACAGACTGATCGGCTTTCACCCCCTCTTTCACTTTTTCTTTTACCTCCTGCACAAATTGACAATATGTCATTTTTCTCCTTTCCGGCCACGCAGGCAGGTGTGTTTTTTTCGAACTTTTGTTGAATACCGGCAAGATCTCTGCCAAGAAATTCAGATTTCTTTGAATAAGATTTATGGTGATTTCTATTATAAAAAAGCCTCGCATGATTTGCAAGGCTTTTCTTCTTAGGATCTTATTAAGTTTTCCTTATGCTCTTGATAAGTATTCGCCAGTACGTGTATCGATCTTGATCATCTCGTCCTGTTCTACGAATAATGGAACTGCAACCTGTGCACCTGTCTCAACAATTGCCGGCTTAGTAGCTCCCTGTGCTGTATTGCCCTTGAATCCAGGCTCTGTCTCTGTAACACGAAGCTCTACTGTAAGAGGTGGCTCAATTGCAAATGGTTTTCCCTGGTAAATGCTTACGCTTACTTCCTCGTTCTCTTTTACAAACTTCAGAGAATCTCCTACATCTTCAGAGCTTACTGCGATCTGGTCAAATGTCTCATTGTCCATAAAGTAATACAGTTCCCCATCATTGTATAAATACTGCATTTTCTTTCTCTCAATGAACGCTTCGTCAAAGCTCTCTGTTGGACGGAATGTTGTCTCAATCACACCACCGTTAATGATATCTCTTAATTTCACACGGACAAAAGCTGCGCCTTTTCCCGGTTTTACATGCATAAATTCAACAACCTGACATACCTTTCCATCAATTTCAAGTGTCATGCCATTTCTAAATTCGCCTGCTGACTTCTTTGCCATTTCTTTATCCTCCTTAAATCGTGCCCACCGGCACTTTTCGTTCTATTCGCTCTTTTTATTTTATAATATATTATAGGTTTTTTCAACCTTTTTTTATTTCAGACTTTTCTTGTAAAAATGAAGTACGATCGCCTCCAGACGTCGTTTCAGTATGATCTGTATCTCTTCCTTTGGATGAATCGGTTTTACCAGAATATTAGGGATTCCCGCACGCTTGGCACCCCACACATCTGTAAAGAGCTGATCGCCGATAAATACTGTGCTCTTTTCATCTGTTCCCATGATCTGCATTGCCTTCCGGTAATTTTTTGTAGACGGCTTGTGTGCATTATACACATAATCCACCTGGATCTTCTCATTAAACATCTTTACTCTCGGTTCCTGGTTATTAGAGATCAGGCAGCATCTAAAGCCGATCTTCTTAAGCCGTGCAAATAATTCTTCTGCCCGTTTATCCGCAGGAGCTCCGTGAGGCACCAGTGTATTATCAATATCAAAGATCAAACCTCTTATTCCTTTTTCATACATTTTTTCAAAATCAATTACATAGGTGGACGCTACATATCTGTCCGGGAAAAAATAATCAAACATTACTCCTCTTCCATTTCCAACAGACGCTGCACCAGTTCTTCACATATCTGAAGTACACTCTTATGGTCTGTCTGAATCACAATATCTGCCGCCGCTTCATACCGTTCACGGCGTTGTTCCATTAATTCTGTTATGTCTTTTACAGTCTTACGTCCCTGAAGCACCGGGCGGTCATCACTGTCTTTTACACGCTCCAGAATCACTTCCGGGCTCGCAGTCAAAAGAACAACTCTTCCATTCTTCTTCATCTCTGCTACGTTGCACTCTCTAAGAGCAGTGCCTCCACCGCAGGAAATCACCAGATTACTCTCCTCCTGCAGCTCTTTCAGAAGATTCGTCTCCTGATCTCGGAAATACTCCTCCCCATAGGTAGCAAAAATATCCGGGATACTCATGCCTTCTCGCTCAACGATCATCTGATCCATCTCCACGATCTTCATTGCAAACATGGTACTTAGATAATCTGAAACCGTGGTTTTACCGGCTCCCATAAAACCGATCAGCACGATATTGTATCCGAACAGCTTTCTTGCCTGGATTCTTTTACTGTTGCGCAGGATACGACGGAATATATCATAAATTTCCTCTTTGTATTTATTGTCTGCAAGCTTCTCTTCAAGTCTTGCTTTCTGTTTTGCTTCCTGCTGTGGCTGCAGGATCGGCATACCATACTTTTCCTTATACGCCATGATCTTTTCAATGATAACACTTCTCTCCACCAGAGCATCAATAATCTTGTCATCGCATAAGCTCAACTGTTCCCTGAATAATTCCAAATCATTCATGTATCTTCTCTCCTCGTCATCTTTCCGCAAATGTTCAATATAATATGCGTGTATTATATCAATATTTTGTAAGCTTCGCAAGGGCAAATCCATAGGCAAAATCTATGGACTTTACTCAAAACAAGAATTAGTCTTCTTTTTAACAATCAATTATAATGAAAACATAGAAAAAAAGAACGTCAAAAACGGAGGATAATTCACATGAAAAATAATTTCCCACATATTTTCAAACCTCTGACTTTAAGAGGAATGACAATGCGTAATCGTGTCGCTATGATGCCAATGGGCAGTGACTTTGCAGGACACGATGGAGAATTAAGTGATGAGCACATCAAATACTACGAGTTAAGAGCAAAAGGCGGAACCGGACTTATTATCGTAGAAAATGTCTGCATCAAGTATCCGGAAGGCTCCAACGGAACCACACAGCTTCGTATCGACAAAGACTGCTACATTCCAAGACTCTTCAACCTGACAGAGGCATGTCACAGACATGGCGCATGTATGGGCGTACAAATCAATCATGCCGGAGCATCCGCCATGAGCTCACGCATCGGTATGCAGCCTGTATCTGCTTCCACTCTTCCATCCAAACCGGGCGGTGAGATCCCGCGCCCTCTTACAAAAGAAGAACTGGAAAGCATTGCAAAAGACTACGGAGCTGCCGCAAAACGTGCAGTGAACGCAGGATTTGACTTGATTGAGATCCATGCCGGACACTCTTATCTTATCAGTCAGTTCTTATCGCCAACCATGAACGACCGTACAGACGAGTTTGGCGGCTGTGCGGAGAATCGCGCCCGTTTCTGCCGCATGGTCATTGATGAAGTAAGAAAAGCCATTGGACCAAGAGTTCCGATTTCTCTTCGTCTTAGTGTAGACGAACTGGTAGAAGGCGGTAATACAGTAGACGATTGTCTGGAATACTTAGAATTTTTGAATGACGAAGTAGATCTTTTTGACACTTCCGCAGCTTTAAACCCAACCATCCAGTATCAGATCGATGCAAATTACTTAGAAGACGGCTGGAGGGCATATATGGCAAAAGCTGTACGTGACAAATTCGGAAAACCGACCATTGCTATCGGAAATATCCGCAACCCTCAGGTTGCAGAAGATATTCTTGCAAGAGAAGATGCCGACCTTATCGGACTGGGACGCGGACTGATCGCGGATCCTGACTGGTGCAACAAAGCCAAATACGGAGATGTATGCGATATCCGCAAATGTATTTCCTGTAATGTAGGCTGTGTAGGAAACCGTATCGGAGGAAATAAACCTCTGCGCTGTACCGTTAATCCAGATCTTATAAACGGGGAAGAATACAAGAAAAGGAAAGTGTCAAAACCATGCAGCGTTGTAGTAGTAGGCGCCGGAACCGCAGGTTTGGAAGCTGCATGTACGGCTGCCGAAGTCGGATGCAACGTCACCTTATTGGAAAAAGAACCTGAGGTTGGCGGTCTTTCCGTAGAGATTTCCAAAATCCCTGCAAAGACAAGACTCGCAGACTTTCCAACCTATTTAAAACACCGTGCATCCAAACTTGAGAACTTAAAGATTGTAACCGGTGTAAATGCAGATCTGGATATGATCAAGTCCTATACTCCTGACCTGGTTGTAAACTCCACTGGTTCCGTTCCTCTCCTTCCGCCAATCGAAGGACTTCATGAGAACCTGAACTGTGATGATGCAAACGTATACTCCATCAAAAACATGATCAACAATGTGAACAACTATCCTGACGATATGACAGGAAAAAAAGTAGTTGTAGTCGGCGGCGGTGCCGTAGGCCTTGACGTTGTGGAATTTTTCGCACCACGGGGCGCGCAGACAACAATCATTGAAATGCTTCCTTCTATCGGAAACGGGCTGGATGCTTCTTCTACCTCCAGCATGAAGGAGTGTATGGAAAAACATCAGGTAAGACAGATGGTGAACACTGCTCTCAAGAAAGTAAATGCACACTCCTTCTTAGTTGCATACAACGGCAAAGAGGAAGAGCTTCCATTTGACTACGGTTTCGTATGTCTTGGCATGAAAGCATATGCTCCCGTCTGGGAAGCAATTGAAGCAGAATTTGAAGGCAAAGATGTGGAAGTATTAAATATCGGCGATTCCGTACGCGCAAGACGTATCATTGACGGTACGGACGCAGGACGCCACATGGTGCTCAATACTTTAGACAGACTCGGATTCCTTTAAAATCACAAACACCCTCCCACTCATATATAAGGACCTGCAAAAAAGCTATTTTGCAGGTCCCTTTTATTCCCATTACATCTTTTATGATCCTATGATTGTTCCAGCGCTTTTCCTACATCCTTCTTAAACTCTTCCCATGCTTTTTCATTCTCCACAAAAATTTTAGGACAGTTCTTTCCCGTCACATCATAATGTCGGATCACATCATTCTCATCCAGATCAAATTTCATGCAGAGCCATGCCGTAAGCTGTACCATAGACTTATATGTATCCCTGGTAAATCTTCCGCTCTCATCCGGATGGCAGCACTCGATAGATACGGTATCTATATTGCGGTCATTGGAAGCATATGCCACCTCCCATGTAGGCACACACTGAACAATCTCACCGTCCAGTCCCACCACGAAATTGCTGCTTGCCTTTGTGGTTTCTGTATCTTTCAGATTTTCAAAGTAATCTCTGTTTCCCATAGCCGTTGCTCCGGGATTTGCTGTATAGTGTATAACGATCCCACGGATCTTCTTCGTCTTTTTTCCCGGTCTTGAATAGGGGTTCACCGTAAGAAGCTGCACATTGATATCCGGCTTCGAAGCATCGATCTCATCACTGTTAAGTTCAAAATAATTATTGGTAAGCCAGGAAGGCTTCACAATTCTTACTGTCCCTGCCATCACAGTGATTACAATCAGCACGATCAATCCCATCCGCATTTTTCCCTTCGAACTTCTCCGGCGGGTTTTGGCTTTCTTCTTTGTACATTTATATCCTGAATTACGCTTCTTATTTCCACTGTATCTTCTTGCACTCATCTTTTCGTAAACTCTCCATCCGATTTCTTGCATTAGCATATCATACCTTTGCTGTCTTTTTTATGAAAAGATACTTAATTTTTTCTGAATTTTATACAAACTTATACACTGTCTCTGTACAATATTCCTCTCCTGCTTTTACAATCGGCTTGATGAAATTATCTTTATTGATGGCATCCGGAAAATACTGTGTCTCAAAACAGGCGCCGCTTCTGGTTTTATAAACTGCTCCTTCTTTTCCCGATTCGTGTTCCACATAATTGGCTGTATAAAATTGCATACCCGGAAGGTCTGTGTATACTTCCATCGTAATTCCAGTGTTTTTCGCGTGCATGAAGGCCGCTTTTCTCATGCCCTCTCCATTAATTACCCAGTTATGGTCGTAACCTTTTCCAAATACAAGTGCCTCGTAATCTGCTCCTATATCCTGTCCGATAGTCTTTGCCGTTGTAAAATCCATCGGGGTTCCCTTTACCGGAACAATCTCTCCTGTAGGTACAGACTTCGCATCTGCTCTTGTAAATGTCTCTGCATAAATTGTCACTTCCTGATCCAGCACATCTCCGCTTGCATGTCCCTCCAAATTAAAATAACTGTGATTTGTCAGATTGAGAAGAGTATCTTCTGCAGGCACTCCATAATACCGAATAGACAACTCATTCTCCTCTGTTACTGTATAGGTTACTTCTATATCTACTGTTCCCGGATATCCCTGATCTCCGTCAGGGCTGTGAAGCATAAGCGTAATGCTGTTATCCGTGTATTCTTTTACCTCCCAGAGTCTGTAACAGGTATAATCCCGACCACTGTGCAAAGTATTTCCCTGATCATTGTCTGTAAGCTGATAGTGAACTCCATTTAGCGCAAAACCAGCGCCGCCAATACGATTCGCCACACGTCCTACGACTGCACCGAAAAGGCAGGTGCCTTCCTCATATCCTGCTGCATCTTCATATCCCAACACTACATCTATCAGATTACCCTCTTTGTCCGGCACAAAGATACTCACAATGGCTGCACCATAATCAGATACGAATACCTTCATCTGTTTTCTATTCGTCAATTCATATAAATGTGTCTCTTTCCCATTTTTTGTCTTTCCAAACTTCCGACTCATTGTTTTCTTCCTCCTCTGTCGAACATATTCTCAATTCTTTTTCTATTCTAACACAAAAAAGAAGCATATAGCTTCTTTTTTATTCGTCTATTCCCATTTTTTTCTTCTGGAAATCCATATTGGAAAGTAACAGATTCATGGCAAATCCAACTAACAATGCCCAACCGGAGCCCTTGAACGCAAGCACTGCCGCCATAACACCCGCAATACTTTTATCGGTATTGGTCTTACAATATTCCATACCGATTCTTGCACATACATATGCCTGGAACAACAACGTGATGGCTGATCCAACCCCCATGATCGGTTTCATAAAGGATACGATCGGCACTAAAATAACACTTAAGAATGTAGCCATACGGAAAGAACTCATACCTCCGATCAAGGATTTCATAGCTTTCTTCCCTTCTCTGTAACGCATAGCCACAGACACAGTCATACCTACCCAGAGAGGTCCTGCCAGCGGCGGAAATGGTGCAAATATTGCAAGGATCAGGTTTCTAAGTCCGCTGATCAAGTTCGAGCGGCTGGAATTAAAGTCAATGTACTCATCGTTGCGACTCTCCTGTGCTTCTTTTACCAGCGTCTCAGATGTTACAAAATCACCAAATGCCAGTACATAACAGATCAGTGCAAGCGGCAATGCTTTGACAAACATAGTAAGCGGCGGGAATCCCACTGCAAACACACTGACTGTATGGAACATGTCTCCAAAATCCGGTATCCTGATAACTGTTCCCAGCTCCAGAACCGGTTTTGCAAGTTCGCCGAGTATAATACCGATAACCATAGCCACCAGATATGGAAACAGATTACCGTATTTTGCCATAATATCAAGGATCTTGATTTTATCTCTCTTCTTCGCACAGAAAGGAGAAAAGCTTAAAAACGCCAACAAAAATGTACCTGCAAGGGTTGCCACCGGCGCTGTCATAAGCTGGCTTCCTTCGGAAAGCTGCCCTTGAATAACAGTGATTGGTGCCGCCAGTAATATTCCTCCCTTTACAGAGGCCGGGACCAGACGTACAAACTTATCTGCAAGCTTCGTAATACCCATAAACACAAATATAAATGCCACCAATAACTGTATAGCGATCATTGCCTGTATTCGCTCCGGCCCCATCTCAAACCCCTCTAAAAATGCAAGGGTAAACGGAAGTGTCGGTGTGATCCATCCCGGAACTACCGGATCGCCCAGCCATCCATGCAGCATATACATAAATACCTCTAAAATAACACAGCTCCATGCCAGTTCATACGGAAGGCCCAAATTGTCAGTCAGATAAGGGATGGAACTAAGGGCTGTCGCCCCTAAGATCAAACCCTGAAAAAATTCTACATACTCAACGCGATAATGTACCCCCGGGATCCGCCATTGGAAAGGTCCAAGTGGAATATATGGAAGCTCATTCTCTCTTCTTGCTCTTTTCGGACTCATTACCTATGTATCCTCCTCTTTTTTGCTTATCTTCTCAATACCTATAATCCCTATTAATCCATAGATATTTTTTATGGTTTTTCTATTCTTTCCTCTTTTTTATCCGCATTTTCTATGAATGTCTTTTTTTTAACAATTCTTATTTAAAGAATAGGGGCTGCTGTAAGATAGATGCCTTAACATCCACGGGAACAACAGCCCCTTACCTTTATATTATGTGAATATTTTTTATTTACTTAACGCACTCTTTCCGAAGATTTTCATATGCTGTGTCACTAAATACAAAGAGCTTAAGATTGCCAACACTGCAAATACTAAAAGCATGATCATCAATGTGTAAACTGCATTTGCCTCACCGGAAACTTTTGTAAGCTGCGCCGCTACAACCGGGATCAAGTAGCTTGCCGCACCCATGAAGGTGTAGTAGATACCCGTATTTCTTCCCTTCGGACCCGGATTAAATAACTGTACTACTGCAAGTCCGGTCTGAAGTGCTCCGCCTGCCGCGAAGAATCCAAGCATTGCAATTGCCACATAAATGATTGCTACCTGATGGATGAATAATACGCCTGCAAGTGCAACCGCTGTAAAGATAGAATCAATAAGGATAACCTTTAATGGGTTCCATTTTAATTTTGCCATCATAAATGCCCAGAACAGAACTGCACAAATAGAACCTACCGTGTAAATGGAAGTCATACCCGCAGCCTGCATCTCAGTCAGCCCACATACCGCAAGACCAAATGCTTTCGTATACTGCTGCGCTCCGTACATGATTGCCATACAGAGAAATGCGTAAAACATCACCAGAAATACAACAAATTTGTTCGGTTTGGTAACCATTGCCGCTTTTGCTGCCTCAATCTCAGCCTGTACCGCATTTTTCTTATCCCCGTTTCCTGCAGATACCGCTGCCTTCTTCTGATCATCATACACAAACGGAGCGATTAATGCAAGTACAAGACATACTGCAGACATCACAAGTGGAAGGATGATGTTCATCTTCCAGTTTCCAGTTGCCGCCATCTGCACAACAAACAGTGGATATACCATACCTGATAAAGAAACGAAGAACTTAATACCGATAAGTGCCGAACCAGGAGCCGCCGGATAAGCCTCCTGCACCGCCGGATAACCGGAAGCATCCCAGAAGCCTGATGTAGCCACACCTGAAAGGAAACCACAGGCAGAAGCCACCAGTGCATTCGTTGTCAATAAAAATCCTGCAAAACATACGATATAAAGAATTGCTCCGCCGATCATCAATTTCTTACGTCCCACACGATCAGAGATCTCTCCGCCGATCCATACGCTGACGAACTTACCAAATCCTGTCCATGCTACTGCGGTACTTACCGCCGCCAATCCTGCCGCATATACCTGAGACTCCGGATTGGACATATCGAAGCCCCACTGGGTTGCGAAATTCACATTATTCTGACTTAAAATAATTGCCTGAATACCATGTGTCAAATAACAAATATATACGCAAATGATAGACATCAAATATTTCTTTGCTTTCATTCCTCTTCTCCCTTATATGTAAATAAATTATTTTGCCTGCTCTGCCTGGAACTTCTGATACTCTTCAAGAGGCATCTTCTTACCTACAAATAATTCATAGTTTACAGCTCCCTGCTGCTGAAGCATTCCGACTCCGCCAATTGCTTTGCATCCGGCCTCTTCTGCCTCAAGAATCATCTTTGTTTTCTCTGGATTATATACGGTATCAGCTACAACCAAATCCTTGCGGAATAAAGATTTATCGATCAATGTTACATCCTCGTATGGTTTCATGCCCATGATTGTCGCATTGATCACAATATCGCAGTGATTAACCGCATCTTCTAAAACAGCTTTGTCCTCTAAATCCTCTACACTTACTATACATTCTGGACAGTGTTTTGCAAGCTTTTCTTTCGTTGATTCTGCTCTTTTGAAAAATTCATCCTTAGGATTAAAAATCTTCACTTCTTTTGCACCGTCAAGAGCAAGCTGTACCTGGATTGCCGTTGCTGCTCCGCCGGCTCCAAGAACAACTGTCTTTTTGCCCTTCACATCAACTCCGTTTAATTCAAGGTTTTTGACAAAACCAACACCGTCCGTAATATGTCCTGTAATCACACCGTCATCATTTACGAACACATTACATGCTCCGATGATCTCTGCTGCGGGAGATAATTTATCTACTAACTCCGCTGCAATGTTCTTACATGGCATTGTAAAGTTACCGCCTCTCATTTTAAGAAGTTTAATGCTTTCAAATGCCTTTGGCATCTGCTCTACATTTACATCAAATGCCATGTAAGCGTAGTTTAAGCCATCATGCTGAAAACTGAAATTATACATTGCCGGTGAACCGGAATGTCCTACCGGTGTTCCAAATAATGCTAAAAGACCTGTACGTCCGTCAATTCTTTTTTCCATCTCTTTATCCTCCTGAACCGAACGCCACTAAGGCGCCCGGTCAATCTTTTACAATTTTAATGCTGCGTCGTAAGCTTCTTTTGTTGCGTCTAAAGCTCTTCTTGCTCTTGTCGCATCGCCTACTACATGTACCTCAGGAACGATTGCCTTTAATTCCTCTGCAAAATCATAGATAACTTCCTGACCTTCACGATGTGTATATCTTGAATTGAATCCCATAGAAAGCACAACGGTATCAAATCCTCTTGCCTCATAAAGTGTCTCATCAGATTTATCCGCCGCATTCTTGTAGCTTACTCCGTCAGAGAAAATCTCAGATACTGCCGCGCTTGTGATCTGTTGGATTCCATACTCTTCAAATGCTTTCATTAAGTATACCCGGTGCTCATGGATCACATCCGGTCCGATAGTGTCTCTCATCTCGACAACAGACACCTCATGGCCCTGCTCTGCCAGGAATTCTGCTGTTTCAGCTCCTACCATACCGCCGCCTACAACTAATACTTTATGTCCTACCGGTCGTTTTCCATCCAGGCAGTCAATTCCGTGAACGATCTCCGGATTGTTAATACCTTTGATAAATGGAAGGATCAATGTCTCAGAACCTGTCGCAAGGATCACTGCATCCGGAGTATCCTCTTTTAACATTTCTGCTGTCACCTTTGTGTTCATCTTTATTTTAACACCGACTTTTTCACATTTCACAATATAACTTCTTATCATGTTCGTGATATCGCCTTTTCCCGGTGGGTAGGCAGCCAGTCTCATATTACCGCCCAATTTATCTGTTGCTTCAAATAACGTTACATCATGACCGCGTTTCTTCGCTGTATATGCAGCATACATACCTGCAACACCGCCGCCGATCACATATACTTTTTTCACCTTCTCAGCCATCGGACAACCTTCTGATTCGCGTCCCAATACCGGATTTGTAAGACAGCAGATCGGTTTTCCTGCATACATATTAGCAACGCAGCCCTGCAGACATGCGATACATGGTGTCATGTCTTCCAATCTTTCCTCTTTCGCTTTTAACGGCATATGTGGATCAGCAAGTGACTGACGTCCGAATGCGACCAGGTCTGCTTTTCCAAGCTTCACCATCTGCTCTGCATACTGTGGCTCTGTATGACGTCCTACAGTGATGACCGGAATAGATACACTTCTTTTAATATTTTCTACTAACTCAGAAGAAAAACCTGCGTGGATACCTGTAGGCGCCCACATATACTCGTCTTTCAGATGCACGGCACGGGATACGTGAAGTCCGTCCAATCCGCAATCCTCCAAATATGCAGCAACTGCACACATATCGTGATTGTCAAGTCCGCCGAACATATCCTCTGTACTGTTAATACGTGCAAGCACTGCGATCTTGCCCTCTGTTTTGGCTTTTACTTCTTCGATGATAAGACGGGAAAATCTCATTCTGTTTTCAAAGCTTCCGCCAAACTCATCCACACGCTTATTTGTTCTTGGAGACATGAACGAATTCACTAAGTAACCATGTGCCATATGGATTTCTACCGCGTCCACACCAGCTCTCATAGCTCGCTCTGCCGCCTCTCCGTAGCCTTTTACAAGCTCATATACCTTCTCTGTCGGTACTTCCACCGGAATATCTTTGCCATCTTTTGTTTTGATCGCTGTGGCAGCCTCGATCGGCGCTCCTGCGTTCTTAGCATTTCCTTCCGGTCCTGCATTTTGTAACTGGATGGAGATCTTTGCACCCTCTGCATGTGCTGCGTCACAGATCTTCTTTAAGCTCTCGATACTGTCATCATTGTAGAGACATGGTTTTCTAGGGCCTCCTTTAGCTCCATTATGTACAACAGATGCTTCTATGGTAATGAGACCAAACTGTCCCTTTGCGCGTTCCCCATAATATGCCACAGACTGGTCGCTCCATGTTCCATCGGTATTAGCAAAGTTATTTCCCATCGGCGGAACTACAAAACGGTTCTTTACGGTCATTGGACCAATCTGAATTGGTGAAAACATATTTTTAAATTTCATGGCTTATCCTCTCTCCTGATCTATTTTCTGATTCTATTTTTGATTTCTATACAGTCTCAGGCCAAACTTCATTTAATACTTTTACTGTGTTCTCATATGTAAATGCTGCCGCCTCTTTCAATCCTCTTCCGAGAATTTCATCAGAGATAACCTCAACACCAATCACTTTTGGATCTATTCCGGCATCTTTGATCATTTTTACAAATCCTGCTGTATCTTTAGCCCCTGTTCCCGGTGCAAGACGATCGTGCATAGATTCATCTCTTAAAATGCTCTTAGCATATGGTCTTTCATAAGCATCGTTAATCTGAATAGAAATTACTTTCTTCGCAATCTCCTCTGTCAAAATATCGTATGGCTGATCTGCGCGTACCCAATGCCATGTATCAAGAATTAACATAGCGTTTTCGCATCCGGAAGCTTTTACTACCTCCCAGCCCTTCTGAAGATTCGGAATTCCGCTGTACGGCATTGGCTCAACACCAATAATGTATTTTCCGGCTCTCTGGCATAACTCTTTTAATTTCTGTGCTGTATACTCTACAGAATAATTTTCCATCAAACCGCAGTTAATATGTCCAACTCCAAAAAGCTCACACATATGGAAGCACATCTGCTCTTTGTATTTCTGCTCGTAAGAACGATTTTCTTCACACCACTGTACGATATACTCAACTTCCGTTACTTTCATATCATGCTTTTCAAGAATTGCAAGAATATCTTCATCGTGGAGTCCTTCATTTAATGCATCTACATAAGTCTCTGCACGAAGACCGATTCCATCGTATCCTGCCTCTTTTGCTGCGATAACGCGGTCCTCAAATTTGCACTGGTCTCCAAGTGTCCATGAACTGATTGTAATTGGGTTTGTCTTTGACATAATTTTTTCTCCTTCCGTTTGTATAAATTGAATATTTTTCTGATTCAATTTCGTCTGATTCATTGTAATTTCATTATAATATATTGTTAAATTAAAAACAAATTGGTAATATTGCTTGAATTCATAGATTTTATTTATAATTTATGTTAGAATTTGTTACATAAACGATTGATACAAAAGATAAAGGAGACTTACTATGAATCTGTATCACCTTCGCTATTTCGCCACACTGGCACATCTGGAACATTATACAAAAGCCGCTGAGATCTTAGCTATCACCCAGCCAAGTTTAAGTCATGCTATCGCCTCTCTGGAAAAAGAACTGGGCGTTAAGCTTTTTGAAAAAGAGGGACGCAATGTAGTGCTAACCAAATGCGGACAGGCTTTTCTTACAGATGTTGAGCAAGCTCTTGATATGCTGGACTCCAGCATTAATAAACTTCAAATGACAGGAAACGGTGAGGGACGCATTGACATTGCCATGCTTCGAACACTAAGCACACAAACTGTTCCTAATTTTGTCAGTGGATTTCTAAAAGATAAACCTGATAAGAAAATTGATTTCTATTTCCACAGTTCCACGGGGCTTACCACAGACATCCTGCAGGGACTTAAAGATCGCCGGTATGATGTTGCTTTCTGCTCCATGATGGATAACGAACCTTTGATAGAATTCGTTCCGATCGCCAAACAGGAACTGGTTCTGGTTGCTCCTCTTGACCATCCGCTGGCCAAGCGGGACTCTGTTGATTTAAAAGAAACTTTGGAATATCCGCAGATAGTATTTTCTAAACGAAGCGGATTAAGATTTGTTATAGATAAACTCTTTGATAAATGCGGCGGAAAACCGCAAATTGCATATTCTATGGAAGAAGATCAGGGAGTTGCAGGTCTCGCCAGCGCCGGATTCGGAATTGCCGTTGTTCCATACATGGATGTTCTTAATTCTATGCCGTTGAAGATTATCCAGATCGAGAAACCCACATGGGAACGCCTATTTTATATGTGTACATTAAAAAATGTATATCAGGCGCCCGTAGTACAGGCATTTAAAAATTATGTGATTGAGCACGCAAAACTATAAAAGGTTATGAAAATTATCAAACAACGTGAAAAGGTCTTTCGCCACTGCGAAAGACCTTTATCTTCTTCTCTTCTTACTCGTCTACACTGTAGTTCGGAGCCTCTTTTGTAATATGAATATCATGAGGATGGCTTTCCTTCAAAGATGCAGAAGAAATCTTCACAAACTGTCCGTTCTTCTTCAAGTCTTCAATCGTAGGAGTTCCGCAGTAACCCATACCGGAACGAAGACCTCCCATCAACTGGAATACAGTGTCTTCGACAGTTCCCTTATATGCAACACGTCCTTCAACACCTTCCGGAACAAGTTTCTTAGCATCACTTTGGAAGTAACGGTCTTTACTACCATTTTCCATAGCGGAAATAGAACCCATACCACGGTATACTTTGTATTTTCTTCCCTGATACAGTTCAAATGTTCCCGGGCTTTCGTCACATCCTGCGAAGATGCTTCCCATCATACATACATTTGCTCCTGCTGCAATTGCCTTAGTCATATCTCCGGAATACTTGATTCCTCCGTCTGCAATGATCGGGATTCCATATTTATCAGCCACTTCATAGCAATCCATAACTGCTGAGATCTGAGGTACACCAATACCTGCAACTACACGGGTCGTACAGATAGATCCAGGTCCGATACCTACCTTCACTGCATCTACGCCCGCTTTGATCAGCGCTTCTGTTGCAGCTCCTGTTGCCACGTTACCTGCAATTACCTGAAGATCCGGGAATTTGGATTTTACCATCTCTACTGTACGGATTACGTTTGCAGAATGTCCATGAGCTGAATCCATAACAACAACGTCTACATGTGCATTGACAAGTTCCTGTGCGCGCTCCAGACAATTAGCTGTGATACCGATTGCCGCACCGCACAGAAGACGTCCCTGGGAGTCTTTTGCAGACAATGGATACTTGATCTGCTTCTCAATATCTTTAATTGTAATAAGACCTTTTAAATTAAAGTCTTTATCTACGATCGGAAGTTTCTCTTTTCTCGCCTTTGCAAGAATCTTCTTCGCCTCTTCCAGAGTTGTTCCTTCCAAAGCTGTGATCAGTCCTTCTGATGTCATAGACTCTTTGATCTTCTTAGAGAAATCTTCTTCGAATTTCAAATCACGGTTTGTGATGATACCTACAAGCTTCTTTCCTTCTGTCACCGGAACACCGGAGATTCTGAATTTCGCCATGAGATTATTTGCATCCTCCAGTGTATGCTCCGGAGAGAGATAGAACGGATCTGTGATAACACCATTCTCTGAACGTTTTACCTTGTCTACTTCTTCTGCCTGTTCCGCAATAGACATATTTTTATGGATAATACCGATGCCTCCCTGACGCGCCATAGCAATTGCCATACGATGCTCTGTAACTGTGTCCATACCGGCACTCATCATCGGTATGTTTAATTTGATCTTCTTTGTAAGATAAGTAGATAAATCCACCTGATTTGGAATCACCTCTGAATATGCCGGCACCAGCAATACGTCATCAAATGTAATCCCTTCCCCAATAATCTTTCCCATGATAATCTCCTTTCTCCTTCTGTGTATGTTACAATCATCCGCCCTAATTTATTATTAGGACGGATAATAAAAAACATTATAACTGCTATAATAACTAATCCGACCGGACATTGTCAACCGCTTTTTGCACTTTCCTTGATTTTTCCTATTTTTTTCTTACAACTTTTCTCGGAGCCATGAGGAAAAATCCTTCCACGATCGAATCATTTGGCTCAAATAAAATCTTTTTCAACACACCCTTCTCATTTACTACAAGGGCATATACGTTCTTGCTTCCGGATGCAGATGTGTAATCCTGCGTCTTCGCTCTCTGATACTGTCTCGCATCTCCCGAATCCGCCGGTGCAAGAATCTCCACATCATTGATATTGACGGAACACACTCTCTTACGTCTTGCTTTGTGCATAATCTTGTCGATATCAAGATCTCCGTTGACAAACAGATACTCATATTCAACATCCATTCTCTGAAACATAAATACATCCAGAGCGATAAGCGCTACCGGAAGGATAATACCGAATGGAAATATAAATATGATCAACACCGACACTACTGTGAGCAAAATCAAAAGAATCTTGATCATGCGGTCCTTTCCTGTTGTCTGTTTTTTAATCAATTGTTCTGTATAAAAGTCACTCATGTCTCTTCCTCCAACATTTACATTGTATCTGTATTGTAGCATACTTCTATAGAAAAAGAAAACTCCCATCTCTGGGAGTTTTCAAATTTTTAATAAATGTCTGTTTATGGAAATTACATCATTCCCATTCCTGCTCCGCCTGCTGGCATTGCCGGTGCCTCTTCTTTGATATTTGCCACAACAGATTCTGTTGTAAGTAATGTAGAAGCAACACTTGTCGCATTCTGAAGAGCACTTCTTGTAACCTTTGCAGGGTCAAGAATTCCGTTCTCTACCATATCTACATAATTTTCTGTCAATGCGTCGAACCCTACGCCCGGTTTTGCTTCTGATACTTTGCTGATGATGACAGATCCTTCCAGTCCAGCATTTGCAGCGATTCTGAACAGAGGTGCTTCCAGTGCCTTTAATACGACATTGGCACCAGTCTTCTCATCTCCGTCAAGCTCTGCAACTACTTTTGCCACTTCTTTTGCCGCATGGATATAAGCAGATCCGCCTCCGGCGATGATTCCTTCTTCCACTGCTGCTCTTGTTGCTGCAAGCGCATCTTCCATACGAAGTTTTGCTTCTTTCATCTCTGTCTCTGTCGCAGCTCCTACACGGATCACAGCAACACCGCCTGCAAGTTTTGCAAGTCTTTCCTGAAGTTTCTCTCTGTCAAAATCAGATGTTGTCTCTTCGATCTGTGCCTTGATCTGAGACACACGGTCAGCGATTGCTTTCTTATCGCCCATACCATCTACGATTACTGTATTTTCTTTCTGTACTTTTACAGATTTTGCACGGCCAAGCTGATCCATTGTTGTTTCTTTCAGATCCATGCCAAGCTCATCAGAAATCACCTGACCACCTGTAAGTGTTGCGATGTCTTTGAGCATCTCTTTTCTTCTGTCGCCATATCCCGGTGCTTTTACTGCAACAACGTTGAAGGTTCCACGCAGTTTGTTGACGATCAGTGTTGTAAGAGCTTCGCCCTCAATATCCTCTGCAATGATAAGAAGTCTTGCACCGGACTGTACGATCTGCTCTAAGAGCGGCAGGATATCCTGAATATTGGAAATCTTCTTATCTGTGATCAGGATGTACGGATCATCCAGGTTTGCTTCCATTTTATCCATATCTGTTGCCATATATGCGGAAATATATCCACGGTCGAACTGCATACCTTCTACAAGATCAAGCTCTGTCTTCATTGTCTTAGACTCTTCAATTGTGATCACGCCGTCATTGGAAACTTTCTCCATAGCATCTGCTACCATCTCTCCGACTTCTGTATCTCCTGCGGAAATTGCAGCTACTTTCGCGATCTGGTCTTTTCCTGTTACTTTGCTGGACATTTTTTTAATTGCATCTACAGCAGTATCTGTTGCTTTCTTCATTCCCTTTCTTAAAATGATCGGGTTAGCTCCTGCTGCCAGATTCTTCATTCCTTCATGTACCATTGCCTGAGCAAGAACGGTTGCTGTTGTTGTTCCGTCTCCGGCAACATCATTTGTCTTAGAAGCAACTTCTTTGATCAGCTGTGCGCCCATGTTCTCAAAAGCATCTTCCAGCTCAATCTCTTTTGCGATTGTCACACCATCATTTGTAATAAGCGGTGCGCCAAAGGATTTGTCAAGAACGACGTTACGTCCTTTTGGTCCAAGTGTTACTCTTACTGTATCTGCAAGCTGATTTACACCAGCTTCTAAGGCTGCTCTTGCCTCTGCTCCATATTTAATCTCTTTTGCCATGATCATACGCCTCCTGAAAATTTTCTAGTTTATAATTCTTCACATTCGCAGTACTCTCACCCGGAAATCTTTGCTTCTCCCGGTTGAAGTATTACTGCTCGCAGATTGCCAGGATGTCATCCTGTCTTACGATGATGTACTCTTCATCTTCGATCTCTACATTTGTTCCTGCATATTTGGAATAAATGACCTGATCTCCTACTGCAACGTTCATCTGAACTTCCTTACCATCTACTGTTCCACCAGGTCCGACAGCAATAACTTCTGCCTGCTGTGGTTTTTCTTTTGATTGTCCCGGAATCACGATTCCTGATTTTGTTGTTTCCTCTGCAGCCACCTGTTTTAAAACAACTCTGTCTCCTAATGGTACTAACTTCATATCTATTCCTCCTTAATAAATAACATTCGATTGTTAGCACTCACAAAAAGAGAGTGCTAAAAGACTCTAGATATAAAATAGCACTCTCTCTTTGTTTTGTCAACACACTTTATTTTAGTTTACGTTTTTTTTATAAAATCCATTTTCAATATGAAAAACGAGAACTTTTCCATGCTTGCTCCAGTATCTTTCCCGTATCACTCCTGCACAGGCAGTCTCTTGTTCCTCCTCGTCCAGCACACACTCGTAAATGGCATCCAGAGAAAATTCCGGAAGCTCTGTCTTCCCTGTCAGTAAATAAATATTCGCCTGTTCCTTCTCGTATGCAGCCACTTTACAAATATATTCCGTGTCATTAAAATAGCCGCCGTCTAAAATCATTTTTTTCATTTTTAATCTTGCAGTGCTGCCTTTAAACCGTTCCATAATTTCCTCCAGATTCACAATGAGGGCATCAGTTTCCCGACACCCTCATCCATTCTTTTTCTCTTGAAATCATTTAATTGCTTTTTTCTGATTTGATTCTCTCTAATTCGGTAAATACATAATCATTTACCACCTTGATATAAGTTCCCTTCATACCGGATGAACGGGACTCGATCACTCCTGCACTCTCAAATTTGCGAAGAGCATTGACGATCACAGAACGGGTAATTCCGACTCTGTCTGCAATCTTGCTGGCTACCAGAATTCCTTCGGAACCATTTAACTCCTCAAAGATATGGATGATCGCCTCAAGCTCTGAATAAGATAATGTGCTGATCGCTGACTGAACAATATGCTCTTTTCTTGTCTCCTCCGCACTCTCTTCATTTACAGAGCGAAGCATCTCAAGACCAACTACGGTTGTCCCATATTCGCTTAAGATAATATCGTCAATCTCATACATTTCATGCTGCTTGTAGATAAACAAAGTTCCCAGGCGCTCTCCTGCGATATCAATCGGCGTAATGATCGCCTGATATCCTCTGGAAGCTTCCTCCGAAAATCCCAGTGTCTCAAGATTGACATTTTCCTTCGTTGACAGGATACTGAGCAAACGCTCATTTAACATATCATCGATATGTTTTCCAACTTCTTTTTCAATAAGTTCTTCAATATACGGAACATCCTCACATTTACTTCCACCAAGAACTTTTCCTTTTTTGCTCACAACAAGCGTATTTGAATCCAATATTTCTGTAAGGACTTCACATATATCATTGAAGACTACTTTACTTGAATTGTTGTTATGCAACAATTTGTTGATTTTTCTTGTTTTGTCTAATAACTGTACGCTCATCTGCACTCCTCCATCCTATGAGGCTATATTATCATACAATTCTATAATATTCAATGAATTTCGCACTTATTTTCTACTTATTTTTATCTTTTTTCTGATTCTCTACAAATCCGCACTGTTCGTTGCTACAGCAGAGCTTATTTCCCTTCTCTACCATATAACTTCCGCACCGAGGGCATTTCTGATCGGAAGGTTTCTGCCATGACATAAATTCACATTCCGGATTATCTTCACAACCGTAATACTTTCTGCCCTTTTTCGTTTTTCTGAGCACTACATCTTTTCCGCAGATCGGGCACGCCACTCCGACTTTCTCAAGATATGGCTTCGTATTGCGGCATTCCGGGAACCCGGGACAGGCAAGGAATCTTCCGTGAGGTCCGTACTTGATCACCATATTCCGTCCGCACTGTTCACAGACAACGTCCGTCACCTCATCCTCAATCTTGACTTCCGCAAGCTCTTTTTGAGCCTTCTCAACTGCTTCTTCAATATCCGGGTAGAAATTCTCAATAATCGTCTTCCAATTCACTTTTCCTTCTTCTACTCCGTCCAACAAGCTTTCCATATTTGCGGTAAAATTAACATCCACAATACTTGGGAAAGACTGTTTCATAATATTATTGACCACTTCTCCGATTTCTGTAAGATACAGATTCTTATTTTCTTTTGCTACATAGCGTCTTGCGATGATCGTAGAAATCGTCGGCGCATACGTACTTGGACGGCCGATGCCCAATTCTTCCAGTGTCTTAACAAGCGCAGCTTCCGTATAATGTGCCGGCGGCTGTGTGAAATGCTGTTTGGAATCAAAGCTCTCATATTGCAGCACAGAATCTTTGTCCAGACTCTTCGCAAGTACATTGCTCTCTTCTTTTTCTTCTCCTGCTTCCGTATAGATCATGCGGAACCCATCAAAGGCAACCTTCGACGCAGACACTGTAAAACGATAATCGCCTGCTGCAATCTTCACAGATGTGGTCTCATATCTCGCAGGCTTCATGCGGCTTGCAAGAAAACGTTTCCAGATCAGCTGATATAGACGGAACTGATCGCGTGTCAGAGATTCCTTCATAGCAGCCGGTGTACGGGCAGGATCTGTCGGACGAATAGCTTCATGCGCATCCTGAATCTTCTTATCTGTTCCGGTCTTCGCCTCTCCTACAGCCACATATTGCTTGCCATACTGCTCTTCAATATAATTTCTTACATTTTCATCCGCTTCCTCTGAGATTCTTGTTGAATCTGTACGGAGATAAGTAATAAGACCTACGGTTCCATTTCCTTTAATGTCAATTCCTTCATATAACTGCTGTGCGATACGCATTGTCTTAGAAGTTGCAAAATTCAAGGCTTTGGATGCCTCCTGCTGCAAGGTACTGGTAGTAAATGGCAACGGAGCTTTTTTGATCCTCTCTCCTTTTTTGACATCTGCCACGCGGTAAGATGCTCCTTCTAATTCTTTGACGATCTGATCTAACTGTTCCTTAGAGGAAATCGTAATCTTCTTTTTCTCTGTTCCATAGAATTTTGCACTTAAAAGCTTTTTCTCAGAATCTACTTTCAGATTGGCATCCAGTGTCCAATATTCTTCCGGGATAAATGCGTTGATCTCTTCTTCTCTGTCTGCAATGATGCGAAGCGCTACAGACTGCACACGGCCTGCACTCAATCCCCTCTTTACTTTCGCCCACAGAAGCGGACTGATCTTATATCCTACGACACGGTCCAGCACACGCCTTGCCTGCTGTGCATCCACAAGATCCATATCAATCTCGCGTGCGTGCTTCAAAGATTCTTTCACTGCTTTTTTTGTGATCTCATTAAAACTGATCCGGTAGGTTTTCTTCTCATCCAGTTTCAGCGCTTTACAAAGATGCCATGAAATTGCTTCTCCCTCACGGTCCGGGTCAGTTGCGAGATAAACTTTATCTGCCTTCTTTACTTCTTTTCGAAGATTGGCGAGAATTTCCCCTTTCCCACGGATCGTAATATATTTCGGTTCAAAATCATTTTCCGGATCAACGCCAAGCTGACTCTTAGGGAGATCACGCACATGCCCGTTGGACGCAGTCACTACATAATTGCTCCCCAAAAATTTTTTAATTGTCTTCACCTTTGTCGGTGACTCCACGATCACAAGATAACGTGCCATAAAAATACTTCCTCCATAAAGCCCGTACTTACTTTTAACGGACTTTGATATATTGATTTCTAGATACTTCTTTGATATATCCCTGTAATTCTAATGTCATCAATTGCTCTATCAAGTCTGGCGGTGCAAGCCCTGTCTCAACAGACAGACTCTGAACGCCTTTTGGATACAAACCGAGACAACTATACACTATATTTTCTGTTGTTTCAAGCATTTTTTCATTTTTGTCTGGTTTTTGACAGAGTTTTTCCTTTTGATATCCTAACATTTCCAACAAATCTTCCGGGCTTAAAAGAATCCCTGCCCCCTGTGCGATCAATCTGTGGCATCCTCGGCTCATGGGACTTGTCGCAAGCCCCGGCAGAGCGAATACGTCCTTTCCCTCCTCCAGTGCCATATCTGCCGTGATCAGGGAACCGCTGCGTTCTTTTGCCTCCATCACAAGCACCAGATCAGACAGTCCGCTGATGATTCGGTTTCTGGCAGGAAAATAGCCTGCAAGAGGCGGCTCTCCGGGAAGTTGTTCTGACAGAAGTCCTCCTTCTTTCAAAATATCACAGTAGAGTCCCCGGTGCTCTCTCGGATAACAGATATCCACTCCACACCCAAGCACCCCATACGTTCTTCCTCCTCCGTTCAACGCCCCTCTCTGTGCTGCTCCGTCAATCCCTCTTGCCATGCCGCTGATAATCTGGATTCCTGCTTCTGCAAGCCTCTCTCCGTATGCAAGCGCCATCTCTTCACCGTAAGGAGTACATTTTCTCGCCCCCACGATCGCCACAGATACCTTCTCTTCTTCCGGAAGGCGCCCTTTGACATACAGTGCATAAGGAGGAGATAACGCCTTACGAAGCCTGCCCGGATACTCTTTATCAAAGTAAGGAAGGAACCGGATTCCGTGTTCTTCCAATGCCCGATATGTTTCTTCCAGACGGAGCTCTTTTTTTGCTTCTGCCAATACCGCCTGATCTTTCTTCGTCAAAAAATCCAACTGATATATCTGCGTTTCTTCTATATAATATATTTCTTTTGCACTTCCTATACATGCTCTCAGTTTTTGTTTTTTCTGATTCGACAGCGGATGCACCCGCGCCAGCCAATATTCGTATATCATCCTTTTATCTCCCCCAATATTTCTTCTCCAGCGTCCGATAGCCAAGCGCCTCTTTGATATGCTTCGTCCGGATCCGGTCAACCCCTTCCATATCTGCGATCGTTCTTGAAACTTTCAAGATTCTGTGATAGGTCCGCGCGGTCAGATGAAGTCGGTGAAATGCCTGTTCCATCAGCTGTTCTTCTTTTCCCCCCAGCTTACAATAGATCGGAAGTTCTTTCACTCCAAGCCTTGCATTGACCCGGATCTTTGTTCCGGCATAGCGCTCATTTTGAATCGCCCTTGCACGTTCCACCCGAAGTCTTATCTCCCCGGATGACTCCCCCTCTTCTGTTTTCTTTAGCTCCTCATAGGAAATTCTCGGAGCTTCCACGCACAGGTCCATCCGATCGAGAAACGGCTGACTGACCGTATCAAGATACCGCTGAATCTGTCCCGGCGTGCAGCTGCACTTCTCCGGGTCCGGATAATTGCCGCAGGGACACGGATTCATCGCTGCCACCAACATCACATCTGCCGGAAACACATAATTTCCATGGCTTCTGGACAGGTGAACTTCCTGCTCCTCCAGAGGCTGCCGCAGCACTTCCAGCACCGGTTTTTGAAATTCCGTCAGCTCGTCCAGAAATAAGACACCGCCGTGGGCAAGACTGATTTCTCCCGGCAAGGGCGGATTCCCGCCGCCCACAAGCGCCGCCTTTGTCGTTGTATGATGAACATTTCGAAAAGGTCTTGCCGTGATCAGCGGGTGATCTTCCCTCAAAAGTCCGAGCACACTGTAAATTCTGGTAATCTCCAGACTCTCTTCCATAGAAAGTGAGGGAAGAATACTTGTAATAGCTTTTGCCGTCATAGACTTCCCGCTCCCCGGAGGTCCTGCAAGAAGAAGATTGTGTCCGCCGGACACAGCTACTTCCGCCGCTCTTTTCACAATCTCCTGTCCCCTGATATGGCAGAAATCAATCTGCTCGTCCAGTTCCTCTGCATTTCGTACTGCTTCCCACTTCTCCTTCCCAAGCGCCGCTGCCCGGGAAAGTTCCTCCTCTCCTTTCAAATACCGGCATACCGCCAAAAGTGTATCTGCTCCCAGAATCCGCACCCCTTCCACAAGCGCTCCTTCTGTTACATTTTCTTTTGGCACAATGCAGGTATGATACCCACACTCCTTTGCCCGCTTTACAATGGGAAGTATCCCTGAGATCTTCTGTACGGCTCCTCCAAGCCCAAGCTCACCTGCGACTACTACTCCGCGAAGACTTTCCGTCGAAAATACACCCATAGCCGCAAGAACTGACAACGCAATCGGGAGATCGTATGACGCGCCCCGTTTCCGCATTGTGGCAGGTGCTAAATTTACCACAATCTTCTTAGGCGGAAGCTGCATCCCGCAATTTTGAATTGCAGTGCGCACACGCTCTGCCGCTTCCTTGACCTCAGAAGACAGATACCCTACCATATGAAAAACCGGAAGACCATTGCTTACATCTGTCTCCACCTGAATAATTTCCGCCTGCACTCCGTGAAGAACTGCAGACGCCACTGTACTAAATGCCATCCTAACACCTCTTTCATCTGTCGTCTCATCACTGGTTACATTTCGAAATATCCCCTCAATTTTGCAATGGCACCTTTCTCGATTCTGGACACATAAGATCTGGAAATGCCAAGTCTTCTGGCAATTTCCTTCTGCGTATATTCCTCCTCATGGTAAAGCCCGTAGCGAAGCTTCAAAACCGTCCGCTCTCTAGGTGTCAGTTCCTTCTCTACGCGCTGATACAACATTCGGATATCCTCTTTTAATTCCACCTTCGAATGTGCATCCTCGCCTTCTGTCTCGATCACATCAAAGAGCTGAATCTCATTGCCTTCCCGGTCTGTTCCAATCGGTTCATACAGAGACACCTCCCTGGAGGATTTTTTCTTTGTCCGAAGATACATCAGAATCTCATTTTCAATACACCTTGCCGCATACGTGCCAAGTCTTACACTTTTATCGGGGTTAAAAGTGACGACCGCTTTGATGAGGCCGATGGTACCAATGGACAAAAGATCCTCCGTATCTTCCTCCATGGACTGATACTTTTTCACAATATGTGCTGCAAGGCGCAGATTCCGCTCTATCAGAATATGTTTTGCTTCAAGATCACCCTCTGTATATTTTTGCAGATAATATCTTTCTTCAGAAGCTGTGAGGGGTTGAGGAAATGATTTCACGAAAAGCACCTCTTAAAGTGTTTGCTTCTAGTCTATGTGACAATTACTTTTTTTGTGCTTTTCCACCAAATCTTATGGAATCTTTTCCGGCGACTGCCATAGAACAATGCCCGAAATATCAGGCGTTGAATGAAAATAAGATTTTAAAGATTTTGTAAAAACAGTATAGCGGATCTCCTGCTAAAAAGCAAGAAATCCGCTATTTCTAATTTCTTAATTTCTCTTAATATTCTTGATAACGATTCTTTATTCTTCTCTTCGTCTGAGAATATCGTATTGCTCTGCCTCATGTCCGAGATCCACATAAAGCACCTGTTTTGGATGCGGCGCGCTCTCCTGCTCCTGACCTTCTTCGTCCACAATGCGTTTCACCGTCACCTCTATATTTTCACCATTTGGTTTCATAATCTCAATACTTTCACCGACCGAGAATTTATTTCTCTGTTCAATGCGGTACATGCCGTCCTTTTCTTCCCCGATGATTCCAAGATACGTATATCCCTTCACATAAGTATTGTTATCGTAGATCTGTGTCTTTTCCGTCGGCTTGCCAAAATAGAACCCGGTTGTGAACTGACGATACGTACAATTGGAAATCTGCTCCAGATACCATGGCATGTTTGCCTCATACAATTTTGGATCCTTGAGATAATCATCAATGGCAAGGCGATAAGTTCTCGCAACCGTAGCGACGTAAAGCGCTGTTTTCATACGACCTTCAATCTTAAAGCTGTCGATTCCCGCATCGATCATTTCCGGTATATGACCGATCATGCACAGATCTTTTGAATTGAAAATGTACGTGCCGCGCTCATTTTCGTATACCGGCATATACTCTCCCGGTCTCGTCTCTTCTACGATCGAATACTTCCAGCGACACGGGTGTGTGCAGGCTCCCTGATTGGCATCTCTTCCGGTAAAGAAGTTGCTTAACAGACATCTGCCGGAATAAGAAATACACATCGCGCCGTGGATAAAACTCTCAATTTCCATTTCCTCAGGAATATGCTCCCGGATTTCCTTAATTTCTTTTAAAGAGAGTTCTCTTGCAGACACCACTCTTTTGGCACCCTGCTTCCACCAGAAATTGTAAGTACCGTAATTTGTATTATTTGCCTGCGTACTGATGTGGCGCTCGATCTCCGGACAGATCTCTTTCGCCAGCTCATAAATTGCCGGATCGGCAATGATCAGAGCATCCGGCTTTATTTCCTTCAATTCACGAAGATAGACTTCCGCTTCAGGAAGATCATCGTTATGTGCCAGAATATTTACCGTAATATAAACTTTTACCCCATGTTCATGTGCAAACAGAATTCCCGCTTCCATCTCTTCACGGGAGAAATTTTTCGCTTTCGCGCGGAGCCCAAAGGCTTCGCCTCCAATATAGACCGCATCTGCGCCAAATACAACTGCCGTCTTAAGCACTTCCAAACTGCTTGCTGGAATCAACAATTCCGGGCGCCTGTTTTTCATATTTTTATCTCCTTTTTATTAAAAACTCTTTCTTCTTATTGCTCTTAATGACTTTCTTTTTTAACACTTAATGCTACGCCGTCCCCAAGCGGAAGCAGTGATGTCTGAAGCTCCTCGTGGTGGGTAAGCTCATATAAATATTCCCTCATGCGGCTGTGGATCGTGCGGTTTCTCCGCTCCACTGCAAACCGGGATTCAATCACATCTCCATCCTGAAGTACATTGTCAGACATCAGTACCCCTTCCGGCGCAAGAAGCCTTAACACCTCCGGAAGATAATGGATGTACTGTCCTTTGGCGGCATCCATGAAAATAAAATCATAAGGTCCCGAAAGTTCTTTCATAACTTCCAGCGCATCTCCCGGAGTCAATGTAATCTGATCTTCCTTTCCCGCACGCCGAAAATTCTCTCTCGCAATCGGAATTCTTTTCTCATAATTTTCAATCGTCGTAATATGGCCGCCCTCCGGCATATACTCACTCATCAAAATCGCCGAAAAACCAACAGCCGTCCCCACCTCCAAAATTCGAAGCGGTTTCTTTATCTTCAGCAGAACCTTCAAAAAGCTCTGCGTTTCCTTCCTGATGATCGGCACAAACGTATCCAGCGCCTCCTGCTCAATCGCCTCGATTACCGGGCTTTCCGGCACCTCCAGCGAATGAATATACGTCGCGATCCTCTCATTACTGATCAATTTGGGACACCCCCTTTTTCAATTTAGGACAGGTCAAATCGCAATTTGGGACGTAGCCTTTTGCAAAAAGGCTACGTCCCCAACTACACGTCCATAATAATTGGTAAAATCATTGGTTTACGCTTTGTGCGTTTCCATATAAATTCGTTCATAGTATCGCGGATCACCAGTTTGATCTTGCTCCAGTCTGCGTTGCGCTGATGTGTCAGGCAGTCTTCCACTGCTTCTGTCACCACTTTTCTTGCTTCTTCCATCAAACCTTCTGATTCTCTTACATAGACGAATCCGCGGGATACGATATCCGGGCCCGCCAGAAGCTGATTGCTTCCTTTTTCCAAGGTCAGCACTACGATCAGTATTCCGTCTTCTGCAAGATGCTGACGGTCACGCAGAACGATATTTCCCACATCACCGACACCGAGTCCGTCTACTAAGATCTCTCCGGTATGCACTTTATCGACTACTTTCGCCTCTTTGTCACTTACCTCCAGCACTTCTCCGGATTGTAAAATAAATATATTTTCTTTCGGGATTCCGAGGTTTTTCGCAATCCCTGCATTTGCTTTCAAATGACGATATTCGCCGTGTACCGGAATCGCATACTTCGGCTTTACAAGGGAATAGATAAGCTTCAACTCTTCCTGACAGGCATGCCCTGACACGTGGGCATCCTGGAAGATTACATTTGCTCCCTTAGACGACAATTCATTGATTACTCTTGATACAGATTTTTCATTTCCCGGTATCGGGTTCGAACTGAAGATAACAGTATCTCCCGGCATGATCGTCACTTTCTTATGCACATCTGCCGCCATACGAGACAATGCCGCCATAGACTCTCCCTGACTTCCGGTCGTAATGAGCACCGTCTTCTCCGGCGGATAGTTCTTCATCTGATCGATCTCAATCAAAGTCTTATCCGGCACCTGCAGATAACCAAGTTCCTGCGCAACAGAAATGATATTCACCATACTGCGCCCTTCCACTACAACCTTTCGGTCATATTTGCATGCAGAGTTGATAATCTGCTGTACACGATCCACATTTGACGCGAAAGTCGCAATGATGATTCTCGTATTCTGATGTTCTGCAAAAATATGATCAAATGTAATTCCGACCGTTCGCTCTGACTGGGTAAATCCCGGACGCTCTGCATTGGTACTGTCTGACATCAACGCAAGAACACCCTTCTTTCCGATTTCTGCAAACCGCTGCAGATCGATAGCATCACCGAATACCGGTGTATAATCCACTTTAAAGTCTCCCGTATGCACAACAATTCCCGCCGGCGAATAGATCGCAAGCGCCGCTGCATCCTGAATACTGTGGTTTGTCTTAATAAATTCAATTCGAAATTGTCCTAAATTAATGGACTGTCCATGCTTTACTACTTTTCTTCTTGTGCTGCGCAGAAGATTATGCTCTGAGAGCTTTCTCTCAATGATTCCCATTGTAAGCTTTGTCGCATAGATCGGAAGATTCATTTCCCGAAGTATATAGGACAATGCACCAATATGATCCTCATGACCGTGGGTGATCACAAAGCCCTTAACCTTCTGGATATTATCTTTCAAATAAGTGACGTCTGGAATAACAAGATCGATTCCCAGCATATCATCTTCCGGAAATGCAAGCCCGCAATCCACAACAATAATACTGTCTTCATACTCGAAGGCAGTGATGTTCATTCCAATCTTCTCCAAGCCGCCAAGTGGAATGATACGCAGCTTTCCATTATTCTCTTTCTTCAAGTTTACACCTCCATGTGTTCTCCGCGCTGTTTCGCCTTCTTCTGGCAATCCATACACTGTCCGTAGAACTTTAGCTCGTGATCCAACACATGAAACCCTTCCTCTTCCTCAATCCGACGTTCCAGCTCTTCCAGCAGATCATCTTTGAAAGGGGTTATCTTTCCACATGTCCTGCAGATCAAATGATGGTGGTGATGCTTATTCTTCCCATCATAAACCCCGCCGATTTCATAACGTGCGCATCCATCATCCAGATTGATCCGATCAACCAACTGCATTTCTAATAACAACTGTACGGTCCGGTAAATAGTCGCCAACCCTATCTCCGGGTAATCTTCTCTTACCAGCTCATAGATATCTTCCGCAGTCAAATGTCTGTGACAATTGTCTGCCAGTACCTCTAATACAAGTAACCGCTGGTTCGTTACTTTTAGACCTTTTTCTTTCAGCATTTTTTTGAATTTTTCCTGACTGATAGACATAAGCTCTTACCTTTCAATCTCAATATCTTCCAGTAGTTCCTCAAATATCTTCAAAACCGCGCCAAGCTCTGTCACATCTTCCACGATCTCGTAGACACTTTCCTTATCATCTTCTGCTGATGTATCTTTCAAAATTAAACATTCCGCGTCGTCTTCCTCCGAATCCGTCACTAAAATGTAAGACACTCCATTTACTTTTGTCTGCTCCAACACATAAAAATCTGTTTCCTGCATCTCCTCAGACATAAACTTAATCTTTTCCATCAAAATAACACCTCACGAATCTTACGAATCCTGTGCATCCAAATAACCTTGCAATATAAAGACTGCCGCAATCTTATCAATATATTTCTTACGATCTTCGCGTCTTATTTTACTCTCCATCAACGTCCGTTCTGCAGACACAGTTGTCAGTCTCTCGTCCCACATCACAACGCCAAGGCCTGTCCGTCTCTTCAACATCTCGCCGAAGTCTATCGCCGCTTCAGCTCTTATTCCGATATCATTGTTCATATGCTTGGGAAGTCCCAGCACGATTTTGCCGACCTCATATTCTTTGATCAGTTCCTCAATCCTTGCACAAGTCTTCCTAAGCTTATTCTCTTCTTTCCGGGTAATTGTCTCTACTGCCTGAGCAGTAATCCCAAGCGCATCGCTGATCGCTACACCAACCGTCTTCGTACCATAATCCAGCCCCATGATTCTCATAGATATTATCCCCACTGATTATGCTTGATATACGTCTTAAGCATCTCTTCTACCAGCTCATCGCGCTCCATCTTCATGATCAGACTTCTTGCCCCATTATAACTGGTAATATAAGTAGGGTCCCCTGACATGATATAACCCACGATCTGGTTCACCGGATTGTAACCTTTTTCGCTCAGAGCCTTGTACACGATCTCCAGAATATCTTTTGCCTGAATCTGCGGACCGCTTTCTACCTGAAAAAACTGTGTATTGCTTAAATCTTTCATATACTCACGTCCTCCAAAAATACTTTACAGTTTATTTTAACTTATTACGTTTAAAAATTCAATGTTTGATTTGCAAATGACTCTCAATTTCTACATCTACGATCTGATTCGACAGATTCTCCTCCGTCTCATATGCAATCTTCACATACTCTTTCGTATGTCCCACCTGACAGATGATACCGTCAATCTCCATTTGCTCTTCCATAAGCACTTCCTGCGTTGTTCCGATCAGACGCTCTTCGTAAGCTGCACGCTTCTTTTCATTCAGTTCAAGAAGCACCTTACTTCTTGCCGCTTTCACAGGTTCCGGCACCTGATCTTGCATTACTGCCGCCTTCGTTCCTTCCCGTCTGGAATATTTGAATACATGGGTCTCATAGAAGCTGACTTTGTCCACAAATGCTCTGGACTCTTCAAATTCTTCCTCTGTCTCCCCGGGGAAACCTACAATAATATCAGTCGTAAGCGCCGGATGGTCAAAATATTTCCGAAGGAGCTCGCATTTCTCATAATATTCCTCCGCAGTATATCTGCGGTTCATCCGCTTCAGCGTAGCATTGCAGCCGCTCTGTAAGGATAAATGAAAATGCGGGCACATTTTCGGAAGACCGGAGATTGTCTTTGCAAATTCCTCTGTGATGATTCTCGGCTCCAGAGACCCCAGACGAATCCGTTTGATCCCTTCCACTTCATGAACCGCAAGAATCAAAGACAAAAGGCTTTCTCCTGTATCGACCCCGTAAGAGCTCAGATGGATTCCGGTAAGAACCACTTCCTGATAACCATTTGCCGCCAGCGCCTTCACTTCCTTTACAACACTTTCCAACGCACGGCTTCTCACACGGCCTCTCGCATAAGGAATAATACAATAGGAACAGAACTGATTACATCCATCCTGCACCTTCAGATATGCCCTCGTATGCTCCGCAGTCTGATCCAGCGTAAGCTCCTCATATTCCCTGGTCTGATTGATATCAATGATCTCTCTTTTCAGCTTAGAATCATAGGATTCCAGAATCTTTACAATATCATGCTTCCTGTTATTTCCCACAACGATATCAATACACTCGTCCACCTGCTCCTTCTCCGTCTGGACATAACATCCTGCTGCCACAACAATGGCATCGGGATTCATCTTTCTCGCCCTGTGGAGCATCTGCCTTGATTTACGGTCTGCGATATTGGTCACAGTGCAAGTATTGATAATGTAAATATCTGCGCCCTCCTGAAAAGGCACGATCTCATATCCGCTTTTTTCTAACAATTCCTGCATAGCTTCGGTCTCATAGGCATTTACTTTACATCCAAGATTGTGCAGCGCTACTTTCTTCATAACCCTGTATATTTCCTTTCTTTTACAATTCATTCTTGACTTTTTTCATTCTTAAAACTAAGATAGGTATAGAACAAAACAAAACCAAGGAGGTATGTTCCGATGAAAACAGTTAAAATTTCTTTAAATTCTATCGACAAAGTAAAGTCATTTGTAAATGATATTACCAAATACGATTACGATTTTGATCTTGTATCCGGCAGATACGTAATTGACGCTAAGTCTATTATGGGTATCTTCAGTTTAGATCTTTCTAAGGATATTGATCTTAATATCCACGCAGAAGGAGAAGAGGCTGAAAATGTTCTTCAGGTATTAAAGCCTTATCTCGTATAACAAGCTTGAAAAAGAATGTGCCGGAGCACATTCTTTTTTTTATGCCTGCACTTCAATAATCTCTGCAGTCTCAATAGCAGTCTTCATCATCTCATCAATCTTCTCTGCCAGCTTCTCCTCAGAGCGGCGAATCACCTCAATATTCGGCTTCGTCACCGGATGCTTTGCCACAAAGATGGTACAACAATCCTCAAACGGCTGGATAGATGTCTCAAATGTGTCAATCTTCTCCGCGATCTCTACAATATCCCGCTTATCAAATCCGATCACCGGACGATATACCGGTAAAGTACATACATCATTCGTAGCCGCAAGGCTCTGCATAGTCTGACTTGCCACCTGACCAATGCTTTCTCCTGTGATCATTCCAAGGCAATCGTCTTTCTTCGCGAAATGCTCTGCAATCCGCATCATATATCGACGCATGATGATCGTCAATTCATCGTGTGGACACTGATCATAAATATACAGCTGGATATCTGTAAAATTCACCACATGGAGCTTGATCGGACCGGAATATCTGGATACGATCTTCGCAAGATCCACTACTTTTTGTTTGGCACGCTCACTCGTATACGGAGGTGCATGGAAATAAGTTGCTTCAATGCCGACACCGCGCTTTGCGATCATATATCCTGCCACCGGGCTGTCAATTCCGCCGGATAACAGAAGCATTGCCTTTCCGGCAGTTCCTACCGGCATACCACCGGCTCCCGGAATAATCTGAGAATAGACATAGATCTCCTGACGGACTTCCACATTCAGGAGGACATCCGGCTTATGCACATCTACTTTTGTCTCCGGAAATGCGTCAAGAATCGCCTCTCCCAGATCACAGTTGATCTCCATGGACGTCTTCGGGTAAGATTTTTTCGCTCTTCTTGCCTCCACCTTGAAGGTCAGATTCTTATCCGGATACATTTCATCCATATAAGCAACCACATCTTTTTTCAACTGCTCAAAGCCCTGATCCTCCATGCGGACAACCGGACAGATTCCGACAAGACCAAACACTCTCTGCAAATGCTCTACCGTATCCTCATAATCGTATTCTCCTTCACAGTCCACATAAATTCTTGCCTGAGATTTGTGTACCTGAAAATTCCCGTCCACATCCTTCAATGCAAAACGGATCTGACGCACTAACGCATCTTCAAACAGATAACGATTCTTACCTTTTAATCCAATTTCTCCGTATTTTAATAAAAATGTATGAAATTTCATTCCTTATTTCTCCTTTGATCAGACGATCTTCTCTCTATCGTCTGGTATATTTTCGAAGTATCGGTACTATATTATAAAGGGTATCCAATGTATAGTCAATCTCTTCTAACGTCGTAAATTCTGACAGACTGAAGCGAAGGGTAGCGTCCAAAAACTCCTGTTTTGCTCCGATTCCCTTTAACACACCACTGACCTGCGGGTGGTTGGACGCACAGGCTGAACCGGAAGATACATAGATTCCTTTTTCTTCCAGCGCATGCAGGAGCACTTCGCTTCGGATACCTGCAAACCCTACGCTGATGATATGCGGCGCAGAGGTTGCATCAGGAAGTCCGTGAATCACTGTATCTTCGATCTTCAATACCCCTTCGATAAAATGCTCCTTCAATTCCCGCATCCGTTCCACTTTCTCATCCAACTGATCGTAAATGGTCTTTGCCGCAAGCCCAAGTCCCGCAATACCGGGAACATTTTCCGTACCGGAACGGACATTCTTTTGCTGTTCACCGCCAAATACAATAGGCTGTATCTTCACATGGCTGTCTACATAGAGCGCGCCAATCCCTTTTGGCCCGTGAATCTTATGACCACTGATTGAACACATATCTACCTTTAATCGTTTGGGATAGATTCTGTATTTACCGAATCCCTGCACTGCATCCACGTGGAACAGAATATTCTGATTATAAGCTTTTACCATAGAAGCCGCTTCCTGAATCGGCTGTACCGAACCCACTTCGTTGTTCACATACATAACAGACACTAAGATCGTCTCCGGGCAGAGCGCCTCCTGCAATGCAGAAAGCTCAATCCTTCCGTATTTATCTACCGGAAGAAATGTCACACGGAAGCCCTCTTCCTCCAGATGGCGCATCGTATTAATAATGGCCGGATGTTCAATGGAAGAAGTGATCAGATGATTTCCTGCGCGTCTGTTGGCTCTTGCCGCCCCCATAAGCGCCAGATTATCGCTCTCTGTTCCGCCGGAAGTAAAGAAAATCTCTTTTTCCTGTACTTTCATAAGCTTCGCCAGTATTTCCTTTGCCTCTTTGATATAACCTTCCGCTGTCACTCCCTTTACATGTCTGGAAGACGGATTCCCGTAATCTTCACACATGACTTTGTATACAAGCTCTCCCACACTCTCATAAGCTTTGGTCGTCGCAGAATTGTCCAGATATATTTCTCTCATGCTATCTACTTCCTCATTCTTTTTCTTGTTATTAAGGTATGTAACTACCCTTCCAAATGGAACATCAACACCGCCAGCGCGGCAAGTCCTGCTGTCTCTGTGCGAAGAATCCGTTTCCCAAGCGTGATTACTTCTGCGCCCTGTTCCAACGCCTGATCTACTTCTTCTTTCTCAAAACCGCCTTCCGGTCCGATATAGATTCCCACAGACTGCCCCGGAAGTATAGAAGTGATCACCTTCTTCGTTTCTTTCATTCCTTCCGCCAGTTCATAAGGCAGAAGCACTCTGTCCAGCTGCTCGGAGTATGCAAGCGCCTCCCGGTAGGATAACACCTCATGTACCTTCGGGATATAACCGCGCCCCGCCTGTTTTGCCGCACTTTTGGCAATTTCCTGCCAGCGGGCACATTTTTTCTGCGCTTTTTTCTGATCCAGTTTCACAACAGACCGCTTCATAGCAACCGGAATCACTTCACAGACTCCAAGTTCTACCGCCTTCTGGACGATCAGCTCCATTTTGTCACCTTTGGGAAGTCCCTGAAACAGATAAACCTTCGACGGTAACTCTGTGTCTGCCTCCTTCGTCTCCTGTATCCCAAGAATCACCCGATCCTCTTCATAAGCTTCAACTTTGCATAAATAAGACAGATTATTTCCATCACTTACCATCACTTCTTCACCGAGACGCAGGCGAAGGACATTCTTCATATGATTGACATCCGAACCTTCCACAACAATCCTCGTGTCTTCCACTTGATCCGGCGTCACAAAAAAATGCTGCATCTTCTACTCCTCTTTCTTAGCAACTACAGACACCCATTCGCCCTGATAATTTACTTCCAGCACCGTCAGTCCTGCAGCTTTCACAGCTTCTACCACAACTTCTTCTTTATCGTCGATAATACCGCTTGTAATATACACAGCTCCCGGTTTCATCTGATGTACGATCACCGGCGTCAGAGGTACCAGCACATCCGCCAGAATATTCGCCGCCACAATATCGTATTTCTCATAGCCAACCTGATCCTGCACCGCTTTATCATCAATAATATTTCCAATCATGACTTCATACTGGTCTTTATCGATTCCATTGACTTCCATGTTCTCATGGGTAGCGTCAATTGCACAGGGATCAAGATCGGTGCCTACGGAATGACCTGCACCGAATTTTAACGCCAGCATTCCTAAAATACCACTTCCGCATCCCACATCCAGAACAAGCGCATCCTTCTTCGTATATTTGCGAAGCGCACGGATACAGAGCTGGGTAGTCTCATGCATTCCGGTTCCAAATGCAGTACCCGGATCAATGTGGATCACCATCTTGTCACTGTCCTCGGTCTTCACATCTTCCCATGACGGGATCACAAGAATGTCATCGATATAAAACTGATGGAAATATTTCTTCCAGTTATTCACCCAGTCTACATCCTCCGTCTCAGACTCTTCGATGGTACACTCTCCCACATCCACATAATTTCTCATGCCTTCTAATTCCTGACGAACTTCTCCCAGAATCCGGACGGTATCCACATCCTGATCCAGATAAAAGGTAAGATATGCTGTTCCGTCATCCTCCGGGATATCCGGCAAAATGTCTACAAACATCTGCTCTTTATCCTGCTGGGTAAGAGGGATCTTATCCTCAATCTGCACTCCCTCAATCCCAAGATCATTTAACATACTGCTGACAATATCTTCCGCCTCCGTTGTTGTCTTCAAGCGAAACTGATTCCATTTCATAATATTAATCTCCTTCTAAAACAAAATGCCTAAGTGCTCCAGTAAAATCTTGCCTCCCATAAGGATCAAGATCACGCCTCCTGCAAGCTCTGCCTTTGATTTATATTTCGTTCCGAATATATTTCCTATTTTAACACCTGCCGCTGATAAAGTAAATGTGATTCCGCCGATAAAGCACACTGCAGGCACAATCTGCACTTGAAGGAATGCAAACGTCACTCCCACCGCAAGCGCATCAATGCTTGTGGCAATCGCAAGTCCAAGCATTGTCCGAACGTCAAGGGATTCATCCCCTTCTTCACATTCCTCACAGCTTCCCAACGCCTCTCGAACCATATTAATCCCGATCAGCCCAAGCAGAATAAAGGCAATCCAGTGGTCGATGGAAGTAATGACCTCCTGAAACTGAACGCCAAGCACATATCCAAGAAGCGGCATCAATGCCTGGAAGCCTCCGAAATACAATCCGACGATGACGCCCTTCTTCCATGTACAGCGCCTCATAGCAAGCCCTTTACAGACAGATACTGCGAAAGCATCCATAGACAGACCGACTGCGATCAAAAATAATTCCACGATTCCCATCTTCTATCACTCCTTCAAAAGTTCCATCCCGCTAAGCTTCTTCTCCACGTCCTCTAACTGTCCCAAAATCTTCTCCTGCTGTTCATCAAAGAGCAGACGTTTGTTGTACATATAATATTTATCACAATCATTTTCCTTTAAATACTGGATACTGTAATAATCCGTATTAAGCTCTGCAATAAATGCGACCATCTCCTGCCCGGTCAGCCCTGTCTCCTCCAGAAAATCAAACGTATGATCAAGGGCACTTCCCGTCCGGTCAAATAATTGCTGCCGTCCGTCTACTTCCTGTTCAAAGGCTTCCTTCACCGCAGCAAATCCTTCCTCTTTGCCAAGATGATCCCGAACCGTCATAAACTGATATTCTGAAAACCTGGACACTACTTTCTTCCAAATATGGTCTTCTTCCTTCGAGAGCCGCTCTGCTTTTCGCAGACGTTCATATTCCTCCGACACTTCCCTGCACACCAGATCAAGCTGCTCGCTCTCCTTATAGCGCTTGAGCGCCTCGTAAAGCATCGTCACATACTTGTCCGCCCGATAACAGTCTTTAAACAGACCGGACAATTTCCCCATCAGCATCCCTACCACACTAAGTCTCTCATCAAAGGAGGCTGTTTTAAGCTGCTCCATAGAAGCGCGGTCGAAATGTCCTTCCAGAATATGCTCCAGACCATAATCCTTTTTATATTTTTCAAACAGTTCCAGATACACTGCAAAATCCTTGGCAATTCTCCAGTGCTGAATATACTGATGCACCACTTCACGGTCTGCTTTTTTCCCAAGTACCTCGTAAGCCTTCAGAAGTTCCGACAGATCCTCCCAGCCTCTTGCTGTAGCGAATTCTCGTCCGTCTACGCTTGTCTCCATCTTATAGAAATTCTCTTTCTTAAGCTCCAGATAAGAGCGGATCGCCGGATGAATCTGCGCACGATACGCATATTCCTTCCATACATCATAATTTTCTTCCACTTCGATCTTCTTGATTCGATCCAGTGTCACAATGTCAAAATCACGCACAGACTTATTATATTCCGGCGGATTTCCTGCAGCTACAATGATCCATCCTTCCGGAACCTTCTGATTTCCGAACGTCTTACACTGAAGAAATTGCAGCATGGCAGGAGCCAAAGTCTCCGACACGCAGTTGATCTCATCAATAAAGAGAATACCTTCTTTCACACCGGTCTCCTCTATTTTCTCGTAGACGGAAGCAATGATCTCACTCATGGTGTATTCCGTCACCGAATATTCTCTGCCTCCATAACATTTCTTCTCAATAAAAGGAAGCCCCACCGCACTCTGTCTCGTGTGGTGTGTGATCGTATATGCCACCAGTGAGATCTCACACTCTCTGGCAATCTGTTCCATGATCTGTGTCTTTCCGATTCCCGGAGGACCCATCAGAAGAATCGGTCGCTGCCGGATTGCCGGAATCGTATATTCGCCAAAATCGTCCTTCTGTAAATACGCCTCTATGGCATTTTTAATTTCTATTTTTGCCCGCTTAATATTCATAAATGTCGCTCTCCTCCAATATCAACTTTACTGCCCACGACGGAACTTCCATATCCTCATAATCTTCCTTCAGAAACACAAACGCTGTCTCAAAGGCAGGCATCTTCGCCGGGTAAGTTCCCTGTCCGTCTGTAAAATACAGAAGCCCCCTGAGATTCGAAAATACATGCTCTTTCACCAGACGCTCTACATAAGCAAATGCCGGACGGAAATCCGTTCCTCCCTCGCCCTTTAACGTCAGATCCTCCATGTACGACTTCAAATCTTCCTCGCAGGTAATTTCTTTATCTTCCTGCACCTTATCGTCACACTGAATAATATGAATATTCACCTTCCGGAAAAAGCTGTCATTTTCGCTTAACACACCATAAGTCTCTTCCAGAAATTTTCTGACCAGTTCACCGGAACAGGACATGGATGTGTCGATCACAACCGCAAATTCTTCGACCTTCTGCACCTCTTTCCATTCCTGAGGCTCAATTAACGGCATATTCCCGTATACCCGAAGGCCATAACTGTAAAAATTATAGTCAAAACTGTCCTCGTCTACTCCAATTTCTTCCTTGAGCACCGAAAACTTTCGAAGAAACTCACGGTAATCCGTGCGCTGTCTGTTTTCTACCCGAATCTGATCCACAAGACTTCCTGATTCTGAAGCCGCCTCCTTGGAAAATGTCTCCATGTCCGTCTCCATCTGTTCGCTGATCCCCTGCCACTGATTCTCAATCTCCTGGCGCTTCTTCTGGTCATCCTCCGGCCAATATTGATGGCTGTCCACACAAAAATCACGCTCCAGCCGTTCCAGCTCAGCTTCCTTAAGCCCCTGTGCATCCAGAAACTGATAGATTTTCTCTGCGGTCAGCACCTTCATCTGTCTCTTAAGATCAGCGTACATCTGTCTCCTTATATAAGACCTGGATCTTAACACACACCGGTAGTTCATTCCGTCAATGATGGACTCTGCAGCAATATCACAGGAAAGATTATATAACCTATCTTCTCTCCCCTGTCGCCTTAACATATGTCGAAAAATCCCATGGAGCACCATATGGAGATAGATTCGATTCACCAAAATCCTGTCTTCCCGAAACAGTCCGCCCAAATACTGAGGATGATAATAAATTGCCAGCCCATCCGTGCCGATAGTTTCCAGACCGACATCCATCACAAAAGCGTAACCGGAAAGTGCTACATCCATAAACCGCATTTTTAAATATAATTCATTTCTGGAAACCATCAAAATCTGCTCTCCAATGGTTTCCAGCTGACTGGTAAGCGTCTCCTTTTCCACAATTCTTCCTCTCTATAATTCAAAACTCTTCTTTTTCGCACGGAACTTTAACGCCTTCTCTTCTGTAAGTAAGGCGGTAATTTCCGTCTTCTTCCACTCTGCCGCCTGCTCAAGCGCAGCGCTGATACTCGGTCTTGTCCATACATTGTTCTCCGAGAAAAAGCGAAGCCCTTCCATGTCTTCCTCCGCCACTAACATCCGCGCCGCAGTCTTAAGATGTCCCGTCAGATACTCCCGATAACTCTCCTCTGCCTTCGCTGACAACTGATAAGGATAGCGAAGCCTTCCAAGAACCAGACGAAGCACCGTTTCTTCCGACTCCTCTGCAATCGCTCTTGGGAGAAGCTCATCATACTTCCCGTAATCAAGAGCACGGTTATAAAAACACTGACGGTAATATCCTCCCGCCCCATGATGACTGGTATAGAGAATCCGCGCCGGCGTATTCTCCACCGCCTCCTCATAATGCTCAGGAAAAAGCACCTGCGCAGTCTTCCCTTCCTGATAATAAAGTCTTGCCAGAATTCGATAACGCATTTCATCCAAAATAGAAGGAAGCGCTGATTGTTCTCCATTTGCAAAATGAATCTCTACTTCCCGTATCCGGCATCCGGTCAGCGCGCCACCACCGATTTCACGAAGAGCATCCGATAAAACCAGCTTTCTTAAATTTCGACAGCGATAAAAAGCATACCGCCCGATCTCGCGCACTCTGCTCGGAAGCCGGATTTCCGTTACCGCTTCCATATTCAGACGATGAAGTCCCGACAGAGCTTCTGCCCCTTCCCCCATCCAACAGAGATCTCCCTCTTCCGGCTCCCGGTCAGAGAACGCATAAGGCGCAATCGCAGTAATCGGCTCGCCTCGAAGCTCATCCGGCAGATAGATCTGTCCGTCTATGCCATAACAGGCAGTCACCGTCAAACCATCTTCCTTCTTCTGATAACAGATTTTCGGACATCTCTGATCCATACTACAAACTCCTTCTCTTTATTTTCGGATTATAACACAAAACAGATTCCCCAAACCGCCAAAACCCGGCGTATTCGGAGAATCCGCTTTTTTCATACTTTTACTTTTTGTTTCTTTTAACTACGCTTAGTCCAGATCAATGAAGTCTACCTTAAACGCATCATCTGCTTCGATATGACCACGTTTCTTCGGCTGTTCTCCAAGAAGATCATCCAAATCGTCAATGGTCAGTTCTTCTCTTCTGTCATAGCCAGCGAACACATCTTCATCCGCTTCAAAGCTTGACAATTCTACAGTATCGAAACGATCTTCACGTCCGAAATCATCTTCGAAATCATCTTCAAAGTCATCTTCGTATTCGTCTTCATAATCGTCTTCAAAGTCATCTTCGTCAAAAGAATCCTCTTCGTATTCTTCAAACTCGTCTTCGTCTTTCTTACGTTTGCCGAACAAACCACCCTTCTTCTCTTTCACAGGCTCTTCCGGTTCATCCTCTTCTTCGTCGATACCATACTCATCATATAACTCATCCAATTCCGCATTGCGGTTATGAAGTTTTACACCAAGCACGATCAACACAACAAGAATAATTATAGCTCCAAGACCGCCAACCAGCACGATCAATGCAAGGTGCTTCTCGATGAAATTCTGAATTTTACCGAGAATTCCTGTATTCTTCTTGGCAGCATCCTCATCCGTCGAATTGATCTCAACTCTCTGGTATGTATTTTCATTCGGATCATACTGATAATATCCCGTCTCGCCATTATTATTCATCGCATAGATCACATAAGTATCTTCTTTACTGCTATCCTGCCATACCGGGAATTCCTTCTCATTTAATGTAAGCTTTGCTTCCTTGTACTGTTTTGGAAGCTTCACATTAGATGTATCACTGAGCACAATAATAGAAGTTGTATCAGAGATAGATACTTCCTCGTAAGGTGCAAATGTGGCGTTCTCTGTGTTGTATAAGAAGAAATCGCCTACACCGTCTGCATCCTTCAAATAGCCAAGTGTAACTGCTCCGGATTCATTCGCTACCATCTGACGGTCTTCTCCGTCCAGAGAAACGGTTGTCTTGGAGTAGCCGGCCGGAATATCCGCATCAGCAAAAGCATCTGTCAGCGTATATTTTTCCCCGTTTACTTCTACTTCTTTATCTCCTGCCCCCGTGGATGTCGTTTCTGTCTGAACAATCTTAGACGGATCACCTTCGGCAATCTTAATTGTAGACTTTCCTTCTGTAAGTGTCAAAGTACCGCCATTTCCAGATGCGACCGAAGAGCTGTTCACTGTAATCTTTGTCTCGCCTTCTTTTAACGCCTGGAATGTCATTGTAAAGGAAACTTCAGAAGAACCGCCGTCCCCTTTGTATGTCAGACTTCCGTCTGCCGCTTCCACACTGTCGCCGGACTGGAAGCTTAAATATTCACTATCAAAAGCAAGCTGTACTTCTACGTCTCCCATGCTGCCACCGGAGGAGCGAAGCACACACTTTACCTCCACCATCTCTCCGACTGCCGTCTCCGGATCTGTAAAAGAAATCTTGCCGTCTGCCGCATGCGCAACCAGTGAGAAACAAGGGATGCACAGACAAAGACTTAATACAATTGCACTAATTTTCTTCATTAATTTCATGATTGTTTTTTCCTCCTATGTTTTTCCATAGTATATTTTCATATGTTAAGCGATAGAACTTTATTGTTCTTCGGAATCAACCTCTTCGGAAGCCATTTCTTCCCCTGCAGAGGTATCAGAAGTCTCTTCTCCCTCGGTCTTCTCCTCATCTAATTCCTTCGGTCTTGTAACGCCAGTCAGATAGGCAATATCATCTGAAATCTGTTGAACAGTATCAGATACCGGCTTTTCCTCTTCATTCGGATACAGGAAGGTATGAAGTTCCTGTACATTTTCTGCAAGACCTTGAGCAACGACAACACTTCCACAATTTTTGTATCTCACATCATCCTGCTTCTCGAATGGGAACCCTGCTGTTTCTCCCAACTGATAATCTGCAACCCCAGCTGCAAGTCCCAACGCTTCTTTTAAAGAAAAACTTGTGGATACCTGTTCAAATACTTTATCAATAATTTTATTAATCGTGCTAATTTTCGTCTTAACCGCTTTTTCGAAAATCTTCTCAATAACGAGTCTTTGTCTTTCTGTTCTCTTATAGTCCCCACCAGCAGTAGAACGAATACGAGCATACGTAACTGCCTGCGCTCCATCTAACTTTTGTTCCCCTGCATGCTCGATAAAGTTCGCCTCTGTTCCTGCTACATCGGCAGTCTCCTGAAGAAACTCGTTCATATACTGCACTTCTTCTTCTTGAATATCTATCTCAATTCCGCCCATTAAATCAATGGTATCAACAAGTGCTTTAAAATCCACGGTTACATAATCTTCAATATCCAAATCCAGATTCTCATTGAGCATACTGATTGCTTCCTCCGGTCCACCCCGGAAATAGGCAGAATTTGCCTTATTATACTTATCATCCTTTTGCTTCAGGAACGTGTCTCGATAGATTGATACTAAACGGATTTCCTTTGTTTTGTTATCAATAGATGCAATAATAATTGTATCTGCATGCGTACCGGCACCAAGCTGACCTTCTCTGGAGTCTCCTCCAAACAGAGCAACCGTCGTATATCCTTCTTTTACAGCGCCCTCATTAACCGTAACGTTCTCGCTGTCAATTTCTACTCGTTGAATTTTATCATATTTTGCCATCACATAAGCTGTCCCCAGAAGAAATGTCAAAATGATTACTTCTGCGGTAAGCACAAAAATTCTCTTTCTCCTTTTATTTCTGCGCTTTTTTCTCATTTTTGCAGCTTGAACGGCTTTTAGCTGTTTCTTTTTTTTCGACATAACCAGCCTCTTTCCTTCTTCCGTGTCAATATCTACATTATACTACTATATTTTGTCAAAAATTGCAACCCAGCTCTTCTCCCGCACATTTTAGGGCTTCTTCCACCACGTGGTGCATATCGTAATATTTATATTTTCCAAGTCTCCCACCGAAGATTACCTTTTCTTCTTTTGCAGCGTCATCTGCATATTTCTGGTACAACTTATTGTTTTTTTCATCATTTACCGGATAATATGGTTCTTCTCCTAATTTCCATTCTGCAGAATATTCTCTGGAAATCACTGTCTTAGGCTGTGTTCCAAACTCAAAATGCTTATGTTCAATAATTCTTGTATATGGGACTTCATAATCAGTATAATTTACCACCGCGTCACCTTGATAATTCTCTTCATCTAATATTTCTGTCTCAAATCTTACAGAACGGTATTCAAGCTCTCCATATTTATAGCTAAAATAAGCATCTATAGGACCAGTATAAATAATTTTTTTACATATGGCATCCAGTTCTTTTTTGTGTTCTAAATAATCCACATTCAGGCGTACTTCCACACCATTCAGCATTTTTTCTATGATCTGCGTATAGCCTCCAACTGGTATTCCCTGATAAAGATCATTAAAGTAGTTATTATCATAGGTCATACGCACCGGCAGTCTCTTTATAATCTGTGGCGGCAATTCTGTGGCAGAACGTCCCCACTGCTTCTCCGTATAGCCTTTTACAAGAATTTCGTAAATATCTTTTCCCACAAGGTTAATCGCCTGTTCTTCCAGATTCTTTGGTTCTTTCACTCCATATTTTCTAATCTGCTCCTGAATCTTCTCTTTCGCCTCCTTAGGCGTAATTACCCCCCAGATCTTATGGAAAGTATTCATATTAAAGGGCATATTATAAATCTCTCCTTTATAATATGCGACAGGACTATTCGTATATCTGTTAAATTCTGCAAATTGTTGAATATACTCCCAGACTTTCTTATTACTTGTATGGAAAATGTGTGCACCATATTGATGCACTTGGATCCCTTCGATCTCTTTTGTATAGATATTTCCAGCAATGTGGCTCCGTTTTTCCACTACCAGACATTTCTTTCCTAACTTCTTTGCTTCATGTGCAAAAACGGCTCCGTACAGTCCCGATCCAACGATAAGATAATCATACATAAATATCCTCTCCTTAATGCCCAATGCTTTTTATCCTCTGCAACATATCCTGAAATTCCTGTCTTTCACAAAAATAATTCACAACGACTAACAATCCCCCTGAAACAGCGGCTATTCCTATTGCATAAAATATCCATTGCAAGAAAGAATTCATCTGTTGTGGTACAAATCCAAAACCAATCGCGATTGCAACACCTGAAACCACCATGTTGCGCAATACTCTTCGAAATGTATTCTGCCCTGTCCCTGAAACAAAAAACTTCCGATTATAAAAAATAACATCCAACGAACGATATCCATAAGAACAAAGAGTCCCAAATAATACTCCATTAATCCCATAATTCCAAACAAAGATCAGCGATACAACAATGTTAATCACTGCCTCTAAAATTGCCTGACGCCGTGTCTCCTTAAAATGTCCTGCCGCACAAATAATTGTAAGACCCGGAATTCTAATATTCTGCAAAAGTATCAAAAGAGTAAAGAAAACGGCGGATAACGGTCGGATGTAATTTGCGTCCGATACATCTGCCGTATAAACCATAACAAATGGTATCAACAACACCATCATACATGCAAATACCCAAAATAAAACCATCATATACAAATATTCAAAATTAGAAAAACTACGTTTCAAAACGTCTGTTTCCTTCTTTGATATTACTTCTCCAAAGCCTGCTGTCAGACCATTAGAAAATGACGTCATCATAAGATTCACAGCATATACTACCATATTATAAATTCCATATACGCTGACTTCAATCAATGATCTGCTGCCAAGACAAACTGTAAGCAATACGACATCTGTATTATTTACGATTACACCGACAATCTGATGAAGAAGCGCTGCACTTCTCTGATTCAGCCCATCCATTTTAGGAACTGCATGGAAATCTGTCTCTTTATAATTCTTATGTACATATGCACGTACAAAGAAAAATCGCAAAATATAAATAACTGTTGCCATAGCTTTCACGAACAATACCGGCATGTGAAGAGAAATCAACAGGATACTCACCGCCATATTCAGTGCTGTACCGATTGCCTGCACATAAGCAACCACATAGCCTTGCTGATTTGCGGTCAGTAAAACTTTATATTTCCCAAGCAGAAAATAATCCACCAGTGTACTGCTGGCAAGAACAAGAACCATCATTCTTACCAATCCTGCGTCCAACTGTCCGGTAATTAAATACGGATACACGAACGCAAAGCCTGCCACTAATGCTCCAAACAAATATCCAGACCTATTATAAAATCTCCTTGAAGCGGACAATATGCTATTGACTTCTGCCTGATCTTCTCTTGCCAGCGGTCCATACAATGCCACCACCGATGCAGTTCCCACTCCAGCCTCTGCAAGCCCCAAATATATAAGGAACTGGTTGATAGAGGTCACCATACCGTTTACACTAGAACCATATTCCTTAAGAAAGAATCTTGGCAGTATAATTCCTGATAAAAATATAATGACCTGCAAGAACAGATTTGCAAGCATGTTTTTTGCAGCCTGTTTATTTCTCATGTAATCCCTCAATTAATCGAATCCACTGTTTCAGAATCGTATTTTTACTAAATTTATCTTTGTTCCCTTCGTAAGTCGAAAAAGCTTTTCTCCTTGACGCATCTTCCATAAGTTCTGTCATGCGTTGTCCCATTTGCTCTAAATCATAAGGTGGAATCAGATAACCATTCTTCCCATCCTCTATAATCTCATTCGGCCCCGTTTCAATATCAAAACTGACCATTGGAAGGCCGAGTTCTAACGCTTCCAATAATACCAATGGAAGACCCTCTCGATAAGATGGGAGTACGAGAAATGCATAGTCTGAATAATAGCGGTATGCATGGTCCACATTCCCCTTTAAAATAAGCTGATCTTCAAGACGATATTCCTCAATCTTTTCCTCCAACATTTGTCGCATTTCTCCCGAGCCATAGACATGCCACTGCCAGTCTTGATGCGTTGGAAGTATCTTCTTCGCCACTTCCACTAACAGATCATACCCTTTTTCTTTTCCTAGTCTTCCAACTGTCAGAATTTTCTTTGATGAACAATCATAAGATTTCTTCGCTTCTATGATCTCTTCCGCAATCCAGTTATAGATACACTCTACTTTATTTTCTTTCAAATGGAACTTCTCTATATAGTCTCTTCTTGTCTTCTCTGTGAGAACTACTACTTTATGTGCCACACATGCACTCCAGAAACGAATTGCAGTAATATCCTTTTGATGCCACTGATTCATCAGTCCTCCATGATCACAATATATGTACTTAGCTTTTGTAAAAAATCGAGTGAAAGAAACAATAAGTGCCGGATAGTTTCCCATTAACATCACTGTATCTATGTTACGATTTTTTACCAGATGAATGAATCTTCGGAAAGTTCCTGTAATCATTCCTCTTAGACGCACCTGTCCTTGTACTCCTCTAATATATTTTACACGCGGATCAAGATCATATGCAGGGACGCCATTACTATTGATCTCGTAGAGATACACTTCATAGTTCTTGCAAAGTTCATTGAGAAGTTCCGATGTCACCTGCTCTACACCGCCGGTCACAGACATATCAAAATCAACCAAACATATTTTTCTCATCTTCTCACCTATGATGCTATTCCTTTATTCTTTTTCTCATTCATTTCAACCAGTAGCTTGTACAATCTCACATTTATAAGAAGCATCAAAGCACCAACTTTTCGCCCCTTACGGAAATAAGGATTCTTAAGAATTCTTATCGTATTTCTCTTCAGGTACCGCACAATTTTACAATACTCTGGAATCTTCTGATAATCATCCTGCTGGATAATCCGATCAAGCAATGCAAAATATGCCCAAAACAGCTTAAATCTTGCCTGTGTGATCACAGACGGATACTTCTGCTGAACGACCTTCAAAGTCTCCTCATAAAAATATATGAATGACATTGCAGAAGAATCAAATTTCTTTGTCGTAATACTCTCTTCCCGGTGAACATAATAATACAGAGGAGTTGTATCGACATGAACGGATTGAATAATCTGCATCAAATCCAAATGGAACTTTACATCTTCGTACAATACTCCTTCCGGAAATTTTACTTTATCAAGCAATTCTGAGCGATATAGCTTATTGCACGAGCTTCCCGGAATTTTCTCGCCAACAAGCAAAAGACCAAACGCCTTCTCCACATCACACAAAAACTTCTCTTCCTTCTCGCATTGAGGAATACACTTCTGTCTATACACATTATATACGCCACAGGAAGCAACATCTGCATGACTCTCGGTAATATTATGATACAATTTCTCTATCATTGTATTCTCTATATAATCATCACTGTCCACAAATAGAAGATACTTACCAGACGCCTCTTCAATCCCGCGATTTCTCGTTTTTCCAAGCCCTGAATTATTCTGTGTAATATATTTAATTCGCTCATCTTTTTTAGCATAAGCTTCACAGATTTCCCCGCTTCCATCTAACGAACCATCATTAATCAAAATAACTTCTATATTTTGATAAGACTGTGACAAAATTGAGTCTACACACTTCTTCAAATACTTTTCTACATTATAAACCGGTACAATTACACTTACAAGTTCCATATTTCCTCCGATTATCCGAAAAGGACTGCCTTCTGGCAGTCCTGTTATATTTTCATTACTTTTATTATCCCTCTGAAACAAAAGATTATTCTACCGGTTCTTCCGTACCCGTTCCTTCAGATCCCGAGCCCGAATCACCAGAACCCTGATCCGTTGAGCCTCCGCTTCCGGAATTTCCAGAATTTCCGTTTCCTTCATCCGGCTTTGGCTGTGAGGTACTTCCGCCTCCACTCTGATTATTTCCGCCGGAATTATTTCCCGAAGAATTATTAGAGTTACTTCCTGAAGATTGCGGTTTTCTGGATGGCGTATACTCCGGCGCCTCCTGAGGATCTGCCTCATATGTCTTACTATTCAAAGATGCATCATCTTCTGCTTTCTTCTGTCCTACACGAGCTACAATCTTATTACTGATACTTTGAACTTTATCGGACGGTGTATAGCCTTCTTCTGTTCCAAACAAAAATTCATGAAGTTTCTTCACATTATCTTCCAATGATACAGGAATAACAATACTTCCAAGTCCGGAGATTGTATCAGTTGCTTTATCAATCGGGAATCCTGTATTCTCTCCCAATTTATACTGATTAAAATATTTTGCGTAAGATAAGATTTCTGTCATCGTAAAGTTTGTAGAGATAGTTGGAAATACCTCGTCAATAATCTTATTAATCGTAGCAAGATCACTCTTCATCATTTTTTCTACTATTTTTTCGATTACTAGTCTCTGACGTTCTGTACGTGTAAAGTCACCACCTGCTGTAGATCGAATTCTTGCATAAGTTGTCGCCTGCACACCATCCAGATGTTGAATACCTGATCCACCCACAAAATGTGCTTCTTTTCCAGCAACCTGTCCTGTCTCATATACAAATTTATTTAAAGGTTCCACTTCTTCTTCTTTAATCTCAATATCCAGCCCCCCAAGAAGATCAACCACTTCCGCAACCACACCAAAATCAACCGTTACATAATTTTGAATATCAAGATCCAAATTCATATTCAACATGTTAATTGCCTGCTTAGGTCCGCCAAAACTATATGCCGCATTACATTTCTGAAGCGTTCCCTCTGATAAATCAAGCAACGTATCACGATATACCGATGCCATCTTAATTTCTTTTGTCTCTTTATTCAGACTGGCAACGATGATACAGTCCGTTCTCGTATTTTTTTCCAGATCCCCTTCTCTGGAATCTACACCAAATAAAGCAACATTCAGATATCCTTCACCGAGGCTTGCCAGTTGCTCAACCCCTTCATTAATCACAATATCTTCCTTAGGAATCTCTTGCGTATCCAACTGTCCAAGCTTTGCTGCCACATATACCACTCCGGAGCTCGCAAGAGCTAAAATAAGCCCTCCAAAGCACACGCCGATTTTCTTCCCTATAGTGAGTCTGGAAAACCAATTTCCCTTTTTTCTTCTTCCCCTTCTATGCCTTCTCTTAGCCATAAAACACCTCTTATCTTACATGTACACATTCAAAATACACCTTTAACATCATACACTATCTTTCCCTTAAGGACAAGTGTTTCTTTATTCTTAATTATTTCCACTGAAATACGGTTTTAAAAGCATTCTGTAAATCAGCCTGAAATACCTGATGTATCCCATCAATATCCGATACTGTCTTCTCTACTTGGATAATCTTTTCAATGCGCTTCTGGAACTGAAATTCTTTCATATATTCTGCCGCCTTAAGAAACTCTGCACGTCCTGACCTGCTACAGCCCACAAGACTCAACCCTTTCTCAAGAACATCTCTTGTATTAACCGAAACCTTATTCTCACTGACTCCCATCAGCATTACAGTCCCCTGCGGATTACAATATCGAATGATATCATCAATAGCATAGGAACTTCCTTCTCCTCCACAGCATTCAAACGCATGATCAATTTCCATATCTTCTGGAATTTTATCTACTAGATATGTCTGATCCACAAAAGAAAAGTAAGCAAGCTTCCTTACCGATTTCCCAATTACAATCACTTTCGTTTCAGGAAAGGTTCTCTTTAGAACCGCCGATACGCAATACGCAAGGCTTCCATCTCCCCAAATTCCAATGGTTTCACGGTTTTCGTGGGAAATTTTTTCAAATCGGGTTACAGCATGTACTGCCACACTAACAAATTCACTGACTGCTGCAACCGGTTCCTTTACCCCTTCCAGCGAAACTATGCGCTCAGCCGGCATACTAATGTATTCTCTCATAAATCCATCATAACCACTAGATAAAAATTTGGATCCTTTGACATAATTCTCATAGATTCCCATCTCTCTTCTCTGCGGAATGTTAGGAATCGGTACCACTAATTCTCCCTGTTGAAAGGTTCCTGTAGGATCATATTCCACATGACCACAACACTCATGAATCAATGCCATAGGCAGCTTCTTTTTTAATACATCTGCACTTCGCTTACCTTGATAGTATCTCTGATCTGCGTGACATATGGAAAGATAGGTTGGTCTGATAATCACATCATCATTTATTACAATATCATCATATTTAATAGAGAATACTTGTGGGCTTACCAACTGGTACGTATAGTTAATCAACTATCTTTCCTCCTACCATTGCCTGTGCAATCTTATAATCACTGACCGTTGTTATCTTAAGATTCGAGATCTCACCTTCTACAAGCTTCACTGGCACTCCTCGAACCACACATATTTTACATGCATCTGTCAGGATACTCTTTTCCTCTTCTGTGAGATCCCGATATAAACGTTTCAATAAGCTTATCTGGAAGCTCTGCGGTGTCTGCCCCTGATACATCTGACTACGTCTTGGAATATCAGTGATATTTTGTCCATCTTCGGACATCACAATTGTATCAATCGCATTCGTCACGGTATCACACGCTTTATATTTAGTAACTGTTTCAATATTATCCTGAATGATTCGCGCTGTAATAAAGGGGCGTACTGCATCATGAGTAATAATATAGTGTTCTTCACTTTCTCCGAATTCATTCTCAATAGCTTCTACAATATTCATGATTGTACTATTGCGATCATTTCCACCTTCTATTACGTGGATCTTACTTTTTTTCATTGGAATATATTTTTCAACCAAGTCTTCCATGTGAAGCACCCAATTCTCATGAACCCCAATAAAAATATGGTCAATCTGTGCATTTAGTAGAAACTTCTCAACCGTATGAATAATAATCGGCTTTTCTCCTAATGGTAAAAACTGTTTTGGCATATCGGCAATATTCATTCTTGTTCCCATACCACCTGCCAGAATTCCAGCAAAAATCATAATTTATTTTCCTTTCACACAATAAAATTTACCCTTGTACTGCTTATAACTATGATCCATGTCTAAAAACTTCGTGTCATGATGCGGTTTCTGCTTTTCTTTCGGAGGCATCTTCATATAATCCCCAAATGCAATCTTCAAATAGGAATCATAACCTGTAGGTATCGGCATCTCCGTATCTTCAAATGCTTTCCAGACTGCCGATTCAAAGGCTTCTTTTGGATATCTTTTTTTCATATAATGTGGACCTGAACAAAGCTCTGTAATAGAATCACAGTCCTTAATGCTGTATTTTGTCATCTGCTTTTCTGCAAACTTCCAAATCCGATATCGGATATTCCGTGATGGTACCATTTTCAACAAAATATTTCCTACCATTTTCACCGATTTTCCGTGATTTTCCGGAACGGTCTGGGCACAATAAACAGAATATACTAACGCCCAAAAACACTGTATGATTCTTTTACTTTTTTTATCCGGATATCCATCTAACGGTAAAATGTCTAATGGAAGTCCATGTGGAATATCCAGATCATCCTGATAGGGTTTAATCTGTGTTGTCTCACTATCTCTTATAGTAAGAAAGAGATTTCTGTCAATGTGATATGCATCAGACTTGGATAATTCGTATCTCTTTGTATCGGCTTTTTTCTTCCATAATGCCGCCAGACGCTCATAATCTCTTCTAGGCATAAAAAAATCAAGATCATCATCCCACGGGATAAAGCCATGATGCCGTATTGCTCCGATGCAGCCTCCGCCACAAAGATAGCATAACAACCCATTCTCTTTGCAGAAATTCACAAAATACTTCGCCATCTCAAGACTGCGTTCCTGCATTTTCTTTAATTCTTCCTTCGAGTAGTTTGCCATATTGTCACCTTTCCCTCTATGAATCTTTCTTTAATTTCCTCTTCCAAAAAGGCATCTTAACAATTCCCACAACCGTTCCCCAGCCATATGCAACGTGAAGTGACAAAAAAATCAACGGAAGCATTATATACTGCCAATGTTTGCGTTCTTTGTAAATGGATGCAACGCTCATAATCAGGTTCACTGCTGCATACATCCCCCACAACAAAAGCATTAAAAAGGGGTTTTCCACTATCGCCAACAAACTTGTGATAAAAATAGATAACACAAAACAAAATGGAATAAAATGATACAGCGAAAAGCACTGCGGACACACCCCTAATGTCAGTCCTACCCAATATCCATTCCCATACTTTTGCTTGATCATTCCATGCCATGTATTTCTTGTATGTTGATAGGAAATGATAGACGGTGTATAACAAATTTGATATCCAGCCTTTAAAATCCTATAATGCATCTCATTATCTTCCGTTCGTCCGAGATTCTCGTTAAAAAGACCTGCTTTCTCAAACACTTCCCGCCTATATGCACCATGAAATACACTTTTCACATATTTTTTCTTATGGCTTCTCCTGTAAGATGCAATGCTACTTCCGAACATTGATCGTTCAGCTAGGAGAAGTGTGTGTTTCCATGCCGTATCATCCTCCGCAATGTTAGGTCTTGGTCCTCCGGACACATACTCTCCACTCTCTATGCATTTCACATTTTTACTTACAAAATCACTTGGAATAAATGTATGGCTATCTATTCTCATAATAATATCGCCTTCAGACGCACGGATAGCTACATTCCACCCAGCCGCCTGAATCTTCTTCGGATTCTGCAACACTTTAATACGCACAAAGCCATGGTCTTCCTGCGCGAATCTCTCCATTAATTCCTTTGTATTATCTGTGGACATTGCATCAACAAGAATCACTTCCATTTTGTCATGAGGATAATCTTGTGAGATAATATCTCGAAACAACGATGGAAGAGCTTTTTCTTCGTTATATGCAATTACACAAAACGATACTAACATATACTATATGCTCCTTTTATCTATTAGCATTTAAAGTGCATGGTATTTATCATACTAAATACTAACATTCTCTATTTTTTCAATTCTACACTATTAGAACAAAAACAACAACTAAATTGAAAAAGTTTGAATGCTGGTGCTTTCATAAATACAGCTCTTATATTCAAATATTCTTGAAAGCAAGCTTCATAGCAACTAATTACATTTTCAAGTCGTGAGCCGAAAAGGAGTAACTGGTAACTATCGCAAAATCATGGAAAATATTACAGTTCCTTAATTCTGGTTCTCGATAAAAATTTCTTTCCAAGTCAAAATATTAGAATATTTTCAAATTGTTCTATAAAAGACGCAAAAAATCGCCTACATATTTCTGTTTCCCGTATGATTTTGAGGAAGGGTACATCTTTCTCAATAAAGAGAACCCTTCCTGGGTAAATGACAGCATTTACCAGATTGCTCATGACACATATGTGCGTATGACATTTGATTTAAACAAAGTATTACGCCAGTAAACTTGTATAATATAATTTCACTTCCTTGATACTTGATTTTCAGATTTCTGGAAGTACAATTTCATTGTATATGAATATTCAATCAACAAAATCAAATTTTATACTTCCGCAGCTTTAATTACATCTTTTTAAATTGTAATCACACCTAAAATTGGCAAACACATCTCTCGTAACATTTCTGTCATCTCATTAAATTCCTTGTATCTTGTTTCTGTATACTTTTCGACCAAGATAACTGCATCACATCCCAGCAAATACTTAAGATTATTTTCTTCATTCTCTATAAAAAAAGTCACTTGCGTAAAATTTTCATTTTCTAATTCTTGCCGAATTTTTTTTATATAATTGTAAAATGTTTTTGTCCGTATACTCGAACATATGGCTATTTTTTTACATTCTTTTTCTTCTATTTTTTTCTGTATAATAAGTTTTGTTTTTTGATTTTCAAATTTCATTATTCACTTATTCTCCTTCGATTCGAAAGTTTCCTATTACACATATTCCTAACCTTTCAAAATCGTCTTTCCTGTTTATTTTAGGGATTGCCAAACAATAACCTCCTATGATAAAACCTCCTAAAAAAGTACCTACTACTATTCCCGAAAGCATACTTTTAATTAAATCAAATTCCATAATACTACTTAATTCTTGTATTTCAGATATCCCTGTTATGCTATAACTATCTACACCTTGATTATATAGTTCCTTTTGATATATATCAAAGTATTCCTTAAGCGCATCAAATATCTTTATCACCAAATTAGATGTTGGTGCTGTTACCGTTATATTTAATACAAACCCATCTCCAGTTATTGAACACAGTATATAATTTGAAATTTCAGAAGTGGACACGCTTTCTCCTTTTTCTTTTAAATAATTAACAATATACTCTCGTGTAGCTTCTGATTCGATCAAACTTTTATATACAATTGCAATTTGACCTCCTGAATATTTTACAATTGAATTTTCTCCCTTTTCATCCATGACAGATTCAAAAACATATTGACCTGTGGATGTATAGGTGATTTCTTTGACAGTATTTTGTGCTTTAGCATAGTTCACTCCACAAAACACTAATACTGATATCATTATAATAGATAAAAAACTTTTTTTATTTTTCCACACTCCTATAAAAACATCCTTAATGCCACAATATTCAAACATCTCCGTTCCTCCTTTTTTGATAAGATTTTATAAATAAACTAGATATAAAATACTCTAAACCAACATATGCCCAAAACTGAATGCTGACCAAAAATTCCAAACAACTCGTCGCTTCGCCTCGCGGCATAAAGAAAATATTCGTCAATATCATTAATACACTAATTCTACTTATCAAATTCTTAGACAACAAACTATATACTGCTACGAAAAAAGCACCAAGTATCAAGCTAAAAACTATAATACCTAAATAGCCATAATCCGTATATAGCTCTAATAAATAAGAGGAACCCCACCCTCTTCCTGCAAGATATTCATCTCCTAAAGCTACATAGGACATATTATGTGCAAATCTATTACTTTCTAGTGCATTAACAATATTATTTCCATTTGGCAATGGATATGTTCCAAATATCTTTTGCCCAATCGTACCATGCAAAAAGTAATCTATAATACCGCCGAATGTATAATTCCTAAAATCTCTAACCGGTAATTTGTCAATTGTCCTATATCCAATTAATAAAACATCAAAACTTACCCCTTGTTCGATAAAAAAACGTCTGAAAGTATCTCCTATACTACTAAATTTAATATCACGATCCATCCTGATATCAGAGTATAGGCACATAGCTATAATCAAAACAGGGATTGCTACAACTGAAATAATTTTTTCTTTTTTCCCAAACCAACTTTCTTTTTTACCTATATATTTATATTCTCTTATCAAATAATACACAAATACAAATAAACAATTTAACACGAATGGATTCCTGATTCCTATATACAAATCCGGAATTGCAGAAACTACATAAAGACATAATGGAATAAATGACTTCTTTTTATTAGGATAAGTTGCCAAAAAACTACACAAAGCATATTTCATCATCGAGGCTAACCTATGTATCAGTGCCGGTAAATTAGATTGATAACTTGTATAGTAATCCAAATAGCTTCTCCCTTGCATCATAGTTATTTTTTCATAAGACACTACAAAGCTAAAAACCAAAGCCACAACAAAAAATAGTAAGGATATATTTTGAACAGCTAATATCATACTTTCATTTTTCATCTCTTTTTGCACAGAATTTACTTTTAATACTACACACTTTTGTCCTTTTTTTTCTCCTCTTCTCTTATATTGTTCATACAGTATTGCTCCTACATTCATTGAGAGTAATGATAAAAACATTGCCATCAAAGCAAAATGTATACCTTTTTCACTATCTTGAACCATATACCACAGTTTATTTGAACTAACAATCAATATCAATGGTTTAGCTAAAAGAAATACAAAAAACATGATTTGAAATAAAAGGAAAAACATTCGCTCCTCTAATCTTTCCACACAAAACAAAATGTTATTAATCAGTAGAAATATTATTCCTAAAAAAATACAACTATATTGTCTATTTATCCATCCGTATAAAGTCAAAACCGCCATTATATTTAAGCAAAAATATCTAACCCACTTCACTAGCATTCACCTTTATTTCGACGTTTTAATTAACGTTTCAGTTAAATAACCATTTATGGAATACCCTAAACTATTCAAGTCAGCTTCCATAGAACGCACTTCAGAAATTTTGGTTTTTCCTAATGTAATACAGATAAACACTGCATCACTTTCAAGGATTTGACGATAATACAAACAATCCCTTTTTGAACAAACATTTATTTTATGCCCTTTTAAGCTTGCCCTAAGCTCATTTACTGGTACTTGTTTTGATCTTTCTTCAATAAACAGTATGCTGTTTATATTGTTTACCTCAAAATAACTTTGCGCCCATATTTTAT
>OKRR01000050.1_pt1 | contig 118016 bp, 94 predicted proteins | sample 1601211 | NCBI WGS metagenome assembly OKRR01 (sample SAMEA3541525, study PRJEB24748) | human gut metagenome | biome: human gut; feature: human-associated habitat; material: faeces | place: China | collected 2012
TAACCTTGGCAAGGTTATGCTCTACCAACTGAGCTATTTCCGCGTTTTTTCAACGAGTGCAAAGATACAGAGTTTCCTTGTTTCTGCCAAATATTTTTAAGGGAAAGTTTATAAATGAAAGATACAAAGTTTATCCGGAGGATACGTAGTTATCAAAAAAGTAATTATAGAAATCTTTTAAAAGAAAAGAGAAGCATCGAATTAAAAGTCCGTTCGCGTGTAATCGATTGATTGACAGCGAATATCGTCTTCTTGTTTTAAGCCTATCCAAAGTGTACACTTTGGCATATGTTAATTGTACACTTCAGCCATACCAAAGTGTACAATCTTGATATGCTAAAATGTACAATCCTGTAAAGCAAAACCGGAGTGTTAAAATTAGGATTAACATCCTTAACAAATTACCTGTTTTTAGGATGAATCTGATATAAGAGGAGATTAATATATAAATAATGTATACCTAATCAGTATTAAAGAAAGTACAATCAATTCATTACTCAAAAAGCAGTCATACTTTTACATAACAGAACAAGGGTTTTCCAGAAGAAAGAGAAATATCCGTTATTTAATTACGAACTTGCAATGTAGTACCGCTCACAATCACATTGTATCGTTTCAGGTACTCTTTTCCTTCTCCTTCTACCGGAGCTCCACCACTACTCAGATTATACTTTGTTCTGCATTTAGGACAGATAGCAGTGCCCAATCCATCATCCTGTACATCTATTGAAACATTACGGCTGGCCTCCACCGGACAGGCTGCATCAAAAGCAGTATAATCATATCCCTGAGAATAGATAGATTGCCCAATTATCAGACCTGCATATCCCACAGGAATACCGTTTACATTTTTGGCTTTCTTTATAAATTGCCCGGGGATAGTCAATTTAGAATATTCACCCTGTACCAGATCACACGAGAAATAGAACGAAACATCCGGAATAGTTGATTTATAGGAGTCGTCACAAGCAACGGCACCTATAAATAGCAATATAACAAGAAATAATTTACGCATCTATATTCTCCTTTCTTTAATTAACGGGCAAGTAAAGCTTTCTCCGCTTCTTCCATTCCGCGGAAATTAAATTCTTCTACCACCTTCTGCATCAAAGCAGAGATTTCCGCATTGCACAGATTACCAATACTTCCTTCATGCGTATGATGTACCTGTTTGCTATGTGAGAAATTTCCAGCTTCAATATCAAGTCCCACCTTTTTATAAGCATCCCGGAAAGGCATTCCCTCACGAGCCAAACGATTCACCTCTTCCACACTAAAAATAAACAGATACTTATCATCATCAAGAATATGTTCATTCACCTTGATTTCATTCATAATATAAGTAGTCATCTTCAAGCAGTCTTTCAGTTCCTGGAAAGCAGGCAAAAAGACCTCCTTAATAATCTGAAGATCACGAAAATATCCAGAAGGTAGGTTATTAGCTATCATCATGATTTGTTGTGGAAGTGACTGAAGTTTGTTACACTTGGCACGAGTCAGCTCAAAGACATCCGGATTTTTCTTATGCGGCATGATACTGGAGCCTGTGGTACAGTCGTCCGGCAACTTCACAAAACCAAAGTTCTGGCTATTGAACATACAAGCATCAAAGGCAAGTTTAGAAATAGTACCTGCAATAGTAGCAAGTGCAAAGGCAACATTACGTTCCAGCTTACCACGCCCCATTTGGGCATATACCACATTGTAATTAAGAGAATCGAAACCCAACAAACGAGTAGTCATAGTACGATCCAACGGAAAAGAAGAGCCATACCCCGCAGCTGAACCTAATGGATTGCGGTTACACATCTTAAAAGCTGCCTGTAGAAAAAGCATATCATCTACCAGACTTTCGGCATAAGCCCCAAACCAAAGCCCGAAAGAAGAAGGCATAGCAATCTGCAAATGGGTATAACCAGGCATCAACACCTCTTTATATCTTTCACTCTGAAGAATAAGTACATCAAACAGCTGTTCCACTGCTTCGGCCACCTCCTTCAATTGTGTACGGGTAAAAAGTTTTAAATCAAGAAGTACCTGATCATTGCGAGAGCGGCCGCTGTGTATTTTCTTACCAACATCACCCAAACGCCGGGTCAACATCAGTTCTACCTGCGAGTGCACGTCTTCTACTCCGTCTTCTATTACGAACTCTCCCCGTTCCGCTTCCGCATAGATATTTTTCAGTTCTGCCAACAACTGAGTCAGCTCCTCTTTTGTCAACAAGCCGATGCTTTCGAGCATAGTGATATGAGCCATGGACCCCATCACATCATGCTTAGCAAGATAAAGGTCCATCTCACGATCACGTCCAACCGTGAAACGTTCTATCTCTTTATTTACCTGAACGGATTTCTCCCAAAGTTTCTGTGCCATACTATTTAGTAGTTAGTAGTAAGTAATTAGTAGTCAAGCAGTAAGTTGTCAAGTAGTAAGTAGTGCAGATACTTTTAATAATCAGAGCAAAAGGAGAAAAGAGCAAATGAAACATTTCTACTTAACCACTTACTACTTGACTACTTACTACTTAACCTTTTATTACTACCCCATTAATATTGAATCATTGCCAACATATCCACCATTTTCTCCAATCCTTCCTGAAGCGGTTTCTGCACCATGGCTTTCATAAAAGGATTTAGTTCCATACCGATAGTAGCCTTCAGCTTACACTCTTCATCAGTTGTCGCAACAAACTGAATCCAAAGATTGAAAGGTAGCGGAGAGTTAGTGGTTTCAAACTTAATACACTTACTTGGTTCACGTTCCACAATCTTCAATGTCAACTGCCCAACAGGAGCCACACTGAAACTCAAGGTATCAGAATCAAAACTTATATCCTTCACCTTATCTTCCGGCAAACGATCTTTCAGGGCCTCCAGATTGCTAAGATCGGACAATTTCTCATAAACCCGCTCCTGGCTGTAAGGTATCACTTTTACGGTACTTTCAAATTTAGTCATCTTATTTTCATTCTTATAAAGACAAAAAAAGAACTATCCGAACAAAATCTGTCCGAATGGCTCTCCTTTAAATCCACCTATAATTAAATATCTTTGTTACTTTCCAGCGTCCCAATGTGCAGGGTCTTTACGCCATTCGTTCAAAGTTGCAATATCCGTATCCTCAATATAACCGGTTTGAAGTGCAACGTCAAGTACAGCTTCATAGTTTGTCAAAGTCACCAAAGGCACTTTTGCATCCTTAAACGCTTTCTCTGCTACCGGGAAACCATACGTATAAGCAGCAATCATACCTATTACTTCACAACCATCCCGACGAATTGCTTCTACTGCCTTCAAACTACTACCACCGGTGGAAATTAAATCTTCTACAACGACTACTTTCATTCCGGGACGAAGCTCGCCCTCGATTAAGTTTTCTAATCCATGATCTTTCGGGGTAGAACGAACATACACGAACGGAAGATTCAATGCATCAGCCACCAACGCTCCCTGAGGGATCGCTCCTGTAGCAACACCAGCAATGGCATCTACCTGTCCGAATCGTTCTAATATCAGACGAGTGGTTTCAATCTTCACAAAATTACGAAGAGACGGATAGGAAAGAGTTTTACGGTTATCACAGTAAAACGGTGATTTCCATCCGGAAGCCCATGTAAAAGGATTGGCTGGTTGAAGCTTAATCGCTTTAATCTTCAGTAACTTCTCTGCAAATAATCTCTCTAAGTTTTTCATAACTAAACTAACTTGATAATTATAGAGTGCAAAAATACAGAAATAGAACGAAACAAGAAAGAAGATTCCGGTTATTTTTTTTAATCGTCCTGCGCTTCATCATCCGACACCTCTATGCAGCACTTGATATCTTTCATTTCAAAGCCGCGACTCATAGCAAAACGAATTAGTTTTCCATTTAATTCGTATTCGTCTTTTCCGCGAACACTCTTCCGTTTGGAAGCAAGCAAATCACGCAGCACTACAAGATATTCTTCCTGATCGATCTCATTCAAATGACGCCAAGCCACATCGGACGGTATTTTTTTCATATATAATCCCTGCCCTATTTTCATCTTTCCCCATTTGGCAAAACGAAATTTATCACCAATAAAAGCACGGCAATAACGCTCATCATCAATGTATTTTTCAGCTTCGAGACGGGCAAGTATACGCTCTATGGCATCGTAGGCAATACCCCACTTTTGTAATTTATCACTCACTTCTGCCCGGCAATGTTCTGCAGCAGAGCAATAGGCAGCTACACGGTTCAGCGCCTCTTCTTCGGTCATTGTATTCATTTATGCGTAGTTACAATTCTATCGTTTCCTGATATATCTTTTATAATACAAGGATGGCAATACCCTAAATCAATAAGCATACAGACGATTTCGCAACCGTATGCACGGTTTATTTCAAAGTAAAGTTTTCCTCCGGGGTTCAATAATTTTCTTCCTAATACAGCAATCCGACGATAAAAGCGTAATGGATCATTATCGGGTACAAACAGGGCAAGCTCCGGTTCCCAATCAAGTACATTAGGTTCCATGTCTGCCTTTTCAGATTCGGTCACATAGGGAGGATTACTAACAATAATATCAAAACGTTGCTCAGAATCTATCTCTGCCAATACGTCCTTTTGCTGAAAAGAAACAGCCGAACCCAAGACCTCATTGTTTCGCCGGGCTACAGCAAGTGCTTCTTCCGAGATATCCCAGGCCGTCACTTGAGCTTGCGGAATAATAAGAGACAAAGAGATGGCAATACACCCACTTCCCGTACCAATATCCAATATTCGGGGAGCATCATTCAAATTCTCCTTAGCAATAAGCTCCACTAATTCTTCTGTCTCCGGACGGGGAATAAGTACTCCCGGTGCTACGTAGAAAGAGCGTCCCAGAAAGATTGCCATTTTCCGTATATATTGTATCGGCTCATTTTTTCGTAAACGCTGCAGAATGTTTTCCAGTTCGTACTGTTTGCTTTCGGATAAATTAATATCTTTGCCCAGATAAATGTCGAGTGCATCCATACCCAACAGATCACACCAAATCATCATCGTCAGGCTTTTCAGTTCCTGAAAAGGATAAATATCTTGTAATACCTGACGGATATAAGTAGAAACCCGGTCCATGTCTATCTGTTTTTAGGGTGCAAAAGTACAAATATTATAGTAAAAGGCTGAAAAATGGAAGAAGAAAAATACATGCAGCGTTGTATTGAACTGGCACAAAATGGTTTATGCAATGTCTCTCCCAATCCGATGGTAGGAGCTGTAATTGTATGTGACGGGCAAATTATAGGCGAGGGGTATCACATTCGCTGCGGACAGGCACACGCCGAGGTAAATGCAATTCATTCGGTAAAAGACGAGTCTTTGTTAAAACGTTCTACTATTTATGTTAGTCTGGAACCATGCTCCCACTATGGAAAAACACCTCCATGTGCCGATCTTATTATAGAGAAACAGATACCACGTATCGTCATTGGCTGCCAGGACCCTTTTTCAAAAGTAGCCGGACAAGGAATACAAAAACTACGTAATGCCGGAAGGGAAGTAACAGTAGGAATACTCGAAAATGAATGTCGTCATCTGATACGCAGGTTTATTGTATTCAATACACTCCATCGCCCTTACATCACCCTCAAATGGGCTGAATCAGCAGATGGATTTATTGATATAAACCGCACAGACGGACAACCGGTAATACTTTCAACTCCACACACTGCCTTGTTAGTACATAAAAAAAGAAGTGAGTCGGATGCTATCATGGTAGGTACACACACGGCACAGCTCGACAACCCTTCATTAACAGTACGCAACTGGTACGGCAAGAATCCGGTACGAGTAGTATTGGACAGAAATCTATCACTTCCCTCTGACTTGCACCTTTTTGATGGTAGTGTTCCGACACTCGTTTTTACATCCCGAAAACATCCGGAACAGAAAAGCATAGAATATATCGTACTCGATTATGAAAAAGAATTATTGCCACAGATAATGAACACCCTCTATCATCGTGGTTTACAATCAATATTAGTAGAAGGAGGTACACAATTACTCCAATCGTTTATTGATAATAACCTATGGGACGAGGCATTTATAGAAGAAGCCAAGGTTACGTTAGATTCGGGTGTTAAAGCACCTGAAATAAGAAATAAAATTAGTTATTCCGATAAAAAACATTTTGGAGTAAAAATAAAGCACTACACGAACAAAAATGTGTAAATTGGCTCTATTCAGAGGGTTTTCTATCGATAAAAAGCCTGTTATTATCTATAATTTTATATAAAACTTCCCCACAATGTTCTATATCGGAAAAAATGTTCCTATTTTTGCAACTTGTAAATAAACACAATCTTTCAAATGAGAATTAAGTTTTTATCAGTAATTGTGAGTTTCTTGCTTGTGTCATTTGCCATGAGCTCTTGTCTTGGCGACGACGATCCTATTGAGTATAGCCCGAATGCACTTCTACAGGCATTTGAACTTGACAAGGTTTTGGGAGTTAATTATCAATTCACAATTGATCAGCTTACCGGAGAAATATACAATCAGGATTCATTGCCGGTAGGTTCAGATACGATTATTGATAGAATCCTGATAAAGACCATGACAGTAGCAGGTTTTGTTACTATCAGAAACTCAGCAAATACAGAAGACTCCATATTTAATATAGCAGACTCTGTAAATCTGGTAGGAACAGTGGAAAAACCTTTCAGATTTAAAGTATGGGCACCGGACATGGAACATACGAGAGAGTATGCACTATCAGTGCGTGTACATCAGCAACAACCGGATTCTCTGAATTGGGGCAAAGGGCCGATAGGCACTAATTTTGCACCTCAGATAAAAGGTAAACAGAAATCCATCATTTTCAATAACCAAATTTATGTTTACGGGCCGAGTTCTTCTTCTGTATACTACACCACCCTATCCAATGGACAACTTGGAACAGATGGAACGTGGAATTCAAGTCTAATCAACGGGTTGCCTTCAACAGACCTTACTTCAATCGTGAACTTTAACAGTACACTTTATGCAACAACTGCTGCCGATAAGAAGGTATATAGTTCTAATGATGGTATAAATTGGGAAGAAGCGCCAGCGTTTGGAGACAACACAGTAGTTCTGATTGCTCCAATCGGGAATAGTCTGACAGGAATCAAGACTCTGGATAATGAAGATATGTTCTGTACAACAACAAACGGAAGTGACTGGACGGAAGAAGGTGTCGTTCCAAAAAATTTCCCACGTAATAACATCTCAGTTACAAGCTTTCAAAATATAACCGGTGTACCTAATATTATGATAGTAGGTAATATTCCGGAAGAAAATAAAACTGAAAAAGACACAGCAACAGTTGCATGGGGATATATGCAAGGACAGGAATGGGCCGCTCTGGATGATTCTTCATACCCTTGTCCGCTACTAAAAGACCCTTCCATTATGTATTACGGAGGTGCTTTCTATATCTTTGGTAAAGACTTTAAAACGTTCTATAAGTCCGAGGCTGGCATTGTATGGAAGGAAGTAACAAATATGTTTATGTTCCCAATAGATCAAACCATTGAGATTAAAGACGAAGAGGACAACATACAGACAGAGTATAACTATGGTTTTAGAGGTGAAGAATCAGACTACTCAATGGTAGTAGACGAAAATAACTTTATCTGGATAATGCGTAGTTATGATGAAACGCCGGGTGCGATAGCAAATAGCGGAAATGTATGGAGAGGTAAATTGAATCGTTTAGGGTTTGCAAGGCAATAAGCGAAATACAATTTTAAAGTTAATCAGCCGTTCTATTAATGGAATAACCAAGTGATAAGACGATTATGGCATTTACTAAAAGAACGCTGATACTATGTATATTGTTACTCTCACTACCGCTTCTCGGCCTGTATGCACAGGACGAAGAAGAATATAAGATGGAATTGGGAGGAGGTTTGGGTGGTAGTTTTTACATGGGTGATGCCAACTACACTACTCCATTTAAGAACATAGGAATAGCCGGAGGGTTTATGGCAAGATATATAATGAACCCACGAATGGCCATAAAGGCAAACTTAATGGCAGGAAGAATATCCGGCAATACGAAGAATTTTAAAAATAAGTATCCCGACAACGGAGAAGCAAGTTTTAAACGTACAATCTTCGATTTAGGGGCACAATTTGAATATAACTTTCTGGGATATGGAACCGGATATGGTTATAGAGGTGAACACAGATTTACTCCTTATATATTAGGAGGAATGGGATTTACCTTTGCCCCGGCACCTGCAGAAGGAGTATTTACCGTAAATTTCCCGGTAGGAATAGGAGTAAAATACAAAATAGCTCCAAGAATAAATATCGGATGCGAATTTACGATGCGGTTCAGCTTGAGTGACAAGTTAGACGTTACGAACAAAGAAGGGCTGCAGTTAAATGATCCATATCGGATTAAAGGAAAGGGATGGAAAAACAAAGATAGTTATTCATATACCGTCTTTTTTGTGACATACGACCTTTTCTCCAGATGTAAAGAATGCAACAATTAAAAAAGATGTCCTATAAAGAGCAAATAGATTTTAGCCGGATACCTCAGCATGTAGCGATTATCATGGACGGTAACGGAAGATGGGCCAAGCAACGTGGACGTGAACGTAGCTTTGGACACCAGGCCGGTGCAGAAACTGTACATATTATTGCAGAAGAAGCCGCCAGGTTGGGTATTAAATATCTGACTTTGTACACCTTTTCCACAGAAAACTGGAATCGTCCTTCGGATGAGATAGCGGCACTAATGAGTCTTCTGTTCGATTCTATCGAAGAAGAAACATTTATGAGAAACAACATAAGTTTTCGTATTGTAGGCGATATCGATAAATTGCCCGAAAATGTACGGATACGATTGGATGCTTGTGTAGAACATACTTCACATAACACAGGAATGGCTCTGGTACTGGCTCTCAGTTATTCATCCCGTTGGGAAATAACAGAAGCTGCACGACAAATAGCAATACAAGTTCAAAAAGGAGAATTGACTCCCGAAGAAATTACTGACCATTGCCTTGAAGCACATTTGACTACTAACTTTATGCCCGATCCGGATTTACTGATCCGCACGGGAGGCGAGATACGGTTAAGCAATTATCTGTTATGGCAGTGTGCTTACTCCGAACTTTATTTCTGTGATACTTTCTGGCCCGATTTCAGGGAAGAAGAATTGAGAAAGGCTATTAGTGACTACCAGAAACGGGAACGTCGCTTCGGCAAAACCAGTGAACAAATCAGTTAACTCAAAACTTATAATAATAACATAAATGCATTATCGTATTTCCTTCATACTCGTAACGTTTATCTGTCTGTTTGGGTTTGCACTGGCAGGCAAGGCACAAGATGCTAACACAGACGAATCTTCCAAACCTGTTATTTTATATTCAGGAACACCAAAAAAATATGAGATAGCCGACATTAAGGTCGAAGGTGTTAAAAACTACGAGGACTATGTACTTATTGGTCTCTCGGGGTTATCGGTAGGTCAATCCATTTCAGTACCAGGTGATGAGATTACAAGTGCTATCAAGCGCTATTGGCGCCATGGTCTATTTTCAAATGTCAAGATCACAGCCGAAAAAATAGAAGATGGTAAGGTATGGTTGAAAATCAGTTTGACTCAACGTCCCCGTATTTCAGAAATACGCTATCATGGCGTAAAAAAATCAGAACGACAAGATCTGGAAACAAGATTGGGATTGGTAAAAGGCAGCCAAATTACTCCAAACTTAGTGGACCGTGCTAAAACACTGATCAAACGTTATTTTGATGATAAAGGTTTCAAAAACGCAGAGATTATCATTTCTCAGAAAGACGATATATCCAATGAGAATCAAGTGATCGTTGACGTAAATATCGATAAGAAAGAAAAGATTAAAGTACATGAAATAACAATCGTAGGTAACAAAGCAATTAAGACCTCGAAGTTGAAGCGTGTAATGAAAAAAACAAATGAGAAGGGTAAATTGCTGAATTTATTCCGTACCAAGAAGTTCATCAACGAGAAATATGAAGAAGACAAGCAACTGATTATAGATAAATATAACGAATTAGGTTATCGTGACGCAGTGATCGTTACTGATAGCGTAACACCCTACGACGATAAGACTGTCAATGTGTATATGGAAATTGACGAAGGAGACAAATATTACCTTCGCAATGTAACTTGGGTGGGAAATACCCTCTATCCATCAGAACAGTTGAATTACCTTCTCCGAATGAAAAAAGGGGATGTATATAATCAAAAGTTACTAAATGAGCGTTTGTCTACTGATGAAGATGCTATTGGTAATCTATATTACAACAATGGTTACCTTTTCTATAATCTTGATCCGGTAGAAATCAATATTGACGGTGATTCTATCGACCTCGAAATGAGAATTTATGAAGGTAGACAGGCTACCATCAACAAGATCAAGATTAACGGTAATGACCGTCTATATGAAAACGTAGTTCGTCGTGAGCTTCGCACACGCCCCGGACAATTGTTTAGTCGTGATGACTTGATGCGTTCTATGCGTGAAATACAACAGATGGGACACTTCGATGCGGAAAATATCCATCCGGATATCCAACCCGATCCGATGAACGGTACAGTTGATATTGCTTATGATCTTGTTTCCAAAGCAAATGACCAGGTAGAATTCTCTGCCGGTTGGGGTCAAACAGGTATTATTGGTAAGTTGAGCTTGAAGTTCACTAACTTCTCATTGGCTAACCTGTTACATCCGGGAGATAACTATCGCGGTATCCTTCCGCAGGGAGATGGACAAACACTGACCGTCAGTGGACAGACGAATGCGAAATATTATCAGTCATATAGTATTTCATTCTTTGACCCATGGTTTGGAGGCAAACGCCCCAATTCATTCTCAATATCTGCTTTCTATTCACGACAAACAGATATTAGTAGCCGTTATTATAATGACAGTTATTATAACAACTACTACAATAGTATGTATAGTGGTTATGGTGGTTATGGTATGTACAACTATGGTAACTACAATAATTACGAAAATTATTATGACCCTGATAAGTCAATTCAAATGTGGGGGCTTTCTGTAGGTTGGGGTAAACGCTTGAAATGGCCGGATGACTACTTCACTCTCTCTGCAGAACTGGCATACCAACGCTATATATTGAAAGACTGGCAATACTTCCCGGTAACAAACGGAAAATGTAATAACATCAGTCTGAACCTTACGCTGGCTCGTAGTTCTATAGATAACCCATTGTTCCCACGTCAAGGTTCCGAGTTCTCACTGTCGGCACAAATTACACCGCCGTACTCGTTGTTTGATGGAAGAGACTATAAAGGGTATTACACTTCTACCGGAGGTATCACTCAAGACAACAGAAACAAGCTGTATAACTGGGTTGAATACCACAAGTGGAAATTCAAAGCTAAAACTTACACAGCTTTGATGGACTATCAGGCTCATCCGAAATGTCTGGTTCTTATGAGCCGTATTGAATTCGGTTTGTTAGGTCACTATAATAAATATAAGAAATCGCCATTCGAAACGTTTGATGTAGGTGGTGACGGTATGACAGGATATTCAAGTTACGCCACAGAAAGTGTTGCATTGCGTGGATACGAAAACAGTTCTTTGACTCCTTATGGCAGAGAAGGTTATGCGTACACTCGTTTGGGTATTGAATTAAGATATCCATTGATGCTGGAAACAAGTACTAATATTTATGTGTTAGGTTTCTTGGAAGCTGGTAATGCATGGAATGATATCAATAAGTTCAACCCATTTGATTTGAAACGTTCTGCCGGTGTCGGTGTACGTATCTTCCTTCCAATGATTGGTATGATGGGTATCGACTGGGCATACGGTTTCGATAAAGTATTCGGTAGCAGCAGTGCCGGTGGTAGTCATTTCCACTTTGTACTGGGCCAGGAATTCTAAATTGTTTCATTAAAAAACTAAACGTTATGAAGAAGTCTGTTCTATTTATCATGATGCTGTTGACTATTAGTTTAACAGCCAGTGCACAAAAGTTTGCTCTGATTGATATGGAATATATCTTGAAGAACATTCCCGCTTATGAGCGCGCTAGCGAACAGTTGAACCAATCCTCTAAGAAATGGCAAAGCGAAGTAGAGACGCTTGCTCAAGAGGCTCAAACGCTGTATAAGAATTATCAATCGGAAACAGTCTTCCTTTCTGAAGAGCAAAAGACTAAAAAAGAAGAGGAAATTGTAGCTAAAGAAAAGGAAGCAGCCGAACTAAAACGTAAATATTTCGGTCCGGAAGGTGAGTTGTTTAAAAAGAGAGAAAGTTTGATGAAGCCCATTCAAGACGAAATATACAATGCAGTGAAAGAGCTTGCTGAACAAAAAAGTTATTCTGTTGTAGTAGACAGAGCATCAGCAACAAGTATTATTTTTGCTTCTCCACGTATTGATATAAGTAATGAAGTGCTGGCAAAGTTAGGATATTCAAATTAATTTCATACATTTGCAAGCGATAACCCAAAGTAATCATTCAAATAAATAATAAAACTATGCTAAAGAAAATTGCACTTTTAATTATGCTGGTACTCCCAATGGGCGTATTCGCACAATCAACACTCAAGTTCGGTCACATGACTTCGACCGAAATTATTCCTACTATGCCTGAATATACAAAAGCTCTTTCAGAGTTACAGGCTTTGGAAAAAAATTATACTGATGAAATTCAAAGAACCCAGGAAGAGTTCAGCAAGAAATATCAGGAATTCCAACAGGCGATAGCTAAGGATTCTCTTCCGCAAAATATTGCAGAAAGAAGACAGAAAGAATTGCAGGATATGGCTGAAAGACAACAGCAGTTCCAACAGGAAGCAGAACAAGGTATGCAGAAAGCACAGCAAGAAAAGATGACTCCTATCTACAAAAAACTGGATGATGCTATCAAAGCTGTAGGTGCTGCAGAAGGTGTTATTTATATTTTTGACCTGGCTCGTACTCCAATTCCTTACGTAGGTGCTCAGAGCATCGATCTGACTGCTAAAGTAAAAGCACAGCTCGGAATTAAGTAAAAGAACAAGTATAATATATTGTAAGCAACAACTTAAAGTATAAAAACGAGCTACAAGCAGCAAGTTACAGGCTATTCTGATTAACCGAATGCCAATTGTAACTTGTAGCTTGTAGCTCGTAATTTTTTTTACCATTATGAAACAGAAGCTTTCGCAAATACCTGGTCCTATCGGTGTATTCGATTCAGGTTATGGAGGATTGACTATCCTGAGTAAAATAAGAGAAACTCTGCCGCAATACGATTATATATATCTGGGCGACAATGCTCGTACCCCCTATGGTACCCGTTCATTTGAGATTGTCTATGAATTCACCCTTCAGGCTGTTAATAAATTATTTGAGATGGGATGCCACTTGGTCATTTTAGCTTGTAATACAGCTTCAGCGAAAGCGTTGCGAACGATACAAATGAATGATCTTCCACACCTTGATCCTCAACGAAGAGTGCTTGGTGTGATCCGACCAACAGTAGAATGTATAGGCAGCATCACCCATAGCCGCCATGTGGGAGTATTGGCTACAGCAGGTACTATCAAATCGGAATCCTATCCAATGGAGATACATAAGTTGTTTCCCGACATCTATGTCAGTGGAGAAGCCTGCCCGATGTGGGTTCCGTTAGTCGAGAACAACGAAGCACAAAGTTCCGGAGCCGACTACTTCATCCAAAAATATATTGATACTCTATTAAGTAAGGATCAGCAAATTGATACTGTAATATTAGGTTGTACACACTATCCGCTATTATTACCCAAAATAAAACATTTTATGCCTGACGGGATAAAGATTGTGTCACAGGGAGAATATGTTGCCGGAAGCTTAAAAGACTATCTGCATCGCCATCCGGAAATAGCAGCTAAATGTACACAAAACGGTAAATGTACCTTCTGCACAACAGAAGCCGAAGAAAAATTTATCGAGTCGGCATCTGCATTTCTGAATGAAGATATAACTGTCAAACGAGTAGTATTAGAGTAAGAAAAATATCCACCACATAATAAGCCCTCTCTGCATCATTAAAGGATATGCAAAGAGGGCTTATTTATTTTATTTGTTACCGATGCGATCTACAGCGGAATTGAGCCATCATAAATAGTGATATCAACCCGGGCACCTCTGACTACAGCCTTATAGCTTTCTCCGGAATTTAACTGAACAGCTTCACCAACCGTGGCAGTATAGGTCACACCATTACTCAACCGTACCTGAAAAGGGGTCCCCTTCTCTATTCTTTGAGGTAAAAGATTGAGAGCTTGTTTCACACCATTATCAAAACGATTAAACGCAGTATACTTTTTCTCATCCAATATGACGATAGAGCCATCTTTCAAATTCTGTACTCCCTTGTTCTTTATTAAAGCACTAACCTCAATATCTCCCTGATAAGAGCGCCCATCCCCATCCAATACCTCTACAATCAGAGGAGCCATCACACGCTTAAACTGAAGACAAACCTGTTGTTGTCCGGCAACAGCCTTTGCCTTTCCAAACAAATAGTCATTGGTTCCTCCTTCCAACACACGCGTTTCATTACTCGCCACAGACTCTGGCAGACGGGGATAATGAGCATAAAAAAAGACCTCGCTCTTTTTGCTGAATTCCCCCCATGAGCGAGTATCCTTTTTGAGATCGAACACAGTAAATTTATCATCCAACTCAGTACGCATCGAAATCACATCAATGGAAGTACTGCCACTGGCACGCGATAGGGTTTCATCACCAATAACAACGCTGGTGAATTTAATAGTCTGTCCATCTGTCTGTTCAATCGTTTCGTCTTGTTGACAACTCCATAAACAGCCCAATACTAAACTCATAAAAAGTACTTTTGTTCTCATTTGTCAGGGTATTATATATTAAAATTAAGAATACGGTATTACAAATACAAAGCGACACCCTTCTTTGTATTCCGGATCAATAGTCAGGCTACCATTCAGTTTTTCCGCAATTCCCCGGCAAATTGAAAGACCTAAACCTGTACCTTGTGAATAGCTATCAATTTTCGTAAATCTGTCAAAAACCCACTCCTGTCTATCCAAAGGAACACCAGGTCCGGTATCAGTTACAGCAAAGCATATATTCTGCTCCTTCTTCATCACAGTATATGTCAGTGTTATGTTGCCCTGAACTGTAAACTTTGCCGCATTATGCAACAAATTGATTAAAACCTGCATTATACGTTCAGGGTTACTTTTAACTATTAACTGATCATGTTCAGAATGAAAAAGTAGCTTCACGCCCTCCTGTACATCTCTACGAACGCTCTCCAGACTCTGTTTACAACAATCATTAATATTAGTCAATACATCTGCCGGCATACTACCTGTTTTATCCAAATCAGATAATTCTAAAACATCCGTCACCAAGCGAAGTAAATTATGACTGTTTGCCTCAATAATAGAGGCATATACTTTAGTATCCGGATCATCCCGATAGCGATCTCCTAATATCTGAGAAAACCCTACAATAGAATTTAACGGTGTACGAATCTCATGGCTCATACTCTGTATAAATAATGTTTTCATCTGGCTCGCATCTTCCGCAGCATTCTTCGCTTTTCTCAATTCCTCTTCTGAATGCAACAACCGTTTATTCAGTCTGTTTTCTCTATATAGGAAGATAAACACAAATATTAATAAAGCCGCCAATGAAATAATGAGAATCTGCTTATTATACAACTCTTTCTTCTGTGCCTGAAGCATCAACTCTTTTTTTTCTGAATTCAGTTTTTCCATATTAACCAGAGTTGCAAATTCACTGATGGAGTGTTCTTCATTACTCTGTCTGGCAGAATCTTCCAACTGAATATATTTAGACAAATAATCAGCTGCCAGGTCTTTCCTTCCCATAGCCTGATAGATTTCTCCCTTCATACGATAATGTCCGCTACGCAATGCATGTTCATTAAGACGCAATTCCTCTTTTATCAGTGCATCAGCAGACGCTAAAGCCTTCTGATATTGTTTTGTCTGCTTATAATAGAAGAATTCATTCTCATAATAAAGCTTCTTATTGATATCCAGTTTTTTATCATCTGCAATCAATTTCTCAACCTCTTGTAATATTTTCTTCGCTTTTTCCATATCGGCTATAGCAATATAGTAATGTATATAACCTAATTTTCCGAGAAGGATATGTACACTTGCATTAGCTGTAGCCTCAGCTTTTTTCAGCATTTCGAGTGCCTGAGGCAATTTATTCTGTTCAATATAATATTTTGCAACTTCAGTATAAGAAGGTGAAAGGTTGTAATTATCAACATGATAAGTTTCGGTCAGTTCGATTCCCTTCAAGCAATACTCAAAAGCCAGGCTTTTCAGATTCTTTATTTCATAGATTTGGTATAAGCTATTATAACAGTAAAGTAGCCCGATCTTACTATCCTTTATTTGGGCATCTTTTAGCATTTCCTGAGCTTCATAAAGAGCTATATTGGTCTTTCCGGTTTTGAGATAATGCAATATCAAACGATTGTTCCAAACAAAATAATAATATTTAAGTTGATTTGTTTTTTCAGCAAAATCCTTCACTATATTCGTATAATGAATAATACTGTCTACATTATTTCCTTGAAAATAGTAATAGTCTAATTTAAGCGCCAAAGCAACAGCCTGCATCCGTAAATCTCCTCTCTCCTCCGACATCTGATACAGCGTATCAGCCATATGAAGAACTTTTAAATTGCTAACATTCTCCTGGCAATACTGAAAATATGAGTATAGTGTGCTATCTACATTAAACTCCTTTTCTTCCTGCGCATAAGCCGTACTGCAAAGAACAAAAGAAACAACAAATAACATTCTTCGGAAGATTGTAGTTCTCATGATTATGTATTGATTAATGACCTGGCTGTAGATTGCAAATATACATCTATTTTTAACGTCCAGATTACAAATTGATTATTTTATTCAAATTATTGTCTACTTTATCTTGTATATATAAGTCAAAATAAAGCAGATCACCATTTTATCAATGAGAACTATTCACGGACATTCTTTCCACTCCTCTTGAATTTCATCATCTCTTCTGAAAGATACATTATTCATCCAAAGCCACTATTTTTTTCACCTTTCCATGCGTTTTTTCAGAAATTATCGTGTACATTTGTGAAAGTATAAACACCCTATAGCTCAGAAATTATGAAAGAAGAAGATAACAGCCGTCTGATCGAAGTATTTTCCGGTTCAAGATGGGAAGCAGAACTTATCAAAGGATTGCTTGAAAGTAATGAAATAGATGCCGCCTTAAAAGACGGCCTTATAACAACAATAGCACCTTATATCAGTCCCACAGTATCCGTTATGGTAAAAGAGGATAACTATGAGCCTGCTATGGAAATTATCAGGAGCCGCGAGAAAGCAGAAAACGATTAAGACGATCGAGTGCTTCGCGAATATTCTCCAATGAGTTGGCATACGAAAAGCGTACGTAGCCTTCTCCTCCTGTGCCGAAGTCAACTCCCGGTGTAATGCCTACATGTGCTTGCTCTAAAACTTCAAAAGCAAACTTATAAGAATCTTTTGTAAACTTGCGAGCATCAGCAAATATGTAGAAAGCACCTTTGGGTTCAACGCGGATACCAAATCCCATTTCGCGAAGACGTTGAATCATATAACGTCGGCGTTCGTCATACGTTGCCCGCATCTGCTCCACATCCGGAGCAGCATGGCGAAGTGCAGCGATACCTGCTTGTTGAGCAATACTGGGGGCACAGATAAAAAGATTTTGCTGCAATTTCTGCAATGCTCGCATACACGATTTAGGTGCAATCACATATCCAAGCCGTAATCCTGTCATGGCAAAGCGTTTTGAAAAGCCATTCAAAACAAAAGCCTGATCAGTAAATTCCAGAATACTACGGGCACGTCCTTCATAAACCAATCCATGATAAATTTCATCTGAAATGACCGGAACACCCAATGAAGCTATTTCTTTAAGAAACTTATCCTCCAGCAATAACCCGGTAGGATTCATTGGTGAATTAATAAAGATAGCTGCCGTACGGGTGGTGATAAACTTTTTAATATCCTCTATATTATACTGCAGACCATTTTCTTCGCGAAGTGGCACCAATACCGGTTTTGCTTGTGCAGCCAACACAAAATTACGATAACAGGCATATCCCGGATTTGAAAGAATCACCTCACTATCCGGCCGACAAAGCAACAACAATACCAATAGAATTGCCGGTGAAGAACCGGAAGTCACCACAATACAGTTGGGGTCTACCTTCACACCATATTCCCGATAATGGAAATCAGCTATTTCGCGTCTTAATTCAGGATCACCTAAAGAATGGGTGTAATGTGTTAAATGAGAATCATATGCTTTTTTTGCTGCTTCCGCGACACAGGCAGGCACATCAAAATCGGGTTCACCTACCTCAAGATGAATAATATCAATACCCTGTTTCTGTAATTCATTAGCTCGCTCTAATACGTCCATGACGATAAACGAGGTCATTTGTTCAACCTGAGGGTTAGTCTGTTTCATTGGTTTATCTGTTTTTTCGGGGTACAAAGATACGATTTTTACAGTATGAATGTTACCAGTGAAAAAGACTTTATTTTATAGCACTTCCGGTTTTGTATACGTATTCTTATTTATCCGTAAAAACAAGCACCTATAACTATCATATCGATAAAAAGTTCTATATTTGTACTTCCAAATCGTTAGTAAAAATGAAACAAGAGTTTACAAGAATAGCCGTAAAGGTAGGAAGTAATGTACTGACGCGTCGGGATGGAACATTAGACGTAACACGTATGTCGGCCCTTGTCGATCAGATAGCGGAATTACATAAAACAGGTGTCGAAGTGATCCTCATATCTTCGGGTGCCGTAGCTTCCGGACGCAGCGAAATACGAACGATAAAGAAACTCGATAGCGTAGACCAGCGTCAATTATTCTCTGCTGTAGGACAGGCTAAGTTAATCAATCGTTATTACGAACTTTTCCGTGATCATGCCATACCTGTGGGACAGGTACTGACAACCAAAGAAAGTTTTGGTACCCGCCGACATTATCTGAACCAGAAAAACTGCATGACTGTAATGCTTGAAAACGGAGTAATCCCCATTGTCAATGAAAATGATACCATCTCCGTCACAGAATTAATGTTTACTGATAATGATGAGTTATCCGGCCTGATCGCTTCAATGATGGATACACAAGCTCTTATTATACTAAGCAATATAGATGGCATATATAATGGTTCACCTACAGATCCATCCTCTTCCGTCATCCGCGAAATAGGCCATGGAAAAGATTTGTCCAGCTATATACAAGCCAGCAAATCGAGTTTTGGAAGAGGTGGAATGTTAACCAAAACCAATATTGCCCGTAAAGTAGCAGATGAAGGGATTACTGTGATCATAGCCAATGGAAAACGGGATAATATCCTTGTAGATTTATTACAACACCCTAAGGAAACCCTCTGTACGCGCTTTACTCCATCAAAAGAACCTGTGTCCAGTATAAAAAAATGGATAGCCCACAGTGAAGGATTCGCCAAAGGAGAGATACATATTAATGAGCAAGCCACAGAAGTATTAGCTTCAGATAAAGCTGTAAGTATTCTTCCCATCGGTATAATAAAAATCGAAGGTGAGTTTGAAAAAGACGATATCGTACGTATTTTCAATTTCGAAGGAGTACCAGTGGGAGTAGGTAAGGCAAATTGTGACTCGGCACAAGCACGAGAGGCGATGGGTAAACATGGAAAGAAAGCAGTGGTACATTATGATTATTTGTATATAGAATAATATGACTTTTAAGAATATGAAGTTAAACGAAACATTTACTGCCGTACAAGCAGCCAGCCGAAAGTTGGCACTACTGAGCGATGAGACGATTAATCAGATATTGAATGCAGTAGCTGACGCAGCCATTGCGGAAACTCCTTCCATTCTAAATGAAAATGCAAAAGATCTTGCACGAATGGATAAAGCAAATCCCAAATATGATCGTCTGAAACTCACAGCAGAACGCCTGGAAGGAATTGCCGCAGATATTCGTAATGTAGCTACCCTTCCCTCACCTTTAGGACGGATATTGAAAGAGACAGTCCGCCCAAACGGAATGAAACTCACCAAGGTCAGTGTTCCTTTCGGTGTTATCGGTATCATTTATGAAGCACGCCCCAACGTGAGTTTCGACGTATTTTCTCTCTGTCTTAAAAGTGGCAATGCCTGTATTTTAAAAGGAGGCAGCGATGCAGACAGTTCCAATCAGGCAATCATAAGCGTTATCCACAAAGTATTAAAACAATTCAACGTAGATACGCATATAGTAGAGCTTCTTCCTGCTGACAGGGAGGCAACCACCGAGCTACTTCATGCAACAGGTTATGTAGATCTCATTATCCCACGCGGAAGTAGTAATCTGATAAACTTTGTACGCGAAAATGCAACAATCCCCGTCATCGAGACAGGAGCTGGAATCTGCCACACCTATTTTGACGAATACGGTGATACAACCAAAGGTGCAGCTATCATCAATAATGCAAAAACACGCCGCGTAAGTGTGTGTAATGCACTCGACTGTGTTATTATTCATGAAAAACGTTTGAATGACTTACCAGCTATCTGCAAGAAATTACAGAATAGTAATGTTACTATTTATGCCGATCCTCAGGCCTATCATGCTTTGGAAGGACATTATCCGGAACATCTGTTAAAGCAAGCTACAACAGAGAGTTTTGGTACGGAATTCCTGGATTATAAAATGGCTATAAAGACCGTGAAAAGCTTTGAAGATGCTTTGGGACATATCGTAGAGTACAGCTCCAGACATAGCGAAAGTATTGTTACAGAAGATAAAGAACGTGCGACCTTATTTTGCAAAATGGTAGACGCAGCTTGTGTATATGCCAATGTATCCACAGCTTTCACAGATGGCGCACAATTCGGACTGGGAGCAGAAATAGGTATCAGTACACAGAAACTACATGCACGTGGTCCTATGGCACTTGAAGAGATCACCTCCTATAAATGGATTATCGAGGGAGATGGACAGACAAGAGAAAACTAAAGATTAATAACTAATAATTAAAACAGACAGGTATGAAGAAATTTACTTGCGTGCAAGACATAGGTGATTTAAAATCAGCCCTTGCCGAAGCATTTGAAATAAAAAAAGACCGCTTCAAATATGTAGAACTGGGAAGAAACAAAACATTAATGATGATTTTCTTCAATTCCAGTCTGCGAACCCGTCTTAGTACACAAAAGGCGGCACTGAATCTGGGCATGAATGTAATGGTTCTCGATATCAACCAGGGAGCCTGGAAACTGGAAACAGAACGTGGTGTCATTATGGATGGTGATAAACCGGAGCATATTTTAGAAGCAATCCCGGTTATGGGCTGCTACTGCGACATTATAGGAGTACGGTCGTTTGCCCGCTTCGAGAATCGCGATTACGACTATGAAGAAGTGATTATCAACCAGTTTATCAAATATTCGGGACGTCCTGTATTCTCAATGGAGGCAGCTACACGCCATCCGCTGCAAAGTTTTGCCGATCTGATCACAATTGAAGAATATAAGAAAAAGCCTCGCCCGAAAGTAGTTATGACATGGGCTCCGCATCCACGCCCATTGCCACAGGCTGTACCCAACTCATTTGCAGAATGGATGAACGCAACTGATTATGATTTCGTAATCACTCACCCCGAAGGTTATGAACTTGATCCTAAGTTTGTAGGGCATGCCAAAGTAGAATATGACCAAATGAAAGCTTTCGAAGGAGCAGATTTCATCTATGCCAAGAACTGGGCTGGTTATACAGGTGATAATTATGGTCAAATATTAAGTACCAACCGTAACTGGACAGTTAGTGACCGCCAAATGGCAGTTACAAACAATGCATATTTTATGCACTGCCTGCCTGTACGCCGAAATATGATTGTAACAGATGATGTAATTGAAAGCCCTCAGTCTATCGTTATTCCGGAAGCAGCCAACCGTGAAATCTCAGCAACGGTAGTGTTGAAAAGATTACTTGAAGGATTGGAATAATTCCAGACCTAAAAACAACGCTTTTGGTGCAAAACACTTAAACGAGGAAGGAACAAACGGAGTTATAAGACACTGTAATACGAGCCTTCCTCTATTTTTATAAACTACTCCTATCTCCCTCCTATCGGCAACCTGACATCAAATCTCGCCCCTTCTCCGGGCTTCGACCTAACGCAAATTTCGCCATAAAAATGCTCTACGATAGTTTTGCAAATAGCAAGACCTAACCCTGTGCCTTGTACAAAAGAGTCTCCTTTATAAAAACGCTCGAAGATATGCTCGAGTACCTCTTCAGACATTCCATTTCCGGTATCTTCAACAAACAACTCTACCATATCTTCTCCTGTCCGTCGATATCCGATCCGGATACTCCCCACAGGAGTAAACTTCACTGCATTATTTATCAGATTATTCACTACTTGTCCCAAGCGTGCCGAGTCAGCTGTTATCTCCGTATCCTCTTCGGGTAAGTCCACTATTAGTTCTACACCAGATTTCATATTCATCTGTTGCATGCGGGCTATATCAGCGAACATTGCATTTAATGAGAAAGTATAAATATTAAACTCCATTGTGTTCGATTCTATTTTTGACAAATCCAAAATATCTGAAATCAGAAGCATCAGCAACCGCCCGTTTTTATCGATAAGTGCTGCATACTCCTCTACTTCTTCCGGGGTCATCTCAGCCTGCTCACTGACAAGCAAAGTCGAAAACCCTACAATAGCATTGAGCGGAGTGCGAATCTCGTGACTCATATTAGCTAAAAAAGCACTTTTCAACTGATCGCTACGTTGTGCCTTACGAAGAGCATCATTCAGCGTATCTTCAATATCTTTATGACGTTGCGTACTCATACAAATACCCACAATGCGGAATGGAAGATCCGAAAGTTGCCCTACATACGTTGATTGCCCTTCAAACCACTCCCAGCTCCCATCACCCCGATGTAGTCGGAAAGGTACAGGGGCTTCATACAAATTTCCAGTCAGTTGTCCCCCAAGAGCTTCAAAAAGTTCTTTCCGGTCATCAGGATGTACCAGATCAGCATACTGCTCCATAGTTAGCGTATAGTCTTTTGTAGGAATACCCAGATAATCAAAATAGCGAGGATCAATCACCATCAGATTTCGTTCCATATCAAATGACCAGGAAAAAATCTGTGTTTTACTCAAGGCAATATTCAATACATGCCGTTGGGTTCGTTCTTCGAGAACATTGCGCAAATAAAAAACAATTTTCACCAAGCGGCCTTTATCATAAACCCCTACAATTCCCCCTTGTATCAAAAAACTAATATTTGCATGAGGCTCACGAATAAAGCTATTTGTAGAGAATGAAATAGTATGTTGTCCTTGTACTATTTTTTCCAGGAAATGAGGTAATAGATTCACTTTGTCCTGGACCAACTCGATGATATCGGTTATCGGTTTGCCCGCTATCCGGCCCATATCCAGTTGCAGTTCTTCCAACAATAGATTATTCATCCGTTCTATCCTCCCTTCCGGACTGAGAATAAGGATGCTTAGCGGCCATACATCAAACAACTGCCTACTGACGGCATCGCCTACCCGTATCTCTTTAATCACCCGGTGACATACATATAAACGCCATAATGCTATACACAAAAGAACAATAACAATAAATAATGCTGTAACAATTATGAACAGAGCACTATTCTCCCCTACCAGAAAAGGTAAAAAGGCAGGCAAGTAACGTACCTTAAACCGATATTTATTCATACAATAACCTGAGTTGTGTCTGAATACAAAGGTCGTGTTAATCCCGTACCCTAACAACAAATCAAGATGGAAACGATATTCCATTATTCTTATATTATATTCCATTCTGTACAGATTGACCACTTTTAACAGATAGTAAACACACACCAAACAGAATTAACAAGTTATTAACTTAAATAGAGGTCAATATCATGACTTTTGCAACCAAAATAGAGATTTCAGCGTTTAGCAAACAAAAACATGCTTACTCCAGAACTACATATATCTACCGATTTTATCACCAATGACCATATTGGCAGTGAAACGTTACGGGCATATTGCGCTGAACTCAAAAAGACTAAAGTCGTTATTTTCGCCCTTTGCGTTCAGGGACGCCTCAAAGCAATGATCAATCTGGTACACTATAATATCGGAGCAGGCACAATGATAGCTATTCCTTCGGAAAGTTTTATTCAAATATTAAAAACATCGGACGATATACAGATGCATGTCATTCTATTTTCGCTACCATTCGTTCACGAAACCAATTTAGATAAATCAATTATTGACACGTTCTACATCATCAATGAACATCCCTTACTTCCCTTACCCGAAAAAATATTCAATATCTATACAGATACTTTCTCACTACTGACACGAATTTGTAAAGACGTACCATTTTTGCTGAGTCGTGCCACACTCAAATCAATACTTGAAGCACTCTTACAGGGATTCACAGAACTCAGTCAACGAAAAGCATTGTTACAAGTAGCACCTGTCAACAGGCATTCCGCCATCTATCGGAAGTTTATCCGGCTTGTACAGGAATATCATACACAGCAACACCAGGTACAGTTCTACGCAACAAAAATGGGTATTAAATCAACAACACTTTGTCATATCGTGAAAAAAAAATCAAATGGGCAAACTGCGATGGAAGTTATTAACAGTATTCTGATTTTAGATGCCCGTACCCTATTACGTACCACTCATACTCCCGTTAAAGATATCGCGCTGAATCTCGGATTCAATAATGCAGCATTCTTCAATAAGTTTTTTAAGAGACACGTAGGGATGACACCACAAAAATTTCGCAATGAGAAGAGGTAGTGAAACAACTATTGTAGTTTTAGAATAAGAAAAACCACTGACGGACTCAAATTCTTTCTTGTATAGTTTTGAGTGTATTTCACCACAGAGTAACACGGAGTTTCACAGAGTACTATTTATCTGATGAAACGCGGATTAACACAGACTTCTAAGACCTGCGCAAATATTTGTGCAGGTCTTAGAAGTCTGTGTTTCAATAAAGATTTAAACTCTGTGTTACTCGGTGGTGATTGCTCATTGTCTATTCAGTAATGAAATCGACTAATATACTCAGGAACATATATTAATATCACACATCCCAAGTTTTATTTTACACCAAACTAATGTTATGGAAAAACAATCTTCTTACCATTTCTAATATAAATGCCTCTCTGTGGATTTTTAACCACCCGTCCGGAAAGATCATAAATAACGCCATCTTCATCGGCAACATCATTCAAAGTTTCATTAATACCGGTTGGATTTGAAGAAGTCAGGTTGATATAGAAAAGGTTATTTGAATCCGCTTTAGTTAGTTCATGGGAACCTGCATTAAGTACAGATGTAATGATATTACCAGAAGTACTTACTACTTTGGTGCCATCTATTTTAATATTCGGTGTACTTCCCTCTGCAAATACCAGGGTCAAAATCATTTCTTCTTCTATCGTAAACTTCACAGAAGTAGCACTCTCCAATTTCAAACACCAGGTATAAACCGTACCATTTACAGTTGCTGTACCCTTGTCTTTAGAGTAACTACCGGTTACTGAATAGAATGAGTTTGAAGGCTTTTTATCAGCAGTAAAATAACATGTATAATCACCATCCACAGGAGGTGTAGGAGGAACCGGAGTAGTACCACCACCAGAGGTATCACCAAAAATTCCTACTAAACTGGTGGTATAATTCGTTATCGCTGCTTTCAATGCAGTATTCACGTCAGAAGAAGTATCGTCTACGGCATTATTAAAAGTCCATTCAAAATCACCGTGTTGCATACGCCCTGCACCATACTGTCCGGTAACAATACCAGGCACATCGGTTGCTGCATCGGCTGTATAGGTATACATCTTACTCTTATCCGTATCAAAGTTATTATAAGAAGTACCACCGGACAAAGTTACATAAGAAGCAGGGACAACTTCATCACGAGTTTCTGCTTCGTAGCAGTCAAAACTTGTTGCAGATTGCTTGTGAGTAACAAGTTTGAAATTAGAAGATTTCTCAGCATAAACATTTCCGAAAGCCTTGATCATTCCACCACTTTCTCCGGAGAAAGTTCCATTCTTTACTCCATTAACAATATCTGTTCCCTGCAAAGAAATGAGCATCGGCTTATTAGCATTACGATAATAATTGCTTTCTACAAATACATTCGAACCTGTAGTAGCTCCCACTCCATATTTCGCAATTCCATCAAAATAATTGTTATACACATGTACGGTCATTGTACGTACACGAGGATGCCGTGAATCGGAATGGTCAAACCAATTATGATGATAACTTATAAAATTCTCTCCGCTTTCAGACTTCATTCCACAAAGAGACATTTTTCCTGAATCCCAGAAATGATTATAGGAGAAAGTCATATATTTCGAATTGGTCTTACAGTCCAGAGAACCATCACCTTTTGCCTGGTCAGCAGCACTCCCTGTCTTTCCATAGAAAAAGTCAATATTATGTATCCAACAATTACTATTGTCTGTATCCAAAGACAAACAGTCATCCATGCAAAGCATGATAGCCAGATTCCTAATTTCAACACTCTTACAGTTTCTCAGCAAAATGCCAAACCCACGTATTGTAGCATCATCTCCTACACCTTCAAGTGTAATATTCATTTCACTATCGGCATTCTTTCCTTTAATTTGCAACCCTTCTGCACTACTGGAAAAGTAATCCATATCAGCAGCTTCGATTGTTCCTACAATACGAACAACCAAAGGAGTAGTATCATATCCTTTCTGACGCGCATCAATAATTGCCTGAAGTCCGGTGAATGTTTCAACCTTTCCCTTGCTATCTGTAACAACATCGCAAGTCACTGTTTTGGCAGTTTTAGATGTCACATAAAGAACCTTTGCATTTTCTTTCAGCGTACCATCATCCTTATATGCCCCTACCCCTGAATAATTGAAGTGGGCAAAACCTGCACGGTCATGAGCTTTCACTGCAAATGAAGTAGATTCTGCCGCCATATCCATTTCGGTACCATCCTCATCAACGGGTACAACCTTAAATATATAACTTCCCGGGACAACGCCTAATACATCTGCACGGCCATAAGTGCCATAATCACGAACCAGTTCGGTATCAAGTTTTACATAAGAACCATTTACAGATTTATAATAAACATGATAAGTAGAAGCACCGTCTACTAAATTCCAGGTTACATAACCTGATTCAAACCATCCACCGATCTCTTTAATAGAAACGGCAGCCGAAGAAGCAATCGATACCAATAAGGTAAACACAAACAAAAGTAGAGTCTTGATTTTCATAGTCTCATATTTCACAATTATTATTAGAGAAAGCGTCAGTTTGACGACTGCAAGATTACGGAGAATTAACCCAGTGAATGTGGAATAATAAACTTTTTATGTAGAAAAAACGGTTCGGATGACTTATCTAATAAAGATAGGTCATCCGAACCGCTATAGAAAGACAATAACTATATCATTTTTCAATTACATAGCCGCCTTTATTGATAGAATAAAAGAGTTAATGTTCTATTTCTTTTGCTTCCTGCTGCCAGGCATTAAATCCTTTATCAAGCTCATTGACTTTATAGCCACGCTTACTTAAAATTTCTGCTGCTTTCTTACTCCTTTTCCCACTACGGCAATAAAGAGCCACCGGTCTCTCTTTCTGAAGCGTAGAATCAGCCATAGCAGCAAATGAATCATCCAGAACATTGATATTTACCGCTCCCGGGATATGGCCTTCCGAATACTCGGCCAACGTACGAACATCCAAACGCTGTACATCATCCGCTTTAATAAAAGAATCAAAATCTGCGACCGATAGTGATTTGAAATCTGCTTTCGGCTGCTGACAAGAGAATAAAGTAGAAATCAAAAGGAAAAAACCTGCAAATAGTTGACTCATCTTTGACATTGTTATACGATTAAAAAACAAATATTATTTTCATTAAAGAGCAGACAAGTAGTTAGTCAACGGATTGGCATACATCAACAATAACTTCTCACGCAGAAATGGAACATCCTTATTGGGAATATCAATCTTACTCAACTGTTGCTCAATATAGTTCTCAAATTGCAGTTTCTCTTCCGGTGTATAGTGACTGACAAATTCACAAGTACCCGATAATAAATCGTGTGCCACATAGTTTCCCGGATAGATACGATAATTACTATGAATACGTTTATCTATCACAGAAGAGATATGCGAAAACAATTCCGGCTTTGGTAAACTACGATCAAGCTGCTCTAAAACATCATTAATACAAGCAGCTGCCTGAAAATGTACTTTCCCTTTATAACCAAACAATCCGGTCTGCATATTTCTCAAATCATCCTGCGTTGTTTTCTTATATCCCTCAATATCTCTCTTCAACTGAAATTCCTGAGCCTTCAGAAAATCACAAGGATCATACTCATACGAAATGGCAATCGGAGCGATATTTATTTCCATCAACCGGTCAATCGTATCTCCCTCTCCTCCCATAGCCAGCATTTTCAAGACACTATCCTGCGTACGGTCATTAGAATCTTTGGCACGTCCTTCACGCTGGGCAATCCAGATGGACTGATTCTTCTCCATAATCGTATAGTGCATATAGCGTGACATACGGGCAGATGATTCTAACATTTGTCGCATAGTCAATGCACGTTGTACTATAAACGACTTATTAACACGAACCAATTTCTTAATCCACGGATAAATCAGCAAATTATCTCCAATAGCGATCTCTACGGTATCCATACCTTGATCTACCAGCAAGATAGAAAGAAAACCCGAATCAAGAATAATATCCCGGTGATTGGATATATAAGTATAAGCCTTCTTTTTATCCGGCAATGCTGTATGATCCAAACTCAAACCATCAGTAAAGTCTTTTGCTATCTTCCATAAAATACCATAGCAGAAGGTCTTCTGAAAATCCAATTTCGTTTTACAGGCACGCATCTTCTGTGCCAGTATTTCAAAAGGCACATTCGGAATGGCACTACAAGCAGCTTTTTGAAATGCCGGATCAGCTATTAGTTCCTCAAATATTTGAGGAAGTTCATCGTCATTGTAAGGACGTATTTCATCAAACTCTGTTGTATTCATAAGCAGCTATAATTTATGAGAAAACTTATTCTCTATTATATCAGTCATCACTTCTTTTATATCCAGTCCGGCTGCACGTACTTGCTGAGGAATAAAACTGGTAGCTGTCATCCCCGGAGTTGTATTAACCTCCAGCAAATTTATTTTATCACCGGCTGTTATGATATAATCTACACGAATAATTCCGGAACAGCCCAAAATATCGTAGATAGCCGAAGTCAGGGTTTGTACGCGACGCGTGAGATCATCAGAAATACGGGCAGGAGTAATTTCATCTACCTGACCGTTGTACTTAGCATCATAGTCAAAGAACTCATTGTTGGTAACTACTTCCGTTATAGGAAACACCACCGATTTCTCTTTTGTTTTATAACAACCGCAAGTAATCTCCGTGCCATCCATAAAAGCTTCAATAAGTACTTCCTGCGCTTCATTGAATGCTTTAGTAATAGCGGGCTGTATCTGCTCACGTGTTTTGACCTTTGTTACGCCAAAACTGGAGCCACCCAGACTGGGCTTGATAAAACAAGGTAATCCGATCTTCTCAACAACATCTTCATCCGAGATAGACTGCCCCTGACGAAGCAACAGAGATTCGGAGATACGAACCCCAAAAGCCTTGAGGTATTGGTTACAAGTAAATTTATCATAAGTGATAGCTGCTGCCAATACTCCACAACAAGAGTATGGGATACGCAACATATCGAAATATCCCTGCAAACGGCCATCTTCACCCGGAGTACCGTGAATGGTGATGTAAGCAAAGTCAAACTTCACCTTATCCGTACCGTTTACAAAACTAAAATCATTGCGATCTACGGGTGCTTTCTTTCCGTCGGGCAATTGTACTTCCCAACGGAGTCCTTCCATCTCAACGATATACAAATTGTACTTCTCCTTATCTATAAAGGAATATATTCCCTGTGCACTACGCAGAGATACATAAAATTCGGAGGTATCCCCTCCTGCTATGATAGCAATTGTGCGTTTCATTCTAATTCTCTATTACTTATATAGCCTCTCCACTTCTCTATCAGTTGGGCCATGTCGTCAGGCAACTCTGAAGTAAAGTTCATCTCCTCCCCTGTGACAGGATGAACAAACCCCAGTGTCATGGCATGCAAAGCCTGCCGCGGACAAGTGTCAAAGCAGTTGTTTACAAATTGTTTGTATTTACTAAAATGAGTCCCCTTCAGAATCTCATGCCCCCCATAACGTTCGTCATTAAACAGGACATGACCGATATGCTTCATATGAACTCTGATCTGATGGGTCCGCCCGGTTTCAAGTACACACTCCACCAGAGTGACATACCCCAAACGTTCAAGTACCCTGTAATGAGTTACAGCATGCTTGCCAACTGTTGGATCGGACATTACAGCCATCTGCATTCTATCTTTCGGGTTACGGGCAAGGTTACCGATAATAGTACCCTCGTCTTGTTCTACAATGCCCCATACCAGTGCACGATATTTACGTTTGGTTGTTTTATTAAAGAATTGTATTCCCAAATTGGTCTTTGCATCCGGTGTTTTAGCTATAACCAGTAATCCGGAAGTATCTTTATCTATACGGTGCACAAGACCTACATGCGGGTCATTGGCATCATAGTCCGGATTATCTTTCATATGCCATGCCAAAGCATTCACCAATGTTCCATGATAGTTTCCATGCCCCGGATGCACCACCAGCCCAGGAGGCTTATTTACTACCATCAGGTATTTATCTTCGTAAACGATATTAAGAGGAATATCTTCGGGAATTATCTCATTCTCATAACGCGGACGATCCATCATGACCGTTATCACGTCAAGTGGCTTCACCTTATAGCTGCTCTTTACCGGTTTTCCGTTGACCATCACAAACCCGTCAGCAGCAGCATTCTGAATACGGTTTCGTGAAGCATTAACAATACGTTCAAACAGATACTTATCGACTCTCATCAAAGCCTGTCCCTTGTCTACTACCACCCTAAAGTGTTCGTAAAGCTGGGCATTGGCTTCCTCGCCAACAGGTTCTATATCATCAATATCAGTTTCGATATCGTCCGGCAATTCCTCTATCATACAGTTCGCTCTCTTATCTATAAACAAGTAGGTAAATTTACTTAAAACCAGGAGTCATCTGTCGACACATCCGTAGTTCCTGCCGCATCCTCTACAATCTCAAGAGAATCACTATCCTGAACCTGCGTCTCTCCATCGCCCACCAATAGTGTCAGTGTAGCTCCCACCGGAACTTTATCGCCCATGTTCAATTGGCGCCCTTTATACTTCACACCATATACCCAATCTTTTTCTCCTGAGATCAGTTCATTCTCAGAAAGTTTAAATCCGGCTGCCAGTATCTTAGCCTGTGCCTGACGCACAGAACTATTATCGGCAACATCCGGAACAAGACGCAAAGGAACATCCAATGTATTTATAGTCAAATAGATCGTTCTTCCTTCTTTCACCTTCTGACCGGCAGATGGATTTAATTCCAGGATACTCCCGGCAGGTTTATTTTTCACATAGTTAGAATCCGAGACGACGCATACCAAACCATGATTACGCAAAAGCATTTCTGCCTCTCCCACTGTCATACCCTTGACATCCGGCACCACGACAGCTTCACCGTGACGAGTATAAACATCCAGCCATTTCAACACTCCAAATAACAGCAGAATGACTACTGCCATCATAGCTATCAGGTTTAACCAAAAGTACTTATTGGTCTTGAATGAAAAAAATTCCTTTATCGTCATAAATCTTAGCCGTTAATCCGGGTCAAAGATACAATTTTAAGTACATAGTAGCATAGAGTTTTACAGAGTTTTTAGTTTTCTGACGCCAATAGAACGTAATTAAGCCACATAATAACATTTGCAACTCATTACTACATAGATTCTTTCGTATAGCTTGACATACACAGATACATAGAAAGCCATAACGGAACGATGTACGAGATGCACATCTCGTACTGCACGACATGCACATCTCGTGCTGCTCCACATGCACATCTGGTAATGTACGAGATGCACATGTCGTACATTGTATCCCACCGAACAAAGGAGACTACCCCGTAGAAGAAAGTGAGTTCCCATTAGGGGACAAAAAAAAGAAGTAAAGACAATGCCTTTACTTCTCCAATTTCTTTTTGTACAACTATGTGACTAAAGAGCCTTATGCTTTTACTCCGTTGTATTCGTCAGAAACAGTCAGTTTCTTACGACCTTTTGCACGACGGGCAGCCAATACTCTACGACCGTTAGCTGATGCCATTCTCTCACGGAAACCGTGTTTGTTTTTTCTCTTTCTGTTAGAGGGTTGAAATGTTCTTTTCATTATTATATCTTGTTTTTATTGTTATTATTCTACGTAATCGGGCTGCAAAAATAGGCACTTTTTTTAAATAAACCAAGAGATAACTCATTTTTAGTCAAAAGATTTTGTGTTTTTTGCCGATTTAGATTACTTTTGCACTCGGAAATATCAGTCGATAACTCAATAACATTATAATAATAAAGGATATCAAGTATGATTAATGCTCAAGACATCAAGAACGGAACCTGTATCCGTATGGACGGAAAACTCTATTTCTGCATTGAATTTCTTCACGTAAAACCCGGAAAAGGTAACACTTTTATGCGTACCAAGCTGAAAGATGTAGTAAGCGGTTATGTTCTCGAACGCCGTTTCAACATCGGTGAAAAGCTGGAAGATGTGCGTGTAGAACGTCGTCCTTACCAATTCTTATATAAAGAAGGAGAAGATTATATCTTCATGAATCAGGAAACTTTTGACCAGCATCCTATTGCTCACGATTTGATCAATGGTGTTGATTTTCTGCTTGAAGGAGCTGTGTTAGATGTTGTTTCCGATGCTTCTACAGAAACCGTACTTTACGCTGACATGCCCATTAAAGTTCAGATGAAAGTTACTTATACAGAACCGGGTATGAAAGGTGATACAGCTACCAACACACTGAAACCTGCTACAGTAGAATCCGGTGCTACAGTACGTGTTCCATTGTTTATCAACGAAGGTGAAACAATTGAAATTGACACACGTGACGGTTCTTACGTAGGACGTGTGAAAGCATAACAAAAATATTTCATTTATACCACAAACGGTAAACCAATTGCAAGATAACCGCAATTAGTTTACCGTTTGTTGTGTTTATGCCCCGCTTAATCATTATATTTGCCTATCAAATAAAAACCTTTTTAATTTATAACAAAATGAAGCGATTAATGTATGTATTATGCTTTGTCCTGATATCCGTCGTTGCACACGGGCAAGCAAAGTATGTGTTCTATTTCATAGGAGATGGAATGGGGGTAAATCAGGTGAATGGTACAGAAATGTATCGTGCAGAATTACAAAACGGACGCATCGGTGTAGAGCCATTACTTTTTACACAATTCCCGGTAGGTACTATGGCCAGTACTTTTTCCGCAACAAATTCCGTAACCGACTCATCGGCTGCCGGTACAGCCTTAGCTACAGGTTCTAAGACCTACAACGGTGCTATCGGAATGGATGATCAAAAGAATCCCCTGCAAACCGTAGCTGAAAAAGCCAAAAAGGCCGGTAAAAGAGTCGGAATTGCTACCAGTGTAAGTATAGACCATGCTACTCCGGCTGCTTTCTATGCGCATCAACCCAGCCGCAGTATGTACTATGAAATTGCAACAGATCTGCCCAAAGCTGATTTTGATTTTTATGCAGGATCGGGGTTCCTAAAACCAACTACAACAGCTGATAAGAAAGAAGCACCCAGCATTTTCCCAATGTTTGAAGAAGCAGGTTACACACTGGCACGTGGCTACAATGACTTTAAGGCGAAAGTTCCTCAAGCAAAAAAAATGATCTTAATCCAGGAGGAAGGTGCTGATGTTTCATCTCTCCCCTATGCCATCGATCGTAAAGAAGGAGAGCTGACTTTAGCACAAATTACAGAAAGCGCAATTGAGTTTCTTACGAAAGAGAAAAACAAAGGTTTTTTCCTGATGGTCGAAGGTGGAAAAATAGACTGGAGTTGCCACGCCAACGATGCTGCTACCACATTCAATGAAGTGATTGATATGGACGAAGCAATCAAAGTAGCTTACGAGTTCTACAAAAAACATCCCAAAGAAACACTGATCGTAGTGACAGCGGATCATGAAACAGGTGGTATAGCCCTTGGTACCGGTAAATATGCACTGAACCTGCAAGCGCTTCAATATCAGAAAAACTCAGCAGACATGCTTTCTACACAAATCAGCGAACTAAGAAAAGCTAAAAACAACAAAGTATCCTGGGAAGATATGAAATCGTTCCTGGCAGAAAACATGGGATTCTGGAAAGAAATACCTATTTCCTGGGAACAAGAAAAGAAATTGCGTGACGAATACGAAAAGTCATTCGTAAAGAGCAAGGTGGTATTCGAAGAAAGTTTATATTCGAAGAGCGAACCAATGGCTGCACGCGCCAAAGAAGTGATGGATGAAATCGCAATGATCAACTGGGCCAGCGGCAGCCACTCAGCCGGTTATGTTCCGGTATTCGCCATTGGAGCTGGTTCACAACTTTTCGGAGGAAAAATAGATAATATTGAAATTCCAAAACGAATAGCAAAAGCCGGAAGGTATTAATAAAAACAAAAGTCCTCTGTTCAAAGTTAGAGGACTTTTGTTTTTTATACACTGATAAGGTATAACACATTATATTATCCAAAAGAAAATTCATATCTACTACTTTGTTCAGATATGACCATATTGTCTCCTCTAAGTTCAACGCTTATTTTTTTATCTCTTGCCAGCCATCCTAAAATAAACGCGAAACTTTCCCGATCAATTCTCATGTGAGCGGAAGACAGCTTACTAAACAACTCTCGGGTGTTAATCTCACGGGTTTCCCTCAATATGCGCCCAATCTTAGTCAACGCACTATTAAAATCTTGCTCGTTCATAGTTCTCCGTTTTTAAGTTAAACAATATATTATTCTATCGCAGAATCTATAAATGACAAATAAATCATCTCCGATTTATTTGAACAGAACCTCCCTTATTTAAAGCAAATATACCATTTTAAATTATAAAATCAAACTTTTAAGCCCTATTTTTGTTTAATTCATAAGAAAACAAAGCTTTTTATAAATTGAATGCTATATCCTTTTATCTATAAAAACGTAACTAAAAGAAAAATAAACGAAGCATTATAATTGTGTTTCCCCCTCAATATAATTTTCCAGAAACAGATTCTCACCATCAAATACAGCATACGAGAAGTAATTAATCCAATCCCCTAAAATCAGTATACGAGCGGTAGCACTAAGCATCAGGTCAAGTTCTATATGCCGGTGTCCATAAATAAAATAATTAATATTGGGGTGACTTTTGAGATATTCTTTTGTATAAAGTACCAGATGTTCCTTATCTTCACCCATATAATCAGGCTCTTTCCCATCCTCACGCTTCATCCGGCTATGCTTTGCCCAGGTTAACCCCAAGTCGATACTCCACCTCGGATGAATCATCGAGAAAAGAAACTGTAATGTCTCATTATGAAACATGGCACGCAAGAACTTAAACTTTTTATCCGGATCTCCCAAGCCATCTCCATGAGCAAGATAAAACTCCTTTCCATAGATTTCAGTGGTCAGTGGTTTTCGGTGAATAATAGCCCCACACTCCTTAGTCAGATAATCTCCACACCAGATATCGTGATTACCAGTAAAGAAATGCACTTCCACTCCCATATCTGTCAATTCCGAGAGCTTTCCCAAAAAACGAGTATATCCTTTGGGAACAACCAGTTTAAACTCATACCAGAAGTCAAACATATCTCCCAACAAATAGATAGCAGCAGCCTTATGCTTGATACTATCCAGGAAATTCACTAACCGTCGCTCCTGTGTACGACCGTGCTCGATAGCACGAGAGCCCAAATGAGCATCAGAAAGGAAATAAACGTTTTTCATAAAGTAGATGTATTTATATTCAGTGTTTTTATACTAAAGAAATCCCAATTCCAGTTTTGCTTCTTCACTCATCATATCCTTATCCCATTCCGGTTCAAAAACCAGATTGATGGTAGTTGAGGTTACTCCTTCTATCGATTCTACCCGCTGCCGGACATCTTCCATAATAAAATCGGCTGCCGGACAGTTAGGTGCAGTCAGTGTCATGTCAATAACCACTTCACCAGTTTCAGATACGTCTATTTTATAAATAAGTCCCAAATCATATATATTGACCGGAATTTCCGGATCAAATACAGTCTTGAGCATGTCTACTATTTTTTCTTCTATTTCAAACTTTGTCATAGTTGAGAGTTTTATTGATTACTTACACAAAAATAATGCTTTTCTATATAGAAAGGTTTATAGTGTCCCTCTTTTTATGTACTTTTGTTAATTATGAAGTACAAACCGTCTAAATACTCGCTTATTGAAGGACTACTTCTCTTGTTTTTGTTAGTGGCCTGCCAGCAAGATAATAAATACCTTACTCTATTGTCACAAGCAGACTCGATCATACACACACGTCCAGACAGTGCATTATCTCTACTTAGTTCAATCAAGAGACCTCAAAAAATGGAAGTAGAGAGCAGAGCCAGATTTGCTCTACTTTTAACACAAGCTGAACATAAAAATTGGATACCACACACCAACGACTCCTTAATCCAGATAGCGGTAGACTATTATAAAAACAGAAATAATAAAGAACAAAAAGTGAAAGCCTATTATTATTTAGGATGTGTCTACGATGATATGGGAGATATTGTTGGAGCAATAGACGCTTATTTAAAAGCATTGAATGTATCTCCCTCTCCAAACAGTTATTCAGAAATGAAAACTATGATTTATGAAAACTTGGCAGATTGTTATCGCAGCCAAGGTTTCTATGACAAAGCGATGGAGATGTATCGTATTTCTTACAAAACAAACATCAACCACAATGAAGAAAAGAATATACTTTTCTCTTTACAAGGAATTGGAGAAGTATTTATGTATCAACATCAATGGGATAGCGCAGCTTATTATTACAATGAAATCATAGAAAAATCACGTGCACTCGGTGACTCATCCTGGATATCTATTGGAATTAGTAACCTTGCACATATTTATTACAATCAGAAGAAATATTCAGAAGCCTATCACACAGTTCTAAAATCTATTCACAATAATAATGAAAATAATGAGAATGAAATAACCAACAAGTACATTTTACTTGGCGATATCTTAATCCAACTGGGGCAATATGATTCAGCTCGTTACTATCTATCGCTTAGCAGTACTAAAGAAGATCCTTTTCTACGAGCTTCCAGACATTTCTCATTATATGAACTTGAAAAAAAATGTGGAAAATATAAAGAAGCAACACAATACATTGATACATACACAACCTTATATGATTCCCTTCGAGAAGGAAAGAACAAAGAAGAAATTGCAAAGTTAATAAACAGCTATACAATAGAAAGATACAAAAAAGAAATTTCCGAAAAACAGAAACGTCAAACCAGAATCTCTATTTCCTTTTCTATTCTCATAATTATTTCAATTTTATTCATTTTCTTGATGATCGATAGGTATCGGAAACAAGAATATATCGGCTTACAGAAATCTTTAATGAAAAAAAGAGGAGAGATAATGAAGATGCAGGAGGAACTGAATAACATGGATGTGAACCATTCACCAAACTCTATACAAGAGAAAGAGAACAAACAAAATATTCTAAAACAATTACAAAAAGAGAAATTTTATTATAGTATCCAATTATTTCAAAAGACTCCCTATTACAAAATCATACAAGAACTAAAACAAAAAAGAAGAATTGAAGAAAAAGTCTTCACCTCAGGAGAACGTGAACTTCTATGGGATTGCATTTATCAGATTTTCTCAGATACAATGTCAGATCTGAAAGCACAATGTCCTGAATTGACTAGAGAAGATTTATTATATTGCATCTTATACCTATTAGGATATCCCAATTCAATCATTATAATTTGCACTGGAACCAATACAAATGCCTTAAAGTCCCGAAAAAATCGATTAAAAAACAAAATGAGTAAAGAACTATATTTATTTATCTTTGATGCCGATAAATAACTGCCAGACTGCATATTAGACTTCTAAAAATTTCTATATTACTTTTCTATTACCTTAATACATTCGCAGATAAGACAATTATGACCTAATTGTTACCAAAAAAAATATGCTTTTTCCGGCAAAATTTAGTCCTTTACCCAAAAATTAACCCCGTAAAATATAAACTTATGAAAACTAAATTTTTATTATTATTTTTCATTACTCTGGCTATTTCAGGAATAGTATTAGGAGAGACCCTAAACAAAGGAATAAGGATTGAGTTAAAACATCATCTCAGAAAAGATCATCGCTCTGTTATTGAGCAACCATTTCAAGTCTTTTTAAACACCCCCCTTATAAGTATAGAGCAAGATCCTTCTTTATCGGATGAGTTGTTCTACACTGTAAGAATCAAAGATGTAAACACTGGCAAAATTATGGAGACATTGACAACCGCCGGAACTACATATATTAACATAAGCAATTTGATTCCAGCAGAATATAACATAGAGATTGATTTAGAATCCATGTTATTATATGGAACCTTTGTAATACAAAAATAATAGCATTTTTTCACACAGCCTTAAATATAAAAATTTAACTTTAAAAAAAACATCATGAAAAGCAACTTAAAAAAATTATCAACATTGTTGATTCTACTAATGATTGTATCATGTTACAATGACAGATTTGATACAATAGACTATTCGTTATCAGTCGAAGACAATAATAATGAACTCAAAAAAGAGGTTAATCTAAGAAGTGAATTTTCATTGGCTTTAGCTAAGGTCTTTGCTGAAAGTAAAGATGTGAGAGAACTTATAAAAAAGGAAGCTTTAAAGCAGTTTGATTATGATTACGATGTTTTATACATGTTAGTCAAAGATAAAAAAATAGGAAATAATAAAACATTGGAAGAACTTTTATTAAAATATATGAATAAAGAAAACCTCCTTATTCTAATACAAGAAATTCCAACTTTGACTATATTCGTACCTTCTCTTCCTGAAGAATCCTTTTCTGCAGAAAAATGGGATATTAAACAGGAAATACCTTTTGTTGCATATAAAAACGAGGATAATACAATATCATACGTGAATAGTGCAGGAATAGTTAATACTTTTGAGGAAGATGAAATTCCAGTATTCCCTATTGTAGTAATAAAGCCATCAGAAAGAATTGTTTTGCAAAAAGGGACTCGAAATTCAAATTCGTCAACAGTACTACATGCTGAGAATGGAATCAATTTTGTGTTTGAATTCGATGAATTTGATAACGTTACATCACCACAAATTAAAACCAGAACATCTACAACAACAATTCCCGATCTTTTCAAAAAAATTTATGACGCTAAAAAGTTTTCTGATCAAAATGATATTTGGCAAAGAGATTACATTTACTATAATATTTCAAAAAAAGACGGAAAAGGCGTATTCCAAAAAAACATTTCTGAGTGCATCTATTCTCTTGAATTATTAGGAGATCCCAATAATATGTTTAGACTAATAGCAGATCAGGAAGGAGACCCTCACTATTCTGAAACAGAGTCATTGAGACCGGGATCAGGATCGTCTAGGCCGAAGCCAAAATCAAGAAGTGAAGACTACCATAGAACACAAGCCGGTTTTTGGTATGGAGGAAACTTTGAGTTTTTAGTAAAAACTTATATTAGCAACAAACAACTGAGTTCTAATGAAATTATTAAAGCAGTATCTATCCACCCACTGCATTTGTTTGATCTAGCCATAGAACGAAACGGACGGAGACCTGCAAAGGTAGTGGGAATTAATAAGATGAAAAAGTATTATTTACCTACTCCAATACCTATTTTCGATTGGAATATAGAAAACTATTCTACATCTATTAAAATATCTATTGAAGAAAAAGATAATCAAGAGACATCTATGAAAACATCAGAAACAACAAGTACATTTGCTACAAATTTTGAATTTAATGCAGGCTTTAAAGATATAGTCAAAGTAGGTGCTAAAGTTTCTACATCCACAACGCTAAAAGTTTCTACTGTAGTAACAACATATTTGAATAGCGATCAACTAGGAGATGTCATAATCAATTTTGGAGATGACATTGTAGTAAAAGACGAAATGGAAATTATTAATTCCCTTGTCGAGTACGATCAAAATGGAGTAAGGAAAACCACTGACTCTTACGGACCCGTATTAAATCCTAGATATAATTCTGGATATTATAAATTGGGAATCCTTCCTTTACCACAATACTAATCTAAATTATTGAGGGTGTGTATTCTATGTTTCTACGCAAGAAAAACTTTGTTTTTGCGTAGAAACATAGAATACACACCCTCATAATCCCATATTCATGCTTATCTTTCACTTTTCTATAAAAAATTAAAAATCTTCTCTCCTTATCGTAAGGAAAGATACTAAAATAGAACACTTTTTCATATAAGAATTGAATGTAGATACTTTTTTTTGAAATTTCATTATAAAATAAACGATTATGAATGCAACAATAAAGCTATTAGGTTATATTCTAATTTCACTTTTTCTCTTTTTATCATGTAGCAAGGATGACGAAAAAGAGATTATAGAAGAGAATTATGAAATGAATATAAAAGTGGAATATACTAAATGGTCAGAGTCATATCCGGATGAAGGTTCTAAAATATATATATATTTTAATCGCCAAATGGAGGATTTCACTGCCATGAGGTATGATGCAGATGGCGTATATTATTCTGATGATAAAATTATTGGACCAGACAAAACGGATATCGCAGACAAAAATGGATTAGCGGTTATTGATTTTAAAGATCATTTAAATATGAAATTCTCATTAGCAGTCGAAAGCAGGCATACAAAATTAAGAGCGTTTATGTATTTTGAAAAGTATGTTTTTGCAAAAGAACACACCTTTAGCTTTTTCAAGTCAACCTTTGAATAGCGACTGATATAAAAAAGAAATCTATCCATCCCATATATTTCTGTTACTTTTTATATCAGCCCCTCATCTGCGAAACTATAGTATTTGCCATCACAAACAATCACATGGTCTATCAATTTAATATCTATGGATTTGGCTGCATTGAATATTCGCTGTGTCAGCACCTGGTCTTCCTGGCTGGGATGAATATTGCCCGATGGGTGGTTATGAACTACGGCAATCTGGGTAGCACGTTGCAACAATGCTTCCCGAAGAATAGACCGCACATCCACAAACGTTCCGGCGATACCTCCTGTACTAATCCGGACAGAACTAATTACTTTGTTTCCCTGATTTATCAGCAATACCCAGAACTCCTCAAGCGCAAGATCGCACATCAACGGATGAAATACCTCATAGATATCTTTAGAACAACGAATCACGGCCCGTTCTTTTATTTCCTGTAACCTGCGCCGTTTGCCAAGTTCCAGAGCAGCCATAACAGTAATACTTTTGGCCGGTCCAAATCCTTTAAAACGAGAATAATCACGCACTTCCCAACGAGCAAGTTCATTCAAATCGTTGTGGCAGGAAACAAGTATCCGCCGCATCAGTTCAACAGCACTCTCTTCTGTATTTCCCGATCCGATAAGGATAGCCAATAACTCAGCATCACTCAGTGCATCAGCTCCTTTCACCATCATCTTTTCACGTGGACGGTCTTCTTTGGCCCACTGACAAATAGTAAGTTTTTGCGACTCTTTCATTTATAGAAGTTTTTCCGAAATGCTTCGAACTCACCACGTTTCAAGATACAACGCTGCCACCAGGCTCTCCAAAAGCCGCTCCCATAGCCAATGAGCTGTATAAAGGAGGCGGCAACCGAATAAATGCCAATACGGAAACTACGGTTCTGAACAGTAGAATCCATACAGACCAATAAAGCATAAAGAACAATAGGCAGCAGACTAAATAGGCAAAACGGAGTACCAATAAGCAGTATTACTACTCCCAACGTAAACACAGCAGGAAGCAAATGTACCAGTTTCAATGATTCCGGATATTTTTTATAAAGATTGATACGGGCAATACCCGAATTATGTACTTGCTTGAAGAATTTCCTCAAATCCGTACGCCGCTTATGATATACCCAGGCACCCGGAAAGAGTCTGCAACGGTATCCTTCTTTAAAGATACGGATACTAAAATCAATATCCTCACCAAACCGCATTTTAGAAAAGCCACCTAAAGCCTGGTATACCTCCCGTCTCACTCCCATATTAAAGCTGCGCGGATAGAACTTGTCCATCTTCTTTTTCCCGCCGCGAATGCCTCCGGTAGTAAAGAAAGAAGTCATGGAATAGTTAATCGCTTTCTGAATATTCGTAAAGGAGTCATGAGCACGATCGGGACCTCCGAAAGCGTCTGCCGGAGCAGTCTTCAATTCCGTTTCTATTGCATCGAGATACCCTTCAGGAAGAATACAATCAGAATCTAATATTATCAGATACTCACCCTGACTTCGTTCTGCCCCATAGTTACGGGTTTGCCCCGGACCGGAATTCGTTTTTTGGTAATATTTCAAATCAAGGACAGCCTTATATTTCTCAGTCACTTCCAGACATGGTATGGTAGACCCATCTTCTACTACTATCACCTCAAAATCTTTGAAACTTTGATCTGTAAGACTTTGCAACAGTTCATCGACCTCATCGGGACGATTGTATACGGGTATGATAACGGAGTATCTCATAGTTATTGTTTTATCTATATTGCAAAGATACATCATTATTTTAATAAAAACGGGGCTACTCCTAATTAGGATAGCCCCGGTCTGTATATTATCTGTTTTACAGATTATTTACTCACAACAGTCATTGTGTCTGATGCAATCAGTAACTCTTCATCCGTAGGAATAACTACTACCTTTACCTTTGAATCATCTGAAGAGATGATAGCTTCTTCACCACGCACTTTATTCTTTTCGGCATCTATCTTCACGCCCATGAATTCGAGTCCTTCGCATACACCGGCACGGCAACTTGCCTGGTTTTCACCCACACCACCTGTGAAAAGAATAACATCTACACCACCCAAAGCAGCAGCATATGCACCAATGTATTTCTTAATGCGATAGAAATACATATTCTCTGCCAGAATTGCTTTCGGGTTTCCTTCAGCTACGGCAGCTTCCAATTCACGCATATCACTTGATACACCAGAGATACCGAGTACTCCGCTCTTCTTGTTGAGCAGATTAGAAACACCTGTCGTAGTCAAGCCTTCTTTATCCATAATGAAAGTCACTGCACCGGCATCAATGTCACCACTACGTGTCCCCATCATCAAACCCTCCAATGGAGTAAGTCCCATCGTAGTATCGATACATTTGCCATCTTTGATAGCAGCAATAGAACCGCCGTTACCGATATGGCAGGTAATGAGTCTCAAGCCCTCTGCTTTAATACCCAAGTATTCACATACACGCTGTGAAACATAACGATGAGAAGTTCCATGGAAGCCATAACGACGCACACCGTATTTCTCATACAGTTCGTAAGGCACAGCATAAAGATATGCATAATCCGGCATTGTCTGATGGAAAGCCGTATCAAATACACCCACCTGAGGAATATTAGGAAGGATAGCTGAGACAGCATTTACACCTTTCAGATTAGCAGGATTGTGAAGCGGAGCCAAATCATTGCAAGCCACAAAAGCTTCCAATACCTCTTTGTCCAGCAATACAGATTTGCTGAAACGTTCACCTCCATGTACCATACGATGACCTACCGCATCAATTTCATCCAAAGACTTAATCGCACCATATTCCGGGCTAACCAAAGTATTAAGAATGAATTCTACTCCAACCGTATGTTCGGGAATATCTTTTTCAAGTATTTTCTTCTCTCCGTTCGGCAAAGTAAGTTTCAGGAATGAACCTTTCAAACCTATCTTTTCGATACCACCTTGTGCAATCACTTCCTTGCTGTCCATGTCGAACAGCTTGTATTTAATGGATGAACTTCCACAGTTCAATACTAATATTTTCATTTTGATTTCGATTTTAAAATTATTTCGCCTTCTTGGCAGCAATAGCCTGATTAGCAGTAATAGCAATCATTCTGTAAACGTCTTCGATAGAACAACCGCGTGAAAGATCATTCACCGGACGAGCAATACCCTGAAGAATCGGTCCTACTGCATCGGCATGGCCCAGGCGCTGAACCAGTTTATAAGAAATATTACCGACTTCGAGACTCGGTACTATCAGCACATTAGCTTCACCTGCAACCGGAGATCCCGGTGCTTTACTTGCACCCACTGAAGGAACCAAAGCGGCATCTGCCTGCATTTCACCATCAATATTTAACTCAGGAGCCATTTCTTTGGCCAATCTTGTTGCTTCTACCACTTTGTCTACTACCTCATGCTTTGCAGAACCTTTGGTTGAAAAGCTTAACATAGCTACCTTCGGATCTTCAATTCCTGCAACAGCCTGTGCTGTACGAGCTGTACAAACTGCGATCTGAGCCAGCTGAGCAGCATCGGGAACCGGAGTTACAGCAACGTCTCCCATTACAAGCAGACCATTCTGTCCACACTCAGGTGCATGTGTCAACATCAGCATTGCACCAGACACAGTAGTGATACCCGGGCTTGTTTTAATAATCTGAAGAGCAGGACGAAGCACATCACCTGTTGTATTACGTGCACCGGCCAACTGACCATCAGCATCTCCGTTTTTAATGATAAGACATCCCAGATACAATGGATTGAGTACCAATTTACGGGCTTCTTCAATAGTCATGCCTTTTTTCTTCCGAAGCTCACACAACAATTGCGCATATTCTTCTTGTTTCGCATGATTTTCCGGGTCAATAATAGTGGCCTTACTGATATTTCCCAATCCCCACTTAGCAGCAGCCTCATGAATTTCATCCGGATTACCCAGAAGAATAAGGTCAGCAACTTCATCTGTCAAAATCTGATTGGCAGCTTTCAGAGTACGTTCTTCTGTACCTTCAGGAAGAACAATGCGTTGACGATCCGCTTTCGCACGTGCAACAATAGAGTTAATTAAATTGAGCATAGATATTTAATTTTATGTATAATTCTGGTAGTAGGTGTTATTCACGCCGCAAAAGTACATAATTTTGCAATATCTACATTGCAAAACGGGGCGTTTTTACGCCCCGAATATACAATTATTATAATATTTAACACTAACGAATGATTTGCGGAGAGACTTCCTTAAACTGTTCCATACACATTCCGATAGAAGCACCGATATAAGTAGGATCACAAATCAGGTATTTGGCACCATCGTCCAACACCACATAATCACCGGGAATCTCCTCCGTAAAACGGACTGCTGAAGCAATATGATTGGGATAATCGAGTAAAATAGCATCTAAGCCTAACAAATCTTTCACTAAAGTAGAATACAAGATAGCACGGTCTTCACAGTCACAAGCCGGATAAAAAAAGTTTTCGTCCAGGAAGAAAGGTTTCTCATAACCAAACTGTGCCCCATCGGTCTGATATTCAAAACCTGTCTGTACAAACTCTATAAGTATATTAGCAGCCTCTCGCTGAGATTTACCTTTGATAGCTTCTTTCAGAGGAGGATACAAAGTTGCTTTTAACTCTTCACTCATAGGAGTGTGATAATATACCGACACATCACACTGCGGATAGCTCTTATAAAATTCGATCAGGTTCTTATTAACCACCGTCTCCACTTTCACCGAACCGGATTTAGGAGATATGGCTTCTGCATATTCAACCATATTAAACTCAGGCGCCGCATCGATAGAAAGAGAAACATAATTCTTTGCATTCGCAAAATCCTGCTTATAGGTATAAACTCCCATCGGCCCATTCTGCTTTTCCGCATCAAAGACATAATACTTGGTACCCTCCAATATTATATAAGGTATACCATATAATGCTGCGGCAGGTGCTACCATCAGTTTCAGTTTTTCGTTAATCTTGGAAAGACGTACTTTATATCCCGATTTATTCAGAATAAACATTTGCAAAAAAGCAATATCATCTTTCTGCTGTTCACCATAAAGTTGTTCGCCAAGCTTCTTAGTAAACAACAAATATCCCCAGTCACTCATCTTCTTCTCTTCACGCAGAGTCATGCAGTCCTTTATCAATTGTTCATGATCCGCTTTACAAAGTTGGCTCCACGCATCGGCAACATCTGCTTCCCGATTCCCAGCCAATGCAAGATTTTCGATAGCATCGGTTGCCACATTAAAGGAAGAACCATAAAAATCAACAGGCGTACGACGTACAGGACTCTCTGATTCCGGTACCACCGGAATATCTATTTTCACGGGAAGATAGGGCCGTCCCGGAACATACACTCCTGATACGGGTTTATCCGTAATAGATGGTAAAGCGGGTTTCTTTATCTCAACCGGTTTCCCATCCAGAGTAGGTCTTTCCATTCCCGGTATTCTTGGAGGAGCCGGTTTAATTTCAATGGGTGCTTGTGACCGTTTACCATCAAATACCGGTTGTTTGACGGGTTCAGGACGTACCGGCGCTTCTACAGCATCAAATGCCTCAAACTTAGTCCACGCTTCTCTAAGAAAAGTATCAAAGTCGGCATCCGCCTTATTTTTAAAATCATTAAACTCTTTCTGTTGCTGCTTTTGAAAACTATCAAATTCCTTTTCAAAGTCAACATCTTGCGCCATTGCCACCGGAACAGCCAATAGCCCAATCACAAAAGGAAAAATACACTTCATCTTATTCATCTGCGTATTGTTTTTAGTAACCAGCGACTCATTATTATCCTACTTAATCAACACCATCTCATAGAAAGCACAACGCTGGTTGACCGGGATTGAATAGACCCATTTCAGCACCTTCTGATAAGTAACCACTTCTGTAAAAGGAATATTCTCTTTAGTAGCTACCATCATAATGTTGATCTTCTCATTGTCTTTACCCGGCTGTTTTTCCATAAGATAATCCACTGCATTACTGAAAGGAATCTTATACTCCTGCCCTGCTTTGAGCAGATTGTTTGCCTCGTATGTATTGGGATACAGCAATGCTCCTCCCGTACTGTCAAACCAGAAAAATTTAAGATAAGAATCCGTTCCATGCACCGTCAGCCGGCACGTAAACGCATCCCCTTCCTTATAAAGGGTTTCCACCCCCTTCACTTCAAGTGCATAGGCATTATCAGGTTTGGCATTCTTCTGCACAGTAGCATCAATCGTCACTACTTTATAAAGGCTACGGGTATCTGTGTCCCATATCTCTTCTATTTTTTTATGGGTAACATTTATCATGCCCCCAATAGCAAGCACACTCATCTGTGAGTATGCCTCATGAAACTCTTGCCCGTCATTCTGAGTTATCTGCCCGAAAACCGACCAGACGTTTTCCATCACCCCAGCTTTCTGTAAAGCAGCTTTCTTGGCTTCCATAAAAGCGCGCTCCTCAGCTTGCTTCAAAGTGATCTCTTCACTGACCTGCCAACGCCCCTGTACCCCTTTCACCTTAACAATGTCCTGGGCACAAAGGCTTCCGGCAGATATCAACAATAAAATAGCTATAACTCCGAGTAGCCTATTTATTCTCATTCAAATCTTTCCCTTTTTAATAATCGATCTTTAATATCCTAACTTATCCAGTTCTTTGGCCAGGTCTTCCGACTTCTTTGCCAATTCGGCACGTACCGCACTAATCGCAGCCTTATTCGCAGATTCCAGGCTATACCCAAGTGTTACCATCACCTCTACATTTTTGTTTTCAAGCGTTCTATATACTTCTACCAATGGCGTGATACGTCCCAAAGTAGCCGAAATCACACTTTTACTGGCAGCAACTACACTTGAAAGACTGGCAGCTTCTTCCTGTCCCATATCATCATTGGCCACTTTTGCCTCAATCAGCTGAGACACTTTTGTTTGAATCTGCCCCGCAAGTTCTATCTTGGCAGCATTGGTTGCCTGCAAAACAGCAGAAGACTGATTACCACCAATAGCTCTTGAAGAAGCAACATACCAGAACGGAGTTCCGTCCGGAGTCATTTCTGCCTGCTTCTGCCACGCATTCTCTATCTGCTTATCTAATGGTAATTTCCCAATTGGAGTTTTAAACCCTTCTTTTGTTAATTTCTTAGCTTCTTTACGTGCATCTTTAAGTGCCTTTTTTTTCAGTTCATTGTTCAAAACTTTCTCCTGTTTTGCCATTGTTTTGTAGTCTTTCTTGGTAGCCTTTTCTTGTGCAAAGGTATTTACAGATAACATCAGGGCAAAAACCGTGAAAACGCTGATTAGTAAGTTCTTCTTCATATTCGTCTTGTTTTAGTAGTTAATATTCGTTTTTTAAATCGGACATTGATATTTGCAAAAATATATATATTTTCCTTTCTATTCCTTTTTTCATTGTTTTTTTTCATACAATTGAATGGTTAAAATAATTTCTTCACGGAAAACAGTGACAACTCTCCTACTTATTTCATAACTTTGCACCGTTTTCAAATTCAATAGGTATAAAATATGATACGTCAGTGTGCCATTTTATTTGGCTGTTTGGCTTTGGGTGAATTGATTGTTTTTCTCACGGGAATTAAGCTCCCGTCCAGCATCATAGGAATGTTGCTGCTCACCCTGTTTCTGAAATTGGGTTGGATCAAGTTGCATTGGGTGCAAGGTATGTCCGACTTCTTAGTTGCTAATCTGGGATTCTTCTTTATTCCACCAGGAGTTGCCCTTATGCTCTATTTTGACATCATTGAGGCACAATTCTGGCCGATAGTAGTTGCAACCCTTATCAGTACCATCCTGGTGCTTGTTGTCACCGGATGGGTTCACCAATTAACACGTAAAATCAAATGAATTATTTAGAAAATGAATTCTTCCTGTTGGCTATCACCTTCGGGATTTACTTCTTTGCCAAGTTACTGCAAAAGAAAACGGGATTTCTTTTGCTGAATCCTATTCTACTCACTATAGCCGTCCTTATCATTTTTCTGAAAATAACCCATATCAGTTATGAGACCTACAATGAAGGCGGCCACCTGATTGAATTCTGGCTTAAACCGGCAGTAGTAGCGCTGGGCGTACCCCTGTATTTGCAGTTGGAAACGATCAAAAAACAATTGCTACCCATATTATTATCACAGTTGGCAGGCTGTTTTGTCGGAGTTGTTTCCGTTGTACTGATAGCCAAACTAATGGGAGCTTCACAAGAAGTTATTCTCTCTCTGGCTCCGAAATCCGTAACCACTCCTATTGCCATGGAAGTAACCAAAAGCTTGGGAGGTATTCCTTCGCTGACAGCAGCAGTAGTAGTCTGTGTCGGATTACTGGGGGCTATACTCGGATTCAAAACAATGAAACTGATGCATGTAGGTAGTCCGATAGCCCAGGGATTATCCATGGGAACCGCTGCTCATGCGGTAGGAACCTCCACTGCGATGGATATCAGCAGTAAATATGGAGCGTATGCCAGTCTGGGATTGACATTAAACGGAATATTTACTGCATTATTAACTCCAACAATTCTCCGATTATTAGGTCTTCTCTAACAAAAACGTCCTCTAATTGTTATATTATTAAGCGAAATGCAAAATAGATTTTTATATGATAAATTTTAAGGATATTACTATCCAGGACAAGGATACCATTACATCTTACACGATGAACAGTAGTCGCCGTAATTGCGACCTTTCTTTTTCCAACCTTTGCAGTTGGAGATTTCTGTATAACACCCAGTTCGCCATCATTGACGATTTCCTGGCATTCAAATTCTGGGTTGGAGATGAACTGGCCTATATGATGCCTGTCGGAAAAGGAAATCTGAAAAAGGTACTGGACATGCTCATTGAAGACGCAAATCAGGAAGGTCAACCATTCTGTATGTTAGGCGTGTGTTCATGTATGAGAGAAGAACTCGAGGAGATTATGCCAGGACAGTTTACATTTACTGCCGACAGAGACTATGCCGATTATATTTACCTACACACCGATCTGGCTACGCTAAAAGGAAAAAAATTCCAGTCAAAGCGAAACCACATCAATAAATTCCGGAATACATACAGCAACTATGAATATACCCCTATCACTCCTGATCGTATTCAGGAATGTTTAGATCTGGAAGCCGAATGGTGTAAAGTGAATAACTGTGACCAACAGGAAGGTACCGGTAATGAACGTCGTGCCCTGATTTATGCATTGAATCATTTCGAAGCATTAGGGTTAACAGGTGGGATACTTCACGTCGACGGCAAGATCGTTGCATTCACTTTCGGGATGCCTATCAACAAAGAGACTTTCGGTGTACATGTAGAAAAAGCTGATACAACAATTGACGGGGCTTATGCCATGATCAACTATGAATTTGCCAATCACATCCCCGAACAATATATCTACATTAACCGCGAAGAGGATCTGGGTATTGAAGGCCTGCGAAAAGCCAAACTATCCTACCAGCCCGTTACTATTCTGGAGAAGTATATGGCGTGCTTTAAAGAACATCCCCTGCAAATGATTAAATGGTAAGATAAAGAGATGACCAAACAACAGATAAAAGCTTTATGGAAGCTTTGTTTTGACGATAGCGATGCGTTCATCGATATGTATTTTCGCCTGCGTTACAATGACGAAGTAAATATCGCTATAGAAAGTGGCAAAGAAGTAGTCTCTGCCCTTCAGATGATACCCTATCCTATGACTTTTTGTGGCGAACAAATCCAGACCTCATATATCTCCGGTGCTTGTACCCATCCCGATTTCCGGGGAAACGGAGTCATGCGTGAGTTACTTTCACAGGCATTTGCACGTATGAGGTATAATCGCGTAGTTCTTAGTACACTAATCCCCGCAGAGCCCTGGTTGTTTGATTATTATGCGCGTATGGGGTATATGCCTGTATTTCGTTATTCGGAGAAAAAAATATCACAATGGGACATAAGTCCTGTGCCGGATATCTTCATAACGAAATTAGCAGATGCCGATGAAGAAGTATATCAATATCTCGATAAAAAAATGTCTAAGCGCTCTTGCTGTATTCAGCATACTTTTAGTGACTTTAAAGTAATTTTTGCAGATCTGCTTATCAGTAAAGGCACATTCTACATAGCTACCGTTCAGGAGCAGATAGCAGGCATAGCCGTTGTTTATCCGAATGGTAATGGATTACAAATAAATGAATTGCTGACAGAAAACAGCGAAATTGAAAAAGCATTGCTCTATCATATCCGGCAGGAAGCAGGTACCGACGCTATAACAATGATTACTCCCCCTATGGCTGCCGAAGAACAATATCCCCTCGGCATGGCACGTATCATTGATGCCAGAACTATTTTACAGTTCCATGCGGCCTTGCATCCGGAAATTGAAATGAACATAAAGCTAACAGACGAACAATTGGCTATAAATAATGGCTACTACTACCTTTACAAAGGAAAATGTAAATTCAGTAAAGAGCGGTTGTTAGGTAGCCACCGGCAATTGACCATCGGGGAACTATGCGAAAAGCTCCTCTCTCCATTACAACCTTATATGAGTTTAATGCTGAATTAACAGCTATCATGCAAAGCATTATCTACTAATCCTTTCGTACTCTTCTTTAGATTTAAGGATACAGAACATCCGGATGTTGTTAAGCAAAACACCCGGATGTTCTGATTCACAACATGGGGATGTTTTCACCGACAACATCCCCATGTTATTGATTCTTTCCATTTGATTTATTACAGGCAGAAATAGGGTAGTCTGATTGTATGATAAGTATTGGTTTACACACTTAAAGTAGTAAACACGGTAGTGATCATATAAAAGAGAGCATCCTGCACACCTCTCAGCTTTTGTCATTGAAATGCCAAGAAATAGTGTACAGGATGCAAGTGTGTTTCGGAAAGATTTGTATAAGATTAATTTAGAGTCCGCTAAAGTCTACACCTTCAAAGACCAGTGACGGGATACGCCAGGATGAAGACAATCGCGGATCGTTTCCTGTTTCGGACAACGCCGACCAGAGAGTCAACATATTACCAGTCACATTCATTTCGGATACAGGCTGTGTCAGTTTCCCATTTTCAATAAGGAACCCTTCGATACCATACGAAAAGTCTCCTGTAGAACTGTTACAGTTACCCCCATTAAAACCTGTCACAAGGATTCCATGATCCACTCCGGCTACCAGCCCGTCCAGATCCTTTAAGCCCGTTTGCATGACCAGAATAGAGGGTGAGTTAATAGTTGGAGAAACTCCCATCTTTCTGGCATTATAGGTATCAATAAAATAAGTTTTCAACACTCCATTCTCAAAAACCGGACGTCGTTCTGTTGCTACGCCTTCACTATCAAAATAGCGGGCGCCAGATGCCTGTTGCAGATGCGGTTCGTCTATTAATGTCATCTTATCGGCCAGTACTTTTTCGTTCAGTTTATCCAGCAGGAAAGAATTTTTCTGCTGAAGAGAAGATCCATAAAGAGCATCTACCAAGGGACTTAGTAGCTGACTGACATTCATTGGATCCACCACCATCGTATATTTACCGGATGTCGCTTTTCTTTGTCCTACCTTACGCAAGACGCGTTCCAGAGCTTTCTGCCCGACGCCTTCTTTCACCAGTTTATCAAAATAGAGTGATGATTCATACCAACCAGCAGAAGGGCGTGCCTCTCCTTCGCCCTTTATTGCAACCTCGGCATAAAGAGAATACCAACTTGATTTTGTTTCTCCTTCAAAACCATTACTGGTGATCCGGTATCCAAAATTATCTCCATCGCTATAAGAAGAGCTGACAGAAATAATACGGTCATCTCTACCCAGTGCCTCTTCGGCAACCGCTTTTGCCAATGCTACTTTATCATCGGGACGGATGGAAGAGAATTTCGCATCCAACAACTTCAAATCGGGGCTTCCCCCTTTATAATAGCGGGAAGCATCCGGCAATACACGTGCCTCATCCTTTGCCAGATAACGGGTAGAGTCAATACCATTCTTTATAAATGTTTCAAGTTCTTTCTTATCCAGCCGATTGGTAGAATAGGTTCCATAGCGTCCGTCTACATATAAGAAAATGGTCAGGCCATTTTCCGAAGCCTGCTGTAAACGGTCCATTTTGGCATCACGCAACTCAAAAGAAGAGTTTGATCCGGCATAAAGATTCACTTTTGCTTGCTGACAACCATTCTTCAAGGCATAATCCATTGCCCATTGTGCCAGTTTTTTATTGCTATCTGAAATCATAAGAGTTGAAAGTTGAGAGTCGAAAGTCGGGAACTAAATATATATCTTTACCACATTCCGCGAAGTTTCAACTTTAATTTTTAATTTCTAATTTTTAGTTCTCACTGTTTCCTCAGTTTTCTCCTCCAACGGTCAGTTTACTAACCAACGCCGAAGGCATACCACAAGTCACCGGACAAGATTGTCCATCCTTTCCGCAAGTCCAGGTACCATTATCAATCTTGTCATTATTAGCCACCATAGTAATATCTGCCAATGCTTTCGGACCATTCCCGATGATATTGATATCTTTAATGGGTTGTGTCAATTTTCCATCTTCGATCAGATAACCCGATTTCACGAAGAAAGTAAAATCACCTGCTCCAATCTGCACCTGCCCGTTTGTAAACTGATCGACAAAAATACCTTGTTTCACAGATGCTATAATATCTTCCTCTTTCATATTGCCCGGCTCCATATACGTAGCACGCATACGAGGAATCGGCATATTCCGGAAAGTCTCACGCCGTCCGTTTCCAGTTGGAGCAATACCATAATGTTTGGCACTGATACGGTCGTGCATATAACTGGTTAAAACTCCTTCTTTAACGAGATATGTTTTCTGTCCTTCCACTCCCTCATCATCAAAGTTTACAGATCCACGATTGAAAGGAATAGTACCATCATCTATTACAGAAATATGTTCATTGCACACTTTCTTATTCAACTGATCGGAGAAAATAGAGACATTCTTACGATTGAAATCTGCTTCAAACGCATGTCCGATAGCCTCGTGCAACAGGATACCGGAACCTCCTGCACCCATCACCACAGGCATCTCTCCACCTTTAGGCTTGATGGCTTTAAAAAGAATGGCTGTATTATCTACGGCTTCACGTGCCAAAATATCAACCAGGTCATCAGACAGAAACTCAAACCCTTTACGATAAGCACGGGCAGCATAACTGTTTTCCGTCTTTCCGTTTTCCTCCATAATGCAGACAGCACCAAGTGTCACCATAGGCCGATAATCATAATACATCACGCCTTCACTGTTACAGAAAAGAATATGCGATGTCGAATCACTTTGATTGGCCATTACTTTGGACACACGTTTATCCAGTGCAAATATTTTGTCATTCAGCTTTTGAAGATAAGGCATCTTATCTTTCAAACTGATCTCCTCCCAAGGAGTAGTGATCGGATAATAGTTTTTCTTCAATGTTTTTTCTGCCAGACGTACAGGACCGTATTTCTTCTTGCCGGATGCAATACGTGCAGCCGTACGTGCAGCATTCAACATATCGTCAAGTGTCACATTTTCCACATAGGCATAACCGGTCTGATCGCCTGCCAGCACACGCACCCCCATACCAAAATCTATATAGGAATTACAGCTATTCACCGCCCCGTCTTTCAAACTGATTACATTGGTGAAGGTATGTTCAAAAAAGAGATCAGCATAATCTCCTCCTTTTTCAAGGGCTGTTGCCAGTACTTTCTTCATATCTTCTTCGCCCACACCAAAATGATTCATTGCCTGCGAAAGCGCCGCCTTCTGGTCAGCTCCTCCCAAAGCTCCCTTCACCGAAGGAATAGCCAGCGCTGAGCCTGCAGCCAACGAACCTAATAATGCCATACCTCCTGTTCTTATAAAATTTCGTCTGTCCATAATATATCTATTATTTTTAGGATTTCTTCGTTAATAAACTTTCCAGCTCTTCGGCACTCAAACGAAGATAAAACTGCCCCTGATAAGCAACAGAAATCGATCCGGTCTCCTCAGATACAATAATAGCATGCGCATCCGATTCCTGTGATATCCCCATTGCAGCACGATGACGAAGCCCCAATTCTTTGGGTATATCCAGATTGTGAGATACCGGCAGAATGCATCCGGCAGCTTTAATACGCTTTTTACTTATTACCATCGCACCATCATGCAAAGGACTGTTTTTGAAAAAAATATTTTCTATCAAACGCTGATTTACATCCGCATTAATAATTTCTCCGGTACGTACTACCCCATCCAAAGGAACATTGTGTTCAATCACAATCAGGGCGCCTACCTTTTGTTTACCCATACTGATACATGCCATTACCACCGGCATGATATCTTCATGTTCTAATGACTCTTTTTTATTCCCGGTAAAAAAACGCGCCAGGGCATTGACATGCTGATGCGAACCAAGCGTAAGCAGAAAACGGCGTATCTCATCCTGAAAAAGTACAATCAGAGCCAGCACACCGACATTCATCAAAGTATTAAAAATAGAACCCAGAAGTTTCATCTCAAGCACCTGAGTTACTACCAGCCACATCAGAATCAGCACAAGAATACCTGTGAACACTTTGATAGAACCCGAAGCTTTCATCAATTTGTAGACATAGTACAAAAGGAAAGCCACCAACAGGATGTCAATAAAATCTTTGATACCAAACTCAAAAAACATACCGGCAGCCATGGCTATTATTTGATATTCACCCATATAAACATTTACAATTTATAACTTACAATTTTCTCCACCATCCTTACTGTTTCCACTGCTTCACGCACATCATGTACCCGCAGGATATTGGCTCCCTTCATTAAAGCAACCGTATCCAATACAGTAGTTCCGTTCAGAGCGTCTTGCGGCGTACCTCCAAGCAAACGATAAATCATTGATTTTCTTGAAACACCCACCAATAAAGGCAGTTCGAAAATACTGAATTCTTCAAGGTGTGCCATCAGTTCATAATTATGCTCTAACGTCTTACCAAAGCCAAAGCCCGGATCAAGAATAATGTCTTTCACACCCAAATCACGTAACTGCTGCACTTTCATGGCGAAATACATAAATACCTCCTTAAGCAAATCGTCATAATGTGGCTCAGATTGCATATTCTGAGGTGTACCTTGCATATGCATCATGATATAAGGCACTCCCAACCGGGCAACAGTTTCAAACATTTTCGGATCCATCTCTCCGGCTGCAATGTCATTGATGATAGCAACACCATATTCCTTTACACATTGTTCCGCCACATCAGCCCGGAACGTATCTACAGAAATAACAGCGTCCGGATGATTACAAGCCACAATTTCCAATCCTACCCGTAAACGACGCATCTCTTCTTCGGCAGAGATGTTTTCCGCATTAGGGCGGGAAGAGTAAGCACCAATATCAATTATGGAAGCACCTTCGGCCAATATTTGTTGTGCACGTCCGGCAATATCTGCCTCAGTTTGCATCCGGCTTCCGGCATAAAAAGAATCAGGAGTAACATTCAGAATACCCATCACTTGTGGGACAGAGAGATCGAGCAACTGCCCGTTGACATTTAAATATCTATGCGCTAATGAGTTCATTAATCTCGTTTTTCGGTTAGATTATTGCAAATGTAGAGAAAAAAAGCAAGTAACCGCCTATTATCACAAGAAATTGTACCGGATACGGCATTCTCTTAGTGCTCATTAAGAAAGAATCTTATCAAATAAAAAGAAAAGGAAGAGATTTCCGGCTATTCTTTTCACACGATTCAAGATTATACTCTATCTTTGCAGCTGTCTTTATAACTATAGAAAGAATATGGAACTCTCTGCTCTCTACCAGATATTTCTGGAATGTAATACAGTAACTACCGATAGCCGCAATTGCCCTAAAGACTCTATGTTCATTGCCCTCAAAGGTGATTCATTCAATGGGAATGCTTTCGCCACACAAGCTATTAACGACGGGTGCGCATACGCAATTGTTGACGAAGCAGCTCATGCAGTGAAAGGTGACAAACGCTACATCCTTGTAGACAGTTGCATCGAAACTTTACAACAACTGGCCAACTACCATCGTAGGCAATTAGGTACCCGGATCATTGGTATTACCGGAACTAACGGGAAAACAACCACCAAAGAATTGATCTCAGCCGTACTGTCACAATCCTATAATATTCTTTATACGCAAGGTAATTTAAACAACCACATTGGAGTACCTGTTACCCTTCTTCGCCTGAAAGCAGAACATGACCTTGCAGTCATCGAAATGGGAGCCAATCATCCGGAAGAAATTAAATTCTTAGCAGAGATAGCCGAGCCGGATTACGGCATTATTACTAACGTGGGTAAAGCACACCTCGAGGGTTTCGGCTCATTTGAAGGAGTTATAAAAACCAAAGGAGAACTGTATGATTTTCTGCGTAAGAAAGAAGGTGCAATTATCTTCATTCACCACGACAATCCATATCTTATGAATATTGCTTCCGGACTGAATCAAATACCTTACGGAAATGATGAATCACTCTATGTCAATGGTCATGTGACTGGGAACTCGCCTTACCTTACCTTTGAATGGAAAGCAGGAAAGAATGGTGAAAATTACGAAGTAGAAACCCAATTAATAGGAGAATATAATTTCCCTAATGCTTTGGCTGCTATTACTATCGGACGCTTCTTTAAAGTTGAACCGCAAAAAATAAATAAAGCACTCACTGAATATGCTCCGCAAAACAATCGTTCGCAGCTGAAAAAAACAAGCGAGAACACGCTGATTATCGATGCTTATAATGCCAATCCTACAAGTATGATGGCAGCACTGGAGAACTTTAATAAAATGACAGTTGCGCATAAGATGCTAATATTAGGAGATATGCGCGAACTGGGAGCTGAAAGCGCAGCTGAGCACCAAAAGATAGTAGACTTCATTAAAGCATGCGAGTTTGAGAAAGTCATATTTGTTGGAAACCTATTCGCTGCAGCCGAACATTCATACCAGACATACTCCAATGCCCAGGAACTTATACAGGCATTACAGACCGATAAGCCTAAAGATTATACCATCCTAATAAAGGGCTCTAACGGAATAAAACTTAGTTCAGTAGTAGATTATCTATAATCTGCTACTGTTTCCCTTTTATTGTTTGTTTCAGCATCCGGGAGCGTACCCAATAGTAACCGATAAGACTGGCAAAGATTGCCCCCAAAGAATTGGCTGTAAAGTCTAACCAATCTCCTCCACGATACGTTGTACAATACTCCTGTAACAACTCTACACACCCGCTAAACAATACCGGGCAAACAAAGGCACCGACCCATGCATGCCACATAGGAGAATCTCCTTTTCTGTGAGTACGCAAAAACTCCAGCCACAACATGCCGGACATACCGAAATACATACAAAAATGAACAATTTTATCTATATTGGGTATTTTGCTTAACTCTGTTGAAGGTGGTCTAAAAAACGACAGGTAGATAACTACCAGAATAATTAACAGAGAAACCGGGTATTTCTTAATATAATAAAGCATATCTAAATAAATTACAGATGTTGGGCAAATATAAGGAACATTTCTTATATTTGCATGTTTAAGTAAGATAAATATATCGAATTGTAAGATAAATAAAGCTTTTATGACTAAAAATGACAGAGCGAACTTTGGCACTAAGTTGGGGGTGATACTTGCCTCTGCAGGATCAGCTGTAGGACTGGGTAATATATGGAGATTTCCATACGAAACCGGTAATCATGGCGGTGCCGCTTTTATCATTATTTATCTGGGTTGTATTTTTCTTCTGGGACTTCCGATCATGGTATCCGAATTTCTTATTGGACGCCATTCTCGCGCAAACACCGCCAGAGCTTATCAAAAGTTAGCTCCCGGTACGCATTGGCGTTGGGTAGGACGTATGGGAGTACTTGCCGGCTTTCTTATTCTCAGTTATTATTCGGTAGTGGCCGGATGGACGCTCGAATATATTTTCGAAGCATTAACCAACGGTTTTTCAGGTAAAACTCCGGATGAGTTTATTTCTTCATTCCAGACTTTCTCAAGCAACCCATGGCGACCGGCGATTTGGCTGATCCTATTTCTACTCGGTACTCATTTTATTATTGTGAAAGGCGTAGAGAAGGGAATAGAGAAATCTTCCAAGATAATGATGCCTATGCTGTTTATTATCATCCTTATATTAGTAGTATGTTCTGTGTCTTTGCCAGGAGCAAGCAGAGGTATCGAGTTTCTACTCAAACCAGATTTCAGCAAGGTAGACGGAAATGTATTCTTAAGTGCAATGGGACAAGCTTTTTTCTCACTTAGTTTAGGGATGGGGTGTCTTTGTACCTATGCTTCCTATTTTAGCAAAAAGACCAATTTAACTAAGACAGCTTTCAGTGTAGGGATTATTGATACAATTGTAGCCGTACTTGCAGGATTCATCATCTTCCCGGCTGCTTTCTCTGTGGGTATTCAGCCGGATGCAGGTCCAAGCCTCATCTTTATCACCCTGCCTAATGTGTTCCAGCAAGCATTCAGTGGAGTGCCGTTATTGGCGTATATATTCTCTGTGATGTTTTATGTACTGCTGGCAGTGGCAGCTCTTACTTCTACTATCTCTTTGCATGAAGTTGTTACAGCTTACTTGCACGAAGAGTTTAAGTTTACTCGCCACCGGGCAGCATTATTTGTTACAGGAGGGTGCATCTTCCTCGGTATACTCTGTTCTCTGTCACTTGGAGTAACAAAAGGTATTACTATTTTCGGATTAGGAATGTTCGACCTATTTGATTTTGTCACCGCAAAAATCATGTTACCACTGGGTGGGTTGTGTATCTCAATATTCACCGGGTGGTATCTGGACAAGAAAATCGTCTGGAGCGAGATTACAAACGATGGTACACTGAAAGTCCCGGTTTATAAACTCATTATCTTTATCCTGAAATATATTGCACCTATTGCAATCTCCTGTATCTTTATCAATGAGTTAGGATTACTCAAGTAATATGTGGAAAGACTTTTTCTACTTTTCGCGTACAGAACGGCAAGGTATCATAATTCTTGCCGCTTTGATTATTTTGGTCGGTACAGCTTCATGGTTCATACCGCCAAGAGAAGTAGCAAAAATTGAAGATAACCAAAAATTCGAAGAAGAGTATGCCATTTTCATGGCATCACTAAAAGAAAAAGAGCAACAAAAAGAAGTAAGTTCTAAAAAATACCAGTATGAAAAACGAGAAGTAATACTCGCTTCTTTCGATCCTAATACGGCAGACTCTATTACTTTTCTTAACCTGGGACTTCCGCCATGGATAGCAAAGAATATTTTGAAATACCGTGCCAAAGGAGGACGCTTTCGCAAACAGAGTGACTTCCAAAAAGTATATGGATTGACAGAAAAGCAATACATAACTCTCGAACCTTATATATCCATAGCAGATATACCGAAAGAACAGGACACAATTCGCCTGTTTAGTCATCAGGAACCGCGGGATACTCTACAATATTACAAATATCCGAGTGGAACAACAATCAGCTTAAACCAGGCTGACACCACTGAATTAAAAAAAATCCCGGGTATAGGAAGCGCTATCGCCCGTATGATTGTAGGATATCGGAAAAAACTGGGAGGATTCTACCAAGTAGAGCAACTGCAAGATATTCATTTGGATACGGATAAACTACATGAATGGTTGTTTGTTAACAAGAATGAGACCCAACGGATAAACCTGAATAAAGCAGGAATTGAAAGACTTAGAGCACATCCTTACATCAATTTCTACCAGGCAAAGATTATTGTTGAGTACCGTAAGAAAAAAGGAGAAATAGAGAGTCTGAGCCAATTAAAACTCTATGATGAATTTTCTGAAAAAGATTTTGAACGGATATCACCTTATGTTAGTTTTCATTGAAATAAAAAAGATGCATCCTTATCACACTAGATAAGAATGCATCACACACAAACAAAACAAACACTCTACCTACTATCTTCACAGACTTCTGTAGAGAAGCGATATAAAGATACAGCTAATTGATTAATATTAATAACCAATCAGCCATATGGTATCATTTTTTAGAATTTCCCCCTTCGTATTAACACTTATTAATTATACCATCTATCATATGGACAGTACGATCTGTAATCTGAGCTAGCCCCTCATCATGGGTTACGATCACAAATGTCTGTCCTAAACGGTCACGAAGTTCAAAAAACAATTGATGTAATTCTTCCTTATTATGCGTATCCAGGCTACCAGAAGGCTCGTCAGCTAATATTACTGCCGGATTATTGATAAGAGCACGGGCTACAGCAACCCGTTGTTTTTCTCCACCGGAGAGTTCATTAGGTTTATGAGAAGCACGCTCTGCCAATCCCATAAAGTTCAGTATCTCTAATGCATGCGCTGTGGCTTCCCTGGAAGATACCCCGGCTATCAATGCGGGAATCATGATATTTTCCAATGCTGTAAATTCAGGAAGTAACTGATGAAACTGAAAAACAAAGCCGATATGCTTATTACGAAAAGCAGAGAGCTCTTTTTCTTTCATCCTGCTGACATTTGTACCATCAATATAGACATGTCCGGCATCTGGTTCATCAAGCGTACCCATAATCTGCAACAGAGTAGTTTTACCGGCACCACTTGGTCCGACAATACTTACAACTTCTCCTTTATTTATCTCCAGATCAATACCTTTGAGAACCTGTAAAGAACCGAAACTTTTAGTAATTCCTTCTAATTTTATCATATAATAATGTGCTAATGTGGCAATATGCCAATGTGCCAATTGGTATGTTACTATAGTGCAGCCAATTGGCACATTGGCATATCAGCACATTGAATAATTATTCATAATCGTTTTATCACATACTCTGCCAGATAGCAACCAAAGACGGCAGGCATATAACTCACCGTACCGCAAGTTGACTTCTTATTCATTTCATCATCAGTGAGCAGTACAGCGTTAGAATCAGCTTGTTCTGTACTAAATACTACCGGCACTTTTCGTTTAACTCCCATTTTTTGTAAGCGTTTTCGGACAGCTTTACTCAATCCGCAATGATAGGTATCCCAAAGGTCGGCAAAACGAACTTGAGTTATATCACTTTTTGCACCGGCTCCCATACTGGATACAATCTTAATGCGGCGTTGCAAAGCATGATAAATGAGATAGCATTTAGGACTCAACGTATCTATGGCATCAACAATGAAATCATATCGGGCAGCATCCAGCAGTTCCGGGATATTTTCGTCTTTCAGAAAAACGGGTAACACTTTTAACTCCAGTTCCGGATTAATATCTTTGAACCTTGCTTCCAATATATTGGCTTTAGGCATTCCCAGGGTAGAATGCAAAGCCGGTAACTGACGGTTTAGATTGGTAGACTGAACCGTATCAGCATCTACAATCGTCATTCGCCCCACTCCGGCACGGCAAATCATCTCTGCTGCATAAGCACCTACTCCACCCAAACCGACTACAAGTACATGGGCATTACGCAACCGCTCCATCTTCTCTTCACCTAACAAGAGTGCTGTTCTTTGCTTCCAGTTTTCCATCAATTTTTCTTAAACCATTTATAAAACCACTTACCTACCTTTTCATAATGCTGCGACTCATTACTACCACGTGGATTTGAGAAAGAAATAGCTTCCTGTGGTTCTCCCAACTGATCCGGATATAAAATAATAAGGCTATTATTTGAGAAATACTTCCCGAGTTGGGCCGGTAACTTTTCAAAAGCCGGATCATAAGAGATAGATCCCCGGCGAGCACTGACTATAACCAGTAAATGATCATAATTCACTTGACCGGTAAGCAATAGCAAGTCTCCCCAATCATCCAGACGGGAGAAATCTGTCATGGTCAATCCATATTTCTTTTTCACCAATTGCTGTAAGTATCCCAACGTCTGCTCATTCGCAAAGAAGTGCGCACGACATCCCAAAATGTTTGCCATACGACAAAAATGCTCCACCCATTTCTGAAATCCGGCTTCATACTCCGCCTTCGGAGGGACAGCAATAATAATACGCCGAAGCGTATTAACCGGCATTAGGAACTTGGCTATCATTACTTCCCTATGTAACCCTTTCAACAAACTATCTGCCAGATTACCAAAGAAAGAGTCTACAATATTGACCTTACGATGCAATCCGATTACCACATCCGTCACTTCATATTCTTTTGCTGTATGGATAATACCGGAGGCAATATTAAGATCATACCGGCTCACCTGTGACAAAGGTACATCCGCTGATGCAGCTATCATAGCAGCACGTTCCAGGTTTCTTTTACCACACAACTCCAAACGTTCCGAACTACTGTTATCATTAATGACATTCAACGCCAGCAAATTATTTTTTTGTTTAGAATCCCGGATCAGCAAAGACAAGTTTATCAAATCATCAATAGTATCCGGGTTTGCCACCGGAATCAAAATCTTCTCAGGTGTCTCCTTTTTACTATTTTCCGTATCCAGTTGTGCTTCATGCATAGCGAGCTTGCGGGCAGCCCGTTCAGTAGCAAACGAGCTGATGATGCAAGTGAACAGAATTAATACAATAGTACCATTCAACACATCCTCATTCAATAATCGCTCACCGTCAGGCAAAATAATATTATAGCCCACAAGCACAGCTGCCAACGTAGCTGCCGCCTGGGCATTACTAAGACCAAACATCAACTCCCTTTCGATAGCTTTCATCTTATAGATTTTCTGAGTAAGCCACGAAGCAATCCATTTACTCGCCAATGCAACAGTAGTCATTACTACTGCTACTTTTAAAGCGTCACCATGCCCAAAGAGAATTTTAATATCAATCAACATTCCCACTCCAATCAGGAAGTATGGAATGAACAAAGCATTACCCACAAACTCCAGATGATTCATTAACGGAGAGACATGGGGAATGAGACGGTTTAATACCAATCCGGCAAGAAATGCTCCCAAAATACCTTCCATTCCTACAAACTCCATCAATCCGGCTCCCAGGAAAACCATCGCAAGAACAAAGATAAACTGCATCACATTGTCATCGTACTTTCGAAAAAACCAACGCCCGATACGAGGGAAAAAGAAGATAATAAGAAAACCCAGGAAAATAACTTTAACTACCAGCCATAACCAGAACATCTCTGAAGACTCACCTTTAAACAATCCACCAATAACCGCCAGCACCAACAAAGTCAATGTATCGGTAACCGCTGTTCCTCCAACGGCAATACTTACGCTCCGATGACGCGATACTCCGTAACGAATCACAATAGGATAGGCCACAAGCGTATGGGAAGCATACATACTGGCGAGTAATACAGAGGTAATGAACCCATATTTCAATACCGTCATGTTAGTGATAAACCCCAACGCCATAGGAATGACAAATGCCAACAGTCCTAATACCACAGCTTTACCACGATTCTGTTTAAAATCCCCCATGTTCATTTCCAGTCCGGCCAGAAACATTATATAATAGAGACCTACTTTTCCAAAAAGTTCAAAACTACTATCGCGTGCCAGAATATTGAATCCATGTTCACCAATCACCACACCAGCCAGAATCATTCCGATTATATGTGGAATACGAAGCCGGCCCAACACCATAGGAGCAAACAATATGATAAGAAGTACAAGGAGAAATATCCATGTAGGATCTGTTATAGGTAGGTTTAAATTAAAATCGGGCCACTGCATATATCTAAGTTTTACGTTTTCTCTGCAAAATAACAAAAAAGTTATCAATTATATGCCAGAATGTTATAATTTTGCAGTCAATTATTTGCTATTCGGAAGAATAGTAAGCGAAATACAATATTCAATTAAAACAAAAGAAAAAGATGAAAGTAGCTATTGTTGGCGTAAGCGGAGCCGTAGGACAAGAGTTCCTGCGCGTGCTTGATGAGAGAAATTTCCCGTTGGACGAGTTGGTTTTGTTCGGTTCTAAACGTAGTGCCGGCAGCAAATACACCTTCCGCGGTAAACAGATCGAGGTCAAACTCTTGCAACACAACGATGACTTTAAAGGGGTAGATATCGCTTTCACATCGGCTGGCGCAGGTACGTCCAAAGAATTTGCAGAAACTATTACTAAATATGGTGCTGTAATGATTGACAATTCCAGTGCTTTCCGTATGGACAATGATGTGCCTTTGGTAGTTCCTGAAGTAAACGGAGTTGATGCCAAAGACCGTCCACGGGGCATTATAGCTAACCCTAACTGTACAACGATCCAAATGGTAGTTGCACTGAAAGCCATCGAACAGCTTTCACATATAAAAACTGTACATGTGTCTACTTATCAGGCAGCCAGTGGAGCGGGTGCAGCAGCTATGGACGAACTTTACGAACAATACCGTCAGATCCTTGCAAATGAGCCTGTCACCGTAGAAAAGTTTGCTTATCAACTGGCGTTTAATCTAATTCCTCAGGTTGACGTATTTACTGAGAATGGATATACAAAGGAAGAGATGAAAATGTATAATGAAACACGTAAAATCATGCACTCGGACATAAAGGTTAGTGCAACTTGTGTACGTGTTCCGGCATTGAGAGCTCACTCTGAAAGTATCTGGATAGAAACAGAACGTCCTGTATCTGTAGAAGAAGCACGCGAGGCTTTTGCTAAAGGTGAAGGGCTTGTCCTTCAGGATAATCCAGCAGAAAAGGAATACCCAATGCCGTTATTCCTTGCTGGTAAAGACCCTGTGTATGTAGGCCGTATCCGTAAGGATTTAACCAATGATTGCGGATTGACATTCTGGATTGTAGGGGATCAGATAAAAAAAGGTGCGGCACTGAATGCTGTACAAATTGCAGAATATCTGATCAAAGAAAAAAATATTGGATAATTAAATAAAAGCATAAAGAAAAGCCGTCTGAGAAGTAATTTTTCAGACGGCTTCTTTTTTAATATATAAACAACACAAAATGGATATGAACATTGAGTTATTGTTGCTATCCCTACTTAATATAAAAAGAATTCACCACAGAAGAATGCGGAAAAAGACCTATCTCCCCTGTGGTGAATCTCACTTATTATTGAAACACTTATTTCTTAATGACCTTAATAGCCTTTTGATTATTTAACTTTACAAAATAAAGACCTTTGGCAAAACGCGAGAAATCAATAGCCGTTGTATTTGCATTTACGTTCATTTGCTTATCAACCATTGTTCCGGACGCATTGTATACGGTGATCATATCAATTACTTCTGAAGACTCAATAGTAGCCACATCATCAACCGGATTAGGATAGATTCTTGTTATTCCGACTTCTGTCTCCTGTACACCAACATCATCTTTCTTCTTCAATGTCATTGTTTTCTTTGCAGGTGTAACACAACTATTATTATCGGTAGGCATTGCCCATACACTTACAATCTTACCAGATGTTGAAACAGCATACAAATTGCCTGCGTAATCAAATTCAAAATCATCATAAGTAGCATCAGCCACACTGCCAAGCATATTCCGGAATTTTTCAGATACAGCAGGAATACCGTCCTTATTCATCTTATATTGGAATATGGAAACTCCGCCATTGTTACTCAAAGCAACGATCCCTTCTTTTTCATTAACGGCCAACGCCCCATTCTGTGAGGAAGTTTCTACAATATTCGGTTCAGCAGTATTAAATACAGCATCATTCAGTTCATCGCTAAAGTAGAACATACATGGATTAGCTGTACTATTGCCACCAGCACCACGATACTGACCTGCCCAATAACCGGTTGATACAGGAACAATACTACTATTATCATTCCCGATATAACTACTTGCAGCCTTTGAGTAGCTAGGAGCAGTTGTCCAGACATCCGCCTCTCCAATATTATACACATTGATAAATTTCTTCCAACTAGCACCTGAAGTTGTCTTATCCACAGTATACAATTGGGTAGCCTCACCAGTTCCACGTACACCTATAGCAGTCATTTGTCCACCTACATATACACCGCCGATACTTAAACTTCCTGCCTCATTGGTAGCCCCTTTGAATACAGGCGATATAGTAAACGTTTCCGGATTCATTAAGTACACACCTGCATTAGAAGAACTTGCATCACATAAGAACACGCGTCCGTCAGCGGCAACTGCCACTTTACGAGGACCTTCACCTACAACACCTGTCCATTGTACATCACCTGCATAGGCTTTATCTCCCTGACCGGTTATATCCAATGCATCGGGGCCCATTACATAAACGCCTGTAGCAGTCGTTCTTCCGGAGGCTTCTCCGGCAGCTGTATTAGTAACATATACCCGACCGAAATAGGGACTTTCAGGAGATTTATCAATACTCACACCTTTGGGAGCAAAATAATGATAGTTCTTACTGTCATCTGATAATTTCACAAAGCGGGTCACATTACCTGCCGTCGCCCGAAGTTCCCAGGTACATTCTACATCAGGGATATCAGCGAAAGCGAGACTTACTTTGTTACTAACCTTATCAAACGCACCCAGTGAAATTGTCTTCACTACAGCACCCGATGCAACATCTATCAAGATGAGATCTATCGCTTCAGCTTTCTCATTCAGATCAAAACTGATATCATAACCATCGTTTGTACGAACCGATTTAAGATTATAGGCAAAGATACGAGCCGGAGAAGCGTCTTGCTCTACCCCTTTTGTAGTATAGCTGACAGCCTGAAGTCCAACCAACAAGTGTTGTACTATATCTGCGTTATCAACCACTCCCACACTTGCCATATAAGTAATGGCATCATTAGTGATTACAGCTTCTGTCTCTCCAACATTCACCGCTTTATCCAGCCCGTCAGTCACATCATACAAGTATGACTTGTAAGAATACTTCTCATCTTTCTTCTCACATACCGGAACACTCATATAAATTTTATTGGCATAACGGAAATAATTGGCACCGGTAGACTCTACAGGAATATCACCTGCAAAATTAGCTACTTCAACACCATCATTTGAATCCCATGAAATTCGGAATTCACGTGGTGCTATAGAATTTCCGTCGACGATAAGGCGATCAATACCTAACGGAGAAAGGGTCATTTGTACATCTGCTCCTAACTCCTTTTCCGTATATTCGGTATCATTGTATTGAGTCCCTATTACCTGACCATCTTTCACTTGCCAACACAAATAGCGTATACCATATGTGGTACTCCACCCGTTACCGGCATGTGAATCGAAATAGAATTTAAAGTTATCCAGTGTACCATTTACAGCGATACTATTAGCCATAAAATTGGAATTATTATTCCCGGCAGCAAGCAGACTTGCAGAAGTATTAGTAGGAAGAGTCAAAAGTACCTCGGGAGTTGCCTCTTCGAGTGCTTTATTTTCTGTGGCCTGCCATTTATACATATAAAAGTCTCCGGTCTGATAAGAGTTCCCTTCTTTACCAATTACCGTAGAATTGGTTCCAAGCAGAACACCATCTGTTGTAAATGCGATATCAGAAAGTATGTAAGGATATGCCTTTCCATTAAATCCTTCCGTTTTAATCCCCTCTGTACTCATCTCTTTCAACAATTCTCCGGTTACAGGGTCCAGAACAAGCAGCCGGGGCATTTTGTCTCCATTCACAGCCAATACGTAATACTTTCCATCACGGAGAATTGCACGACGGACGGTCAGATCTTTCAATACCTCTACCGTTTGCAACTCGCCTTCCTTAGTGAAATGATACGAACGGGCAGCAGCAATATCACCATCTTGTACCGGATGCGGATAATAATCCACCTCTTCTATTACCGGTTCATCCGAAGGTTCTTCTTTCGATGTATCCGTCAGCCGTTTATTAATAAACGAAGTTTCATTCGCCACCACCTCTATCTCCTCTGTCTCTTTCCAATACCCTTCGATATCAAATACTAATTTATAGGTCCCCGGAGTAAGTTCAGTAAAAACAAAAATCCCATTATACTCTTTATCAGTCAGATATTCGCCAATCTTATTACCGTTGGCATCTTCGAGTACCACCTTCACATCGTTCAACGGATAATAGGCATCCACCGAATTTACCTTATAGGTATATAACGGATGCTCTAAAGGTTTGCTGATATCTTTGACGGTTCCCATAATACACCCTTTTGTTTCACTGTTATCATTAAACCAGGCACGAATGGCACGGGAATATCTCACTCCTTCCTGTCGACAATAATCCTCATTCAGTAAACGCTGGCGTTCCGGTTGGTAAGTATGGAAACAACCTTCACTCAAAAATCCGTCACACCCATGCTTCAAGACCCCTAAATAGCCGGTATATCCCAAGCCACTCGTAGATGAGCTCCCGTAAAAAGAGATATCTCCACGGCTATTGTTGGCAGTTTCGGCAGTATAAGCCGAATGATAGGTAACCTCATTTTTTACAATGTATTTCCAAGCATCATACGCCATTTCTTTTGCATTTACCAACCCGTTTCCGGATGCACCATCGGTACCGCGATACAACACCAACGGATAGTTAGTCATGCTCCCCTCAGTAGCAGCATTACTATGGATAGAAATAAAATAATCCATATTATTTGCTTCCACATCTTCACAAATGACAGATAATGTTACGATCTGTGTACTCGTTTCTACCTTATCATTTTCAGTCGCATTCTTATCACCTGCCGAGACAAAACCATTTTGTGTACGGGACATTTTGATGAATCCGGCCCCAGCCTTCACTAGTTCATCTCTAAGTGCCAACCCTTTAATCAAATTGGTATTCGTCTCGAAAAAGCCGCGAATATCCATCTGTGCATAATTGATAGTCGCCATCGGGCGATCATTTGCAGTCCATCCTCCATGTCCGGGATTAATATAAATTCTGGCATCTTTTAAATCGGTAGCAGATACACTGAACGTCAGTATTATCCCAACCCATACCATGATTAATTTATGTAGTTTCATAGTAATCAATTATTTATTGGTTTCGATCTTCATTAAAAACACTTTTCCGTCATTAGTAGTATACACTATTTTAGAAGCATCAGCGGAAGCTGACGGATATAAAGCTATCACAGAATCATCAGTTAATACCGTACGTTGTGTACCATCAGCAGCAACTCCAACTATTTCCGAAGAAGTCACAACTTCTCCATTATCATAATCAACCATACCTACAACCCAATCATTACCCATCCATTTCGGGGCGCGCAATATCCCTAAAGATACAGGATTGGTTCCGTCAGAATTGCTCACATAAGCTTGCCCCTGGTCCATAACATAATACAACAGCTTCTTTCCATCCGGTGATACAGAAGGCCACAAATAATTCACATTCGTTCCGGCAGGAGATAATAGACGAGTTTTACCCTTCTCTGTTATATAAAGTTGTCCATCTTTAATACTCGGCACCACTGGTATAGATTCTAATTTCTCACCGGAGACTCTTTTTGAAACCATTTTACCCTTATTCACTGCCAAGACAGTGCCTTGTTTCACGTTCACCCCTTCCAAATCACGTGTATTCTTTATCAATTCTTCCTTTTCACCAGTCTCCAATTGAATGCTTTTTAAAGAAGTATAACGCAGTTTTCCTTCGTAGTTTTTACTTCGATATACCACTGTACTACCATCGGAAGAAATCTGGACGCCAACTGCTTTTTCAGCAGTAAGAGTTGTCAGTTTTTTCGTTGTTAAGTCATATTTTTTAAGACCTTGAGTATCATTACCGGCCAAAATCAGATAATCACCGGTAGGGCTCATAATCGGAAGACATCCGCCTTCTGATTCCATAATGGGTATTTGTTCATTACTGACCATTTTAATACCCTGAGAAAAAGCTAATTGACTCGTTAATACGAGCAACAATAAGAAGGGAGTTTTCATAATGAATGAATTTAAAGATTAATAAAATATTACTTATATAAGTATTCTGTCAAAATAGGTTTCAAAGAGTCTTTTTTCCAACATTAAAAGCTTTTGTATTCGAAAGCTCCTATTGTCTTTATCATTTATTGACAATAAATTTGTGTGTTTCTTTCTTTCCATCAACAACTACCGACAAAAGGTAAACACCATTATTAAGAGAATAAAGAGGAATATTGTACGTATGCTCCCCTGTAAGTTGCCGGTTAGTCATATGATTCATTATATTCTTTCCATCAACGGTCCACAAAGAAATGGAGGCAGTACCCACTTTTGATAATGAATAATGCAGAACAGCTTCATCCTTCGAAGTAGCTAACCATGAAAGATGTCTATTCACTGCCACTTCCGAGATGCCAACTCCTGAAGCAGTTGGATAATATGCCTTTAGATCTTTAAAAGAGAACTTAGTATCAGTAAGAGACATTCCCGCTTTTAGATAGAGTTTCATACTTGTCAGTGTCAAAGGGTACTCTATAAGATTCAACGGCAGATCACCCTCCATAAAAGATACTGAATACACAGAATCTTTTCCGGCAGCAGGTATTAACTTCGTTTTCAAAAAGCCAGTTTTTGTATTTGATGCAAAATCAAGGTAGAGTTCTTTAATCAAATCATCTTTCACGAACATCCGGAAAGAGACCGAGTCAGGTAAACTATAAAAAGTTACAGGCTTATTAAACTCAATAGAAGCAGAACGTCCGGTTTTGACATCAAATATCATATTGATACCATCTTCCCAGCCATTTGGTAATGCGGTATTTTCATACCTCAAATTGGAAAAGGTTCCAGAAGTTTTTATTGGCCACGATGCTAAGTCAGCAAAGGTCTCATGTATTCTTTCCTTACCAGCTATCTCAACTTTCACATTTACATGTACACTCAACTCATCTAAAGTTCCGTGAAGTCCTGTCTCGCCATTAGCTATACCCTTTATCACTCCATCCTGTACCAGACAACAATCAGGATTAGAGGAACTCCAGATAAATGCTCCCGGATCTAATTGATAAACTTGTTTCCCTGATTTTGCATCAATCCTGATAGGAAATTCACGTATCCCATCTATCAATATATTCTGCGGATAGGCTTGAACATCCGAGACAGGAGATACAAAAACATTCAAAACCGCTTTTTTTCCATCCTTAGTAGCTATAATCTGACCTTTTGTAGCATTCAGGCTCGCATGGAATACACCCTCCGAGTCTACATATCCCAAGTCCTCAGGTATACATTGATAAGTAAATCCTTGAACTCCCTTTTCCAACATTTTACCATGTTCATTAAAAGAGAGGAGTGTAAGTGGATTCAACGAGACTGCCGTAGTATAAAGACTCGGGGTTATAAATGCATAAGAAGCAACAACCTCTTCCTCAGGTGCAGTTGATACAACCAGCAAAGCATCGGCTACCGGACGAATGCTACCACGCATCGGATAATTCAGCATTTCATGGTCAACAGCTATCGTTGCGGAGCCCCCACTATCGAAGTTTACTACATTCCACGAGCCATGGGCCAACATCCAGTTAGCAATATCAATACAGTTTACACCCGGACTGGCAGAAGTTCCTCCTTCAACCGTTACAATATAAACTGTTTTACCATCTTTTGACATTCCGCCCATCACCCGGGCAGAGACCTCATATTCACGACCGTTTTCAAAATCATTATATTCACCTTCATGCAGTTTTCCTTCATAAGCAATACTGGGATAACCATGAAAACCAGCTACAATATTTTTTAGTGGTTCGCCAAACTTACCTTTCACAAATTTCTGTGAAATAAAGATTATATCACCCGGAGTGACTTTTCCCTCGAAACTTTGAATACTTTCGTTCCGTGCATAAATCACACATTCCGTTTGTGACGTTTGCAATGGAACATCTGATATCTCCAAGACTTCACACTTTATATCATCCCCATTCACTTTCCACCTACTCAGTGGTTTGATCTTGATATATTTCCCTTGTTCTGTCAGTGTTCTACTATTCAAGTGATTAAACAACACACAGTTTCCCGAAATAAATGTAACAGCAGAGTTATAATAATCAATTTTCACAGTACTGCCATCTTTCAAAATAACATTTGCGTTCAGAGACGGGTAAAATACTGCCGCTGTTTCATCTTCCGAAACAGCAAAGATAGAGCGTCCCCAGCCTGCTCCATAAGGTATCTCACCATTGCTCACATTAACTCCGATACATACACCCGCTTCATAAACGAAGAAGTCATGGTTGAATGCGGCACAAACCCGATGTCCGGGATAAGTGTGGGCTTTAGACATACTCATAACAGTCTCTCTGGGTACATCCGGAACCTTATTGTTCGATTGTATCTGCTCAATCTTCGTATAAGGATTCGTCAGATCTATAGTTGTGACCCACATTAGTATAGGTTTATCCCGATAGGCTATTTTGGTATATTGCACTCCCGCTCCCAAGCTATAATGCTCCAGTGTATCCGGAGTTCCCCATGCCGGTTCCTGTGCTTCCAAGGTATTACAGAATGCCAGTAGTAGTATATATAAAAGAATCTTTCTCTTCATACTTAATGATTTTTTATCAAATTAAGTAACGGCCGGCCTATTTGCCAGCCGTTATTAAAAAATCAGTATCAATCTCTCAAAACTATTTTCTGCGAAACGCTACTTCCTGATTCCAAATTAGCCTTTATCACATAAATACCTTTGGTCAATCCACCAACATCCATCCGAGATGAAGCCACTTTCGATAATAGTTCTCCCGATAATGAATAAAGCTCCATAGATACTACCTTGTCACTACTTGCCACAATTTCATTAGTTCCGGCAATATAACGGAAAGAGAATCCTGAAACGATTTCAGCTTCTATAGATGTCAAAGTATTGTCATATACCAAAACATTATCTACATAAATCGTTCCTGTTTTTGTCAGAGGTTGTGCTTTCTGCTTTATTTTCAATCCGGTAAGTTCATAAGTTTTCTTTGCAGGAAGGGTTCCCAAAGAAACTTCTACAAATGCCCAATCACAGAATGTAAGATCGGCAAGCTTGATCTCCTGAACATCTCCATCAGAAGAAGACAGTTGTAACCAAACCTCATTACCAGTCAGATCACCCAAAACATGCATACCAATTGCTTTAGTGGCATCAACCTGAAATCCTGAAGTAGTTTGATAACAAGCTATACCGTCTGCTGTATCTACCGCAAAATTATATGTAAACGCACCAGAAGAAGAACCAAACAACACTTTAGAGGTATTCCGGGAAGTACTGGCCGACGTAATGCCTATACTGCCATCTGCAAAATAAGTAAATGTTCCGGCAGTTTCCATATCCAGGCCAACCGTTCTGTCTGTTACTTTCACATCTACAGCTTTAAAAGTATAATCCATCGGTTCAACAATATCAATACCATCAACATCAATCATATTTCTGTCAACAACAACACGATACGTTTCATTTTCTGTTAATCCTTCGGAAAGAGTGAACGCCAAAGAACCATAAGGTGCACTGACAGAATTTACTTTTATAGAACGGGGTACTTTAGATAACTCTTCACCTTTTGAATTATATATTTTAACAGCATCCCTGACCAATGTAGAATTCAATTTATTATCAAATCTGAACTCAAATGGAGCACTTTTACCATAGTTAACGTATTCTACACCAGGAGTCGGATAACAACCCAATAGTTTCAGTCTATTACGATCTTTAGTAAGGAAACTGAATACAAAATCTTTTTCCATTGCCATATTACCAGGGTGTTTCAGGCTTTTATCCAGTTTCACTGTATACAAGGTAGAAATATCATACGGTTTATCCGGTGCAAAAATCATCCGATGTTGACTATCTTCAAATGTAATTGTTCCTTTTACATCCGGAGTAATGGAAAATGCTTGTATTGCAGATTCTGTATCCACATCCCAATTAAACTCAAAAACGATCTTCGAACTACACTCTACAAGTTCACCTTCTTCTACTTTAGGAGAATAGTTAACCACTTCAGGAGGGGTCAAGCGCTGCATATCTAAACGTGCATCTAAATAGCTGACTTCTCCGGCTTTAACTTCCAAGTCATACGTTTTATCAAAATATTTATCAGCAGTCACTTTTACTGTATACTTTCCGGGAAGCAGCTGCTTAAATACAAATACTCCATTATCAATATCATCCGTTGTATATGTTAGATTTCCAGGGTTAAGCGTAACAACTGCTTTATTCAAGGCTAATAGTTCATCTTTTGAGTTCCTGATTTTCACATGGCTTCCCAAATCTTTATTTCGGCTATCGTGAACACTACCTACAATATTTCCCGTAGTAAGAAGGGCTTCCGCCTTAAATATTTCACAAAAAGATTTATAAAAATTCCATGCCTCTAACCATTTATAATCCATATTCATCAAACGCCGGGTTTCAGGTATGTAATCATGCATAGAGCCTTCCGATATACATCCGGGGACAGTCAATCCTCTCAAAACACCATACCCGTTACTCCACCCCATCACCTGAGCTGCAAATGTTTTATCACCACGTACAGTATAGTCAGAAGCCCAGCAATTTACTTCGTTTGCATAAAGATTCTTAGCAATAACAGTACTAATCTCGCGGCTACGATCTGAATGAGGAGTAGGTGTAGGATATGTATGATTATCATCCGGATCCACACCAGCATAAAGCTGAAGAACATAGTTTGTAACTCCAGCATTACTATGAATAGAAAGCATATAATCCGCATTACATTCATTTGCTTCTCTTACAATCTGAGTTAAAGGCAGGTCATCGGCTGTTGTATTTGTTGTACGACTAATGTATACATTCGCCTTCGCACCTTTCAACAGTTCAACTAACTGCACTCCCTTATCCAGATTAGACTGTGACTCCCAAAAGCCATTTACATCACCCGGTCCATAAGGGCCAACCGGAATGTTCCGGTCATCACTATCAAATCCACCATGTCCCGGATTTACATAAATTGTGATTCCTGACAAATCCTGTGCGTATGTTCCACTTGTTTTTAATAAAAACAAGCCTATAAAAAGAATATAATATATTTGCTTCATAGTAGCCTATTTTTTTAATTCTAATACTATAATTTCACCCTCCAAAGTATTGTAGGCTATCTTACCACTTTTCCAATTAGTGGTTGGATACATTGCTATCTCTGTAAAAAGGGACAATACTTGTCTTTGTTTCCCATCAGCAGATACCATTACAACGGATGACTCTGTTATATAATCTCCATTATCTTTATCAGCCATACCTACGATTTTATGATCGTCATACCATACAGGAGCATTCAGATAGCCTATCTCAGAAAGAATCTTCCCATTCAAATCACAGATATAAGTTCCTTTTCCGGTTGCAGTAAATAAAATTTTAGTTTTATCAGGGGATAAAGATCCCCACAAATATCGGCTCCCTTTTGATAGTGGTTCAAGCACCTTACGATCTCCATTGCGTTCAACAATCAACTGAAGCTTCTCTGTATAAGCATTTATACTCTCCTTCCCCTTAAATTCCAGGCCCATACGAACTTTATTCAATTCAGATTGAAGACGTACAGGAGAATTCATACAATTCTTCGACTGCAACAATTGACGATCATAACACATCAAAGTATTCTGCCGGTGCATATTTTCTCTTTCCACCGACCTATAATAGATCTTATCATTATTCTGACTGAAATCCGGAGAATACCCTGCACCCTCAGCATCTGTAATCATCAGAGAAGTTTTATTATTCAGCTTATACAGATACAAACCCTTATAATTCTCAGACGTATACAACAATTCAGAACCATCCGAATTAAACACCGGATAAAAAGCCGGTACTTTTTTCTCCACAGTAATTCGTTGCACTACCGAAACCATTTGTGCTTCGACCCAGGTGACATTACAAATTAATAATATCCATATACAAATACTCTTCTTCATAATATTCTATTTAAAATTGTACTAACCCAACTAATATTTCATAAACTTAAATACAGAAACCTCTGCTCCCTTATAAACCTTCAACAGATAAATTCCTTTATTCACTCCAGAGTCATCCAACCTGATTTTGCCAGTCTGAAGGCGACCCAGTTTTTTCATTTTTACTGCCATACCCGAAACTGAATATATCTCATAACTCACAGGCAACTCTTTATCCATACTAAATGACAAATAAGTTCCATCAACATCCGTCAAAAGGCTTATCTCATTATCTCCTATCCTATTAGGTACAATACCATCTCCTTGTTCTTCATAAATCAACGAAAACTCTTTCAACTCGAAAGCATACTCAGCTCCAACAGTGTGTCCGGAAGCATTAAGAGTTACCTTTATTGAATTAAATTTGAGTGGCCAAATAGCCATATCCGTAGGATCATCAACAAGATCTGCCAGAGATAAATAAATCACATTATCTTCATTTACCTTAAAATCGGAAAATTCTTTTACTACAGAGTGAGATAAATTATTAGGAACAAGATCCAGAACAATCTTATTCAAAGGTAATTCGTGAGGATTAAATACAATCTTCAGAGCCTTAGGCAAACTATAAAGATTCATTTTTTTTGCCAATGTGAAATAAGGAGTACGAGTAGACGAATATTTATAAGCAATATTCAATGTGCTTGTACCACTCATTGAAATACCTTTCAGATTGGAAGTTAACTTAAGCGAAGGATCCGTAAAACTAATAGCAGGTAATGAGGAGGCAGAAGGTATTTCAACATTCACTTTTAATGTTCCCTGATAATCATTCATTGAGCCCGTAACCATAGAGGAACCATTGGCTACAGCAGTTAAAACACCTTTGTTGACTTTACAAATATTCTCATCTTCAACTCTCCAATCCAAAGCATTATGATCTATTAAGACTTTATTTCCTTCCAAAGTTGTTTCTACTTCAATCGGATAATGAATCTTAGAATCCAGAAGTACAGAATCCAAACGAATAGAAAAATCCTTGACTTCTTTTACATAAACAGTTTGAGAAACTTCTAACTTTCCATAATGAGCAGTCAAAGTACCAGATACAGCATCTCCTGAAACCACAAAATTACCTGCCTCATCAATATGCCCAAGATTTGGAGAACAGGAGAAGGTAACATCCTCAAGATTATCAGTAAGTAATCTATCATACTGATTATAGCCCATTATTTTCGGTTTAATTATACCATATTTAGGTAATTCAAACTTATAGTCCGAAAAACGTAGACGGGTAATATCCTGAGATTCCTGAGATAAATCTACAACCAACCAACCGTTACCTACAGGTCGCTCTTTTCCATCAGCCGGACGATTGGCAACTTTATTGTTTACTATTATTTCAGAAGAACCTCCACCGTCAAGCCCAATGGCATCTACAGCCCCCCAATGTTTCAAAATATCACAAACTTCCGTAGTGGTCAATCCAATAGAAGCTGATGTCTTACCATCTGCAACTAATAGGTACACCCAACGTTTGTCTTTAGAAGCTCCAACAGCAGTACGCGGATATGGAACCGCATTATAGTTTTCTGTAGTATTACGCTCTGTAAGTACTCCGTCGTACATTAATGCTGTATTGCCACCTATCATTTGCTCAATCTCCGGATAAGTTCCAAAATTCACACAACGTATCCCCATATTAATAGTGATTTCCTGTCCCTCTTTCAAATTACGTAAAAAAGCTCGGGATTGCTCACTTGTACCAGAAAGTACGTATTCATCAGCAGCAATCGGATTACTTCCTCTGTTTTCTATCCTTTTTCCGACAATGCACTTTACTGGTTTATTCACTCTCCACTTTTCACCAGATTTCAAACTTAAATATACCTCAGTACGTTCTACTCCAAACATCTCACTGAAATTTTCATCTTGACGTGTTTTCTCTCCTGCAAACCGATTATAAAAAGTTAAATCACAAGCAGAGCAATCTGCACGAGGAATATTAACATGCTGAAATTTATAAGTTCCGGCATCCCCGGCGTCAACCTTACCCTCAAACTCCATATGATCGAAAACCGGAACATTATTCACGTCTATGGTAGCAAATCCCCACCAGGCATCCCGGGGTTCACGTTGTATTTCACCATCTTTAATACTACCTCCACGAGGAGCTCCCAAAGGAAACTCATGATGATCAGTTACATTAAAAAAATCACCATTTATACCACAATATGCTTTATGTCCCTCATAAGTCATGCGCTCACATGCATGCGTTACAAGTTCTGTCCCCGGTATGCTATCATTGGCCAGAAAAGTTTCAATCTTATTGTATGGATTATGCATATCCAGTTTAAGGATATAGGTGTAAGCGGGTATATCAGGAATATAAATTGAAGTATAAATAGCTCCCGGACCAACAACTTTACACTCAAGAGTATCTATATAATGAGGCTTCTCATTGATCGTTATATAACCTCCGGCATACACATATTGTCCAAAGAGTAAAGGTAATGCCAATAAAAACTTTTTCATTTTCATACTATTTTTATATGTTACATGATTAGTTATGTATAATCAACTTAACCGTATCTGTTTTACCACCAACTAACACTTTCACCAAATAAGTACCATTAGCTAAATTGTTTATCGGTAAAACAAGATTTCTTCCATCACTCATTTTGTAATCTTCAGATGCAACCATCATTCCGGTACTTGTATAAATTCTTAAACTGATATCTGTTTTTTTATCCAGATTAACATTCAAACAAGCTTCTTTTTTTGCCGGATTAGGATAAATGGATAACCAGGAAAGAGTTTTCAGTTCGGGGAAACCAACCGTTATATAGTCATATACCATAACCATTTCTTTGATCTGAATTTTATTATGCCCTACAGGATTATCAGAAGTAAATGCAAACCTCATCGAATGAAAATGTATGGGATATCCGACTTTGTCATTTACATCTGTTAAAATATCCGAGGCTGGTATTACAATTTCACGATCTTCATCTTTCGAAATATCAGTAAATTCATACGGAGTATAAGCAGATTTATCGTTTGTTCGTAAAGAGAAAGTAACCTTATTCAAACCAGCTTTTCCCGGATTCAATATTATACGCACAGATGTTGGCAAACTATATAAACAAAAATCATTCATCAATTCTATAAACGGAGAACGTCCGGCAGAGTAGTCATACTCTATTCCATCAGGTAATAATTTTATATTTTTCAAATTAGAGGTACTTTTTACACTCCAGGAAGGAGTAGACAAAACAGGCATCTCCAAAATTGGTTGAGAAGGTATTTCCACTTTAACCTTCTGTTTGCATGAGAACTCTCCCAATGTTCCATGAATATATGTCACTCCATTGGATAATCCTTTTAATACTCCTTCAGTTACTGAGCAAACTGAAGGATCTTCAACTTCCCATTGTAATAATTCCGGTGCCACAAACAACGTTTTATTTTCTACCTCTGCCAATAATTCAATATGATATGTAGAAATATTATTGAGTAAAACAGAATCCAATCTCAACTTAAATGAAGACTCAACTAATGAGACCGGCCTTGAGGTCTTCACCCCTTTATACTCTGCGGATAATATTCCAGTACCGATTTTTTCCGCACCAATAAAATTACCTTCTGCAGTTATATATCCTATCTCCGGAGTACATGAAAATGAAACATTCTGAAGATCCTTGCTCAACAAATCACCGTATCTATTATAAGCATATACAGCAAGTTTTAAAAAGCCACACGTCGGTAGTGTATAAGACACTGGTGCAAAAGCGAGCGAAGCAATCTCTTGGTCTTCAGGAGCATTCGTCACAACTAACATCCCATTACCGACAGGGCGTACTGCACCATCAGAAGGGGAGTTTTTAACTTCTCCATTAACATACATAACAGAAGAGCCTCCGCCATCCAGATTAACAGCATTCCATGCTCCAATTCCTTTAAAAATATCTCCAAATTCAAAGAGAGTTACTCCACGTGAAGAAGTTTGCCGACCATCAACTTCAACTAAATAAACAATCGTACTATCTTTTGAAAATCCGATACCGGTACGAGGATTTGCAGATTCATCTCCTTCATACCGTTGCCCATTTTTCAAGAGAATATGATCGCTTCCTCCCATCAATTCTTTGAAGTCGTCCAATGCTCCCGGATTACTTCTCAAATCCGTTTTAAGATTGATTGTCAATTCATCTCCGACTTTCAATTCTTTTAAGAAATCAGATGATACTCCTCTTCCATGTAGTACAGCCTTTCCCTCTGGAATAGGGCTAAAACCGTGATTTTCTATTATTTCTTCCGCAATACAAGTTATTTCCTTATTTGCCGAGAAAAAGAAGGTTTCACCGTTTTTAGGGGTTATAATAACTTTTGTACCTCCCTCAATCCCACTGGTATATGTACCATAGGCATTAGTATAAAGGGTTAATAAATCGGTCACTTGTGGTTCCCACTCTAAACGTTGCATATTTACTGTATGCAGCCGGGTTGCTCTATTACCACTTTTTACTGTTCCGGAAAAGTCTATCCTATCAATATAAGGACGATTATTTTTATCTAAAACAAATGCAGCTCTTCCTACAGGATTAGTAACACATTCATTATTAATAAACTGTCCGCTACGAGGTATACCTATCTCAACAGGATCTATATAAAAATAAAAATCACCATTAGTAGCTGCAAAAACATTATGTCCCGGAGCCGACTTTCGTATAGCCATTTGAGTCGGGCGCTCAGTTGCAACAGCACTATCTCCTCCCAAACAGGTTTCTAACTTTACGTTGGGATTTCTAAGATTGACTTCCAATACATGGATTTTTAAAGGAAATTCCGGTAAATCAATATAAACATATTCTGTTCCAGGTCCAACTTGATGCTTATAAACCAGTGTATCAATACGATACGGTTTATCATTTATCGTAATATACTCTTGGGCAAGTGAATATTGCCCAAGAAGTAATAAAAATAATGTAAACAAAACTCTATTCATGTCAGTCACATTTATTAGTTTAAAAGTAATTTAATCATTACCTCAAGTATATGAACATACTATTATTTTATTATGAGCTTCATTGTTTCGTTACTACCATCATCCATACAAACTTTTATCAGATAAATGCCAGAAGTCATGTTACTCACAGGTAGTTCCAATAAATTACAAGTAGAATTATCAGCTGATATTACATTTAATAATCTTCCCTCAGGACTAAAGATCGAAGCACTTGTTATATGTATATCCTCATTCTTCAATGCCACATATGCACGGCCATCAGCTGTCGGGTTAGGATATATAACTAATGAAGAAAGTAATTTTAATGAAGAGAGTCCTACTGAAATCTGGTCATAAATAAGTTCCATATTTCTGATATAGATAGTATTCTCACCAGCCACATTCCCCGAAGCAACTAAAGGAAACTTGATTGAACTGAAATGAATAGGGAAGGAAGCATGTTCCGGCTCTTTTGCAAACCAGTCTTTCATTGCCAAAAGTATCTCTGCATCTTGATTCTTTACAAGCTCATTCGTATATTCATAAATAGAATTAGAAGACGACAAGTTCTCTCTACCAGAAATAATAACTTTTGAAACAGCTGCATTTCCCGGATTAATCATAAAACGAATCGCATTGGGTAAGCTATAAAGGTCGAAAGTTTTTGCAAGTTCAATAAAAGGCGAACGGCCAGATGAATATGTATACCGAATTCCATCTGATAGTAATTCTATATTCTTTATATTCGTACTTGCTTTTACTGTCCATTCATCATTTATCAGCGGAAGTAATGAAAGTGAATGCTTCTCCGGGATTTGTACCTTCACTTTTAACGCACATTTCAGATCATCAAGTGTACCACGAATAATCGTTTCTCCATTTTTAAGTCCGGTAACAATTCCATCATTAATCGAACAAATCGTTGGATTATCAATGCTCCATTCCAATGCATAAGGTGCCAAAGGATATTCTTTATCTCCTATACGTGCATTCAATTCAACTGGATAACCGGTGTATCCATCAATTATCACCGAATCTAAACGAAGAGAAATTTCTTCTTCTTTTAAATATTTGATATGGATTGACGTTTCCAGTTGATTCCATTTGACTTTTAGTATACCATCTCGACTTCCATTAGCAAAGAAAGACCCATCCTCTCTTACGGTACCTACTTCTTTTTCACAGCTATAAGTCACATTTTTCAAACCTAAATTTATAAGTGTTCCATACTGATTATAGCCATAAATAACAGGTGTATATGATCCATATACTGGTAACATCACAGTTTTCTCATAAGGAAGAATTTCCGCAATCACATCATCACTTGCTGACAAATCCACGGCAAATATACCATTAGAAACTGCACGTTCATGACCATCACTTGGCGTATTCATCAAACCGAACTTATTCAAATACATGCCACTGGACCCACCACCATCAAGATTCAAAGCGGTAGTTGCACCTGCACTCTTCATTATATCTGCCAAATGTTTTGTTGTCAATCCGGTAGAAAAAGACGAACGCCCATCTACCACACAAAAGTATACTTTCTTCCCATCAGCAGAATATCCTATGGCAGTACGAGGATGTCTTTCAGCCCAATCATTGTCCTGTACAACACCATCTTTTAAAATTATTCTATCACCTCCCACCATGGCTGTTAGTTGAGAAGCACTTCCAGCTGTTTTGTTTACACCAATAAAAAGAGTAAGTTCATCACCTTCTACCAAAGACTTTAATACTCCGGCAACAGTTCCATGACCAGATAAAACAGCATGTCCTGCCGGTATTTGCATATTACCTTTTCCATCAACCACTTTAACCACCTTCACTTTTAAATCTTTATTCACTGTCCAGACCATAGTAGATTCTAACTGCACAAGCACTTCTACTCCATAGGCATTGGTATGCGTATAATTGCCATTTAATGTATTATACAAGATTAATTGGTTTTCGCCTCTTCCTACATTTACACCATTTATTGGGTATACTTTTTCACCTATTGAACAAGTAGAATTCGCAAAAAGCATGTTATCAATTATAACATCTTTACCAGAAAAAGCGATATGTGGAGTCTGAGCAGGAGTTCGTCCCATCTGTCCTTCGACGATACTTCCATGAATCGGATATCCGACATCTCCTGAAGTAGCAAAAAAGTCTGCATTCGTTCCTCCGAAATATACCTTACCTTCTTTACTTTTCCGTTGAGCCATAGAACTGATGCCTTCACAGGTAATCAAAGAATCTTTTCCATGAACAGCCTCAAAAGAGATATAGGGATTTGTTGCATCGACTTCCAGAAAAAATGTACGAAGTTTCACACTTGATGTGTAATAATGCATAGCTGTATAATAAGAGCCTGGTCCGACTTTAAAATGGCTCAATGTATCGGCCTGGTACTCCGTTCCTCCAATTGTAACAGTGGTTTGTGCCAAAGAAATGCTGCTATAATTTGAGAGGAAAAATAAAGATAAAAATAGTGCTGATAATGTTTTCATAATTTTATTTTTCAAGCTAAAGAATAAGAAATAAAAAGAGCTGTATCTATTTATATATCCGCATTAAAAAGACGGCATATTCTCACAGATACAGCTCGGTATTTCAGAATGCTCTCATCCGAAATGAGATATTCAAAATGCAATATTATTCAACAACAACTTTCGTATTCAAGATATTGCCAGCATTCTTTGCTTTCAAAACGTAAATTCCCGGCAATGCTTTAATTGAAGTCGTATTTGTTCTTTCTGCCACTTTCTGTCCAATCAAATTATAGAGTTCAATGTCAGCAGTTTCTGAAAGCACCACTTCTCCTTTAGACGAAATTATTTGCAATGTTGACATAAATCCATTCTGTATACCATCAGGACCTCCTTTATGTTCTTTGTCTATATCCACTCTTGTTCCAAAATCATAGGCAACAGCACCACCACGATTACAATAAATTATAATACGTGCAATACCTTTTTCTTCATTTACTACCACACGTGGAAGTACTGTTCGTTCCGGATTAGAAATATTTCCTAATCCTTTCTGTGGTAAATCATAGACTAACTTCATAGAAGAGAACTCCATTGCATCATTCAAGGAAACCAAACGTAATCCTGTTTGAATTGCATCAAGCTGATTTGAAATACTATAAATAGCATAATTAACCCCTCCTAATGAGAATTCTGCGACACCATTATTACCGGCACTCATTGGCTGAATAGCTTTTCTTGCTTCCTCATCAGTGATACTTGCAAAGCTATCGGCAATCGTTCCATCCATATTATAAAGGGTTGCATAGGCAGTAAAAGCATCCATATAGAAAAGATTTTCATCAACCGGGCAAACGCGTGTACCATAATTATTTGATGCAGCCGTTGGATAATATTCCTGAATAAAAATCTGATCTGATTCTTCCTGAGGTTGAAGTTTACCGCCAACATAACGCCATTTCAGTACAGTTTTTCCATACAATTCATCGCCATTAGAAGTAGCAGAAAGAATATATCCATCGCCATTCACAACATCACCATAAACACCACAATAGTCAAAACGTCCTTCAAGTCCTTCAACTGTTGTACTCAAGATATTTTTCACACTACCATCTTCCAAGTTTACAACCCAACATTCTGCCGGTGAAACTCCAATATTAGTTGTCATTCTCCATAACAAAACATTACCTGCTGCATCCACCTGAATATCATTCGCCTGGAATCCGGAAATATCATCAACTTCATTCCCATCTTTATCTGTAGTTTTACCACGATACCAGATGTCTTTTGATACCTGAACCGATTTTATATGCTCACCAGTCAAAGCATTATAAACTTCTACATGAATATCATTATCAGCAACTCTGTTTGAAATCAGCATTTTACTCCCGTCAGCAGAAATTGCCATACCACGAGAATTAGCTCCGATTATTCCATAGTTCTGATTTCCTAATGCAGTATACCATCCCCACAATGGGTATACAGCCATAGTCTGACCATTTACATCTACATCTGTGTAAGTAGCATCATCTTTACCAATTTGAGGACCATCCTGGGCATTCAAAGAAATACCGCCCAACAACATAGCTGCTCCAAGTAATAACTTTTTCATAATACATTTTTTTTAATTAAACATTTGAGTAGAAATACTATATCCTTTTTACTAAGAATCAATTCAATAACTTTAAAGTCCATAATTGTCCATTCAAGTCAACTCTCAACAAATAAACCCCTTTAGGCAAATCACCCAATTCCAAAGAAATTTCAGCTGTATTGTCTATTTCCTGATTCTGACAAAAGACTTTTCGTTCATTTCCCACAATATCAAAAAGGGAGGCTGAAAGAGTACCACCATTAATACCGGCATTTATTTTCAATATTTGGTGAGTTCCCATACCTATTACACTGACTTTCTTTACATCCTGTTCTAAAGTAATGGACGTTGCTCCTCCCCAATGAAATTTCACAACAGGAGACCATTCAGTCTGCCCATCTTTATATTTAGCTCTTACCCTTGTATAATAGGTACCTATAGCAAGTGTTCCAAAGTCTGTCCGGTATTCAAAGGCTCCTGTCGTCTTTGATGTAGTTCCCCGAACCGGGAAAGTTGCTTCCTTCGACAAGTGTGCCTGAAAACCAGTCGCATAGATATTATCCTTCCATTCTATGACCATCGACTCTCCAGATAAAGATCCTTCATTTACAGGCGAAACAATTATAGGAATATCTGGATAAACCATTTCAGTCGTAAAAGTCACAACTGCAGTTTCCACCTCTTCGCCATCCTGAAGAGCTTTGATCTTAACATAATAAGTCGTAACAGGTAATAGAGTTCCTACAGGAATTTTTAACGAGTTCTTCCCCACAACCTTCTCTGAATATACAATCACTTTATCCGTAAAAGTATAAGCAGATGCCACAAGGACAGTATATTCCATATCAGATTTACCAAATGTACTCCACGAGACAACCGGGGTTAGTTCAACATTAGTACTCCCCATTGACGGACTTTTTACTGAAAAAGTCATAGGTGTAAACTGACGGATTTCGGATATTGCATCTTTATGTCCTGCCTTATGAGATACTACTCTCCAATAATAAGTTTTTCCAGACTCAAGTATTGCTATTTTATCTGTAAACAGCTCATTTGCAACAACATCTTTACTACTATGCAAGACAAAAAATTCCTGATCTTCAGCAATTTGCAGAGTATACCAATCAGCAGATACAGACTCCCATTTAAATCTGAATGGAGCCATTATCTGGTCACCGGATACCGGATATATCAAATTTGCAGATACTCCTTCTACTTGCTCTTTATCAATCAAAATCGGCGTATATTCATTTCCATACCTATCAAAAACTGCTACAGCAAAAGTTACAGCATTCAAATCTATACTTTCAGGAATTTCAAAAGAATTCGTATATGAAACCCCAAGTAAATAACGTGACGAATTAAATGCATCCAAATCTGTAACTTTGTCCTTGGGAACTGCATATATGGTATAACGTACATTTTCATTTGAAGAATTCCACTGTAATATTCTCTCATTCAAAGTTATCGAAGAGACTGAAGATACAGAATACGCATTCTTCCAATCAATAGCTGGTACCAATGCCTTTTCCATGAAGCAATAATTCTTCAAATAGGGCATTACGCCTTTTACATTATATATATACTTAGTAGAATAGAATACGCTTCCGGGAGTTCCATCAAGCGTACTAAGTCTGTTACGCTCTATTTGCAGTCCAATTTCCTCTGGTCCGAAAGATGCACGTGTCTGCACTGTATTCATTTGATTATTCTGTTCCCAAATGCCTCTCTCCATAGCAGAAAGAGTACTTAAAGAAACTTTCTCCTCACCTATTTTTACAATATCCTCCATTACCGAACGGGTATAAGATGACGATTGAATTCCACTAATAGAATGACTACTGTAAAAATGCTTTTTAAAACGGAAAGCTAACTCAGACCACCACGGACAAAGTACGTCATAGTCTTGTCCCACTGCTGTTGTAGTCCAATAAAGTTGTGGAGAAATATAATCAACCGTACCTTCCTTTAACCATGCGACCGGATCACAATATATTTCTTCATACATATTTCCACCGGTAATACCCTGTGGTAACACAATACCCTCTTTTTGAGCAACATCATTATTCGTTGTCCATATTCCAAACGGAGAAACTCCAAACGTTACATATGGCTTCTCTTTTTGAATCATATTATACACAGAAGCCACCATTTTATTAATATTTTCTCTTCTCCAATCCCCTAAAGACATATCCTCCGGTTTATATTTTTGCTGAGCATCTGCATCCAGATCTGCAGGCGTACCACCATAAGCATAAAAATAATCATCAAACACAATGCCATCGACATCGTAATTTGTTACAACCTCGCGTACTATATCTGTAATCCGTTGTCGAACTTCAGGCAAAGCAGGGTTCATAATAGCATTATACTTACCATTTTGTACAGGATAAGTGAGTATCCATTCCGGGTGGGTTTCACGATAGTCACCTGCTTGTCCATCCCAATAAGTTGATGCTGTAGAGAATCGGTAAGGATTCATCCATGCGTGTACTTCTATACCACGTTTATGAGCTTCTTCCACCACAAATGCCAAAGGATCATAACCAGGTTCTTTCCCTCGCTCTGAGACTAAATCACTTGACCATGGTTCATAAGAAGACTTATACATTGCATCGCATCTGCTTCTAACTTGAAAGAAGACAGCATTTATATTCACCGACGCTAAATTGTCTAAAATCCGGATCATTTGATCTTTCTGAGCTTTTATTTGTGCTGAATTCCCTGTTTCAGTTATTTTCGTTGAAGGCCAATCCAATGACCAGACTGTCGCCAGCCAGGTAGCACGCATTTCTCTTTTAGGAGTTTGTGCATATCCCGATATTAAAAATAAACTAAGAAATAATATAGAGTATAAATACTTCATGTATATATAAATTTAGAATATTATAAAAGTGTACCAGAGTATACACCGGAATGTATCTCCAGTACACATTCTCTCTCAATTATCAGAATAACTTTGATTTTTTATGATTGATAGCTACTCCATAGATTTCGACACCTTCTATCACTGTTTCAACTTTATAGGTACCTCCATCAGGATAACAACGCATCAATCCGGATTTAACAGATGAAGTCGGATCTGCACGGTATCCAAAGTAAACAGAACCATCCTCGGGATCTAATACCATTTGGCAAATATCAATATACTCACCAGAGCTTCCTTCACTATCAGATACAAGTTCTTTAATAAGATAATTCTTTATTGAATTTTGCAGAGCTGTCTGTCCAGCCGATTCATTTGGAATTGCAGACATAGGTATGGCATAAATTCCGCTAGTAGCTCCTTCACGGACAGCCAAAAACACCATCTGACGCTGTTCATCAATTGCTAATGATTTAATGAATAATCCTCCTGCCGTCATACCATTTGAAGGTACACTTGAACTACCAATATCTGAATCTTTGAAACGGAAAATACCCGGATTATTAAACGTTTTAGGCCACCACCAAGTACCATCACTTGTTTTAGTAAACGAAGCATTCATTGCTCCATAATCATATCCATTTTTATAATAACCCAATTTGTCATTTTGTACAAAATAATCATATTTACTATTTGTCACATCCAATAATAAGTTTCTTTCCGATAGAGCCAATCTACGAATACCCGTATTTCTGTCCGTATAATAAAGCATCTTTTGATTTTCATCAATGTATCCGAAATGAGGATCATTAAAAGCTGTTTTTTGATTATTAGTCAACATCGTTTCGACTGAGGCACCATCTTTAGAAATCACAGAAATCTTTCCATCACCCAAATTTCCATCAACATCATCTATATAACCGATTTGTTTTCCTGCATCCAAAACATAAAGCTGAGAATCGGAAAATAATAAATTATAAGGATGCTGTCCTGATTTCACTCCAAGATCAAAAGGGTAAATCTTCACATTATCCGGAGCATCATGAACTAGTTTCAATGCTTGTATATTCCCTTTCTTCACAGCATAATAAATAGTCTTCACATCCTCCATATAGCCTACCGGAACTTTAATAACCCCTTCCTGCAAGGTACGCCCCCCCAGCTTAGTCTTCAGTATTATTTTTTGTGACCCAACATTAAGAAATTTCAACTTCCCCGGGTTTTCTGCATTAGATGTAGTTACAGGAACTAAATTTTCATCTACAGTTCCTTCAGGAAAGATCCATTGATACTCTACCTCTTTGTTTTCAGGATTTGGCAAAGAAACCGAAAGTTCCACAAATGTTTTATTTACTTCACATATTCCATCAATTTCTTTCATGGAAACAGTAGGAAATATGTCACTCACAAGAAGATTACATACTCTTTTTCCTACATTTTCAATAGTGAGAGTAACATTATACAAACCTGCACTTTCATATTTATGTTGTGGATTAGATTCTGTTGATTTAGGAGTACCATCTCCAAAATCCCATACACAAGCTCCTACCTCAGCCGAAGTATTAGTAAATTGTATAGTAGACCCAACCAGATAATCTACTTTATAATCACCTATAACTTCATAAGAAAAAGCAACCTTCTCATTAGGAAAATTCTCAATATCAGGATCATTTTCTATGCATGAGTAACAGGCGAGAGAGGTTACAATGAACAATATATATTTAAAGTACTTCATAGTGTATTATTTTAATTTAATTCAGTTCAATTTTTTTCGATTCAGAAATGCCTGTAGCTCCACTAATATCAATAACTCTATAAGTAGCATTTAATAAATAAGATTTTGAATACACAAGTTTATATATCATATTACTTTTGTCAAAAATCAATTGCTCAAAAGGCAATGCAAAGTACTTGTCTTCAATCATTTGCTTACAGTCGTCCTTTACAAAATAATTCCAATCATTTATATTGTGATTAAAAACAGAATCTGTACACTCTTTAAATTCATCTGTAGTCATTACTTCCAAATCGACTATTAATTTTCTTAAATCTGAAAATTTCTCTGTTTTATTCAGTTCTACATATAAATCTCGTTTAAAGGCTGTCTCAAATGTGTCAGGAAACAATTCTGCATATTTCTCAGGATCAAACTCTGTCATTTCTTTCCACTCGACCTGCTTTAGCGTATTAGAGGTAGTAAAATATGAAGAAACAGAATAGGCACGTAAATCAGAAGACCAATAACTTTCCTTAAACTCATACGAGTTTATTCTTTGATTTTCACGGACTAAAGTTGACACATCTGAATTTTTAGTATATTTAAATGTTACAATCGGGCACGTAGCTTCCAATTCCACACGCTCATTTACATCATACCATACTTCCATATGATCAATAAGCATATGTTCACTGTTATAAAATTGTGCCACAAAATTGACATTACTACCTGCATTCACCGTACTTGAAGGTATTTCCCAATAAGTATGGGATGTGACATGGCCTATTCTTGCCCAATCATCAACCGGATCATTTTTTTCACAACTTATAATTGTCAAAGTCAACAATAAAAGCAATAATATTTTATTTTTCATATTCAGCTATATTTATAAGGTTTATTTTCACTTATGCCCAGCATTATAAACGGCCCAAATCATAGGCTTCTTCAGCCATTCCGGATTTTTATAGGCTCCTAAGCGTTCCAATTCTTTTCTGTTATATTTTTCTTCAGTTTCCGGATCATAATTTATTCGTTGTATCCACACATCAGCTAAAGTTCCGTCCGGATTATAATCTACACACCAATATGGTTCATATAAATTATAGGGGCGTTTAAGTCCAGGATAAATAGTAATACCATCATAAGTAATACCATTTGTACTATTACTATAGTTATAGCGACGCATGTCTGTCCATATTTCAGGTTGGAGATACATGCATACATATTTTTGCCGCATAATATGTCCTATGTTAAAGTCTATTTCAGGCAAATAATCCACATTTGTAAGATACTTGGCAATATATTTACTATTACAATTAAAACGTTCAAAATTCTTTTCTACAGCTTTAACAGTCCACTCTCTGGCTGCTCCTTTATTTCCTTTCCAATAGAGGGCTTCTGCTTTTATCAGCATTAACTCCTCTGTTAAAAAAAGAGGAACATAACCTGCATTTTTAGTATATGGATTTACTGTTAAATCTGTAGCACTCATAGGCTCTTTACAATACAGATCCGGATAATGACTCTCCTTTGCAGAAGCGTCCATACCAATATTACATTCTAAATAACGGAATAAAGTTCTACCATCAGCACCTTTTCTCGGCTTCATCAGAGCTTCCATTCTCGGATCTTTTGCATATCCTTTAATAGGATTAGGAGATGCTTCAATCCCAAACATATCCACCATAAGATATTTAGATGGAATAGACTTATCTAGATCATTCGACCGACTTTCCCACCCACCTATTTTAGGCTTTGCCGGTCCCCAAGGACAATTAGCTTCACCAACACCACCATCATAGTGGTAAATTGGTTCTTCCCAATCTTCTGTTAAAGCCGCATCAACTGCCGCTATAATTTGATCACATGCAGTTGGAGTATTATCCCAATTTGGTAATTTCCGAACCAAGATACGTGCTTTCAAAGCATATGTAAACTGTCGCCATTTTACTAAATCTCCTGCAAAAATCCGATCCATACTTTTCGTTATTTCTATATTCACCGGATTGTTAACAACTTCATGATCATTATACATACGAATCAAATCGTCCACTTCACTCAACATCCACTGATATATATATTCTTGCGTATCATACTTAGGTGCCACTCCAGTATACGCTTCTGTTAAGGGCATATCTCCGAAAGTATCCGTCGTCAGTAAAGTTGACATCAAACGAATAGTACGCCCTATCAGAGGAAAGTGAGTATATCCCTTCTCTTCTGCTGCCGCCAACATTTCATTAATATTCACGCCAATATCATAATAATGCCTACGCCATTGTGGATGTCTATTCATTGAAAGAAATTCCCAACCACCTTTATATGCTGTGGAATTAACTTGCGAACGCGCTCCAGTAGTAAAAGCTTGTGCTAAGTACATATTATATTCAGCATGATCATAGTTCGTCTGAGATGCATAAAATGTTACAACCGGTAATATCAATTCAGCCGGTGCTTTTGAGATTGCATCCGTATTTGTATTAATGTCCAAATAGTCATCACATCCCACCAGAATTGGTGCAGAAATGAGAATGGTATATATTATCTTGTTAATCTTCTTCATAAGTTCATAAAATTTAGAATGTTACATTTAATGACAAATCAAAACTTCTGGTAGAAGGTATTCCGAAATTTTCTACGCCACCCTTACCTGTACCTCCTGCACTACCGGCACTGATTTGAGGATCACCACCTGTATATTTAGTTAACATAAAAAGATTTCTTCCAGTGAAAGAGACACGTAAGCCTTGTATAAGAGTCCTTTTCAATAATGAAGTAAAATCATACCCTAACGTCACATAACTCATACGTAAATAAGAACCATCTTCTATAAAATTAGAACTTACAGCATAGAAATAAGTATTCATATTTGTTTGGTCAAGAATAATCGGTCTTGTGTTTTTCACAAATGTTCCATCCGGTTGTTCTACTACACCATCTACTACAATTTCTCTATTACGGTATTTTTCAACAAAACGACTCTGCCCATTCGAAAATAATGACCGCGATGTAACATTTGCAATATCTCCTCCCTTACGTATATCTAGAAGGAAGGAAAGAGATATATTTTTCCATGTCAGAAAGGAAGATATACCCATTAAAAAATCAGGTTCACGATTTCCAATCAAATTACCTTTCACTGGGCTGATAATAGGGAATCCATCAGCAGTACAAATAATTTGTCCATTTGAATTTCTTTTATAGTCTTTACCTGAAAAAGCCGTTGTAGATCCGTTCAAATAAGCTGTAGGAAAAATATCTCCATATTGCGTCCCCTGAATTTCAATAATATCATCCGGCAAACTTTTTACACGCCCTCTATTAAATCCAAAATTTAAATTTGCATTCCACTGCCAATCTCTATTACGTATTATTTCCTGATTCAATTGAACTTCCAGACCACGATTTTCAATTGATCCTTCATTACGAGTTTGTAAAATATTACCTTGGGTAGGAGAAACGCGTACATTTACAATCTGATTATCAACACTTGTCGAATAATACGCAATATCCAGTTTCGTTTTATCTTGAAAAAAACGTAAGTCTAACCCTATTTCCCACGAACCGGAAAATTCAGGATCTAATATAATTGCACTACTATGAGTAGGATCTACTCCATACCCCTTATCCGGAAATGAGCTCTTTTGAACAAACCTTTTATCAAAAACATAAGGATTAGTATCTTTTCCTACTTTGGCCCAGTTACCTCTCAATTTACCGTACGTAAACACATCGCTAGATATATTTAACAATTCAGAAAATATAATACCTCCTGTTATTGACGGATAGAAATAAGACTTTTGAGTTAACGTAGAAGTATAATCTTGTCGTGCAGTTGCACTAATATGAGCAATTCCTCTATAATCAAAACGGAGTTCGCCAAAATAACCAAAAGTGCGTTTCTTCGAATGTTCTAAAGAAGTATTTTTACCAATCTCCTCCGGACCAAGATTAGCTATACTCTGAAAGCCGTTAATTTGATAACCTGCCCCACCTGTTTTTAGCGAAACAGAGCGCTTCTCTTTCGATTCAAATCCAACCAAAACATTGAAATTAAAATTTTTATTTATATCATATCTATAAGTTGCCAAAGCCTGTAAAGTAAGTAGCTGACTACGACCTTGTGAGTAACTGTATTTCCCAAAATAAGATAAGTCAGCAACAGACGGATCAATAAAATCCTTTTTCTGGAAAAGAGGCTCTAATAAACTCTCTGTACTGCTATGATTTTCATCAAAACTGGCCCTTCCATTAAATTCCAATCCTTTTAGAGGAGTCCATACAATATTTCCCATTAGAATATTACGAGTCGAATTGCTCACTCCTTCATCTTCATATCGATGCCACAAAGGATTAACCTTCAAAGCCGTTTTTTCAAGATCATCTAAAGTATTAGGATCATATAACCATCTAACAGTTCCATCTCCTACTCTGTAATTGCGTATATCATCATTAATAGGCCAATTGTATACTGTCGACAAATTATCACTATCCCCTGCATCACGAGATTTTGAATTAATCAAATTAAGAGACATACTTATCTTCAGATATTTATTTACTGTATAATTCCCCTTCAATAAAATATTCATTCTATCCAAATAATCTTCCGGAACTATACCTTTAGACATGGAATATCCAGCTGATGCATATGCTGAGAATTTCTCTGACCCGCCCGAAACATTTACGTTATATTTCTGAACTAATCCTGTTTTAAAATAATTAGATACATTATCAAAAACTTCTTCACCAGGATTAACCATAGGTCCCCATCCTCCCATTGGGGTACCTGCAGAAATAAATCCACGTACACCCGGGACATAAGTTCTCTGTATTTTAGGAGTTCGGAAAGCATTCTCTACCTGAAAATCAGCATTAGCATTTACTGTTATTTTACCTTCTTTACCATCTTTTGTAGTTATAATAATAACTCCGTTAGCAGCATCCTGACCATACAATGCAGAGGCTGCAGCTCCCTTAAGTACTGTCATATTTTCCACATCAGATGGATTTAACTGAGACATAACACCGCTGCCAGAAACTGCAATACCATCGATAACCAACAAAGGTTCATTTGATTGACTGGGATTTACTGAAGAAATTCCACGAATGGTAATCTGAGAAGAAGCATTAGGAGAGCCACCAGTAGAACTCACACTCAAACCAGATATTTTACCTTGCATTGTACTTACAAGGTTTGTACTGACTCCTCCCATTACTTCTTTAGAATCCAATGTTTGTACTGCATAATTAAGTTTTTTCTTTTCCGCTTTTACTCCCATTGCCGTCACGACAACCTCATCAACCATTATTGAAGAAGGTTTCATGACAACATTTATCACAGACTGTTTACCTGCCTTCACCTCTTGTGTCTCCATACCTACATAAGAGAACACCAAAGTAGAATTGTCAGGTGCCTTAATTGAATAATTTCCATCAATATCAGTAATTGTACCTAGACTGGCATTCCCTTTAACAACAACGGATGCCCCAATGACCGGCATTCCATCTTCAGAGGAAGTCACCACTCCAGTAATCGTATGCTGTGAATATGCAGCCACAGCAGAGAAGAAAAAGAGTAGAACTAATAACTGTTTTTTCATAATATAATCTATTAATTATTTTATTTAGCTCTATCCAACGCAAGCATATGGATTTGAACATTAGAATAAATTTTCACTTAAATCAGTAAAAAAAGTATTCTATTCTGATTACAGAAACAGATACCCCATTACCTTATCATATATACTTTTATACTTTATAAAAGACTACGATTTAGCTAGTTATAAAACTGGGATCTTTAAACAAGATTTACAAGAAGGAAAATGTCTAACAAATATCATCTTTAAGGTTTCTTTTTATCAGACAAGATTTCTTATTTAAAGGTCTCAACTTTTCATTACCTCAAATACACATGCTAAGTTCTATCAGAACTATATAATATATGTTGTACAGCATTTCATTACATGATCATAGATGTACTCTCGTGATTCTCTCGGATTTAGTTTGGCGCTAAAGAAAATCTTGTTGAAGAATGAAAGATATAGCAAAAAAGATTATATATTTGTAACCAAATCAAAAAAGACTACGGAATGAAACTTATCGCAGAAAGTGGTTCTACAAGAACTGAGTGGGCTCTTGTTGAAGATAATCATCTCGTACAGAGAGCTTTTACGGAAGGACTGAATCCTTTTTTCCAGACCAGAAGAGAAATAAGCAGAAGTGTAAGACTTGGTTTGCCAGAATCCTTCTTTAAAAAGAAGCTGGATCAAGTATATTATTATGGTGCCGGATGTACATCTTATGAGAAGAAAAACATATTGGGTGCTTCTCTGGTAGCACAATTTAAGACTCCTATTCAAGTTGAAAGTGATTTGTTGGCTGCTGCACGTGGTTTATTTAAATGTGAAGCAGGTATTGCCTGCATATTAGGAACTGGCTCCAATTCATGTTTCTACGATGGTAAAATCGTTGTTAAAAATGTGAAAGCCGCAGGCTACATATTAGGTGATGAGGGAAGCGGTGCGGTATTAGGTAAACTTTTTTTGGCTGACGTTCTTAAAGGATTAGCGCCTAAATATATTGCAACAGACTTTTATGATAAGTTTCGTATAACTGCAAATGATGCTATGGAATCTGTCTACAATTTACCATTTCCCAATCGGTTCCTTGCTACTATATCTTATTTCTTAGCAGATTATTTAGATAACGATTATGTTTATAGCTTGTTAACCAATAATTTGAAAAACTTTTTTATCCGTAGTGTGTGTCAGTATGATTATAAAAGTTACCCTATTCGTTTTGTTGGTTCAGTAGCATACAGCTACTCCGAAATATTAAGAGAAGTCGCTCGTGGCTTTGGAGTAGAACTTGATATTATTGAAGAAACCCCAATGACTGGATTAATAGAATTCCACTCTTTAAATATAGAAGAACCATAGAATAAATACCGCATACAATTCATCGTTTCTATTTATGTTTCATGAGAATGTAATACGCCGTCCTTGTTTATTGTGAATTAATAAATATAAATCGAAATAAATGCAAATTAATGTTCTTGATATTAAAACTATTCTTATCTTTGCTATGAAGTAATTCTCAAGGAATTCTCTCGGCCTTTGTTTAATGATAATATTGCCTCTTAAAACAATTAATAAAAAGTTAACCATACTTATTAAATAGGAAAAGGCTAAGTTCTGATAGAACTTGGTATAAGTCAAAGATCCACTTAAGTCCACAGACCTTCCAAATTTCCCACAAGCCGCAAGTAGTAGTATATTTAAGCACAATGTTTTAAGTTTAACAATAAAAATCAAAAAGCCTTTTAAATACAATAATTACAAAAACAGCAACTTATAATAAACCATACAAACAATCTCAAGCCAACAGAAGAAAACTAATAACACGCAAAGATCTAAAAAGCAGCAGATTACCACATCACCCCTCCATTTACGCCTCCCTGACAATCCAATAAAGCGATACACAGCTAAAACAACTCATAGAGATCCAATCACAAAGTACTTTCCCTCTCAAAATTCACAACTCAAAATATTTAATATTAATAATCATAAAACAAAATAAGTTAATTTAATTCCTAAATATTTGTTTCTAAAAATAAATTAATGAATATTTGAGGTAATAAAATAAGCACAAGTAGCAGAAACCGTCCTTCAGATAGACGGAAACACTCCTTTTCAGTACCCTATTTTAAGAAAAGCACTAAGCTCAATATATAATATATAGAACACCATTATTAACCTTTAATTTTTTAAATCATGAGAAAGTTTTTTCTGCTTTTGCTACTTTACTTATGTCAGCAAACTTATTCACAAGAAGTGAATGTTGTATCTGTAAAACAATTACCAGGTACAGATGTCGGCAAAGCTTACCATCCCAAGTTCAGCCCTACAGGTGAATACTTACTATTTACCTCCGATAATTATTCCGGGCTTAAAAAGTACGACCTAAAAAACGGTAAAGTAACCGTAGTAACTAAAGCGCCCAATGCCGGATATAATGTTCAGATCAGTGCCGATGGAAATAATATTTTCTATCGTGAACAATCACTGAATAAAAGGAATATGAGAGAAACAGCTCTAAAGAAGATAGACCTGACAAATAAAAAAGAAAGTCAGTTAATGTCGTCAACACGTAACTTCCAGCTACATAAAGCCGTCGATGGAAATATTCTATATGTCAAAGGCAATCGGTTGTCATCCAAAAGAGTATACGGAGAAAAGATAAAAACAACTCCGGACGTAGTCAACATCGAGAACCGCCAATTAATATTGTATCATAACGGAGAACGCACAGAACTCTCTCCCAATGGTAAAAACTACAGTTATCTTTGGCCTTCCATATCTCCGGATGGGAAAAAAATACTGTATAAAGTAGCCGGAAAAGGCACATTCATATCCAATATAGACGGTTCCAATCCAATACGTATAGCTAACCTAAATGCACCTGTATGGTTAGGTAATGAATGGATTGTAGGTATGAACGATAATGACAACGGAGAACGTATACTATCTTCAACCATTGAGGTTGCATCCGTAGACGGACAAAAACACAAAACACTTAGTGCCCCTTCTATTATCGCAATGTATCCGGCCGTTTCTGCTGATAACTCATCCATCGTTTTCAATACAGACAACGGCGACATTTACCTCATGCAAATTACCATTAAATAGAGATTTTAATTATGAAAACACTGAAATACATAATCATAGTTGGCCTATGCCTACTGTGCGCAGGGCTCAACGCAAAAGATCTTACAGGTGTAAGAATCTATATCAATCCAGGTCATGGAGGTTTTGATGCAGCCAACGACCGGAATGTTGTCACTATTCCTTATGGAGCCAATGATCCAAAAGGCTTCTGGGAATCTTCCAGTAATCTAACGAAAGGATTAGCTCTACGCGATATGCTCGAAGCCCATGGAGCAACCGTTATGATGTCAAGAACCGAGAACAGGGACGAAGACGACCGTAACCTGACTGAAATAGCAGAAGAGGCATCAGCAAATGATATGGACGCTTTCTTATCTATCCATAGCAACGCTGTTGGCGTAAATCAAGGTACCAATTATCTTTTACTGTTATATCGCGGAACAGACGATGAACCAGACCCCGCACTCAGTAAACCAATGGCACAATCATGCTGGTCCAGAATGTACGACAACCCACTAACCAATTGGACCTACTATAGTGCTACCAATATGAATGTTCGTGGCGACTTTTCATTTTATGGTTATCATCTGGGAGTTTTAAAAAACAACACAGTACCAGGCTTCCTTTCCGAAGGTGAATTCCATGACTATTTGCCCGAAACTCATCGTTTACTTAATGAAGATTACCGTAAATTGGAATCAGCACGTTTCTTTCGCTATTTTTGTGACTATTTCGAAGCAGAACAAGATTCTAAAGGTATTTTGGCCGGACTCATAAAAAGTTCCAACGAACGTATTAACAATCCTCTATATCTCTATAAGGCCGGAACAAACGACCAATGGTTACCCATAAACAAAGCTCAGGTAGAGTTATTCGATAATAAAGGCAACAGCATAGGTTCTTATCAAACCGATGAATGCTATAATGGATTCTATGCTTTCTTTAATTTGGAACCTGGGAAATACAAAATCAAAATAACAGCAGAAAACTATGAAACTGCCGAAATAGACGCAGAAGTAAAAGCTGGCGAGACAACTTCCCTAATCACACAAATTGAAAACAAAACAGTAATCATAGAAAAAGAGATCCCTGCGGATTATCCGGACCCCAACCAGGAAGCAGGTGCTATAGCAATGCCATTTTATCAAACCCAGAAAACCGCTACAAATACATTCGAATGGCTTAAAGACAAGGATATCCGCAAAAGTATTTTACACGACAATAAGCTATACGTTCTAACAACAGAGCCCCAAATTTATGTAGGAAATCCAGCAACAGGTGAATTAATTAGTGAATTAAAACTCACTGGTATCGAAAGTGGCATCCTGCCAATAAGCGACATCGCTTTCTCTGCGGATGGCTACTTAATGGCTTGTAATAAGAATATTGTAAAACTACCAGCCGATGATCAGAAATTCAAAGTATATACCTGGGATGATGACGAATCAGAGCCTAAATTATTCTTTGAAACAACTCAACAGGGGAATTTTTCAGGATCTACTATCGGAGAGACATTTGCCATCAGTGGTCCACGCTGGAAATGTAAAATTTACACTCCGGCAGTTACTACCGGAAGTTCCAGACAAATCCGAATTGTAGGATATCTGATTGACGAAGAAACCCCTAACATCATTGGTTATAAATACATGATGGATGGTAGCTATACCGAGGCACTTTGGGGAGAAGCGATTACATTTACCCCCTCTCCTCTCGGCACCGATCGCTTCATTGTAGACAGCGAAGTATTATTACCTACTGAATTTGGTTTCGACTGGACAATAGCAGATCGTAATCCGCTAATCAGCCATGGAGCAGTAAATGAAAAATTACTATCACCACAAGCCAAAGGTGCTAACTTCTTCCGTTACGCACAACATTCATTTATGATATCTCCCAACTGCGATAACGATTTAACCCATCCATGTGCCATTTTATTCGACATAACAGAAGGCTTGGATAAAGCAATCAAAATATCCGAAGTACTAACCGGTAGTAATTCAAGTGAAAGTACCGAACCTTACATGATGGCAACGGGTACAGTAAACGGATACGACATGAATCTATACCTGCATACCCAAAACACGGGAATAACCCAATTCCAAACAGTTACAACAGATGCTACTGCAAATATTTATGCCTCTGCACTAAAGATGGAAAGCACAGAACAGCAGTATAAGTTCAGCTTCCTGCTCAATGAAGATGCCACCGAAGTAGCCATTGAATTCACCAGTGGAGATAAGGTTTTGAAATCATACAGTGCAGGTGCTTTATCTAAAGGAAACAACCAGGTTTCAATAGCAAAAACAGAAATACCTTTGGGTAAGGATATACATTGGCAAGTGAAAGCAACAGCTAAAAGTGTGGCCCGCCCGATAAAAATGACCGGAGACGAAGAGACACTGAAATTTTACAATGCCTACGGAGTTGCCATAGACAATAACCCTGAAAGCCCCTACTTTGGACGCATATATGTAGCAAGCAGCAAACCGGGTACTTCCGGCAATCGTACCACAGGACAAGGTATTTACATCATGGATCCACAATTCAAAGACATTACCGGTCAGGCCAATAAAGCTTACGACGGCGGTATTGAGTGGAGTACCAGCAACAGTCCATTCCGTTTAGCAGTAGCACCGGACAGCAGAGTGTTCATGTGTGATTTCAGCGACGCCCATTCCGGCATCTACATAATGGATCCTGCCAAACCAGCTGATAATTTCGTCAGCCTATTCGATGGGCTGACCAGAGATGCCAATGGCCTTGCCAGTAATTCTTCCAATGAAGCAGTACACGGTTCTTCTTCCTCGTGTTATGTAACAGGCACAGGTGAAAATACAATACTGTATACATTCGATGAAGACTATAAAGTAGATGGCAAAGCCGGAAACATTCTGCAGTACAACATTGGAACAGCGACAAACTGGACAGAAGCTCCAAGCGTTGCCTTCAACAATGCGGCCACAGGCGGATATCAACTGAATATGAACTCTACAATCCTACCGGACAGACGTGGCGGATGGTGGATTTCCCAATACCGGGCAGCAGACGAAGCCAATGTTCCTTCGTTAATCCACTACAATGGTACCACAATAGACTTTGTATCAGGCAAGGTAGATCCTACTGTCATAGAAAATTCCCGGAACGGCGGTATGGCCATCAGCCTCGACGGAACCCGCATTGCCATGGGATGTAACAATGAAATTAAGATATTAGGAATCACTTATAACGAAGAAGGAGTACCTTCCATCAAAAGGCTTCATTCAATCAAACCCGGACTGGGAGCCAACTCCAACAGCCTTGCTTTTGACTGGGCCGGTAATGTATATCTGATTTCCAACTCCGGCGAACGTCTTGGTATGTGGACTCTTCCAAAAGCAGACAACACAGCCATTACACCAGCCCCATCTTCTCAAACAATCTCCAACGAAATCGGAACAGTTACCAATCTCAAAGCAATGGTAACCACCGAAGGCATATCATTGACATGGGAAGCTCCGGCAGGTTCTGTAGACACTCCCGAATACAACGTATATCGTGGTGAAGAACTACTGGCCACCCTCACAGAGACAAGTTATACGGATGAGAATGTGGTGAGCGGCACATATTCATACAGCGTAACAGCCGTCTTCGGAAACTACGAAACAGCCAAAGCAACTACTTCTATAGTGATAACAGGCATAGAAGAGTCAGCCACAACTGCAACCTCTATTTATCCAAATCCTACCGATGGACCAGTTAATATAGAATCCGAAGAAACCATTCATACCATCCAGGTGTATGACATGAACGGCCGCATTGTTCTGAATATGAATAATCTGAATACGAATAAAGAAACGATTAACCTCTATGAACAGGCAAGTGGAATTTACATAATCAAGGTGAATAACACAATCAATCGAATCATTCGTAAGTAAACCAAGCACGAAACCGGTTATCACGGTTTCTATAGATTAATAGCAACAAGTTGACAAGAGGCTGGGAGAACAAATATTTCGAACAGCCTCCTGTTTGCTTATCAAACAAACTCAAAAACACTCTACAAATTATGGTGACTTATATAAAACGAATTCTCACAACCTCAATACTATCTGCACTATTCGGTTTTCAGGCTTATGCACAACAAGTTTTGAAATATGAATATGACGAAAGTGGTAATCGCCTATCACGGAAAGTTATATTGCTACCTTCCAAACAGGATCAAACCCGTCAGGGTAAATCCGGTCAGGAAAGCATCAACGAACTCATAGAAACTTTCTCCATAACAATATATCCTAACCCAACCCACGAAAATTTAACAATTTCAACTCAAAGCGCAAACAATAATCCTCTCACAGAATTAATGCTTTACAACACACAAGGAAAGCTATTATACAAAGACAAAAACAACAATAATACCAATACGATTAACATGTCGATGTATGACAAAGGTATATACCTTCTTATCATCATGATAGAAGGCAACCGAAAAGAATTTAAGGTCATAAAACAATAGGTATCTTACAAAATATAAACCCTCAAATAATCAAACATATATTATGAAAACAATAAAAGCCATCATAGTTATCACAATACTTATCTGTTTATGTAAAACAGTAGTTGCGCAAACCTCTCAGATCACGTACGGACAAGACCATCTAAGTGGCAAATTAGATATATCCGGTGTGGATTACGCCACTTCAAATGTATATACATGGACTTTTGACATTCCTCAAAACCAATCTGTCCAGATCACAAGAGTTAACAATTGCTACATGCCAACAACCACATGTATAGAAATACTCTTAAACAACCAAACTCCGATATTGAGTCAACCGTCTATAGGCGAATTCACTCAAACCGTGACCTCGACCAATGGTAAAGTAACCGTAAAAATGACTTCCCCCGGCTTGGAAACAGAAAAAGAAACAGTAGCAACAATAAAGTTTGCACAGATCACTACAAGCAACAGTTCAACCGTTGTCTATGAAGGAGATGTCCAACTAAACGCCGGTACGCTACGGGCATATGGACAAGAAAAATACCTGGGCTCTAAAGTTGCAGCCGTATTAGGAAAAGACTACGCAAGCTATACCTGCTTCGGAGCCATTAACGGAGGCCGTATCAGAGGCAGTAATGAAGGATACCTGATTATAGAAGGAAACCCCAATGGATATGGAGATAAAACTCTTTACCTGAACACATATACTTCCAATGCAAACATATTGATGACAAGTCCCGGAGGAAAAGTCGGTATCGGCATATCCAAACCTGCGGAAAAGCTTCATATAGGAGGCGCAATTCGTGGAAACGGGACCGGAGGTGCCTTAAAAATAAAAACAGAATTCGGACAAGTGGAAGTGGGTGCCCAAAACAACACAGGAATACATTTTACGACAACTTTACCCAAGTTTATCTTCAATCAAAACATGGATATAAAGGGAGTTCTCCGGGCAGCAGAAATAAAAGTGGAAAGTATTGACAAATTCGCCGACTTTGTTTTTGAGAAAGACTATCAATTGCCCTCTCTGAAAGAGACCAGCGAATTTATCAAAGCCAACGGACATCTACCGGGAATACCATCGGCTATTGAGGTAAAAGAAAACGGTATGAACCTGGTGGAAATGCAAGTAAAGCTACTTCAGAAAATAGAAGAATTAACCTTGCATGTTATCGAACTACAAAACGTTGTCGAGCAACAAAACAGTAAAATCCAACAGTTGGAAAACACTCAAAAGTAAATATCATGAAAAAAATACAGGTCCTCTTACTATTAATCATGACCTGCCTGGGCAAGCCCAACCCGCTTTCAGCCCAAGCAAAAGAGTATACACTGCAGGACAACTATTCCGGCACTAACCAGGAATACATAGCCAGAGATTATATATCCCTGTTACCCGGCTTCTCTTATACGCCCTCCGACGGCAATACTTTCCATGCACAAATAGATCCTGCATTATTGTTTCCACCAACCGACAATACCATCGATCCCACTTCGGGAGGTATGGTTGGCAGCATCCCCGGAGAGTTCAGAATCAATCCGATAGGAGCAGCCACTTATACCCTTCCTATTGACTGCCCGGAAGGAATCAATAACGTACAGCCAAAGATCTCATTAGTTTATGACAGCAATGGAGGAAACGGATATTTGGGTTGGGGATGGAGTTTATCAGCTTCATCAGCAATTACACGTACCGGGAGTACATTGCATCATGACGGAGAAATATCGGAAATAAAGCTGGACAATACCGACAACTATATACTTGACGGACAGAGGTTATTCTTACTATCCGGTACTCCGGAAAACCCCAACAAGGAATTTAAAACAGAGATAGAGAATTATAGCCAGATAAAAACGAAAGTAAATCCTCAGATGTATTTTGAGGTTATCACCAAAGAGGGAACAAAGTTGGAATATGGTTCTACAGATGATTCCCGAATGGATGCAATTGATCAGAATCGGCGTCTTGCCTGGCTTTTAAAACGGGCAACAGACCGCAATGGGAACTATATTTTATACAATTATGACAAATTTCCCGAAGAACTGACAGGAGAAGTACGTCTACACTCCATCCAGTATACCGGAAATGTATCCGCCAACAAAGCACCTTCCTACACTGTAGAATTTCAATATGGCGAACGACCCGACCTACAATACTTATACATCGGAGGCTCCAGAACATGTATTTCCAGAGTACTGAGTAAAATAGTTATAAAGAAAGGAGAGAAAATAATACGGTGGTATGACCTGCGATACAATTGGGATCCGATCAATACCCGCCTGATGTCCGTACAAGTATATAACGGAAGTTATGAAAAAATGAATGCTACTTCCATCGAATGGGGAACGGCAGACAATTCAATTAAAACAGATGTTTTCCGCCCGGAAGGTTTATACAGAAAAGAACAACAACCTTTTTGGTATGCAGATTTCAATGGAGACGGACGGATGGACTTTGCAACTTTCGTTCGTGGAGATCCACAAAGTCAAATCGTATTCTACGTTGCCGACAATTCGGCCAATGGATTCAGTAAATGGCGTGCCATGGGCCTTCTTCTTTTTCCGGATGAAACAAGCAGTGTTTACAATGACTTCTACACTATTATACCCGGAGACTTCAATGGAGACGGACTGACCGATTTTGTATTGGTCACTCGCAAAAAGAACTTCGATAGCAACATCGTCTATAACCATCAATTATATATTAACCAAGGCAAGCAGCCCGGTGCATTCTTCACAGTAGGAAGGTATATAGAGCAACCTACCGTAGGACTGGCCGGTGACTTTGACGGCGACAGAAAACTGGAGTTAGTTTTTGAAAACACCTCTCAGACTTATAGACTAAGTGATTCTTCCATCAACAATTTAGTAGCAGGCCAGGACATCGTATGGGGCAACAAGGCCCATACAGCAGACTTCCCGAATAATAAATATATGCTGGATTTTAACGGGGATGGGAAAACCGATATAATGGTGCTGGATAGAAACGGATTCCGGATATACACCCTGAATAAAGTGAACGATAAATACAGATACCAATTATTATTCAGTGGTGATTATCCTACGTATAACACGGGGATTTATTTTTCAGACTTCAATGGTGATGGTAAAACAGACCTTATCACTCAGAAGATTGCTTATGATGAAACCGACAATGAAACTGCCATACATCTATCCACTGGTAAAGAATTCGTAAAAAGACTTCTCCCTGAATTGAAACAGCATTTGACCAAACTATACCCCGGGGATTACAACGGAGATCATAGAGTGGACATTGCCTATTTCACTGCATCAACAAAATTGACAATCGGATATTTTACCGGGCTCAAATTCAATTGGAATAACTTCACTCTCTTATCCGGTGTTGAGCCCATGAATAATAACATTAATGCCGATTTCAACGGAGATGGAAAAGACGAAATTATCTATAATGCATTCTCCAACACTAATGGCAATGCCATGTATTCGTTCAGCCTGGGAAAGAATTGCGAAGAGCTCTATGTCAATAAAATAAAAGACGGCATGGGAAAAACAATTTCCATTGGCTACGCATACACATACGATCCATCCGTCTATCTCGCCTCGCAATTCTACCTGAAAAACTATCCTCTCATTGGTTTAAACGACAAATTGAAGGTAGTAAAGAGTTACGCTGTCGGTGACGGTACTACTATGTTTACGACCGAAATGAAATATCAAAACGGACGTATGCATCTGCATGGCAAAGGATTCCTGGGTTTTGAAAAAGTTACCGCCAAAAACGTTGTATCTGATATTCAAAATACCACCACCTATGGATACGACACTCAATACTACAATGTGTTCGTGGAGAAACAAGAAAGTGAGACTTCCGGCAACCAGCTCATTTCTTCCCATGTATTCACCAACAAAAGAGAAGGTTTTGGAAAGAGGTACTTCCCCTATATAGAGGAAGAAACGAAAACCGATCATCTGAGCGGGTTAACCACAACAACACATAACGATTCGTATATTGAAGGAAACCCCGGTAAAGTGACTATTACCACCGGAGATATCAGGCAAGAGAATATTTATGAGTATACCAATGTCAGCTCTCCCTATCAGAACAAAATAAAAAGTGTAATTACCAACAAATATTTGGGTAGTGACATCTATTCTCAAAAACGAACATACGAGTATGACGAAAAGGGGAATCTGAAAAAAGAAATTCTGAATGACAATATCCCCACAGAGAAAGTCACAACGGAATATAGTGATATTGATCCATACGGACGTTACAAAACAAAATCCATAACGGCTTACGATGGAAAAGGATCTTTTGTAACCCGTTCCATCCAACGGACATTTACCCCTTCCGGTGATTTCATCGCTTCATCGAGCAATGTTCTGAATGAAGTAACCACTTATGATTGGGATGAAACCACCGGACTCCTGCAGAGGGAAACAAATCCGCAAGGACTCATCACCAGTTATCAATACGACAATTGGGGTACTCTCAAGGAGACCTGTTATCCGGACGGAAAGCGTAATACTGAAAGCAGACAATGGGCAAATGAAAGCAACGAATTCAATGCCAGATACTATACTTACAAAGAGACATCGGGCTCGTCGCCCACATGGACCTGGTACGACTCTTTGGGAAGAGCAATTGTTACCCAAAGCTATGGTTTGAACAACCAGTTGATATCCGTTTTCACCCAATACGACTCCCAAGGCCGGGTCTGGAGAATTTCAGAGCCAACATTCAACAATACCCCGGATACCTGGGCAGAAACACGTATTTATGACCCGTTTGGCAGACCAAGTACGATAACCACCCTGATGGGTAAAACCACCTATGCATACAACGGATTGTCAACAACCATAGTATCCCCCAATGAAACCCAAACCACCGTATTAAACACTTCCGGTCTGACAGAGAGCGTTAACACGAACGGGAAATCGGTATCATATACCTATTACGCCTCCGGATTGACAAAAACTGCAACACCACAGGGAGGACAATCCATCACGATACAATATGACCGTCAGGGTAATCAAACCAAACTGATCGATCCGGATGCAGGTACAATACGCTCGGAATATAATGGGTTCGGAGAGTTGATCACTACCGTACAAAAAATACATGCCGACCAGGATAGCATCCGTACCGAACATCATTACGACAACAACGGACTGCTGACCCAAATAGACCGTAACGGAGAAATCACCGGTTATACATATGACACCAATGTCAAGAGCCGGATCAAGTCGATATCCATTGCAGGCCGGCACAACCAAGCCTTCACGTATGACAAACTTGGCAGGATTACCGGAACAACCGACAACATACAGCAGAAAATATTCAAAACTGCCTTTGAATACGACTCTTTCGGACGAATCAAGAAAGGAACGTATCCTTCCGGTTACTACATTCTCAATCAATATGATAAATATGGTAATCTGACAAACGTTGCAGACCGCTATAACCGCAACATCTGGCAAGCCGTTGACGAAAATGCCAAAGGACAGATACTCCATGAAAATAAAGGTGGAAAAATTACCACTTACGAATATGACGACCGGGGATTCCCCACTGCCATTATGGCCAAAAACGTCATAGACATGTCCTATTCCTTCAATGCCAAAGGTAATCTTGAATACCGCACTGATCGCCTGACCAATCAAAAAGAGGTATTCGCTTATGACGGCATGAACCGCCTGACCAATTGGGATTTATACAAGAGTGACGCCTTGGTGAAGCAAAACAACCTGCAATTCAATGATGCAGGAAACATTGCATCCAAAAGTGACCTTGGCAGCTTGTACATGAACTATGGTGAAGACGGTAAAGGTCCACACGCGCTCACCTCCATTAGCGGAGTTCCCAAAAATTTCCCGGCTGACGATCTGAATGTAACCTACACGGATTTTAAGAAAATCAATACCCTTGCAGAAGGTGACAAGCTATATACTGTCAGTTATGGCGTAGACGACCAGAGATGTAAAACAACATATACTCAAAATGACATTCTACAACACACCCGCTACTATCTGGGGAATTATGAGGAAGAAATAAATCCCATCCATAATACAACCCAAAAGATACATTATCTGCCCGGAAATTCTATCTTAATCATCGACAGTGAAGGCAAAGAGACACTGTACTATGGTTATGCCGATTATCAGGGTTCTCTGGTGGCATTAGCCACTCCAACGAGTGTGGTCAGGAATGGTAAGTTTGCTTACGATCCCTGGGGAAGAAGACGCAACCCTGACAACTGGGCAGAAAATGACAATCGTACCACATGGCTTGTTAACAGAGGCTATACCGGACATGAACATTTAGATGCGTTCGGAATCATCAACATGAACGGACGGGTTTATGATCCACTCACCGCTTCATTCTTTTCCCCGGACCCCTACGTACAAGCACCGGACAACTGGATGAGTTTCAACCGGTATTCGTATTGTCTCAACAATCCGCTGATATATACCGACCCGAATGGAGAGTTTTGGTGGTATGTTGTGGCAGGCATTATCGGAGGAACCATCAACGTAGTCACCCACTGGGATGAAGTATCATCCGGCGGTTTTCTGACCGGACTTGGTTATTTTGGCGTCGGAGCCCTCTCCAGTGTTGCAGGTTGTGCAGTAGGCACAGCCGTAGCAGGAATAGTAGGAACTACCGGAATATTAGGTGGCGCTACCGTAGGATTTTTTAGTGGATTTGCTTCCGGTTTCGTTGCAGGCGGAGGAAACGCCCTGATGGCTGGTGACAGCTTTATGGAAGGGGCATTTAATGGTGCAGCAGCCGGTTCTTTTTCCGGTCTTTTATCAGGGGGCATCTTTGGAGGATGGAGTGCTTATTCCCAAGGGAAAAATGTTTGGACCGGAGAAGATATCCTCAAGGGCTATAATCCATTCTCTCCGGAGAACAGTTCACTTAGCAAAACCGGTAATAGCCAATATAGCACGATCGAACATCCGGACGCTATCAAGTATGATCTTTCTGATTTACCACCATTAGACGAACCCATCAAGAATCAACCGATGACCCCTTATGAAAAAGGGAAGCAGGGGGTAAAATGGGCAATAGAGGAATTTAAAGCAGATGGTGGAACTCTTCTTAAAGAAGAAGTTACTATTGAATTAGATGGAGTCCGAAATAGATTTGATTTTGTTGGTAAAAAAGGAGAAACATTGTATCTTTATGAGGTTAAAAATGGTCCAACAGCCAGATTTACTCCTAATCAGGCAATTAATATACCTAAAATGCAAGTACCAAATCCACCACCGTTTACACCAATAGGTGGCAATGCAGCAGAAATAAAGGATTTTACTGTTGGACAACCATTTACTGGTAATTACTTAGTTGTTTACAGACATTATTTTAAATTTAAATAGCATATGAAAGAGTTAAAAAAGCAAATATTAGAACTTTTATATCAAAAGTTATCTGTATACGGATTTAAAAAAAAGCAGCAACGGCTTCTCATCCGTACCGTAAAAGAAAACAATGTCGTCCAAATAATAGCGCTTGGATTTGCACATCGAGAAAGGCACAGAATATTTATTTCAATTTCAGTTGGTGTCATTTATAAGAATATAAACAATGAAGCTATAAAATTTGGCGAAGCGAATCGTTTGAAATATTACAATCCAATGGAGTGTATACACATTGGTTATTTAATGCCCCAAAAAGATTACCATGCTTGGTATTTCGAGTTAAATGGTGATCCACAAGCCATAGAAGATAATATTAGAGATGTGGCATCTACTATCATCCAGTACGGTTTTCCATATCTTGAAATGTTATCAAATGAAGATAATCTTATCAATGAGATTGATAAAACTTCAACCACCAACTACAAAGGTCGTATTATCCCAATAATATATCATATGCGTAATGAAAAAGAGCGTGCATTGCAATATATTGAAGAATCAATCAAAAAGATATCTAAAGGATTCACTAAAGAAGATTATGAGAGTGCTAAAAGATTAGCAGGAGAAGGTGGGTACTTTATAATGGTTGAAAACAATGCACTAAAATATTACATGGAGTTTGTGGAGAACTTCAAAAGAATATTGAATGAAGAGAATGCGGATTAAAACCGCAGAAGGAACAATGGGAATATCCTCAAGCTTAAATTCTCATTGTTCCTTTCAATATTCTATAAATCTATTTTAATGTTTTATAATGAATACTACACGCCCAAATCACTTATTATAAATCAGTTAAATCATAAAACGTATATAAAACAATTAAGTATACAATGATAAAATACATAAAGAACGGCAATATATTTACCATAGATGGTACTAATAGTTATGCGCATGGTTGCAATTGTGCCGGAGCAATGGGAAAAGGCATTGCATTACAATTCAGATCTAAATATCCTGATATGTACAAACAGTATAAAAAGTTGTGTATAGATGGGCAATTCATTTTAGGAGATGTATTTGAATATAGATCCGGGAATGAACGTATTTATAATTTAGGAACTCAAAAAACATGGAGAACGCATGCTGATTTAGTAGCTATAAAAAAAGCTATTGGTAAAATGCTAATATTAGCATCTCAAAGCAATGTAAAATCAATTGCCCTTCCAAAAATTGGAGCAGGCTTAGGAGGGTTAAACTGGGATGACGTAAAATCTACTATTGAAGAAGTAGCAGCAAGCTTTCCTGATATCGAGCTCATCATTGTAGAAAACTACAGCGAATAAAGAGATCTGATGTGCAAAAGCAATGGAAATACCTTTCGATATTTCATAGAATCTATTTTACTGTTTTTATTAACTAATACTACTATAAGCAGATTACAGATTGGAAATAAAGTAAATAAATAACATATGAAAGAATTAAAAAAACAAATCATGGAACTTTTGCAGCAGAAGTTATCTGTATACGGATTTAAAAAGAAACAGCAAGATCTTCTCATCCGTACCGTAAAAGAAGGTAATGTGGTTCAAATGATAATACTTGGATTTGCACATCGAGAAAGGCACAGAATATCTGTTACTATTTCCTTTGGTGTCATTTATAAGAATATAAACGATGAGGGTATAAAATTTGGTGAAGCGAATCATTTGATATATTACAATCCAATGGAGTGTATACACATTGGTTATTTAATGCCCCAAAAAGGTTACCATGCTTGGTATTTCGAGTTAAATGGTGATCCACAAGCCATAGAAGATAATATTAGAGATGTGGCATCTACTATCATCCAGTACGGTTTTCCATATCTTGAAATGTTATCAAATGAAGATAATCTTATCAATGAGATTGATAGAACTTCAACCACCACCTACAAAGGTCGTATTATCCCAATCATATATCATATGCGTAATGAAAAAGAGCGTGCATTGCAATACATTGAAAAATCAATCAAAAAGATATCTAAAGGATTCACTAAAGAAGATTATGAAAGTGCTAAAAGATTAGCTGGAGAAGATGGGTACTTTATAATGGTTGAAAATAATGCTTTAAAATATTACATGGAGTTTGTGGAAAACTTCAAAAGAATATTGAATGAAGAAAATACGGATTAAAACCGAAGGAGGAACAATGGGAATATCCTCGATCTTAAATTCTCATTGTTCCTTTCAATATTCAATAGAATCTATCTTGATGTTTTATAACTAACATTATTACAAGCAGATTACAGATTGGAAATAAAGTAAATAAATAACATATGAAAGAATTAAAAAAACAAATCGCAGAACTTCTACATCAGAAATTATCTATATATGGATTCAAGAAAAAAGGGCAATGGGAATATGTCCGTACAGTAGAGAATAATAATGTAATTCAGATAATTGGGCTCACTTTTTCTCATCCAGAGAGAGATGTAATAGCAGTCAGTTTGACATTCTGGATCATTTATAAAAACATAAATGAAGTAGCAATGAAATTTGGTGAACCAGACTGTTGTACGAAGTATTATCGCCCAATGGTAGCTACAACGATTAGCGATCTTATACCAGGAACTTGTTATCGTGAATGGTGTTTCACATTGAAAGATGATTACTCAACAATAGCAGACAACACCAAAGAGATAGTAGATGTTATCATCCAATATGGCTTTCCATATTTTGAAACGAGTTCTAAAGAAAGCAATCTTATCGATATGATAAAACGATACGGTGACGATGGCCGCCTTATTCCAATAATATATTATATACATAACGAAAAGGCGAAAGCATTAGAACATATAGAAAAGCATATTAAGAAAAAGTCCGAATGGCCTACTAAAGAAGATTATGAAAGTGCCAAAAGATTAGCTGGAGAAGGTGGATACTTTATAATGGTTGAAAATAATGCTTTAAAATATTACATGGAGTTTGTGGAGAACTTCAAAAGAATATTGAATGAGGAGAATAGGGATTAAAACTGAAAGAGGAGCAATGGGAATATCTATCGACCTTAATTTCCCATTGTTTCTTTCAATATTCTATAGAATCTATTTTAATGGGCATTTATTATGACAAAGTCTTTTTATAGCATAAGAAACAAACAAATGTAAAATATTACCCCTACCCCTGTAAAATATAGGAGAAAAAATATGTTTTTAAGTAATTTCTTTTCGAAGCTATTCCAACATGAAGAAAAGATGGAATACATAACAGGAAAGGCTGCACCTTTTGAAGATGTTTACCTATCCGATTTAGAGAAGTATCCAATATGGGTATTTGCAATAGGCCATGAAGAAGATTATGAAGAAGGTCAGGATGAGTCTTGGATAGCACCAATCACGAACTCAACGGATGTCGGCGAAGAGTTTTGCGAGGCTTATATTCTCCTCAAAGTGAAAGAGAGTAGTTGTCCGGTCCTCGCTCATTTTGACATGGGATATATGTTGCTTGATGATCTTTCGTACTGGGATTTTGTAGATGAAGATTGGAAAGAATTTCAATCACTTGACATTCCATCACCCATTTATCTTATTTCAGTTCCTTCTATTCTGGAGCAGGCAGCAGTTGAGTTTGTAGTCAATGAAGATAAGAAAAGCGCCAGAATATATAAACATACTATTCCTTAATTTCGGAATAATTAGCGACGTGATCAATTGCATTCGATTACTCTTGAGTTGCTAATTATAAAGTTAGATTATATTCACAGTGGAATACAGTTTATAGATAAAAGAGATTGCTGTGGTAACTATAATGAAACAATTGGAAGATATGAAAGAATTAAAAAAACAAATCATGGAACTTTTGCAGCAGAAGTTATCTGTATACGGATTTAAAAAGAAACAATATTTTCTCATTCGTACCGTAAAAGAAGATAATGTGGTTCAAATAATAGCACCTGGATTTGCTCATGGGGTAAGGCAAAGAATATCCGTTTCAATTTCTGTTGGCGTCATTTATAAGGATATAAATAATGAAGCTATAAAATTTGGTGAACCCGATCGTTTAAAACATCCTGGTGCAATGGAAATCACAGATATCGGATATATAATGCCTCAAAAAGATTATCACGAATGGCACATTGCACTAAATAGTGACATACAATCTATAGAAAACGACATTAACAACATAGTATCTACTATTATTCAATATGGGTTTCCACATCTTGAGATGCTATCAGAAGAAGATAATCTCATCAATGAAATCGACAGAGATTCAATTACAGCACATAAAGGGCGCCTTATCCCAATCATATATTACATGCGCAATGAAAAAGAGCGTGCATTGCAATACATTGAAAAATCAATCAAAGAGATATCTAAAGGATTCACAAAAGAAGATTATGAAAGTGCTAAAAGATTAGCGGGAGAAGGTGGATACTTTATAATGGTTGAAAATAATGCTTTAAAATATTACATGGAGTTTGTGGAGAATTTCAAAAGAATATTGAATGAGGAGAATGCGAGTTCAGTTTCCAAAGAGAATTATCCCATCGATTAAACAAAATGAAAATCAGATATTAAAGTCTTTCAAGTTTCATATTAATCATTAAAATTATGGAGGATATCATTTTTTACGATTCTAACAGAGTTCCTGTCATGAGTTGGCATGAAATCAAACGAGAAAATAAAAATATATTTTTTAAGATTGAGATAAAAAGAACCATTTTTGCAAGTAAAAGTGAAGGATATATCAATGACACCGTATTATTGTCACTTATAAATAATCTGGATAATATGTACACCGGTAATAAAAATATTATTGAACTTATCCTGCCATCTCCCTCTCTACAAATAAAACTGACCAAAGAAATTTCCGGTATTATTAATGTAAGATTGTTCATTATCAATCCTGAGCATACTGCAACAATGGAGATTGCATACACGTTTGATCAATCTTTTCTTCCAGAGTTAATAGATCAATTATCCAAGAAGTACTACATATGAAAAATAATGAATTAGAAATCATCTTTAAAGATAACCAAGGAAATAATACTATGCTATGGAATAACTTCATAAAAAATGATGAAGAACATTTTGACTTTGATTTTAAGTTGAAACTTTCCGTTTTTTCTGTAAAGACAAGACTCAATGCAACCATTCAAGATATTATTTTGTTTAAAGACTCTTTAAAAGATATATGTCATTCAAAAAAAGGAAAGAGTTGTTTCTCCCCATTAGGGGAGTTCATTAAATTAGATATTGTATTTATAAAGAATAACACTTTAAACATAAATGGATATATAGCAGACAGATCAATCCCTCAAAGCAATTTCAGTTTTTCATACATCCTTAATGATAAGGATTTAATTGATTGGATTAATGAGCTTAACAAAGTAATCTACGATCATTTTTTATTAAAATGAAAAGTGAATATAGTCAGATAGTTTATATGAAAGAATTAAATATGGTTTTCCATATTTTGAAACAACCTCTAAAGAAAGCAATCTTATCGATGAAATAAAACGATATGGTGACGATGGCCGCCTTATTCCAATAATATATTATATACATAACGAAAAGGCGAAAGCATTAGAACATATAGAAAAGCATATTAAGAAAAAGTCCGAATGGCCTACTAAAGAAGATTATGAAAGTGCCAAAAGATTAGCTGGAGAAGGTGGATACTTTATAATGGTTGAAAATAATGCTTTAAAATATTACATGGAGTTTGTGGAGAACTTCAAAAGAATATTGAATGAGGAAAATGTAGATTCAGTTTCTAAAGAGAATCTTCCGGATGAAATTAATTAAATTCGCTTATGAAATTATTTTAAACGTTATATGGGCTATATAAATCATGAAAAATGTCTATATTTACAAATCAAACAGAAAAACAAGAGCACATAGTCCATATAATACAAAATTAATACTCTCAAAAGAAAAACAATCTATTCACCCAAATATAAAATATAGGAGAAAAAATTATGAGTTATGATTTAATGGTATTTGAAAGGGAGAAAGCTCCCTCAAAACAAAAGGATTTTCTTGATTGGTATGAGAAAGAAACAGAATGGACCGAAGATCACGGGTATAATGACCCTACTGTATCGTCGCCCGCACTACAAAAATGGTATCGTGAAATGATACAAACATTCCCAAACATGAACGGACCCGATGCTCCTACTAACGAACAACTGGACGAGGACGAAGACTTAGAGTCACACCTCACAGACTATGCCATAGGACGTAATGTCATTTATGCCGCTTTCAGTTGGTCTACAACAGAAGAAGCGTACGAGCTTACAAAACGGCTGGCACAAAAACATGGCGTAGGTTTCTTTGACGTTAGCGGAACCGATGGAGATATTTTTCTGCCGGATGGAAGCCTAATGAAATAAATACGAAAACGATAAGAGAAAAAGCTATCCCATATATAGGATTTACTTCATACACAAAGGTGCATTTTTTAACATTTCGTTAAACATGCACCTTTTATCACATTATAATAATAATTACAAACACAATTATTCTTCATCTATTATATTCATTCCGATTTTTACCCTAATGAATATATCTTTAAACCACTTTTTATTTATTCAGATAAATGGCATATAAAATTCGAGGCAAATATTTATAATTATTTTTCAAAACAGAAAAACACATAAAAGGTTAAAAGAGGGAATGAAAAACAAAGAAATATAACAACAAAAACAACGAAAAGCAACCCATTAATTATCAAACAGTTAAATATTGCATTTTTTCCTCTACGAGGAACGACCCAAAACTCTACGAGAAACACTCAATTCCTCGTAGAGTTTCGAACGTTTTCTCTACGACAAACAGTCCGAAAATTTATAAGACATTACATTTTTCCATAAACACCCAAGAAGAGGATTCATTTCATTGTAACAAATTATCATCCACCATGACAAGCATTTATTTTAAACTGATTCCTCTAAAACAAAAGTGTACACTTTATACACGCAAGAATGTACACTTTCGCAATACAATAATGTACACTCTTATGGTTCTTCTTCAATTTAGTTGAAAAAGACATGTTCCATCACCATCTTAATTCTTA